>OLFX01000278.1_pt1 | contig 85509 bp, 82 predicted proteins | sample 1605091 | NCBI WGS metagenome assembly OLFX01 (sample SAMEA3888906, study PRJEB22519) | human gut metagenome | biome: human gut; feature: human-associated habitat; material: faeces | place: Denmark | collected 2012 | reverse complement strand
CGACAAGGATATAATCAATTCCGTTTTCCGTTATTCTTGGTTTCAATTCGCTCATATTTTTAATCTCCTCATTCTGGCCCATTTTTTTGCAAGTCTGACTCTCCAGAAATATTGGTAAATCTTTGGTAAATTTGAGATCGAAACACAAAAAACGCTTAAAATCGAGGGTTATGAGACGATTTGAGACGTTTCATCATGCCCGGTAAATCCTGCCGTGGCACACGAAAAGAATCTTTTGCATGGTAAAGCCCTCTTCTATTTCTACGGAATCGTGTCACCCATCGGTGACACGGTTACGGCTAGGATACCATATCTGTCCCCATTTTTCCAGGGGCCACCCCCGAGACTGTTAGGAGCCCTTAGAGGGTCCCTTCACACCCCCAGATACCAACAGGATCCCCGCATGGGCATACTTCCTCCAATCCAGCGCCTGCCCGCAGCGGTCACAAAAATTCTGGTACTCCCGCTCCATGGTGATCCGGCACCGGGGGCAGACCGGGTAGGTCTCCCCGTTGCCGAACTGCTTGATCGCCACAATGGCCATAGGCCGGCGAAAAGCCGCCTCGGAGACGGGGGCGGGCCGCCTCGCCCTCCCCCGCCTCATCCTGCGGCCTCCGCTGTCACTGCGCCGGCCAGCGGGTTCTGCAGTTCCACCTCCAGCACCTCCGCCAGGCGCCACAGTGCATGGATGGTTGGGTTTGCCTCGCCGTGCTCGATCCTACGAAGGTAGGACACGCTGATCTCACACTCCAGGGCAAGCTGTTCCTGGGTGAGCCCTTTCTCTTTGCGAAGAGAGACGATCGTGGTTCCGATCTCCACAAAAATCGACATAAAATACCCCCTTTGGAAACACCATAGGGAATATTCTCTGGTATTACCAGACGATATAGTAGCGGTCAGGACATTTTTTCACAAATATATTGACACACTGTCTTTCTAGGATCGAAAGTTGACTGTATATTCGGATGCTTTCTGATACCTTTCCCTTTTTACGGGAAGTTCTTTTCCAGCGCAAAGAGGCGGGGCCACCGGGCCCCGCCTCTTTGGGTTTTCAAAACGAGATGGTTGGTTTTGGAGAGAAACGGGGTTACACCACTTCCCCAGAACCGGCGCCGTCGTTGGCGTCAGACCATTCCTTCTCCAACTCGGACCAGTCCCGGTTGGGGAGGAGCTTGGTCCAGATCTCGTAAGGATTCTGCTCGTCGTCGGTGTTCATGGTGTACTCGTGGGAGTTGGTGGCCTCCTGGACCTGCTCATAGTACCAGGCGGTCTCCGGGTTGTCCGGCCAGACGATCATGTCGGCCAGCAGGTGGTCCTTGTGGGGGTGCCGGTCGATGGTGCGGTTGACCATGGTCATAGCCTCGGCCCGGGTAATATACTGCTGGGGCCGGAAGGTGCCATCGGGATACCCATCCACGATGCCGGCATTGGCGGCCTCGTTGATGTAGTCCTGGGCCCAGTGGCCGGCAATGTCGGAGAAGAGGTCCTCTCCATCATAGGTGGCCTCGAAGAAGCGCACGGCGATGGTGGCAAACTCTGCTCTCGTGATGTTCCCGTCGGGCTTAAAGGTGCCATCCTCGTAGCCGTCGATGATGCCGGCGTTGGTGAGGGTGGAGACGGCGTTGTTGTACCAGGCATCTGCGGGCACATCCGTGTAGTCATTGGTCTGGCTCCAGAACGCGTCCCGGCTCTCGTCGGTGAGGAGGCGGAAGAAGATGGTGGCCACCTCTGCGCGGGTGATGTCGCCCTCGGGCTGGACGCTGCCGTCCTCATAGCCCACGATGTAGGCATAGTGGTCCTCGGTGTTCAGCTCAGGTTTATCCGGGTCCACAGGGGGACGGATGGGGGTGACGGGTTTCACGGGGGGAATCCAGGATCCGTGGTAGGTGTTGGTGTAGTGGGCTGCTGCGGCGCCATCGTCCAGGTCAGGAATGGTACCGGAGACCACCGCGCCGTCCACCGTTCCGTGAATGGCCTCTGCCGAGACAGTGTAGTCATCGTTTGCCGTCTCGGTTACGGTATAGCTTGCACCAACCGGCAGACCATAGATAGAAACGCTCTGGCCGGAGGAAAGGGTCACGGTCCCACTGTCCGAAATATACCCGCTGACCTCGTTATTCCCCTGGGCGGTGGAGTAAATATAGGGATACTCGCCCTCAGGGAGGTTTACGGTGAAGGTAAACTTCTCGGTGGGGTTCTTCTGCCCCTCCACCGTCTTGGAGATGGTCAGAACACCGGTGTCCACGGGCATGTTGACAAACACTGCGCTGCTGTTTTCCGTAATAGTACCCGTCGCATTGGTGCTGGTCACCTGATACCCCTTGGCATCGACCTCCTTCACTTCGTATTCTGTACCCAAGGCAATGGGTCCAGAGGTCCAGGTGGGAGAATTTTTTGTCAATGTAACGTTCTGCGCGTTACCTCCAATGGTCACGGCAAAGTCAAACGACCAATCCTCCACGTTATCGGCAACAATCTTCTGCACGGTCAGGGTGCCAGTCTCCTGGGCCACGGTATAGCTCACAGTGGGCTTGGGGAAATTCTCCGGGAGGCCTTCCGTGTCGTTAGAGTCCACGGGGTACAGGGTGGCGCTGTTGTTGGTGTAGAGGCTGTCGAGGCCCTCACTGCCGTCGGCATCGTACTGACCGTAGGTGCCCTCGGCGGTCTTCGGGTTGACCAGCTTCACGGTGTAGGTGAGCTGGACAGGGGCAAAGTTGGAGACGGGCACATTAATCTCCCAGACGAAGTGCTCGCTACCCTTTTGGTCGCCGGGAACGTAGGTCAGGGTGTAGGCATAGGCGTTCTCTTCGTTCGGAGCAAAGCCGTACTTGTTCTCCCCAATGGACACCGCTTCGTAGGTCTGCTCGCCCACCTTCATGGTCAGGCCATCAGCAACAAAGTCGAAGTTGTAGTCATCGGCTACGTAGCCCATGTAGTCCTCTACCTTCGTACCGGCAGCCAGCAGATAGTAAATGTCCTTCTGGATGTCATCGAAAGAAACGGTGTTTCCGCCGGCCAGATAGGTCATGAAGGAGGGACCCCAGGTATACTCTCCGCCGCTGCCGGTATTGGCGACAACGGAATAGCAGTGGTAGCCCGCACTCACAGCCTCCTGATAGGTCTGATAGGTCAGGTACAGAGCCTTGTCGATGGACATGGCGTAGTTCTTGTCCCAGTTTTCCCTATCCTCAGGAGTGGCGGTGATAATGGTACCGCCATAGGGATACTCATAGGTGGTACCTTGGGTGGCAACCTGGGCAGCAACCGTACTCAGCCATTCAGACCAGCTCGAAGGACCATTGTTTGTGTGGTACTTGGAGTACCAGTTGTCCGGGCCAGCAAAAGTACCAAAGCTGCCGGGGCCGTACCAGTCATCCTTGGAGTTGGGCTGGTTAAAGCTCCAGGCCGTCGCCGTAGGCTCCGCATTGTACATGTAGGTGATGCCGTCACTGACAAAGATCAGGTACTTGCGGTCAGCGGACACGGAGTCGTCCCCATCCAGCATGGCCTTACCTGCCAGCAGACCGGCATGGGTGTTGGTGCCGCTGGAGATATCCTGCTCGATGGCTGCCTTAATACCATCGTACTGAGTGGCCAAATCGAAGAAATTGCCATCGTTCGCAACGTTGGCTACTTTATTAAAGATAACCACGCCTACCTTAACGGTGGCACCGGTGCTGACAACCTGGTCTTGCAAGTTACTGAGCATGGCAAGCGCTTGTGCCTCCAGGGACGGGCTAGTGGACTTATCCAGCACAAACACCACGTCGGTAACCAGCTCCTCCTGCGCGGAAGGCAGAGACAGTGTCACCTCAGAGGTATAGGTCCCATCCTCCTGCTTCTCCAGGTTGGTGGCCGTCTTGGACTTGGAGTGTCCCGCGTCATAGTCCGGCAGGTCCGGGTCGTCCGGCTCCAGGGGGATCACGTCATGAGCGGCTTTGAGGGCAAGGAGGTCATGCACAGCGGCACTGCCGACAGTAAACTCCTTCACGTGGGTAGGCACACTGTGGGCGTTCCAGCGGGAACCCGCGCTATCGTCGTACCAGCCGTCGATGGCGTGGCTGGCACCGTTGCAATCTAGCTTGTCTTGACCTCCGTCCAAAGCCCAATCGCTGCCGACGGGACCGAAGGTAATTGTTGCGCTATCACGGTTATAGATATCATCGCCAGCATTACCAGCATGATTATTGTAAAGTTTCACGCTGCCGGGAATCGTTGCAGTACCTGCATTGCAGATACCACCCCCAGTTTGATGGGCGTGATTGTTTGTAACCACAGCATTTTCAGGTAACGTAAGGTTTCCCTTAGGTCCATTGAAAATACCACCACCGTTGGTGGTACGCTCGTCGTTGCCAGTAATGGTGAGCTTTGCACCATTTTTAAAAGCAAAGGAGCCATAATTTTCCAAACCATTGTGGCCATTGTCACAGATCTCCATCTCTGCACCGGCTTCAACTGTAGAGGTATTCCCTTCGTTGTCCGCCCTCAGGCCACCGCCGGAGCTTTCTAGTGCATTGCGATAAATATACACCTGAGATGTGCTATCCATCTCCATCTTGCCAGTATAAGTGATTCCGTACATACCGTTATCGTTGGCAGTAACAACAGAATTTTTAATGATCAATTGTGCCGCAGACAAACCATGGGAACCGTTGTTGTTAAAAGCAATCCCTTTCCCGTCACCGATACAGTTCTCAAACTTAAAATTAGAACCATTGGATCCATTCCCAGTACTGTTGATAACTTCAACCCTGGAATTGGTAGCAGTAACCCAGAACGTCCCAGTAAAACCCGAACGGTTATGGTCGGAAACAAATGTAGAGTCTGTAATATTGACATTGTATCCACCATTGCCGCCGTCCCACTCCAAGGCATCATTGGCATAATTCTTGATGGTTAAATTAGAGCCGTTTACAATGTTCAGCGCATTGTTGCTACAGAAATAAATGGCATGGGGGCTGTTGGTTGTTCCAGTAGCATCCATGGTCATGTTGACGTTATCCAGAGTCAGCGATGCATCGCTACTGGCACAAATTGTCTGCCAGCTCCACTCAGCATATGGGGTAGAACCAATGCCTTGCATCTTTACATCGATGTTTTTAAATGTCAGATTCTTTCCCCACAGAGCAATACCCTTCTGGATAAATGTCACAGTAGGTTTCTGCTCCAATCCTTCTGCCGCCTGAATGGTCAGATCCTTTCTCAGCTCCAGTCCATCGGTGGTAGCATCCGCCAGCAGTTCAATGATTGCTCCATCGGCCGCCGCTTCCACTGCCGCATCCAGCGTGTTATATGTTTCATCCCCAATCTGAGCGACCGGGCCTTCTTCTGCTGCCATCGCCGGCGTCACCAACGTAAGCACCATGCAGAGCGTCATCAGAACGGACAAAACTCGTTTTCTCATGATCGTTCCTCCTATGTCTTGGATTCCCTTCCCGCATTCACAGTGTGCCCGGGGCCGGGAAGGGTTGCGTAGGGTCTTCCCCGGGTCTGTTTTGCTTTGCCGGCGCACACCGGGCAGCCGCAGTGCTTGGGGCCGGTGCGGGAGTAGACCACGGCCTTCCACACGTGGTTTTCCGGGCACCGCCACCAGGCTTTTTTGTGGCTGCCGGCGGTCACCATCTGGGGCGTCAGGGCTCCGTTGAGGTCCGGGTCCCACTCCGCTGCCACGGCAGGGTCCCGGGTGGCCAGGTCGTTGAACCCGGGCAGGACCTTGCGGCCGGCGCAGTAGGGGCAGTCGCTCCCCCAAGCCCGGGCGCTGATGGCCGCCCGCCAGCTGTGGCCCAGCGGGCACCGCCACCAGGCGGCGCGGTTGCTGTAGGAGGAGACCTGCTGGGGCGTGAGGGCCCCGTTTCGCTCCGGGTCCCACTGCCCGGCCAGGGCGGGGAAGAGGGTGGCCAGGTCGTTCTCCCCAGGCACCACCTGCTTGCCGGCGCACACCGGGCAGCCTGCGCCTCCGCCGGCCCGGGAGGCAATGGCCGCCTGCCACACATGGCCCTTGGGACACTGCCACCAGACCTTCCGGCGGCTGCCGGCCACCACGTCCTGGGGCCGCAGGTCCCCATTCTTGGTGGGGTGCCACTGGGCGGCCAGGTCGGGGTATTGGGCGGCCAAATCGTTGTCCCCGGGGCTGATCTGCCGGCTGGCGCAGTAGGGGCAGCCCGCCCCCGCCGCCCGGGACTTGACCCGGGCATCCCACACATGGCCGTGGGCACACTGCCACCACACCCGGCGGTTGCTGCCCCAGAGGACTTGGTCCGGGGTGAGGTCCCCGTTCTTGGTGGGGTGCCACTCCTTGGCCAGGTCAGGGAACCGGGAGGCCAGGTCGTTAAACCCCGGCCAGGGGCGCTTGCCGGCGCAGTAGGGACAGCCGCTCTCTCCCCCGGCCCGGGTGTACACCGCCGCCTGCCACACATGGCCCTGTTCACAGCGCCACCAGAGTTTTTGGCGGCTGCCGTAGGAGACGGTGTCCGGGGTCAGGGTGCCGTTCCGGCTCCCATCCCACTGGTCCAGCAGATCCCGCCGATGGAGACGGGCGCAGTAGGCTGCTAAGCTTTCTCGCATTGTTCACCTCCCTTCGCGTCTCGCCCTTTTCGGGACAACCACAGAATTTCGATTTTGTTGTAATCCAACGGTTCCAGGGCCCCTCTCCCGACCGGGATTTCCAAACTTTACCATTCTGTGGGCAAAAAAACGCACGAAAACAAGCTGGAGAAAATTTCGGCGTTTCTCCGGCTTCCTTTCGTGCGTTTTTTCCAGTTTTCTCTTGCGTTAGACGGGGCTTTTGTGATAAGCTATGTACAACCCCAAAGGTCCCCTGGATTTCTTCCAGGGATTCGGTTCTCTTTTCGGAAAAAAGTACAACAAAATCGAAATTCTGTTGTTATAAAACCAATCCTAGTCGTTCTACTTGGCGCTTATGCTCTGCGCCGCTCTCCATGATATAGATTCGTGTTGTCTCCACGCTGGCGTGGCCCAAAAGGTCCGCCAGCTTTGCTATGTCTTTCTCCAACGCATAAAAGGCCCGGGCAAAGAGGTGGCGGAAGTTGTGGGGGAAGACCCGCCTGGCCTCCACCCCCGCTGCCTCACAGAGATGGTGCAGCTCCCGCCAGATGTTGGACCGGTCCATGTGCCGCCCCGTCCGGGTGACGAACACCGGCCCAGCGGTGATTCCCCGCTGCCGGCAGTACTTGGCCAGCACCCGGCACAGCTTGGGGGTGAGGAGGACCAGCCTGCCCTTCCCCTTGCCTTCCACCCAAACCCGCCCTGTGCGGAGGGTTTGGACCGTCACATACTGCAGCTCCGAGATCCGCACCCCGGTGGAAGCCAAGGTCTCCATGAGGTAATAGAGCCGCCAGTTGCGCGCCTGTCTGGCCGCCGCCAGCAGGCGCAGATAGTCCCCCTTATGCAGTTCCCGGCCCGGGTCCCGGAAGAGTTCCCGCTGGCGGCGGAGGGCCCTCACCCGGCACTCCCCCCAGCCTAAGAACGAGAAAAAGGTGTTCAACGCCGCCAGTTTGCCGTTGACGGTGCTGGGGGCGTGCGTCTGAACCAGCGTGCGCTTCCAGGCCAACACGGTCTCCTTGGTCACCGGCCCTCCAGGGGGCAGGGTTTGGGTAAAGGCCTGCACCTCTCGAAGGTACTTGGCGATGGTGGCCGGGCGGCGCTCTGCCGCCATCAAATACCGGCGGAAGGCAGCCATCGCCTCTGTGGTGATGATGTGTTGCGTCATGGTGGTTTCCTCCTTACGTGATTCTGCCTCTCAGTTTACCCGCTGGCACAAGGCAGATGCACGGGGCTGCATCCTTTTCCCCAAAACAGCCAGCCGGCACGAGGTCTCGTGCCGGCTGGCCGTTTGTCCATCTGGTTTCAGAACTGCGAGGAAACCCCTGCGGCGATTCTCCCCGGGCCGTCCTCAGCCTTTTGTGGGCACCGTCCCTGCCATGGCCTGGTACCAACCGTCGGCAAAGGTGACCATGCCCGCCCGGTTGGGGTGGGTGCCGTTGACGGTCTCGTAGCCCCCGTCGATGGGGGTGAGGTCTGCCAAGTGGACAGAGGGCCCGGCCTCCGCCACGCACTGGCGGAGCACGTCGTTGTAGTCTGCCCGGTCCTCCAGGGTGGCGGGGTCCAAGTACCAGGGGCCCTGGGAGGGCTTGCCCACGGTGATGGTCCCCACCCAGATTTGGGCGGCGGGGTACTGGGCCGCCAGCTTTTGGACCATGTCCCGGCAGTCCCGGCGGAAGGCCCCCAGGTCCACCCGGTGGGCCACGTCGTTGAGGCCGGTACACACCAGGACCAGGTCCGGCGCCGCCGCCTCCGTGGCCAAGCTTCGGATCCGCCCGGGCAGGCAGGCGGCATAGTTCCCCGCGCAGCTGATGTGGGAGCCGGCAAAGGAGTTGTTGACCAGCAGCTGGCCTCCCAGCCGGTGGATCAGCTGCATCCACCAGGTGCCCTCCGGGGTGGCAAACCCCGCATAGGAGACATAGCTGGGGGAATAGAAACTGCCGATCTTGGGGGTGACCCCCTCAAAGGTGCTCCGATCATCCCCCAGGATGGAGATGTACTTGCGTTGTTCCATGAAACATCCTTCTTTCTTGTTTGGGCCACCGGTTCTTCCCCGCTCACTGCTGGAAGAGCCAGCCCATCACCGCCGGGTCCGAGGCAAAGGCCCCGCCGCCGGCGTGCTGATCCGTGTATCCCTGCTGGGTGAAGTAGGCCTGGTCCCGCACATCCAGCACCAGCAGGGCATCGATTGCCTCCTGGGACAGCCCCTTCTCCTCATACAGGGCCCGGAGTTGGGCATAGGCGGTGCGGAGGGGTTCCGAACCGTAGTAGCTGTCCGCCTCCCCCACCGCCAGGTAGACCGGGACCTCTGCCTGGGCCACTGCCGCCAGGTCCCCGTCCCACTGGGTGCTCACCGCCAGGTAGGCGGTGTACAGGTCTGGCCGCAGCCCCAGCACCAGGGAGCCGGTCTCCCCGCCGCCGGAGTACCCCTCCAGGTACACCCGGTCCGGGTCGATGGCATACTGGGCCAGGAGGTGCTCGGTCAGGGCGATGGTCTGGCGGGCGGAGGTCTCCCCCCAATCGCTGAGCTGGGGGGCCGCCACGATAAGGTCCGGGAGGTAGTCCTGGGCGGTAAAGGCGAAGTCCTCCCCGTACAGGTTGGCCCCCACCCCTTGGAAGTAGAGCCCCTCATACCCCGGCAGGGTCACAAAGAGGGCGCAGGGGGTGGTCCCATCGTACCCCTCTGGGAGGTGGAGGTGGTAGTGGATGTCCCCCTCCTGGGGGTGGTGGAGGACGTTGTCCATCTGAAAGCCCCGGTAGGTCTCGGTGCCCTGGGTCACGGCCCCGTCTTGGGGGGCGGGCTGAATGGCCTCCTGTGCCGGGGCTTCCGCCCCCGCCTGGGCTGGCTCCGCCGTCCCGCAGGCGGAGAGCCCCAGCAGCAAGGCAGCTAGAAGGAGGGCCAGAGAGGGGATCCTGCCCCTGTCGTGCGCTCCCCTTCTCATGGCGCCGTCTTCTCCTTCCCCCGGGCGGTGTATCGCAGCCACAACCCGTCCCCCGCCAGGGGTTTGGCCTCCGCCAGGGAGAGGGCCACCGGGCCGCGGTTTGGCAGGAACCCGCCCCGCTCAAAGCTGGACACGGCGGTGGTGGACCCGTCCGCCACGGGGGCCACCACCAGGCTCACCTCGTCCACGCATCCGGCTTGGAGGAAGGACCAGTTCACCACCCCGCCGCCGGCCACCATCAGCCGCTGGACCCCGAACCGGGCCGCCAGCTTCTCCAGCAGCAGGGGGCAGTCCAGCTGCTCCTTCCCGGCGAAGAGGTAGGACACCCCCACCTGCCGCAGGTAGGTCAGGTAGGCCGGGTCCACCTGCTCCGTCACCGCCTGGATGACGTGGGCGGCGGGGCGGCCCTTCCGCTCCAGCACCGGCCCGGAAAAGGCCAAAGACCCCTTGGGGTCCACCGAGACCACAAACTGGCCCATCCGCTGGCCCTGGGGGTTCACAGAGTCCTCCTTGGCCAGGGGCGCCCCCTGCCGGGGCAGGCGGGGGGCCGGGCCGTCGGCAAAGCCACCCAGCATGGTGGTGGTGCCGTAGAGAATGGCCTGGCAGCGGTAGTCCTCCCGAAGGGCCCCGTAGGCCGCCAGGGCAGGGGCGGCTCTGGGGCGGCAAAAAAGTCCCCGTCGATCTTCCCATCCAGGGAGACAAACATATGACAGACTGTAAACATGGTTTCCTCCCATCTCCCCGGGCGCCTGGGCCCGGGGGTCACCGTTCTCTGCTGGGACGCACCACCAGGTCGGACACGTCCACGTTTTCCGGCTGGGCCAGGGCGTAGCACACCGCCTCCGCGATGACCTCCGGCGCCAGGTCCACCGCCTGGTCGGTAAACTGGGGCATGCTGGACCGGTAGTCATACCGGGGGGCGAAGGCCGTGCCCTTGCCGTACTGGCCGGTGAGGAACCCGTTGGCCATGGGGGAGAAGGCCACAAAGCCGATCCCCAGCTCCTCCAAGGTTGGAAAGAGGGATTCATACTGCCGGGCCATCATGGAGTAGCGGTTCTGCACCGCCGTCACCGGGCAGACCTTATGGGCCCGGCGGAGGTAGTCCTCGTTGGCCTCGGAGATCCCCCAGTGGGTGATCTTCCCCTCCCGGATGAGGTCGGCCATCCCCTCGGCCACCTCCTCCGGGGCCACCGCCGGGTCGATGCGGTGCTGGAAGTAGAGGTCGATGTGGTCGGTGCCCAGCCGCCGGAGGGACCCCTCCACCGACCGGCGCAGCAGCTTCACCGTCTCCCCCGCCTCTGTGGGCAGGCCGTAGCCGTGGGAGAACCCCATGCACCCCAGGCCCACCGCGGACACGGACAGGTCTGTGCCTAACGTTCTGTTCTGCATCGTCTTCATCTCCTTATCTTATACTGGTATTCTACCCCCCCGGGGCCGCCGGGCAGAAGTCTCCGTTGGTTCATCAGTGAAAAGCCAAAGGTTATCTCCCCTGGGGGGTGGGGCCCCCAGCATCCGGGAGATGAGGCTGCTGCCCCCCAGGCCGAAGAGGTTTCCCAGGGCGGTGAGAAGGTTAAACCACGGGGAGACCAGGGACACCGCCGCCACCATCACGGGGTTGCCGATCTGACCGATGAAAAAGGTGTCCGCCAGGTTGTACACCATGGTCACCAGCTGGCTGATGACCGTGGGGATGGCCAGGGTGGCCACCGCCTTGTGCACCGGCATTTCTTCAAACAGATATCGCTCTTCCAAGGGTTCCCCCATCGCTACACGCCTTCTTTCTTGGTCTTTGCGGGAAAAAATTCAGCCTTCTCCACAGGGGTCTGCGGAAAAGGCCTCAGCGGATCAAAATTTCTCGTAGCGTTCGCGGCGCGCACGCCGCGAAAACAGTGCAATCCGTTTTCTCCGGTGACCTGCGCACCGGAGAAAACACGACTCGGCCTGCAAACGTGGGAGCCGCCCGCCTTTGGCGGACGGCGACTGCGCTGCAGCAGGCCGCCATCCCCTTGTCGAAACAGGCACCCGCCTGTTTCGACAGGTTTGGCCTCCCCCGCAGGGGTCTGCGGGGGAGGCCGGGAAAGGAACAGGATGCCCGGCGGAGGATTTTATAAGACCGGGTCCCGCAGTTGTCAACTTGTCTGGGAAAATACGGTGGTCAGCCACTGGTCGTAGGTGGGGATCCAGTCCCCCTGGGCGCCAAACCCATGGGGCATGCCGTCCAGCTGCAGCCGCTCCACCGAAACCCCCGCCGCCTCCGCCGCGTCGGCGTTGGCCAGGAACTGCCGGTAGAAGGGGTCCCGGGTGCCGTAGCAGTAGAAGGTGGGGGGCAGGCTGCCGCTGCGCAGCAGGTCCACGTCGGTGGTGCCCACGCTGAGGCGGCCGTAGAAGGCATAGATCATCCCGCAGGCCGCCCCGTCGGCGGAGACCTGGTCCAGGGCATCGGGTACGTAGTCCGGGTCCAGGGCCGTGCCGTTGACCGTGCCGTCAAAGTGGAGGAGCATCTCCCCGCTGAGGATGCCCCCGGCGGAAAATCCCATCACCGCGATGTCCGCCGGGTCAATGCCGTAGTCCTCTGCGTGGGCCCGGACAAACCGCACCGCCCGGGCCAGGTCCAATGCCCCCTCCTGCTGGGTGTAGGGGCGCAGGCGGTAGTCCACCACGAAACTCTGGTAGCCCCGGGCGCTGAGGGCCTGGGCCACCGCCACCCCCTCCGGCTGGTCGCTGCGAAACTGGAAGGCCCCGCCGGGGCAGATGAGCACCGCCCCTTTCACCGCCGTCCCCTCTGGCACCGGGAAGGTGGTTAAGTAGGGCCGGAAGTCCGGGTCATCCGAGTAGCTGCCGTTGTTGACGGTGTACTCCGTGACGGCGGGGGCGTTGCCCTCCTCCCAGAGGTAGAGGACCTGCTGGGCGTGGGGCGTCACCTGGGCGGTGGCCACGGTGTTTCCCGTACCCCCTTCCGGGGCAGGGCCCCCATCGCGCAGGGGCAGGGACTGGGCCCACTGGGTGATGGCCGCCTCCTCCGTCTCGGGGGTGAAGAGGAGGGCCGGCTCCCCCAGCAGGGCCCCGGGCTGGTGCTGGGAGAGAGCGGCGAGGAGGGAAGCCTCGTCGTTCCCCGTCCCCAAGACGAAGGGGTAGAGGGTCCGGGCCCCAAAGTCATAGGTGTCCAGGAAGGTCTCCACCGCCGCCGGCAGCGCATTGTCCGTCGCGGCAAAGCCCAGGAGGACAAACTCGTAGTCGCTGGGGGTGAGGTCCCCCTCTTGGCCCATCTCCACCACGTCGCCCCCCAGGGTCTCTGCCAGCAGGGTGGTCGCCTGGGCCACGGGGTCCCCCTCGGTCTCGGGGGCATAGGCGATCAGAAGGGCGCTGTTCTGGGCTTCGGGGGCTGCCGCCTCTTGGCCCTCCGCCGGGGACTGGGTTTGGCCGCAGGCGGCCAGGCCCACTCCCGCTGTCAGGGCCAGCAAGAGGGAAAGGATGCGTCGTCCCATGGGTCAGGGCCTCCTCTCCGGCTCAGGCCAGGCCCAGCCCGGCCAGCCAGGTCTCCACGGCATCCCGGTCCACGTGGGAGGAGAACCGCTGGCCTTCCTGCCAGTCCCCGGTGCCGGCCAGGTCCGCCAGGAGTTGGCCGCTCTCCCCGATTCCAGAGCTGGAGGAGGTGCAGAAGGGGATCACCGTCTTGCCGGTGAAGTCATTGGCTGCCACGAAGGTGTCCACCGGCCAGGCGGCGATGCCCCACCAGATGGGGTAGCCAAGAAACACGGTGTCGTACTCGTCCCAGTTGTCCACGGTGTCTGCCACCAAGGCCACGTCTCGGGCATCGGGGTTGTCGTGCTCCTGCACCACCCGGCTGCTCTCATCGGTCCAGTTCAGGTCCTCGTCGGTGTAGGGGTCGGCAGGTTCCAGTTGGAACAGGTCCCCGCCGGTGAGGTCGGCGATGTACTCCGCTGCCACCTGGGTGTTCCCTGTGGCGGAGAAGTACACCACCAGGGTGCGGCCGGTGGACACCGAAGCGGTGCCGGCGTTGGTGTCTTCCTGGGTCGTGGTGTCCTGGGGTTCCGTGGCGGGGGCGGTGGTGCCCTCCCCGTCGGAAGCGGTGGTCGTGTCGCTGCCGCAGGCGGCCAGGGACAGGGCCAGCACCAGGGTCAGCAGGATGGCAGTGAACTTTTTCATGGGAAAATCTCCTTTCAATAGGGTTACAGGGGGGATTCGTAACATTCCTGGAAGAGCTCCAGGATCTCTTGGTGGGTCATACGCCGGTAGCTGCCCGGGGAGATGCCGCAGGAATCGGCAATCTCCTTCAGCTGCTCCCGCTCCACCCCCAGCTGGCGGAGGGTGGTGGGCAGGCCCAGGTCTCGGATGAAGCCGGCCAAAGCCTCGATCCCCGCCAGGGCCAGGGCCTCGTCGCTCCGCCCGTCCCGGGGCAGGCCCCAGACCTTCTGGGCAAACCGGAGGAACTTGGGCAGGCCGTCCTGATAGATGTGCCGGTAGTACACCGGGTGGAGGACCGCCAGCCCCTGGCCATGGTTGCAGTCGGTGTAGGCTCCCAGCTGGTGCTCCATGTTGTGGCACTGGAAGTCCCCCTGCTTGCCCAGCTTCACCACCCGGTTTTCCGCCATGGTGGCGGCCCACATGAGGTTGGAGCGGGCGGTGTAATCCTGGGGGTTGGCCACAGCGGCCCGGAGGTTGCGGATCACGCTGACCATCAGGGCCTCGTTGAGGTCGTCGGAGACGTTGTCCTCGTCGGGGCGGCTGAAGTAGATCTCCATCAGGTGGCTCAGGGTGTCAAACCCGCCGGAGATCATCTGGGCCTGGGGCACGGAGTAGGTGTAGGTGGGGTCCATCAGGGCGAAGCGGGGGTTGAGCTGGGGATAGTCCCGGCCGGTTTTGACCTTCTTCCCCGGGTGGGTGATCACCGCGCCGCCGTTGCACTCGCTGCCGGTGCCCGCCACGGTGACGATGACCCCCAGTGGGAGAGGGTCAAAGTCGATGACCCCGGGCCTGGCCCAGAAGTCCTCCCACACGTCCCCGGGGTACCGGGCGGCCAGGGCGATGGCCTTGGCGCAGTCCATCACCGAGCCGCCGCCCACCCCCAGGATCCAGTCCGCCCCCGTCTCCCGGGCCAGTTTGGCCCCCGCCAGCACCTGGTCGTAGGTGGGGTTGGAGGGAATGCCAGGGAAGTCCACCACGGTCTTGCCCGCCTGGCGGAGGAGACCGGCCACCTGGTCATAGATCCCGTTGCGCCGGATGGACCCGCCGCCATAGGCCAGCAGCACGGTGGAGGCATCCTGCACCAGGCAGGTCAGGTACTCCCGGACGCAGCCTTGGCCGAAATAGACCTTGGTGGCATTCTCAAAAATAAAGTTGTTCATCGCGCACAGTCCTTTCCCAAGGGTTCCTTCGGCGCCCTTCGTTGCTGGGTTTTCCCTTGGTCTGCCTTCAGTATAAAAACCCCCAGGGGATTTGTGAAGTTTCCATTCGTTATGGAGCCCTTACCCAAAGGTTTACAGTGGTTTTCCCCGGCCACCCAAAGGGAAAGGCGGAGACCCCAAAGGGGTCCCCGCCGGGTGGAAACCAGGTTTGCGGATGGAGAGACAGGGCCTTCTGCCTCGAGGCGCAAGCGGCCGTCACGTCTGGTGGGTGCTTGGGCTGGTGTTGGCCTCCCAAAAGGCCACCGCCTGGTCCAGCCACCCCTCCGCCACGGTGCCGGTGCCCAGGCCGAAGCCATGACGTAAGCCGGGGTAGTGGTGGAACTCCGTGGGGATGCCCAGGGCAGACAGGGCCTGGAGGCGGCGCTCCATGGTCCGCCAGTTGGCGATGCCGTCCCGCTCCCCCACGCAGGCGAAGGTGGGGGGATCGTTCTCTGTGTAGTCGCTGTGGCCGGTGTATTGCATGATCACCGCCCCGGCCCGGGGCAGGTCGCCCCCGCCGAAGGCCGCCGGGCCATAGGACCCCAGCCAGGCCGCCATCCTCCCCCCGGCGGAGCCGCCCCAGAGGGAGTACCCCTCCATATCCACCTGGAGTTCCTGGGCGTGGTCAGAGACGAAGGTGATGGCCCGGGCCAGGTCCTCGCAGGCCGTCTGGGCCCCGGGGCGGTAGAGGAGGGCAAAGGCATTGTACCCCCGGCGGGAGAGCTCCAGAGCGTGGGGGAAGCTGTCCTGCATGGCCCCCACGTAGGCAAAGCCCCCGCCGGCGTTGCAGAAGGCCACCTTGCCCCCGGGGTCCCCCCGGAAGAAGAAGAGGCCGGTATCCGCCTTGTCCGGGTCGGCAGCCTTTTCCTCGGGGGTGTAGATGTCGTAGAACACCGTCTCCCCTGCTGCGGCCTGGGTGTGGAGGTGGTTGACAATGGCCACGGTCTCCTCCGGGTCGATGTTGTGGTACCAGGTCAGGCGGAGGCTCCCCAAGGTGTCCCCGCTCCAGTACCCTGTGTCCGCGGGGAAGAGGAGGCGGCCGTAGTCCCCGAACACGGGGTCGTCCATCACGGTCTGGATGGGGGTGTCGGTGGTGTAAGGGCCTGTGGGCACGGCGGATCCCTCCTGTGGGGTGGTTTGGGGGGCAGCGGGGGCGGCGGTGTCGCCGTCAGGCGCCGTTCCGCTGCACCCGGCCAGGAGCAGGCAGAGGGCAGCGGCGATGCATACCAGGGACTTCATCCCAATCACCTGTCTTTCGTTGGTTTTACCCCTATCATAGAAAAAACGAGACTTCCCGAGAAGTCTCGTTTTTTTATGCCCTAGTTACCCCCGGGTTTACAGCCCTTCCCGAGCCTTCACCGCCTTGGCCACCGCTTGGAGGAACTTGGCCACCGTGGGGGAGGGATCCGGGGCGTGGAGCAGGCCAAAGGGGATGGTGTACCCCCAATCCACCGGAAGAATCTTCAGCAAGGGGTGGACGTACCGCCAGTTCTCCACCGCCATGAGGACGCAGTTGTTGTTCTCACACTGGTTAAAGGCCCCCACGTCGTAAAAGTCAAAGTCCACGATATGGATCTGGGGGTGGTTCTTCCAGATATCGTCCCGGAGCAGGTCCACATAGTGGCTCCAGCCCCGGCGCATGAGCATGAGGTGCTCCCCATAGAGGTCCTGGAGGGTGAGGCGGTCCTTCCCCGCCAAAGGGTGGTGGACGGAGACGGCACAGCAGATGGGCTCCCGGGTGAGCTCCAACCCGGCGCACTGGCGGAGGTGGAGCATGGTCTCATCGAAAATCCCCGCCACCACGTCGATGTTCTGGCCCAGGTTGCCCAAAATCTCCCGGGCGTTCTCCGGGGTGTTGTCGAAGGGGATGAGCTGGAACTTGGTGTCCGGGCAGTCCTCCTGGAGTTGGGGCCACAGGTCCACCAGCACCTGGGCGGGGGTCATGGGGGAGGTGCCGATGCGGATGACCTGACCGGCCTCCTCCATGGCGTTCCTTGCCCGGGTGACGGAGTCTTTGCAGTACTGGATGATGTATTTGGCGTCCTGGTACAGGGACTGGCCCGCCTTGGTCAGCTGCAGCCCCCGGTGGGTGCGCAGGAAGAGGCGCAGGTCCAAGTCCCGCTCCAGGAGGTTGATCTGCTTGATCACCGCCGGGGGGGAGATGTAGAGCTTCTCCGCGGCCTTGTTGAAGCTGCCGGCCTCGGCCACGGTGAGGAAGGTTTCCAGCTGGGGGTTGTACATGGGGCGTCCCCTTCCCTTCTGCCGCCGGCGGAGCCGGGGGCGTTTTCTTGCCGTTTATTGTAGGGGGCGCGCCCCCGCCCTGTCAAGGGGCGGGGATGGAGAAAACCCGCAGGGAATCAAAACAGTTTGATGGCCGCGGCCCCCGCCAGCATCCCCAGGATGCCCACCACTTTCCGAACTGTGAGGGATTTCCGGGCGGCCCCTAGGAGGCCAAAGTGGTCAATGACCGCGCCCCCGGCGGTGGCCCCCACCAGGAGGATGATCACCGTCATGCCGGTGCCCAGGATGCCGGAGAGGTAGATGTTGGCCAGAACATAGACCGCCCCCAGCAGGCCGCCGGTCCAGGTCCACCAGGGGAACCTCCCCTGCCCCAGGGTGGGCGGTCCCTGCTTGACCCGGAGAACGGCGCACAGCACCACCAGCGCTGCCAGCCCCACCAGGAAGGACACCATGGAGGCCGTCAGGGGGGATCCCACCACCTGGCCCAGGTGGCCGTTGATGGCCGTCTGGGTGGCGCTGAACATCCCTGCGGCCACCCCCACGATGCGCCACAGCCACAGTTTGCCGGCGGGGCGCTGGCCCTGGGCAGCAGCAGCCTGCCCCGACCAGGCCACCACCATAACCCCCGCCAGCACCAGCACCGCGCCCCCTGCCCGCAGGGGGGTGAGGGGGATCTGCTGGGCCCGGAAGAGGCCCAAACTGTCCACCAGCAGCCCCATGAGCAGCTGCCCCAGCACCGGGAGGATCACCGTCTCCGCACTGCCCAGCTTGGTGAGCAGGATGACGTTGGCCGTGAGGAAGATCACCCCGCACAGGCCGCCCAGCCAAACCCAGAAGGGCTCCCCCGCCAGCTGGTCCATGGGCAGGTGGAAGCCCTGCCCCGTCACCAGCAGCAGGCAGGCCAGAAAGACGGTGGAAATGATAAAGGACACCAGGGAGGAGTTGTAGGGGGTGCCCACCTTGTCCCGGAGTTTGTTGTTCACACTGGTCTGCACCGGCAGGGCCAGGCCCACCAGGATGCCAAGCAGGATGCTCATAGGATGTCTCTCCTTTGTTCTCTGTACTTCTAAGGGTCTGCGGGCGTGCCCCCTGCCCCCAGGCTGGGGACGATGGGGGCCACGGCCTGGCGCCCCGCCTCGGTCAGCAAGGGGTGGAGCGTCGACCAGGCCTGGGTGCGGAAGGAGGATACCTCCCCCTTGATCTCACAAAAGGGCAGCCAGTAGACGGCAGTGAGGAACACCGTGTCCACCACCCGGACGTACTCCCCGGGAAAGGCTTCCCGGCGGAACAGGCCTTGGGCGGCCAGGTTGGCCAGACCCTGGCAGAGCAGCTGGCTGTGGCGGCGGTACACCTCCCGCTGCTTGGCCCGGATCTTCTCCGACAGCTGACCCAGCTGGGTGTGGCTGCGGAAGTAGAAGGCGTTGTTCTCCCGGGCCTGCTCCATGTCCCGCAGGCAGGCGTCCAGCTGGGCCAAGGTCTGGGGCGGGTCCTGGGGGAAGGTGGGGTTGGCGCTCTCCAAGAGGGCCTCTACGATCGCTTCCTTCCGCTTAAAATAGTAGGTAAGGTTGCCTTTGCTGATGCCCAGGGCGGCGGCAATCTCCCCCACGGAGACGGCGTTGTACCCCTTCTCCCGAAAGAGGGCCTGGGCGGTGTTCAAGATGTCTTGACGGGTGTCGCGTTTCATTGGGGTGTCTCCTTCTCCTGGGCCTTTTGCAGTGCTTTCAGCCGGCGGACCTCCCGGAAGCCCAGCAGGAGCACCACCACCGCCGCGCCCCCATCGGAGATGGGGCCGGCCCACAGCACCCCGTCCAGCCCCAGCAGAGGGGGCAGGAGCAAAAGCATGGGGATGAGCAAAACCCCCTGGCGGACTAGGGTCATCCACAGCCCCATCTGGGCCTTGCCGATGGCGGTGAAGAAGTTGGAGGTAATGGGCTGGAAGGCGTTGAGGAAACTCATCAGCAGGTAAATCCGGACATAATGGGTGGCAAACTGGTAGAACAGCGGATCCTCAGACCCGAAGAGCCCTGCAATCTGCTGGGGGAAGAGCTGGAGCACCAGGAAGGTGACCACCGCCACCACAGTGCCATAGAACAGGGCCTTCTGGTAGGCCTCCACCACCCGGCCGTAGTTTTTCCGGCCGTAGTTGAACCCCAGGATGGGCTGGCAGCCCAGGGCGATGCCGATGATGCAGCTGAAGAGCACTATGACCACCTTTCCCATGGACCCCGCCCCGGCAATGGTGACCTCGCTGCCATAGACCGACTGGGCCCCATAGGTACGCAGCATGTTCATCAGGAGGATCTGGGAGGCCGTCATCAGCACATGGTTGCAGAAGATGGGGCCGCCCAGGGCCAGGATACTCTTCACCGCCGGGGCGGCGGGGCGGAAATCCCCCCGGCTGGGGTGGACCATCTGCAGCCGCCGGGCCAGGTAGCGCACCGCCAGGAGGGCGGACAGGATCTGCCCCAGCACGGTGGCCAGGGCGATGCCCTCCACCCCCATATCCAACCCGAAGAGGAGGATGGGGTCAAAGATCATGTTGAAAATGGCCCCGGAGAGCAGGACCGCACTGGAGTACCGGGGGCTGCCGTCAGCCCGGATCACATGGGCCATAGCCGTGGCAAAGATGCCGAAGGGCACCCCCAAGAGGAGGACGAAGGTATAGGGCCGGGCGTAGGGCATCATGGCCTCGGTGGCCCCGAAGAGGTAGAGCATGGGCTCTAAAAACACCAGGCCAAGGACGGCCATCAGCAGGCCCACCGCCACCGCCAAGACCACGGCGTTGCCCAGGTTTTTCCGGGCGCCGGCCTCGTCTCGCCGGCCCAGGAAGAGGCTGTACCCCGAGGCGCAGCCGATGCCGATGAGGCAGGCCAGGGCCGTGATCAGGGTAAACACGGGAAAGGCCACGTTGGCCGCGGCGATGGCCAGATCGCCGATCCCCCAGCCCATGAAGGTCTGGTCTACAATGTTGTTCATGGAGCTGACCACCTGGCTGCAAATGGCAGGCAGGGAGAAGGTCCAGATGAGTTTGTTCACCGGCGCCGTGTCCAGGGCCGGCGGGCGTGGGTTGGCTCCCATAGGGCATCCCTCTCTTTTCTCGCAGAATTAGTACGTTCGTACTATCCAAAGTTTAGCACAAACATCCTAATTCTGTCAAGCCCCGTTCGCCTGCTCCATCTGTTCCCTCACCAGGTCCAGAAAGCGGAGGGTGTCCCCGTCCGGGTGGAGGGCATAGAGGATTCCATAGGGGATGGTAAAGTCCCAGTCCACGGGAAGGGTCACCAGGGAGGGGTGCACCTCGCTCCAGCACTCCAGGGTCATCAGGGGATTGCGGGTCTGGACGCAGCGGTTGAACACCTCCATGTCGTAGAACTGGGGGGTGTCCTCGATGGTGATGGCGGGGTGTTGCTCCACAAAGTTCCGCACCTGGTCCACCGAGGTGGAGTCCCCCCGCTTGACCATCATCAGGGTGTACCCGTAGAGGTCCTGGACGGTGAGGCGCTCCTTCCGGGCCAGGGGGTGCTCCCGGGGCACCGCCACGCAGTGGCGGTAGGCCCCCAGGGGGAAGAAGTTGCACCGGTCCAGCCACTGGCGGGAGTCGCAGGCCCCCACCAGGAAGTCGAACTTCTCCCCTAGGGCGGCGATCTCCCCCAGGATGCCCTGGTGGTCGTCCTCGAAGGGGACGATGTGGAGCTTGAACCCCGGCAGGTTTTCACTCACCTGGTACCACAGGTCCATGAAGGGCTTGCAGGGGTTGAGGATGGAGGTGCCCACGCAGAAGGTGGTGGCGGCGGCTTCCGCCGCCAGGCGGGCCTCCTGGATGGCCCGCTGGGAATAGTCCATGATGCCCTTGGCATGCTTATAGAGGACCTTCCCCGCCTCGGTGAGGGTGATGCCATGGTTGGTGCGAAACACCAACTGCAGGTCCAGATGCTTTTCCAGGGCGTTGATCTGCTTGATCACCGCCGTGGAGGAGAGGTACAGCGCCTCTGCCGCCTTGTTGAAGCTGCCGCAGTCAGCCACCTGGACAAAGGCGTCCAGCTGTGGGTTATACATGGTGTGCCCCCCTTGTCTGTTCTAACTTTTGGTTATAACCATGGTACAAAATCCATTCTTCCCTGTCAAGGGGGGCGGGGGTAAAATAGGGGCATCCAAGGGATCCCCACCATAAGAAGGAGGCCATGTATGGCACAACTCATCGTCTACTACTCCCGCCGGGGGGAAAACTACGTCAGCGGCTCCATCCAGACCCTGGCGGTGGGCAACACCGAAGCGGTGGCCCGGCGGCTCCAGGCCCTCACAGGGGCCGACCTCTTCCAGTTGGAGCCCATGCAGCCCTACTCCGACGACTACAACGAATGCATCCAGCAAGCCCAGGACGACCAGCGGCGGGACGCCCGCCCCGCCCTGAGGGCCTGCCCGGAGACGCTGGACCCCTACGACACCATCTACCTGGGCTACCCCAACTACTGGGGCACCATGCCCATGTGCGTCTTTACCTTTTTGGAACGGTTCGACTTCACCGGCAAGACCATCCTCCCCTTCTGCACCCACGAGGGCAGCGGCCTGGGCCACAGCGAGGCGGATATCCGCCGCCTGTGCCCCGGGGCCAAGGTAGGGAAAGGCCTTGCCATCCACGGCACCGCCGTGTGCCGGGAGGAGCGGGCCCTGGAGGCCTGGATCAAAGGAGGAAACTAACATGGATCTGAACACCTTGAAAGAAAACAGCCTCTTCCCCGTGGGGGAGGAAAACACCGCCTTTGCGGCGTACTTTGACGGCACCAGCTACCTGAACATGCTCACCACCCAGCAGGTGCCCATCGGCAACGTCACCTTTGAGCCCGGCTGCCGGAACCACTGGCACATCCACAAGGCCACCCAGGGGGGCGGGCAGATCCTGCTGGTCACCGCCGGCCGGGGGTATTACCAGGAGTGGGGCAAACCCGCCCAGGAGCTCCACCCGGGAGACGTGGTGAACATTCCCCCCAACGTGAAGCACTGGCACGGGGCCGCCCCGGACAGCGCCTTCCAGCACCTGGCTGTGGAGGTCCCCGGTGAGGGCACCGGCAGCCAGTGGCTGGAGGCCGTGGACCCGGCGGAGTACGCCAAACTCAAGTGAGGAGGCACCGCCCCATGTCTGACGCGCTGCTGCTCACTGGGGCCGGCCAGATCGGCCTGGCCATCACCCGCCGGGTGGGGGCAGGGAAAACCATCGTCATCGGCGACCGCTCCCTGGCCCACGCCCAGGCCGCGGCAGACACCCTGACCCAGGTGGGCTTTGAGGCCCTGCCCCTGGAGATGGACCTGTCCAGCCGCGCCTCCATCCAGGGGATGCTGGAAACCGCCCAGGGGCTGGGGCCCATCACCATGCTGGTCAACGCCGCCGGCGTCTCCCCCAGCCAGGCCTCCATGGAAACCATCCTGGCGGTGGACCTCTATGGCACCGCCGTGCTGCTGGAGGAGGTGGGGAAGGTCATCGCCCCCGGCGGGGTGGGGGTGACCATCTCCAGCCAGTCCGGCCACCGCATGCCCCAGCTGACCCCGGAGGAGGATTTCCTCCTGGCCTGCACCCCCACGGAGGAGCTCCTCTCCCTGGACCTCCTCCAGCCGGCCAACCTGCGGGACACCCTCCACGCCTACCAGATGGCCAAGCGCTGCAACGAAAAGCGGGTCATGGCGGAGGCCGTCCGCTGGGGGGAGCGGGGCGCCCGCCTCAATTCCATCTCCCCCGGCATCATTGTGACGCCCCTGGCCCAGGATGAGTTCCGCGGGCCCCGGGGGGACTTTTACAAAAATATGTTTGCCAAGTGCCCCGCCCGCCGGCCGGGCACCCCCGACGAGGTGGCCCACGTGGCCGCCCTGCTGATGAGCCCCCAGGCGGCCTTCCTCACCGGCACCGACATTTTGGTGGACGGCGGCGCCACCGCCTCCTACTTCTACGGCCCCCTGCGGCCGGACCTGGACGGCCACAGCGACACCCAACCCGCCGGGAGAAAGGACCCTGTATGAACCGACCCTACATCTTCTGCCACATGCTCACCTCCCTGGACGGGAAGATCATGGGCAACTACATGGACCTGCCCGCCTGCGAGCCCGCCGGGGACCTCTTCTACGACATCGCCTTCGGGGAGGACCCCTTCTACCGCCACCAGGGGTGGCTGTCTGGCCGGGTGACCACCGACGACAACTTCACCCACTACCGCACCCCCGCCCTGACCCCCGGCGCCCCCACGGTGCCGGAGGGGGACTTCGTGGCCCAGCAGGCCCCCATGTACTACGTCTCCGTGGACCCCAAAGGCAAGTTGGGGTGGGAGAGCGCCACCCTCACCTATGAGACCACCACCGCCCACGTCATCGAGGTCCTCACCGAGGAGGCCTCCAACGACTACAAGGCCTTCCTGCGGAAGCTGGGCATCTCCTACATCCTGGCGGGGAAGGACCGGCTGGACTACGCCCTGGCTCTGGAGAAGCTGAAAACCCGCTTCGGCATCCAGGTGCTGATGCTGGGGGGCGGGGGCGTGCTCAACTGGTCCTTCCTCCAGGCGGGGATGTGCGACGAGGTGAGCCTCGTCGTGGCCCCCGCCGCCGACGGCAACACCAACACCCAATCCCTTTTCCTGGCCAAGGAGGGGCTGAGCACCGACGCCCCCCTCTCCTTCACCCTTCTGGGGGCGGAGACCAGCGAGGGCAGCACCCTCTGGCTGCGGTACCGGGTCAACTATGGGGAGGCCACCCAAGCCCCCTGACCCCCGCTTCCCATTCTAACCTGTAACACACCCGAAGAAGATCACCCATCTTTCCCAAATGCAATAGGAGGAATCAACATGGAATACATCACCCTTGCCAACGGTGTCAAGATGCCCCTGCTGGGCTACGGCGTGTACCAGGTGGACCCCGCCGAGTGTGAACGCTGCGTCACCGACGCCATCGCCGTGGGCTACCGCTCCATCGACACCGCCCAGGCCTACCACAACGAGGAGGGCGTGGGCAACGCCGTCCGCAAGTCCGGCCTGCCCCGGGAGGACTTCTTCCTCACCACCAAGGTGTGGATCTCCAACGGCGGGTACGAGAAGGCCAAGGCCTCCATCGACGAATCCCTGGCCAAGCTGCAGACCGACTACATCGACCTGCTCCTGATCCACCAGCCCTTCAACGACTACTACGGCACCTGGCGGGCCATGGAGGAGGCCTACAAGGCCGGCAAGCTCCGGGCCATCGGCGTGTCCAACTTCTACCCCGACCGGCTCATCGACCTGTGCCAGTTTTCTGAGATCAAGCCCATGGTGAACCAGGTGGAGACCCACGCCCTCTTCCAGCAGGCCGCCGCCCATGAGGTGATGGCCAAGTACGGCGTGGTCCACGAGTCCTGGGGCCCCTTCGCCGAGGGACGGAAGGACTTCTTCACCAACCCCACCCTCCAGGCCATCGGCGCCAAGTACGGCAAGTCCGTGGCCCAGACCGCCCTGCGTTTTCTGATCCAGAGCGACGTGGTGGTCATCCCTAAGTCCACCCACAAGGAGCGGATGGCAGAGAACCTGGACGTCTTTGACTTCCAGCTCAGCCAGGAGGACATGGTGGCCATCCGGGCCCTGGACGACGGCCAGAGCGCCTTCTTCTCCCACTACGACCCGGCCACGGTGGAGTTCCTCACCAGCCTGGGCCGGTAACCAACCTCAAATCCATTTCCCCTGCCCCGTGTTGGGGCGTCAAGATTCTAAGATAAAGGAGATCCTTTCCCATGGCAGAAAAAGTCACCGCTGGCAGAGACCAGCTGGGGCAGTTCGCCCCCAAATTCGCCCAGCTCAACGACGACGTCCTCTTCGGCGAGGTGTGGGCCCGGGAGGAAGAGCTGTCCACCCGGGACCGGTGCATCGTCACCGTGACGGCCCTGATGGCCAGCGGGGTGCTGGACAGCTCCCTGCAGTTCCACATTCTCAACGCCAAGAACCACGGGGTCACCGCCCAAGAGATGGCGGAGATCCTCACCCACGCGGCCTTCTATGCCGGCTGGCCCAAGGCCTGGGCCGCCTTCCGGATGGCCAAGGAAGTCTACGAAGGATAAAGGAGAACACGATATGTTAGGCAACTTCACCTACTGCAACCCCACCAAACTCCACTTCGGCCCCAACGCCATGGACGCCCTGGCGGGGGAGCTGACCCACTACGGGCCCAAGGTCCAGCTGATCTACGGCGGCGGGTCCATCAAAAAGAACGGCATCTATGACCAGGTGGTGGCCATCCTGAAGGCCGCCGGCAAGGAGGTCTTCGAGGACCCCGGCGTCATGCCCAACCCCACGGTGGAAAAGCTCTACGAGGGCTGCAAGATCGCCCGGGAGAACGACGTGGACCTGCTGCTGGCTGTGGGCGGCGGCTCCTGCTGCGACTATGCCAAGGCGGTCTCCGTCTCCGCCTGGTGCGATGAGGACCCCTGGGAAAAGTACTACCTGCGGATGGAGGACCCGGACAACAAGCTCATCCCCGTGGGGTGCGTGCTCACCATGGTGGGCACGGGCTCGGAGATGAACGGCGGCTCGGTCATCACCAACCACGCCGCCAAGCTGAAGATCGGCCATGTGTTTGGCGAGGAGGTCTTCCCCAAGTTCTCCATCCTGAACCCGGAGTACACCTATACCCTCCCCCACTATCAGATGGTGGCGGGGATCTATGACATCATGAACCACATCACCGAGCAGTACTTCTCCGGGGAGGATGACTCCACCTCCGACTACCTCATGGAGGGCCTCATGCGCTCCCTGATCCACAGCAGCCGGATCGCCGTGAAGGACCCCAAGAACTACGAGGCCCGCAGCAACATCATGTGGGTCGCCACCTGGGCCCTGAACACCCTGATCGCCCAGGGTAAGGCCACCGACTGGATGGTCCACATGATCGGCCAGTCCGTGGGGGCCTACACCGACGCCACCCACGGCATGACCTTGTCGGCGGTGTCCCTGCCCTACTACCGGCACATCCTCCCCTATGGCCTGCACCAGTTCAAGAAGTTCGCCATCAACGTCTGGGGGGTGCGCCCCGAGGGCAAGACCGATGAGGCCATCGCCCAGGAAGGCCTGGAGGCCATGGAGGCCTGGATGAAGGAGATGGGCCTGGTGCTCCACCTGGCCGAACTGGGGGTCACCCAGGACATGGTGGAAGGCATCGCCAAGGGCTCCTTCGTGATGGAGGGGGGCTACAAGGTGCTCACCCACCAGGAGATTGTGGACATTCTCCAGCAGAGCATGTAAGGCCGCCGGTCGGCACACGTCCTGCCCCTTCCCTGTTGCATACAGAAAAGGCAGCCCAGTCTGGGCTGCCTTTTGGCAGGAAGGGGGGAAACGGCTAGGGCTGCCCCTTCCCCACTGCCCCCCACAGCAGGAAGATCACGTCCCAGTGGGACAGGAGCCTGCCCTGCTCCCGTCGCCAGGCCTGGCCCATGGCGGTGGTGCGCAGGTACTTGGCCACGTTGGCCATCCCCTTGCGGACCTGGAACCCCCGCTTGCCGTGGCGCTGGGCGATGGCCTCAAACAGCTGGGGGGAGGGCGCCACCCCCTGCCGAAAGAGGTCCGCCGCGTCCAGAAGGTAGGCGTAGCCCACATAGTTGGGGGGCACGCCCCATTGACGCAGCATCTGCTCGGCCCGGTCTCCCATGGCCATCCCTCCGTTTCCTGGTTGGTAATTCGACTATAAATGTTAAATTGGAATGTGTCAAGCCTATTCCTTGTTTATAGCCGGTTTTATTTTCAAATGTTTTCCATATGCTATGGTGGTAAGAGGTGCCATCATGAAACTGGACTATCAAGCCATTGGAAAACGCATTGCCCGCCGAAGAAAGCAGTTAGGTCTTACCCAAGCAGAAGTAGAAGAGCGGGCCGACATTGGAGACAAATACCTTTCTAGCATCGAACGGGCCATCTCCATCCCCTCCACCGAGGTCATCATGCGCCTGGCCATCGCCCTGGAGACCACCCCGGACGAGTTTCTGGTGGGCGCCGTCCGCCACCCCGAGGAGGGCTGGCAGGACGTGGCCGAACTGCTGCGCCCCATGAACGAAAAGCAGCTCGCCCTGGCCCGCAGCCTTCTCACCTGGCTGGGGGAGCAGGACCTGCCCTGACCCTCTCCCATAAAAAAACGCGCCCGTTGGGCGCGTTTTTTCGGTGTTTACGGTCACTCCTGCCCTGTGCTGCTGGCGGCGATCCCTGCTGCGCTGCCGGCGGCCACCACGGTGAAGAGGGCCACTTCCTGGGCCACAATGAGGGAGACGGTGGTGCTGACTGCCGCCGCCCCCAGGACCGCCTGGTTCTGGTCCAGGATGTAGCCGGCGGTGAGCATCACCCCATGCATCAGGCGCTGGGCCTTTCCCACCCCCATGAGGCCATACCCCTTCTGCTGGGAGAGGAAGTGGTCAACCTCCACCACCTCTTCCGCCAGGGCCTCCACCTCTCCGGGGACCAGGGTCAGCAGGCCCAGGGTGCCCAGCTCGTGGCCGGTGCTGTACTTCCGGCCGCGGTCCTTCAGGGCATCGTAGAGGGCCAGGGTCCGGTCGCACTTCTCCTGGGCGCTCCCCTCCCCCAGGGCCAGCACGTGGCTGAGGGTTTGGGTGAACTGCCCCGTGCCAAAGGGGCGGTGCTTGAGCCTATCGTAGCAGGCCTCCGTCTCGGCAATGAGTTCCTCCACCGGGCGGGGGGAGAGGGCCAGCAGGGCCGCAAACACGCTGTCTTCCACCCCGGTGAGGAAGCAGTGCGCCTCCTTCATGCCGTTGTAGATGGCCCGGGTGCGGGCGGCAAACGCCCCGTACTGGCGCTCTTCCACCTGGTCGGCCAGAAGCAGGGCGGCCAGGGGGAGGTACTGGGAGGGGCGGAAGTGGTCCTTCAAGGCATCGTAGAGGCGCAGCCCCTGGTCCAGTTTCTCCTGGGGATCCGGCTCCAGGGACAGGAGGGTGATCATTGCCTCCTGGGCGATCCCCCGGAAGTTGGAAAAGAAGCCCGTGCGGGCCCTGAGCAGGTCCCGGCAGTCGTGGAGGCGGTCCACCTCTGCCGTCTGGTTTTTCTGGGTGAGGATGCCGGCACACACGGCGTGAAGATAGGGATTCTCCCACGGGAAGGCCTTTCTCAGGGTGTCCCGGTTGGCAAGGAAGCGCTCACAGCGGCTGCGCAAAGCTTGGTCCATCATACATTCTCCTTTGGGAAAGGCGTGCTGCCGCCTTCCTGGTTTTCTCCGATAGTATACCCGAAAACCCTCGCCCTGTCTATGCCTTTCCTTGGGGGGCGCCCTGCCCCACCGCCGCTTTCATGGCCTTGACGTAGGCCCCTACATCGGCGGGGGCCCCCCGCCCGTGGGCCGCCATCTTCTTCACAATGGCCGAGCCTACAATGGCCCCGTCCGCCAGCGCGGCCATCTGCCGGGCCTGGTCGGGGGTGGAGATGCCAAAGCCGATGGCACAGGGCAGGTCCGTATTCTCTCGGATCACCTGGAGAATGGCGGCCAGGTCGGTGGTGATGGCCTGCCGCACCCCGGTAACCCCCAGGCTGGAGACCAGGTAGAGGAACCCCTCCGCCTCCCGGGCAATCTTGGCAATGCGGCCGGCGGAGGTGGGGGCGATCATGGAGATCAGCGCCACCCCGTGCTTCCGGCAGGCGGCCTGGAACTCCCCCTTCTCCTCATAGGGCAGGTCGGGGAGGATGATCCCATCCACCCCCACCGATTGGCAGCGGGCAAAGAAGGCCTCCGCCCCGTAGGTAAAGACCACGTTGGCGTAGGTCATGAACACCAGGGGGACCGTCACGTCCCGGCGGAGATCCTGCACCAGGGCAAACACCTGGTCGGTGGTCACCCCGCCCCGAAGGGCCCGGAGGTTGGCCTCCTGGATCACCGGCCCCTCGGCGGTGGGGTCGGAGAAGGGAATGCCCAGCTCGATAAGGTCCGCCCCGTTGGCCGCCATAGCCCGGACGGTGGCAGCGGTGGTCTCCAGGTCAGGGTCCCCACAGGTGAGGAAGGGGATGAAGGCCTTCCCCTGGGCAAAGGCAGCTTGGATTCGATCATACATCTTGGAGGTCCTCCCCTCGATAGCGGGCGATGGCCGCGCAGTCCTTGTCCCCCCGCCCGGAGAGGGTGACAACGATGCTCTGTTCCTTCCCCATGGTGGGGGCCAGCTTCCGGGCATAGGCCACCGCGTGGGCCGACTCAATGGCGGGGATGATCCCCTCGGTGCGGGCCAGGTACTCGAAGGCCTCCACCGCCTCCTGGTCGGTGACGGGGACATACTGGGCCCTTCCCGTGTCGTGGAGGTGGGCGTGCTCCGGGCCGATGCCCGGGTAGTCCAGCCCGGCGGACAGGGAGTACACCGGGGCGATCTGCCCGTACTGGTCCTGGCAGAAGTAGGACTTCATGCCGTGGAAAATGCCCAGCCGGCCGGTGGCGATGGTGGCGGCGGTCTCCGGGGTGTCCACCCCCCGTCCGGCGGCCTCACAGCCGATGAGGCGGACGGAGGGATCCCCAATAAAGTGGTAAAAACTTCCGATGGCGTTGGAACCGCCCCCCACGCAGGCCAGCACCGCGTCGGGCAGGCGGCCCTCCCTCTCCAGCATCTGCGCCTTGATCTCCCGGGAGATCACCGCCTGGAAATCCCGGACGATGGTGGGAAAGGGGTGGGGCCCCATGCAGGAGCCCAGGCAGTAGTGGGTGTCCTGGACCCGGGCGGTCCAGGCCCGCATGGCCTCGGACACCGCGTCCTTCAAGGTGGCCGTCCCGGTGGTGACGGGGACCACCTGGGCCCCCAGCAGCCGCATCCGGTAGACGTTGAGGGCCTGGCGGCGGGTGTCCTCCTCCCCCATGTAGACCACGCACGCCATCCCCAGCAGGGCCGCGGCGGTGGCGGTGGCCACCCCGTGCTGGCCGGCGCCGGTCTCGGCGATGAGGCGGGTTTTGCCCATCTTCTGGGCCAGCAGGGCCTGGCCCAAGACGTTGTTGATCTTGTGGGCCCCGGTGTGGTTTAAGTCCTCCCGCTTCAGGTAGACCTTGGCGCCCCCCAGGTCTCGGGTCATTCTCTCCGCATAGTACAGCCGGGAGGGGCGGCCGGCATAGTCGTTGAGCAAGGCGGTCAGTTCCTGTTGAAAGACCGGGTCCTCCTTATAGAACTCGTAGGCTTCCTCCAGTTGGAGCACGGCGTTCATCAGGGTCTCAGGAAGATACTGCCCTCCGTGGACCCCAAAGCGCCCCTTGGGATTGGTCATATCATCTCCTCCTCTCGCACCGCCCGGACGAAGGCTTCCATCTTCGCCGGGTCCTTTTTTCCATCGGTCTCAATGCCGGAGCTCACATCCACCCCGAAGGGACGGAGGCGGCGAACTGCCTGGCCTACGTTCCCCGGGTGCAGCCCCCCCGCCAGGAAGTAGGGCCGGCGGATGCCCGCCAGCAGGGACCAGTCGAAGGTCTCCCCTGTGCCGCCCTCTCCTGCGTCCAGCAGGACCAGGTCGGCTCCGCTGGCTTCGGCGGCGGCCACGTCGGCCGCCGTGTCCACCCGAAAGGCCTGGAGGATGGGCTTGGGGGTGAGCGCCCGGAGGGTTTGCAGGTAGGCCTCCCCCTCCCCTCCATGGAGCTGGATGAGGTCGATGACCCCCTCGTTGGCCAGAGCGGCCGCCTCCTCCGGCGGGGCATTCACAAAAACCCCCACCGCTCGGATGGCAGGGTCCAGCCCCCGTTTCAAGTCCGCCGCCTGGGCTGGGGTGACATACCGTTTGCTCTTAGGCGCAAAGACAAACCCCACACAGGCGGGCTGCAGCGCGTTGGCGGCCTGGATGTCCTCGGGACGGGAGAGGCCGCAGAGTTTGATTTTGGTCATACGCTCCTCCTAAACTGGTTTAGCATAGCGCTCTTGTCCTTGGCCCGCATAAGGGCCTCCCCGATGAGGACCCCATCGGCCCCCATGGCCCGCACCGCCGCCACGTCCGCCGGGCGGTGTACCCCGCTTTCGGCCACATACAGTACCCCCGGGGGGACGCGGTCCCGCAGCCGGGCGGCGTTGTCCAGGTTCACGGAGAAGTCCCCCAGGTTCCGGTTGTTGCCCCCGATGATCCGGGCCCCGGCGGCCACGGCGGAGGCAACCTCCTTTTCATCGTGGGCCTCCACCAGGGCGGCCAGGCCCAGGTCATCGCAGAGGGCCAGGTAGTCCGCCAGGGTCCGGGTGTCCAGCAGGGCGCAGAGCAGCAGCACGCAGTCCGCCCCCATCAGGCGGGCTTGGTAGAGCTGGTAGGGGTCCACCGTAAAGTCCTTGCGGAGCATGGGGGTGGCCACTGCCTGGCGGATCTCCCGAAAGATCTGGTCCGACCCCAGAAACCACTTGGGCTCGGTGAGGCAGGAGATGGCCTCCGCCCCGGCGGCCTCGTAGGCCCGGGCGATGTCCAGGTAGGGGAAGTCCTTGGCGATGACTCCCTTAGAGGGAGAGGCCTTCTTCACCTCGCAGAGGAAGGAGAGGCCCTCTTTGGCCAGAGCAGCTTGGAACCCCTCCCCGCCTCCCTTTCCCAGGGCACGGCACTGGGCCTGGAGCACATCCAGGCTGTTGGCCTCCCGGTCCGCCGCCACCCGCTGGCGGGCGTGGGCGGCCAGCTGTTCCAGGATGGTCATGCCCCCACCCCCTCCCGGTTGCTCCCGGCGAGAAACCTCTCCAGGGTCTCCATGGCCTTGCCGGTGTCGATGCAGTGGGCGGCCAGGGCCACCCCTTCCTGCATGGTGTCTGCCTGGCCCCCCAGGTAGAGCGCTGCCCCAGCGTTGAGGAGGACGGCATTGCGCCGGTGCCCTTGCTCCCCCTGGAGGATGGCCCGGGTGATGGCGGCATTTTCCGCCGGGGTCCCCCCTCGAAGGTCCTCCCTGGCACACCGGGGGAAGCCGAACGCCTCCGGTGTTATGGTGTAGGACTTCACCCAGCCGTTCTGGATCTCACAGACCTGGGTGGGGGCGCTCAGAGAGATCTCGTCCAGCTTGTCCCGGCCGTAGACCACCATCCCTCGCTTCACCCCCAGGCTGATGAGCACCTGGGACAGAGGCTCCACCAGGTAGCCGTCGTACACTCCCAGCAGCTGTACTGTGGGCGTGCCGGGGTTGGTGAGGGGTCCTAAGATGTTGAACACCGTGCGGAAGCCCAGCTCCTTCCGGATGGGCCCCACGTACTTCATGGAGGTGTGGTACTTCTGGGCAAAGAAGAAGCACAGGCCCACCTCCTCCAACAGCTGCCGGCACAGGGCGGGGCTCTGGTGGATGTTCACCCCCAGGGCCTCCAGGCAGTCCGCCGTGCCGCACTGGGAGGAGGCCGCCCGGTTGCCGTGCTTGGCCACCTTTCCCCCACCTGCCGCCGTCACCAGGGCAGCGGTGGTGGAGATGTTGAAGCTGTGGGCGTTGTCCCCTCCCGTCCCCACGATCTCGATGAGGTCCATCCCCGTGTCCACCCGGGTGGCGTGGGCCCGCATGGCGGCGGCGCAGCCGGCGATCTCGTCGATGGTCTCTGCCCGGGCGCTCTTGGTGGACAGGGCCGCCAGGAAGGCGGCGTTCTGGGTGGGGGTGGTCTGGCCCCCCATGATCTCGTTCATCACGGCGTAGGCCTCGTCATAGGTGAGGTCCTCTTTGTTCACGATTTTGACAATGGCTTGCTGAATCATCGGTCACATCTCCTTGAGAAAGTTTTGCAGCATGGTCTTGCCGTTGGGGGTCAGAATGGATTCCGGGTGAAACTGCAGGCCGTAAATGGGGTAGACCTTGTGGCGCACCGCCATCACTTCCCCCTCGTCGGTGGCCGCCGTCACCTGGAGACAGGCCGGCAGGCTGGCCGGGTCCACCGCCAGGGAGTGGTACCGGGCCACCCGGGCCCGGCTGGGGCAGCCGGCGAAGAGGGGGCAGGTCTGGTCCAAGGTCACCTGGGACTGCTTGCCGTGCATCAGCTGGCGGGCGTAGGTGACGGTGCCCCCCAGGGCCGCGCAGATGGCCTGGTGCCCCAGGCACACCCCCAGGATGGGGATCTCGCCCCCCAATGCCTGCACCACGTCCATCAGGACCCCCGCCCCCTCCGGCCGGCCTGGGCCCGGAGAGAGGAGGATGTGGCTGGGGGCCATGGCCCGGATCTCCGCCACCGTCTTCTCGTCGTTGCGGATGACCTGGATGTCCGGGTTCAGCGCCCCCACCAGCTGGTAGAGGTTGTAGGAAAAACTGTCGTAACTGTCGATGAGCAAGATCATGGTTCCACCTCCTGGGCCAGCTCCAGGGCCCGCATCACAGCTTTGGCCTTGTTCAGGCACTCCTCATACTCGGTTTCGGGGACGGAATCGGCCACGATGCCCGCTCCGCTGCGGACAAAGACCCGCCCATTCTTCTGGTAGGCGATGCGGATGGCGATGCAGGTGTCCAGGTTGCCGGTGAAGTCCAGGTACCCGATGGCCCCGCCATAGATCCCCCGCTTGTTCCCCTCCAGCTGGCCAATCCGCTGGCAGGCCCGGATCTTGGGGGCCCCGGAGAGGGTCCCCGCCGGGAGAACCGCCGCCACGGCGTCCAGGGCGTCCCTGTCCTGCCGAAGTTCTCCCCGGATGGTGGAGCCGATGTGCATCACGTGGGAGAAGCGCTGGATGGTATGGAACTGCTCCACCGCCACGGTCCCAAACCGGCTCACCTTCCCCAGGTCGTTGCGGCCCAAGTCCACCAGCATGTCGTGCTCGGCCAGTTCCTTGTCATCGTCCAGGAGTTCTGCCTCCAGGGCCTGGTCCTGGGCCGCGGTCTCTCCCCGGGGCCGGGTGCCCGCCAGGGGGAAGGTGTGCAGGACCCCATCCTCCAGCTTCACCAGGGTCTCCGGGGAGGCTCCGGCCACCTCTACATCCGTGCCGGAGAAGTAGAACATATAGGGGGAGGGGTTGATGGTGCGCAGCATCCGGTAGGTGTTCAGCAGGCTCCCGGTAAACGGAGCGGAGAGCCGGTTGGACAGGACAATCTGGAAGAGGTCCCCCTCCCGGATGTAGCCCTTGGCCTCCTCCACCATCCGGCAGAAGGCCGCCCGGTCAAAGAGGGGGGTCACCGGGCCGGTGAGGCGGCCGGCGGGCTCTGCCTTCTTCTCCCCGGTGCGCAGGAGGCGGACCATCTGCTCCAGCTCCAACACCGCCTTGTTGTAGTGGACCTCCACGTCCTCCAGGGGCATGTTCACCATGAGGACGATCTTCTGCCGCAAATGGTCAAAGGCGATGACCTTGTCAAAGAGCATCAGGTCCACATCCTGGAAGGCCTCGCTGTCCGGGACGTCACACTTCGCCGTGGGTTCCTGGTAGGCCAGGTAATCGTAGGAGAAGTACCCCACCAACCCCCCGGTGAAGGGGGGCAGGCCCGCCAGCCGGGGGCTGCGGTGGGCCGCCAGCACCTGGCGGAGATAGGCGGCGGGATCCTGGGTAGAAAACCGCAGGTCCCCTGCCTTCATCTCCCCGTCCCGGCAGGTGATCTCCAGCTTGGGGTCGTAGCCCAAAAAGGTGTACCGCCCCCACTTTTCGTCGGCCAGGGCAGATTCCAGCAGGTAGCAGTGGGTGGACACGTTCTTCAGGATCCGCAGGGCCTCTATGGGGGTGAGGAAGTCCGAGAGGATCTCGCAGTGCACCGGCAGGGCCCGGTACTGGCCCTGGGCGGCAATGGCCTTCATTTGGGGAAGGCTGGGGGAAATTTGCATGTCATTACCTCCAAAATCAAAAAACTCCTTTGGCCTTGTCCCTGCCAAAGGAGAAGAAAAAACGCCCTTGACAGAAACACTTGCTTCTGTCAAGGACGAATAAAAACATTATCCGCGGTGCCACCTTGCATTCACGGGAACGACCCCGTGCCCTTAGCAGGATACCAACATATCCCCGGCAACTGACGTATGCCCATACGTCGCAGCATACTAGGAAGGGGGGATCCCGCTTCCGTTGGCTGCGCCCTCAGCGGTCCATTTGACAACTTGTTTCTTACCTGACTCTCAGCACCACAGGCTCTCTGTAAAGGCATCATTGCCGTTATCTCCGCGTCAACGGTTTGTGACAGTATGAAATTTGAGGGTATCTTATCACAGCCGCTCCCCCCTGTCAAGAAGAAATGGCCCCTCAGATGAAATTTTGGCATTCTGCTCATGCAAGTGAGGCCGTTTCTTTTAGCAGGGCAAAGGCCACCTCCCGGGCCTGGCTGCCGGAGACGGTGCGGTTCTCGTCGGCCAGGTAGACCGCGAAGTAGGTCCTGGCCCCGGCCTTCTCCTGGAAGCCCACGAACCAGCCGGTTTCTCCAAAGCCGGAGCCCGTCTTGCCGTAGACCTGCCGGGTCCCGTCGTCCTGGACCAGCATGATGGTCCGGAGGGTGTCCACCTCCTCCTGGGTGTACTGGCTGCGGCCCTCAAAAACTTTGGTGAGGACCTGGACCTGCTCCAGGGGGGAGATTTTCAGGGAGGAATCAATCCAGAAGCCGTTGAGCTCCGGGCTCTGGTTCTGTCCGCCCCCCTCCCACTGGGAGATGTCCTGGTTGCCGTAGTCCAGGGCGGCCAGCTGCTGGGCCACGGACGCCTGCCCCACCTGGTCGATCACCTGGCGGAAGTACCACACGCAGGAGGACTGGAAGGCCTCCGCCAGGGTGAGGTTCCCGTTCCAGGCCGCCACGGGGTACTGGATGCCGGAGTAGGTCATGGTGCTCTCCGGCCCGGTGAGCACGCCGGTGTGGAGGCCCATGAGGGTGGAGAGGATCTTAAAGGTGGAGCAGGGGGAGACCTGGGTGCGGCACAGGTCCTCCTGGTACAGGGTGTAGTGGTCCGTCCCCAGGTCATAGAGGACGGCGCAGCCCTGGATGCCCTGGAAGGCCTCCGAGGGCGTCCGGCTCTCCCAAGTGGGACCGGTTTGGGTCTGGGCGGTTTCTTGCTCCTGGAGCGCCCCGCCCTCCTGGCCGCAGCCGGCCAGGAGGAGGGCGCACAGGAGGAGGAGAGGGAGGGGGCGAATGAGTTTCATCGAAAGGCTCCTTTCTGATCTGACTGGGAATCATATCCCATACGTTAGATTTTTGCCAAAAGTTCTGCCTTTTTCCCTTCGAACTCTTCCTGGGTGATGACCCCCATCTCTTTCAGTTTCTGCAATTTTTCCAATTTCGTGAATACATCCTCTTCCGAGGCAGTTCCGGGGCTCTCTTGTTCTGTCACTTTCCCCTGTTTTGCCTTAGACACCAGTCCAGCGACCCCAGCACCGACGCCCCGGAGACCCTTTGCCACGTCTCCTACGCCCTTTTTCAAAGCGGAAGCCGTGGCCGGCTCTTTGCCGGTATCCCCTTCGTCGCCATCGGCCATGCGTTGGATCTCCTCGTAATCGGCGACAATTTCCGCCTCGGTATACTGGAAGCTGGCCTGGTCCAGCGTCTCCAACAGCCGCTTCGCCATAGGCATCATGGAGGCGAAGTTCAGCGTCCCGGAGATCACCCCTCCAATCACCGGCACGGCTTTGGTGACCCCCTTGGCCACGGTATTCTTGGTCACCTTGATGCCCACGGCCTTACCCACTTGTTTTACAATGGGATACCAGAAGGTCTTGGTCAGGGCCTGTTGGGCCACTTTTTGACCAAGGGTACCTGCCATCCGCGTGGAGAGCAAGCGGACCCCTGCCGCCGCGCCGGACACTCCGAACATTACGCCGCAGTACAGAACCAGCTGTCCCCGCACCGCATCGTTGTCCACCTCGCCGTCCTGCCACAGATCTTTGGCGCCAAAGAGGTAGGACAGTTCCTGGGCCAGGCGCAGAGACATGCCGAAAAATTGCGCCAGATCCGCGGGGATGGTCACCCCCATGGCAACGCCGCCGGGAAGCCCCATGGCGAAGGAAGCCGCGGAAGACTTGCTGGTCTCCGCCAGAATCCGCTTGTTGGCCATGCGCAGGAGCATCTCCCGGGAGCATCCCGCCTCTACAGGGCCTACTGTCAGGAGTTTCTCCAAATCCACCTCCTCATTGGCAAACGCCGTAGAGAGGAATTGGTTGCGGTCCACTTTCACCCCGGGGATTTGGATCGCATTGGTGACAATGGTCTCCAGGGCAAGCTCGCTGGTTGGGTTGGTTGTTTTCATGGTAAGGTCCTCCATTATGATATTTTGGGGGCACGCCGCAGCGCACACCATAAGATCCCTTGCAAATTTCGCGCACCGCTACCCTATAGCTACTCCGCAGTGATCTCATAGGCCACATACCCATGGCTAAACCCATACCCCAGCTTCTCCGCCAGGGCCAGGGAGGTGGGGGTGTGGGCATCCCAGCTGGGGTAGAGGCCCCGGTCCAGGCAGCGCAGCAGGAGGGCGGCCGACGCGGCGGTGGCCAGACCCTGGCGGCGGCAGTCCGGGCGGGTGTCCACCTCAATCTCAATCCCCGTCCGGTATCGGGCATAGGAGGAGGCCCCCGCCACCAGCTCCCCCTGCCGGACCACCGCCACCCCCAGCCCCAGGCGGGCATAGTCCCCCTCCGTGGGGAACTGGGCCACCAGATCCCGGCTCCAAGGATCGGCCAGGCAGCGGTGGTAGAGCTGGCCTTGGATGGGGCGCAGTGCGTCCCCCGGCAGCAGCCGGCCGGCCAGGCGGGTCAGGTGGGCCCGGTGGAAGGCGGCGGGGTCCTTTTTCGTGGCGTAGCGGGTGATGCGCCGGGCCCGGGGGCCATAGACCTTCTGGATGCACCGGGCCCACCCCTCGCTCTGGGGGAGCAGGAGGCGGTAGTCCCGGCGGCATTCCGGCGGGGCGAAGGCCGCCAGATCCGCCCGGGGTTCTCCGGCCAGGAAGGTGAAGTCCCCCAAGACGGCCAGGGCGGCCCGGAGGGGCTCCCCCGCCGGGGCATAGACCTTCCCCATCACCCCTTGCAGGCAGGACCAGAGCAGGGTCTCCTCCCACCCGGCAAAGAGGGGGGCGGCCTGCTCCGGCGGGTGTACCACTTGTATCATCATAGCAGCTTTCCCCCTCGAAACAGCATCGGGGCCGGGACGGTGTGTGACCGTCCCGGCCCCGTAACGTACGCTGGTTTCTAGTTTACCGTTCCGAGAGATACTTGTCAATGCTGACAGCGGCCCGTTTCCCCGCGCCCATGGCCTGGACCACGGTTTTGGGGCCGGTGACGGCGTCCCCTCCGGCGAAGACGCCGGGGCGGCTGGTCTGGCCGTCCTCCCCGGCGGCAATGCCGCCCCACCGGTCCTTCTGGATGCCGGTGGTGGTGTCCACCACTTCCTCGCTGTAGGAGGTGCCGGTGGCGATCACCAGGTTATCGCAGGGCACGTCGAAGAACTCGCCCGTGCCCACGGGACGGCGGCGGCCGGAGGCGTCGGGCTCGCCCAGGGCCATCTTCTCGCACTTGACCCCGGTGAGCACCCCGTTTTCCCCATAGCAGGCCACGGGGTTGGTGAGCTCCCGGATGGGGATGTCCTCCTCGTAGGTGTGGGCGATCTCATCCCGGCGGGCGGGGGCCTCGGCGATGGTGCGGCGGTAGACCATGATGGTCTCCGCCCCCAGGCGGCGGGCACAGCGGACGGCGTCCACCGCCACGTTGCCGCCGCCCACCACCAGGACCCGCTTGGCAGCGCGGATGCTCTCCGGCAGTTCCCCGCTGTGGAGGTTCACCTGGGTGAGGTAGTCGTTGGCCGTCCACACCCCGGCCAGGGTGGTGTCCAGTCCTGGGGGGACCTGGGGCACATCCGCCCCGTTGCCCACAAAGACGGCCTGGTACCCGGCGGCAAAGAGGTCGTCCACCGTCCGGGCGCCATCCACTGGGGCGCCGGTGACGATCTCCACCCCCTGGGCCCAGAGGGTTTTCAGGGCCCGGTCCACCACGGACCGGGGCAGGACAAAGGTGGGAATGCCGTAGGTGAGAATGCCCCCGGCATAGGTCAGCTTTTCAAAGACGGTGACCTCATACCCCAGGGCGGCCAGGTCCCCGGCGCAGGCGATGCCTGCCGGGCCGGAGCCAATCACCGCCACCTTCTTCCCCTTCTTCTCCACCTCTGGAACGGAGATGGGGGTGTGGGCATCGTGCCAGTCGGCCACAAACCGCTCCAGGCGGCCGATGGCCACGGCCTCCCCTTTCCTGACGTGGGCGCAGTTTTTCTCACACTGCTGCTCCTGGGGGCAGACCCGGCCGCAGACCGCAGGCAGGCTGCTGCGCTGGGTGATCACATCATAGGCCCCGTCAAAGTCCCCCTCGGCCACCCGGGCCAGGAACTCTGGGATCTGTTGGTGGATGGGGCAGCCGGCCACGCAGGGCTTTTCCCGGCAGTTCAGGCAGCGCATGGCCTCCCCCACGGCCTCCAGGGGGGTGTAGCCCAGGGCCACCTCGTCAAAGTTCTTGCACCGGAGGTCCTTGGACTGCTCCGGCATCGGGGTCCGTTCGTGTACCAGGTTGATCATTTTGCGGCTCCCTCCTTTGGCTCCAGGCTGGCCTGGCGCTGGAGCAGGCTCTCATAACGATGGACGGCATTGTGCTCCGAGGCCTCGTACAACGCCTTGGCATGGTCCGGATTCTTCATGGTCAGAGAGGCATAGCGCACCTCTCCCTGCAGGAAGGCCTGGTAGTCCTCGTTGGGCTTGGCGCTGTCGATCTGCAGGGGGTTCTTCCCGGCCTCCGCCAGGCGGGGGTCGTACCGCAGCAGGTTCCAGTACCCGGCCCGGACGGCCTTCTTCATCTCCACCATGGACCGGTTCATCCCCGCCTTCAGCCCGTGGTTGATGCAGGGGGCGTAGGCGATGATGAGGGAGGGGCCGTCGTAGCTCTCTGCCTCCCGCAGGGCTTTGAGGGTCTGGGCGGGGTTGGCGCCGATGGCCACCTGGGCCACGTAGACGTGGCCGTTGGTCATGGCGATCTGGGCCAGATCCTTTTTGTCGGTGGGTTTGCCCCCGGCGGCGAACTGGGCCACCGCGCCGGTGGGGGTGGCTTTGGAGGACTGGCCGCCGGTGTTGGAATACACCTCGGTGTCAAAGACCAGGACGTTGAAGTTCTCCCGGGAGGCCAGGATATGGTCCAGGCCGCCGTAGCCGATGTCGTAAGCCCAACCGTCCCCGCCGAAGATCCACAGGGAGGGAGAGGGCAGCAGGTCGGCGTGCTCCAGGACGTACTTCGCGTCGGCGTCCTCGGGATAGACCTTGCACAGGGCCGCCAGGGACTGGCCCAGGTGCCCGGCCTCCGGGGTGTCCATCTGCGACAGCCAGGCTTTGGCGATGCCGGCAAAGGCCGGGTTTTTCGCCATGCGCTCCACCACGATTTTCAGCGCTGCCCGGCGGGTGCGCAGGCTGATGGCCATGCCGTAGCCGAACTCGGCGTTGTCCTCAAACAGGGAGTTGGCCCAAGCGGGGCCTTTCCCGGTCTCGTCTACCACATAGGGCATGCTGGGCACCGAGGCCCCCCAGATGGAGGAGCAGCCGGTGGCGTTGGCAATCACCGCCCGGTCCCCAAACAGCTGGGTGACCAGTTTGGCATAGGGGGTCTCCCCGCAGCCGGGGCAGGCCCCGGAGTACTCCAGATAGGGCCGGAGGAACTGGGACTCCCGCACCGACCCGTCCGAACCCTTCTGCACGCCCCGGGCCTTGGCATAGTGGAAGACCATCTGGTCCTGGTGCATCCGGTCCTCGGCCTTCTCCATGGTCAGGGCCTTCACCCGGGCGGGGCACATCTCCGCGCAGGAGCCGCAGTCCACGCAGTCCTCGGCGGAGACGGCGATGAGGAACCGCCGGCTGGGGTCGGTCTTGGAGGGGGCGGTATCCAGGCCCTTGGCGTCCTCCGGCTTCAGGAGGAAGGGCCGGATCACCGCGTGGGGGCACACCGTGGCGCACCAGTTACACTGGATGCAGTTTTCCGGGTGCCAGACGGGGATCTCCACGGCGATGCCCCGCTTCTCAAAGGCAGAGGTGCCCGAGGGCACCTTCCCGGTGGCATAGGGCAGGAAGGTGGAGACCGGCAGGGAATCCCCCTCCATCCGGTTGGTGGGCAGGAGGATGTTCTGGACATAGTCGGCCTGGTCGGCGTTGGCCCCGGTGAGGCCCACGGCGGCCCGGGGCTCCTCCTCCAGGTGGGCCCAGTGCTCCGGCACGGCCACTTCCCGGGCGGCGGTCTGGCCGGCCAGGACGGCGGCCACGTTCATGTCCACGATCTTCTGCCCCTTGGCGGCGTAGTCGTTGACAATCCCCTGCTTCATATACTCGATGGCCTCTTCCGCCGGGAGGATGCCCGCCAGCTTGAAGTAGGCCGACTGAATGATGGTGTTGATCCGCCCCTTCAGGCCAATCTCCCGGGCGATGGTCACCGCGTCGCAGAGATAGAGGTGGATGCCCTTTTGGGCCAGGGTGCGCTTCATGTCGGCGGGCAGGCGTCTCTCCAAATCCTCCTCACTCCAGCTGCAGTTGAGGAGGAAGACGCCGCCGGGTTTCACATCCCCTACCATGTCGTACTTGTCCACATAGGATGGGTTGCCGCAGACCACGCAGTCGGCATCCCCCACGTAGTAGGCCGAACGGATGGGGTGGTCGCCAAAGCGGAGGTGGCTGATGGTCAGGCCGCCGGACTTCTTAGAGTCGTATTGGAAATAGGCCTGGACGTACTTGTCCGTGTGGTCCCCGATGATCTTGGCGGTGTTCTTGGAGGCACCCACCAACCCGTCGGACCCGATGCCCCAGAACTTCACGGAGATCTGGCTGGGGTCCCCGGGCATGGGGAAGAGGGCGGGCTCAATGGACAGGTGGGTGACGTCGTCGGTGATGCCCACGGTGAAGTGGTTGTGCCCCTCCCGGGCCAGGTGCTGGAAGACGGCGTACATGTCCGCGGGGGTGGTGTCCTTGGAGGACAGGCCGTACCGGCCGCCGATGACCCGGATCTCATGGAAGTCCACCTCGTTCAGGGCGGCCGTCACATCCAGGTAGAGGGGTTCGCCGAAGGCGCCGGGCTCCTTGGTGCGGTCCAGCACGGCCAGGCGCTGGAGGGTGTCCGGCAGCTCCGCCAGCAGGTGGCGGGAGGAGAAGGGCCGGTAGAGGTGAACCTCCAGAACCCCCACCTTTCTCCCCTGGGCCAGGAGGACGTCCACCACCTCTTCCAGGGTGCCGCAGACGGAGCCCATGGCCACCACCACGTCGGTGGCGTCGGGGGCGCCGTAGTAGTTGAAGGGTTTGTAGTTGGTGCCGATGCGCTGGTTGACCTTTTCCATGTTCTCCACCACCGTCTCCACCAGGCGGTTGTAGGCGGTGTTGGAGGCCTCCCGGTGCTGGAAGAAGGTCTCCGGCGACTCGTTGGACCCCCGGTGATAGGGGTGGCTGGGGAGGTTGGCCTGGTCGTGGAACCGGCGGATGGCATCCCAGTCCACCATGTCTTTCAGGTCCTCCTCGGTCCAGGTGCGCAGCTTCTGGATCTCGTGGGAGGTCCGGAACCCGTCGAAGAAATGGATCACGCCCATGCTGGCCTGGATGGCGGACAGATGGGCCACCGGGGCCAGGTCCATGACCTCTTGGGGGCTGCCGGAGGCCAGCATGGCCATGCCGGTGCCCCGGCAGGCCATCACGTCCTGGTGGTCCCCGAAGATGGACAGGGCATGGGTGGTGAGGGTACGGGCCGCCACATGGAACACCCCGGGCAGCCCCTCCCCGGCGATCTTATAGAGGTTGGGGATCATCAGCAGCAAGCCCTGGGAGGCGGTGAAGGTGGTGGTCAGCGCCCCGGTGGACAGGGACCCATGGACCGCGCCGGCGGCGCCGCCCTCCGACTCCATCTCCACCACCCGCACCGGCTGGCCGAAGATGTTCTTCCGGTCCTGGTTGGCCCACTCGTCCACATGTTCCGCCATGGGGGAGGAGGGGGTGATGGGGTAGATCGCCGCCACCTCGGTGTAGGCATAGGCCACGTGGCCTGCTGCCGCGTTGGCGTCCATACTCTTAAAAGGCCGGTTGTCGCTCATTTTGCCGCGCCTCCTTTCTGGGCCGCCAGGGCTTTGGTCTGGAGATAGACATACTCCGGCATGGCCCGGGCAGCAATCACCCCGTTGGGGCAAACATAGGAACAGATGTTACAGTCCTCGCAGGGGGCCGGGTCAATGACCGCCCGGCCGTGCTCCAGGTGGATCAGGCCGTCAGGGCAGTTGTCGGCGCAGTCCCCGCAGCCGATACAGCACACCCAGCACAGAGTTTTCCGGGTTTCCGGATCGTCCTGGGAGGCACAGGGGACCATCTTGGCCCCTTTATAGGGCACAATGACCGGCAGTTCCTGGGGGCAGACGTGGACGCAGGCGGTGCAGCCCACGCACTTGTCCGGGTCCACCTTGGCGGTGCCTTGGACGATTTCCAGGGCATCAAACCGGCAGGCCTGGACGCAGTCCCCAAACCCGGCGCAGCCGTAGTTGCAGTGGTAGAGCAGGTCCAGCTTGACCGCTTCCCGACAGGTGGTGGCCCCGGCCTTGGCATAGACCTCATGGTTATACCACCCGCCCCGGCAGCGGACGAAGGAGACGGTGGGTTTCACCTTGGTCAGGTCGTGGTAGGTGTCCACGATGATCTTCTTCCGGCAGGAGACGGTGCAGGCCACGCAGCCCACGCACTTTTCGTAGTCGATGACCGCGCGGTTATCCACCACGGAGACGGCCCCTTCGGGGCAAGCCTCCACGCAGTCCCCGCAGCCGATGCAGCTGTAGCCGCACAGGCGGATGGCCCGGTCCTCCTCGTCCTGGTTGGCGCAGGGGACGAAGTTGGTGGCCTTGGCGGGCACCATGCGGAACAGGTGCTGGACGCAGGCGCTGACGCAGGCCCCGCAACCGTTGCACTTGTCCCGGTCCACGGTGACGTTCCCGTCCTCCACGGACAGGGCCCCAAAGGTGCAGGCTTCCACGCAGGAGCCGGCGCCTACGCAGCCGTAGGCGCACTCCTCCGGCCGCAGGCCGCTCTCCACGGCCGCCTGGCAGGAGGGCGCCCCCTTCAGCCGGGCCTTCCCTGCGGCCTGGCCGGCGCACTGGAGAAAGGCCTTCTCATCCTTGGCCAGGACGGGTTCCCCGCCGGTGAGGGCCAGGATGGCATCTACCTCCTCCTGGGAGCAGGCGGGACATCGGTTGGCCGGGGCCCCGTCGGCGATGGCAGCGGCGCACTGCGCGCAGGTGGGAAAGCCGCAGCCCCCGCGGCCGGCACAGTCCTGGCCGGGCAGAATGGTTCGGATGTCTGCTGCAAGTTGGTTGGACGACATTCAGATTCACTTCCTTTTGTTGTCTCTTACTCTCATGGAGTTCCTCGTTGCGATGGGTAATAGAATCCACGGTCATTATGTGCCTCTCCAAGCAGAATGTCAACCCAAAGCCACAATTTTTTGGTTTTTTATTCTGAAACTCCCAAAATCTACCTCTCCCCTTTTGTGTGTTTTTAATAACTCCAGGACACCCCCTTCCCACCGCCCTGCCCGGGATATTGACAGGGGACGCCGGCTGTGGTAGAGTAATTTTTATCCATAGAAAACGATTGCGGAGGGATCGCTGTGCGCAAGGTTTTTCTGTCCGGCTATGCCAAGCTCCCCGACCACACCACCGCCCAAAAGCTCTACACCCACCTGGTGTTGGTGGCCACCGTCGAGCTGCCCCAGGGCACCATTCTGGACGCCGACTGTACCATGGCCACCCAGTTGGGGCGGGAATTTATCCGGGAACTGCTCACCGGCTACGACCTGCACCGGGGGCCCGGCCCTGCCATTGAGGCCTTGAATCACACCTATTATGGCCATCTGCGCCGCGCCCTGCAAACCTGCATCAAGGGAATCTGCACCCAGTTTGGAGAGATCTCCCGGAGCGAAGCAGCCGCCCCCCCGCAGTCCCCCCCCAATCCATGACGTCAGGAGGGAACCCCCATGCTGCTGTCCGGCGAGGAAATCAAGAAAAATCTGGGAACGAACATCATCATCGAACCCTACTCCCCTTCCCAGCTCAACCCCAACAGCTACAACCTGCGCCTGTCCAATGAACTGCTGGTGTATGACACCGACGTGCTGGACATGAAGGCCAACAACCCCGTCAAACGCCTTACCATCCCTGAAACCGGGCTGCTGCTGGAGACCAACAAACTCTACCTGGGCCGCACCCTGGAGTACACCAAGACCGACCAGTTCGTCCCCATGCTGGAGGGCCGCTCCTCCGTGGGCCGGTTGGGGCTGTTCATCCACGTCACCGCCGGCTTTGGCGACGTGGGGTTTGCCGGATATTGGACGCTGGAGATGTTCTGCATCCACCCCATCGTCATCTACCCCAATGTGGAGATCTGCCAGATCTACTATCACACCATCCAGGGGGAATATACCAAGTACGACAGCGGCAAGTACCAAAACAACACCGGTGTGCAGCCCAGCATGCTCTACAAAGACTTCCTGAAGAAGGAGCTCCCCTGACCTCCCACACGCCCGCTCCGCCCCGCCGGCCCCTGCCGGCGGGGCGTTCTTTGGCCCACAATACACGCCGGCTCCCTGGGAGGCCTTCCCAGGGAGCCGGCGTGCGTTTCACATTGGCAGATTTGGCATAGGATATAGAGGAGACTTGTCGTTTTAAAAAATAGGGGATGACGTGGATTACGCCTTCTTGGCGGCCTTGGCCGCCTCTTTGGCGTCCATTTCGGCCAGCTCGTCCCGGGTGTTCTTCAGGTAGATCTCGATGCCCTCTTCCACGTTGGCCCGGCGTTCCTTCTTGGACATGCCGATGTACTCCATGATGATGGCCAGGGCAATGCCGATGAACAGGCCATAGGCCGGGTTGGCGCAGGTGGCGATGGCGCCGGCGGTGATGCCCGCCACGCCCCGCTCCACGTTGGTGCGGCACATGTTGATGCCCACGTAGAAGGAGCCGAAGGCCTGGATCATCAGGGTCATGGCCATGGCGATGGGGAGGATGGGCTCCACCAGGGTCACCAGGGGCACGATGAGCTGGCAGATCCACTTGGTCATGTTGAAGGTGCAGGCGCCGCCGAAGATGGAGTACATGTTGTCCTTACCGGTCTTGTAGCGCTCGGCCACGGACACGGTCATGGCAGACCACAGGGGGCCGGACATGGTGCAGGTGGGGGAGAAGAAGGCCTCGATGAGGTTACGCACGCCGCAGCAGATGTTGGTGCGGTCGGGGTTGATGTCGATCTTCTCATCCTGACGGTAGCGCTTGGTGTCCTCCATGAAGGCGGTGCCGCCCACGATATCGCCGAAGGCGATGACGTAGCAGATGATGGCCATGGGCAGGTCCTGAAGCAGGATGTGGGCGGGCGGGATGCCGATACCCACGATGGAGAAGTTATCCCACACCCACTGCAGGCCGGGCAGAGGGTTGAACCAGAAGCTGGAGACGTCGCTGAAGTCGGGGGTGTCCAGCTCCCCGATGGCGATGCCGATGACGCCGGCCACGATCACCGCCGGCACGAAGCCGGCCTTGGTGAGCAGCTTGATGGCCCGGTTCTTGCTGTGGAACTTCACCTTGCCAAAGCCATTGGCGAAGAGCAGGAACAGGCCCAGGGCCACGCCGATGCACCAGGAGATGGGGTAGGTAAAGAAGCCTCGGCCGCCGTCTGCCTCCCCTAGGAATCCGTAGGTGCCGCAACAGGCGGCAAAGCCAGATCCTATTAGGATACCGCCTTTCAAGCTCTGGGGACAGATGTCGATGATCTTGGTGGCGATGCCGGTGATGCCCAGGACCACGTACATGATGCCCAGGATGAGCTCCATGCCCACCAGGGCGTACATACGGTCCGTCCCTTCGAAGTTCAAGAGGAAGGTGGTGATCAAGGGCACGGCAGGGGTAATCCAGCCGCCGATCAGGGGGTCGCCCATGGTGTTGTTGACCATGTACAGCAGCTCATGGACAAACACGATGGACAGGGCCATTTCAAAGGTGAACCCGAACAGATCCTGTAAGTACTGGGTGGCCGCGGTGCCGGTGAGGAACACCACGCAGGCCTGGATCATTTCGGGGATCTCCCATTCGTAGTGGACGAAGGGGATGCGGATGTCGAACTTCCCGACGGTGATGCAGGGCTGCTTTTCGCCGTCCTTACGCCGGGCGCTTGGAAGCATGAGGTTCATAAACTCAGTTCCCTCCTAACAAACATACACAATTTTGACTTGCAGGGATTTGGCAAAGTCTGTTAGGGCTTTGTCTTTCTTCTCTCCTAGAAACCTCCTTTCCTATGTCACTTTCACACATCCAATGCAAGTTCAATTTCAATTATACCTACAGGATGCCGAAAAACAATACACATTTTCGCATCGTTTCAGTACAACTCTGCATAATTCCTACAAGAAATTATTTTTTCCTAGTATTTTCAAGGGTTTTTCCCCAAAAACCACTATTTTCCTCGGTTTTTCAAAAAACAAAATTTGCAAGGTGAACAGTGATTTCTTTCGTTTTTTGCCATAAAAACGCTGAGGGACCCTGGTACAGGACCCCTCAGCGCGGGCAGAACTGGAAATTTATTGGTGTTTTTCCTCAATCATTCCCCGCCACTTGGACGGCAGAACTGCCTGTTGTGGAAGTTGCCTCCGTGTCTTCCTCCACGACGAAGTCACTGGCGGTGGCCTGATAGCCCCGGCCGTTGGCATCGTTGACCTGGAAGATGTTTACATCCTCCGGCTTCAGGTCGGTGGTAAAGGGGTTCACCAGCTGGTTGATCATGGCCAGGCTGCCGGCGGGGTCCAGCTCATAGCAATAGCTGGTGCCGTTGTAGGTGGTGTTGCCATCCCCCGGCAGGGCGTTGCCCTGCACGCCGGTGTCCAGGTTGATGCCGATGGCCTTGGTGACAAACCAGGTCAAATCGGTACCGGAGAGGCTGGTCTCCACGTTTCGCTGGAGAATGTCCACAAACTGGTCCAGCTTGCCGATGTTGGACACCAGCTTTTTGGCCACGGTGACCATCAGGTTGCGCACCGTCTCGCTGCGCTGGATGTCCCCCAAAGGATACCCGGTGCCGTCGTTGTTCTTCCGGAAGCGGCAGACCTCCATGGCCGCCTGCCCGTCCAGGTGCTGCATGCCTGCCTCGAAGGAGATATAGAGGTCCTGGGTGAAGTCCTCGTACTCCATGTCGATGGGGACGTTAAAGTCCACCCCGCCTACGGCATCCACCAGTTCCACAAAGCCGTCCAGGTCGATGTTGATATAGAAGTCAATGGGATACCCCACCAAATCGGACACCACCGACTGGAGGTTCTCAATGCCCCCGTGGAGGGAGGAGTTGATCTTCGGGGTGCTCTGGTCCACCAACGTGTCCCGGGGGATGGAGAGCATGCCCACCTTCTGGTTGGGCACGTCATAGGTCACCAGCATGATGGCGTCGGCATTGCCGCTGACCTGGTCCGGGCAGGTGAGGAGGAAGGTATAGGTCTGTTCCCGCCGGGTGTGGTCGCCGGTTTCCATGCCGGGGACCTGTTCCTGGGTCTGGTCGGTGGTGGAAGCCACCGGCGCCTGGGCCGGTGCGGGTACGGCTACTTTATACACGCCGTATCCAATGACAATCACTGCGGCAATGGCCACAATGGCAGCATAAATGCCCCGGAGGACACGGTACTTCTTCTTTAGCTTACGTTTCTTTTTCTGGGCCACAGCGATGGCCTCCTTTGCCTGTGGTTTCAAGGTGCCCAACGGGCATGAGTGGATATAGTATACATACTTTTTGCATTTCCGGCAAGTCTTTGCCCCAAATTTCCCGATTCTCCCTAAAATTTTTATCCATTTTTCTTCGTTTTCCAGTGCTTCCGAAAGAAATTTTCCCCGCCGCTGGCCTGCCCTGCCCGGTGGTTCCGCGCAAAAAGAAGGGGGGATTTTCCCCAAGAAATGTCCAAAATCCCCTTGCAAGGTCCCACGCTATATGCTATAATGCCTTTGTTTTAAGATGTACGTTTTGGTAGAGTGGGGCTTGCCCCGCTCTTTCTTTTATGACAAGGGAGCCCGGCCGCCGCTGCCCTGCGGTGCTGCCGGGCCCGTGTCTGGTCATTCCATGGGACGTACAGCGCATCGGCGCAGGGAGGTTTCCAATGTCTAAAATCACAGATTTCACAGCCCAGCTGGCCCGCCCTGTGGTAGAGGCCAACGGCTGCACCCTCTGGGACGTGGAGTACGTCAAAGAGGCCGGCAGCTGGTACCTGCGGGTCTACATCGACAAGGACACCGGCGTGTCCATCGACGATTGCGAGGCCGTCAGCCGGGTCCTCTCGGACCTGCTGGACGAGGCCGACCCCATCCAGGACCCCTACACCTTCGAGGTCTCCTCCGCCGGTGCGGACCGGGCCCTGAAAAAGCCGGAGCACTTCCAGGCCTTCCTGGGGGCCCAGGTGGATGTGAAGTTTTATCAGGCGAAAAACGGGCAGAAAACCTGCACCGGCACCCTCGCCGGCTACCAGGACGGGGCCATCACCCTGGACCTGGGCGGGGAAACCGCCACCTTTTCCAAGGAGGAAGTGGCCTCGGTCCGCCTGCACCTTGGTTTTTAAGATTCTGATGGAGGATACGATCAGTTATGGCTAAGAAAGCATCAAAACCTGCCAAGAGCAATGAACTGGACGGGAAGGAGTTCTTCACCGCCATCGAGCTCATTGAAAAGGAGAAGGGCATCCCCAAAAACTATATGCTGGAGAAGATCACCCAGGCCCTGATCTCCGCCTACAAGCGGGACCACGAGGGGATCTCCGACAACGTCTTTGTGGAGGCCAACGAGATTACCCAGACCGTCCGCATGTTCGTCAAGAAGGAGATCGTGGAAGAGGTCACCAACCCCTCCACCGAGATCGCCCTGGACGAGGCCCGGAAGAGCCTCCCCGCCGCCCAGACCGGAGACGTGGTCCGCATCGAGATCAAGCCCCGGAACTTTGGCCGGATCGCCGCCCAGACCGCCCGCCAGGTGATCATCCAGGGGATGCGGGAGGCCGAGCACAACATGATCTACGACCTGTTCAGCTCCAAGGAGCACGAGATGCTGGTGGGCACCGTCACCCGCATCGACCCCCGCAACGGGGCGGTCTCCCTGCGCATCACCAGCAACGGGGAGTCCACCGACGCCTACCTGGCCCCCTCGGAGCAGGTGCGCAGCGAGGTCATCCGGGAGGGCGACCGGCTGAAGGTCTATGTGGTGGAGGTGCGCCGGTCCAGCCGGGGGCCCCAGGTGCTCATCTCCCGCACCCACCCCGGCCTGGTCAAGCGCCTGTTTGAGCTGGAAGTCCCCGAAATCTACGACGGCACCGTGGAGATCCGCTCCATCGCCCGGGAGGCAGGCAGCCGCACCAAGCTGGCGGTCTGGTCCGCCGACGAGAACGTGGACCCCATCGGCGCCTGCGTGGGCCCCAAGGGCGCCCGGGTGAACAATGTGGTGGCCGAACTGGGCAGCGAAAAGATCGACATCATCAAATACAGCGATGACCCCGCCGCCTTCGTGGCTGCGGCCCTCTCCCCTGCCGACGTGCTCTCTGTCCAGCCCCTGGAAGGCTCCAAGAGCTGCCGGGTGGCCGTGCCGGATGACCAGCTCTCCCTGGCCATCGGCAAGGAGGGGCAGAACGCCCGCCTGGCCGCCAAGCTCACCGGCTATAAAATCGACATCAAGGCCGAGTCCGCCGTCCACGAGTGGGAGGAGGAAGACGCCGCCCTGGCCCAGCAGGCTGCCCTGGCCCAGGAAGCCCCCGATGAGGCGGCCCCGCTGGACGAGGAAGAGGAACCCCTGGACGACGTCCCCGCAGCAGATCCCCAGCCCGAAGCGGCGGCCCCTGCAGAGGCAGAGGACCCCGCCGACCCACAGCCCCTGGAGGGCGGCGAGGGCTGAGTCCCCCCTATCCCACCCAGCAAACCCAAACCGGTAAGGAGGTGGCCCCGTGCCAAAAAAGATCCCTATGCGCCAATGTCTCGGCTGCCGGGAGATGAAACCCAAGCGGGAGCTGATCCGGGTGGTCCGCTCCCCCCAGGGAGAGATTTCCCTGGACTTTCACGGCAAAAAGCCTGGGCGAGGCGCCTACCTCTGCCCCAACCAGGACTGCCTGAAGCGGGCACGGAAGTCCAAGGCCCTGGAGCGGGCCTTCAGCCTGCCCATTCCGGACGACGTCTACGCCTCCCTGGAGGCCCAAATGGAGGGTGGTGGTCTGGATGGATAGCATTCCCTCCCTTCTGGGCCTGGCGCTCAGAGCGGGACGGCTGGCCGTTGGGGAAGAGCCCGTCGGGGCAGCCTGCCGGGGGCACAAAGCCTACCTGCTGCTGCTGGCCAGCGACGCGGCGGACAACACCATCCGCCGGGCCTCTCACTTCAGCCAGTCCGCAAAGAACACCATCTGCCTCCAGCTCCCCCTGACCAAGGCGGAGCTGGGCAGCGGGCTGGGGCGGACCGCCTGCGCCATGGCGGCCCTCACCGACGTGGGGTTTGCCGCGGCGGTGGCCCAGCGCCTGGCCCAAAGCGACCCGGCGGCCTACGGCCCCGCCTGGCAGGCGCTGTCCCAAAAGGCGTCCCAGGCAAAGAAACGCCGGGACCAGAAGCATTCCCCCCACAAGGACAAGGGGAAGCGGAAATAATTCCTATCGTTCCCAGCCGTATCGGCTTACCGGTGCGGAGAGAAAAGAGCAAACAAGCGGCCTTGCCGGCCTTTCCCGGCCGGGCCGTGACGGAGGTGGCTTTATTTGAGTTTTGAAAAATATCGTGTTCATGAGGTAGCCAAGGATTTCGGGAAGCAGACCAAGGAGATCACCCAGATCCTCACCAAGTACGCTACCACCCCCAAAAACCACATGCAGGTGTTGGAGGATGGGGAACTGTCCATCGTGTTTGAATACCTGACCCAGCACAACCAGGTGGCCGATCTCCAGGCCGCCCTGGACACCCCTGCCCCTGCCAAAAACGAGGGCAAGGGCAACCGCGGACGGGAGGGCAACAGGAAGCCCGCCCCCCAGAACCAGCCCCAGAAGCGCCCCAACGAGGGCAGCCGCAACGCCGGCGGCAAAGGCGGCGACCGTCCCCCCAAGGGGGACCACAACCGCGGCGAGGCCCCCAAGGAGAGCAAGCCCGCCCAGCAGCCCAAGCAGCAGACCCAGCCGGCGGCCCCCCGCCCCACCACCCGGGTCCCCGAAAAGAAGCTGGTGGACACCCGGAAGGCCGGCAACGTGAACCTGGCCCGGTATGACGAGCACCTGGAAAACCTGGCGCCGGAACGGGCCAACAAGATGCAGAGCGGCAAGCAGAAGATCCAGAGCCGGGGCAACCACCGCAAGGGCGGGAACTTCGGCAACAAGCGCCGCCAGGAGGAGCAGGAGAAGATGCGCCGGCTCCAGCTGGAGATCGCCAAAAAGACCCCCCTCACCGTGAAGATCCCCGACGAGATCGGCGTGGGTGAGCTGGCCTCCCGGATGAAGAAAACCGGGGCCGAGGTGGTCAAGTGCCTCATCAAAAACGGCATCATGGCCTCCCTCAGCGACATCATCGACTATGACACCGCCGCCCTGGTGGCCATGGAACTGGGCTGCAAGGTGGAGAAGGAAGTCATCGTCACCATCGAGGAAAAGCTCATCGACACCGCCGAGGACAAGGAGGAGGACCTGGTCCCCCGTGCGCCCGTGGTGGTGGTCATGGGCCACGTGGACCACGGCAAGACCTCCCTGCTGGACTATATCCGCAACTCCCAGGTGGCCGAGGGGGAGGCCGGCGGCATCACCCAGCACATCGGCGCCTACCAGGTGGAGGTCAACGGCTCCCCCATCACCTTCCTGGACACCCCCGGCCACGAGGCCTTCACCGCCATGCGGGCCCGGGGCGCCATGATCACCGACATCGCCATCCTGGTGGTGGCCGCCGACGACGGCATCATGCCCCAGACCATTGAGTCCATCAACCACGCCAAGGCCGCAGAGATCCCCGTGATCGTGGCCATCAACAAGATGGATAAGCCCGAGGCCAACCCCGAGCGGGTCAAGCAGCAGCTCACCGAGTACGGCCTGGTCCCCGAGGAGTGGGGGGGCGAGACCATCTGCTGCCCCATCTCCGCCAAGACCGGCCTGGGCATTGACAACCTGCTGGAGATGGTGGTCCTCACCGCCGAGATGCGGGAGCTGAAGGCCAACCCCAACCGCTCCGCCCACGGCGCCGTCATCGAGGCCCGGCTGGACAAGGGCCGCGGCCCCATCGCCACCCTGCTGGTGCAGAACGGCACCCTGCACCAGGGCGACGTGATCATCGCCGGCACCGCCGTGGGCCGGGTCCGTGCCATGACCAACGCCAAGGGGCAGAAGATCCAAACCGCCGGCCCCTCCGTCCCGGTGGAGATCACCGGTATGGGCGAAGTCCCCGGCGCCGGCGACGACTTCCACGCCGTGGACGACGAGCGCATGGCCCGGGAGCTGGTGGAGCAGCGCAAGCACGAGCACAAGATGGCCGCCTCCGCCGCCACCCAGAAGGTCACCCTGGACGATCTGTTCTCCCAGATCCAGCAGGGCGAGCTGAAGGACCTGAACATCATCGTCAAGGCCGACGTCCAGGGCTCCGCCGAGGCGGTGAAGGCCTCCCTGGAGAAACTCACCAACGAGGAGGTCCGGGTGCGGGTCATCCACTGCGCCGTGGGCGCCATCAACGAGTCCGACGTCATGCTGGCCACCACGTCCAACGCCATCATCGTGGGCTTTAACGTCCGCCCCGATGCCAACGCCAAGGACACCGCCGCCCGGAACAAGGTGGACATGAGAATGTACCGGGTCATCTACGACTGCATCAACGAGATGGAAGCTGCCATGAAGGGCATGCTGGCCCCCAAGTTCAAGGAAGTGGCCCTGGGCACCGCCGAGGTCCGGGAGGTCTACAAGATCACCGGCGTGGGCATCGTGGCCGGCTGCTACATCACCGACGGCAAGGTCCAGCGCAACGCCCAGGTCCGCCTGGTGCGGGACGGCATCGTGATCCACGAGGGCGTCCTGTCCTCCCTGCAGCGGTTTAAGGACGCGGTGAAGGAAGTGGCCCAGGGCTACGAGTGCGGCATCGGCATCGAGAAGTACAGCGACATCAAGGTGGGCGACGTCATCGAAGCCTTCGTGATGGAGCAAATCGAAGTGTAAGAATTTTGGAACCCGCTTCGCTGGGCTTCAAAAATGAGAAGATCGCAGCCCCCGGCGCGCAAGCCATGGCCGCAGTGCGGCCATGGCTCACCCTTGGGGGGCTGAGCAGTATGTTTCCCGTCTGCGGACGGGAAAGGGCTGCGAGGCCTTTGGCTTCGCCTGCCATATTTCCCTGGATAGGGACGGAAAGGAGGGCCTTTATGGCTTCCAATCGCATTGGACGAATCAACGAGGAGATCCAGCGGGAACTGGCTTCCCTGCTGCGCACGGTGAAGGACCCCCGGGTACACGGCCTGGTGTCCATCACCCATGTGGAGACCACCCCGGACCTGCGGTACGCCAAGGTCTATGTAAGCGTCCTGGACCAGAGCGACGTCAAGGAGGTCATCCGGGGGCTGAAGTCCGCCGGGGGGTATCTTCGCCGGGAGCTGGGCCGGGCCCTCTCCCTGCGGTACACCCCGGAGCTGGTCTTCCAGGCCGACGACTCCATTGAGAAGGGTTCCCACATTCTGAAACTCCTCCACGACGTGGAGGGACAGGGGGGACAGCCATGACCCCCCAGGAGACCGCCCAGCGCCTGCTGGCCCTGGACCACATCCTCATCCTCACCCACCGCCGGCCCGATGGGGACACCATCGGCTGCGCCAGCGCCCTGTGCCTGGCCCTGCGGCAGAAGGGAAAGACCGCCTGGCTCCTGCCCAACGAGGATGCCCACCACCTCTTCGACCCCTATCTGGAGGGGGTGCTGGCCCCGGCGGACTTTGTCCCCCAGGCGGTGGTGGCGGTGGATGTCGCCGCCCTGGGGATGCTCCCAGACAGCGCCCGGCCCTACCGGGACCGGATCGACCTGGCCATCGACCACCACGGCTCCCAGGAGGGCTACGCCCGGGCCACCTGCGTGGACCCGGACAGCGCCGCCTGCGGGGAGGTCCTCTTCCGGGTGTTCCAGGCTATGGGGGTAGATCTCACCCCCCAGATTGCCCTGCTCCTCTATATGGCCATCGCCACTGACACCGGGTGCTTTGTCTACTCCAACACCACTCCGGCCACCCACCGCATCGCCGCCGCCCTGATGGACACCGGCTTTGATGCCCAGTGGGTGAACAAGCGGCACTTCCGGGTCAAGTCCCTCAAGCGGATGCAGATTGAGAGCCGCCTGGTGCGGGAGATGGATTTGGAACAGAACGGCACCCTGGTCTTTGCCTATGTCACCCTGGACCTGATCCGGGACCTCCAGGCCACCGAGGAGGATTTGGAGGACATCGCCTCCTTCATCGGCCAGCTGGAGGGGGTGGACAATGCCGTCACCATCCGCCAGCTGAAGCCCACGGAGTGCAAAATCTCCCTGCGCACCGACGGCAAGACCCTCAACGCCTCGGACGTGTGCGCCATCCACGGCGGCGGCGGCCACCCGGCGGCGGCGGGGTGCACCATCCACGGCACCCCCGCCCAGGCCAAGGCGGCCATGCTGGCGGCCATCCAGCAGGTGCAGGCCCATGGCTAACGGCATCCTCATCATCGACAAACCCGCCGGCTGGACCAGCCACGACGTGGTGGCCAAGCTCCGGGGCATCCTCCACGAAAAGCGCATCGGCCACGCCGGCACCCTGGACCCCATGGCCACCGGGGTCCTCCCCGTGTTTGTGGGCCGGGCCACCCGGGCGGTGGAGTTTGCCGCCGAACGGGAGAAGGAATACCTGGCCGGCCTGCGCCTGGGCCTGACCACCGACACCCAGGACACCACCGGCACCGTGACGGCCACCCACCCCGTGACGGCAGGCCGGGCCGACCTGGAGGCCGTCCTGCCCCAGTTCACCGGGGACATCCTTCAGATCCCCCCCATGTACTCGGCCATCAAGCGCCAGGGGCAGAAGCTCTATGAACTGGCCCGCCGGGGCCAGGAGGTGGAGCGGGACCCCCGTCCCGTCACCATCCACGCCCTGGAGATCCTGGACCAGCCCTCCCCCACGGAGTACACCCTCCGGGTGGCCTGCTCCAAGGGGACCTATGTCCGCACCCTCTGCCACGACATTGGCCAGGCCCTGGGCTGCGGGGGCACCATGTATGCCCTGCGCCGGACCCAGGCCGCGGGCTTCACCCTGGACCAGGCGGTCACCCTGGAGGCCGTCCAGGCTGCGGCGGACCCCGCCGGGCTGCTGCTGCCGGTGGAGGCCTACTTTGCCCACCACCCCGCCCTGACCCTTCCCAGTGCCCGGGCCGAGAGAAAGGTCCGCAACGGCAACCCCCTCTCCCTGCCTGGGGAGGATGGAGTCTACCGGGTCTACAGTCCGGAGGGTGCCTTCCTGGCCCTGAGCCGCCTGGACCAGGGCAGGCTCACCACTATCAAAAGCTTTTTCGAGGTGTAAGAAGTTGGAACAGAAAAAACGAGTGATCGCTCTGGGCTTCTTTGATGGGGTCCACAATGGCCACGGCGCCCTGATGCGCCGCACCGCCCAGGTGGCCCAGGAACTGGGGGCCGTCCCCTCCGCCTTTACCTTTGACCCCCACCCCCAGACGGTGATTTTGGGCCGGCCCATGCCGCTGCTCACCTCCCCCGAGGACCGGGCGGATTTGATGCGCAAGTACTACGGTATCCAGGACGTGATTGTGGAGCCCTTTACCGTCCCCCGGATGAAGCAGCCCTGGCAGGACTTTGTGGCCAGCACCCTGGTGAAGGACCTTCACGCCGTGCACCTGGTGGCCGGCCACGACTATCACTTTGGCTACAAGGGGGAGGGCAATCCCCAGCGCCTCCAGCAGATCTGCCAGGAGCTGGGCATCGGCTGTGACATTATCCCCAAGGTGGAGATGGAGGGGATCACGGTTTCCTCCACCTACATCCGTACCTTGGTGGCCCAAGGGGAGATGGAGCGGGCCAACGAGTTCCTGGGCCATCCCTACACCCTCAGCGACCGGGTGGCCCACGGGAAGAAGCTGGGCTCCACCCTGGGCTTCCCCACGGTGAACCTGCGGCTGAAGGAGAACGTCCTCTCCCCGGCCAAAGGGGTGTATGCCACCAAGGTCATCCTGGAAAATGGGGAGACCCACCTGGCCGTCACCAACGTGGGCACCCGCCCCACCGTCAACGACGGCAACCAGCTGACCATCGAGGGGTATATCCTGGATTTCACCGGGGACCTCTATGGCCAGAAGATCCAGATGGAGTTTTATAAATACCTCCGGGAGGAGCGGAAGTTCCCCTCCTTTGAGGCACTCACTGCCGAGGTCATGCACAACGCCGACCAGACCCGGGAGTACTTCGCCCAGCACCCCTAACTGACAACCCAAACAAACGCCGCCCGCTGCCCCAGGGAACCCCTGGGGCAGCGGGCGGCGTTTTCTGTCACCGGCTGATGAGCAGCAGGCCCGCCACGCACAGGCCCATCCCCGCCACCTGGCGAAGGGTGAGGACCTCCTTGTACAGCAGGACCCCCACCACCACCAGGAGGCAGGCCAGGGCGATGTTGGCCACCAGGGAGGCCACACTCACCTTCCACCCCGCCCGGTAGATGAAGATGTACCCCAGCTCCAGCCCCACCACGGTGAGGCCCATGACCACAGGGGCCCAGTTGGTCTTGGCCATCTCCTGCACCAGGGACTTCCCGCCCCCGCTGGTGAGGTAAAACAGGGCCAGGGAGAGCCCCGCCGCCACCAGGTAGTTGATGGTCAGGGCGGCAAAGGAATTGAGTTTGTCCGGCACGGACTTGGCGCAGATGTTGTACACGGTGTTGGCCCCCACCACCATAAGCATGGGCCAGAGTAAGTTCCACATGGCTTCTCTCTCCTTTGTGCAAAAAATAACACCGGATGCAAGGTTAGCCTTACATCCGGTAGGTGCTCACCCGACGGCGGGGGAAGTCCCCGCCGTTGATGGATTGTTCACGCCGCAGTACATCACAGATCCGTCCGCCGGTCAAGCAGCGCGCTGACCAACAGGGGCAGCAGGGTCACCACCACCGCCGCCGGCATCCAGAGGGTCACCAGGGGCTGGGGGAGAATCACCCGGGGCAGGAAGAGGGCCGCGAACACCACCAGCGCCAGCAGGAAGACCTTCCACAGGCCCCCCGGCCCCTCCTCCGCCCCCACCGGGGGCCGGCGGAGAGCGGTGCGGCAGACCCAGGTCACCAAGCCCACCGCCACCGCCACGATGCAGGCCAGGCTGATCCCCTCCCCCACGGTGAGGGTGAGCCAGAGCACCGGCTGCCCCGTCAGCAGGGCCGAGAGGATCTTCTGGGCCGTCCAGATGGCCAGGAGCAGGGTGACGGCGGGGAGCATGTCGTCCACCGCCGAGAGCATCCGCACCCCCCGGGGCCGCCGGGGCACCGCCGCCACGATCTCGTCGCAGAAGGTGCGGTAGTCCAGGCCGATGACCTGCTGCATGGTCTGGCCCCGGGCCTCCCCGGCCAGGACCATCTCCAGGATGTCCCGGCGGATCTCCTCCTGGGCCAGGCGGCTAAGGTCCTGCCCCCGGAGATAGACCACCACGTCGGTCATCCCCGCCTGGCTCTCTGGGGAGAGGGCCTTTTCCCGGGCGTTGTTCTGCCGCAAAAGTTTTCTTACCGTTGGGTTCATGGGGTCTCCTCCTTTTCCGGGGCAAAGCCAGGCAGCCGGGCCACCGCAGCGGCCATGGCCTGGAAACTGGCGTGGAACTGGGCCAGTTCTTCCCGGCCCTGCTCTGTCAGGGCGTAATACTTCCGTCGGGGGCCCAGGGCAGAGTCCCGGAACCGGGCCTGGATGAGCCCCCCCTTTTCCAGCCGCAGAAGGAGGGGGTACACCGTCCCCTCGGAGATGGTGCCGAAGCCGTAGGCCTCCAGGGCCTGGACGATTGCATACCCATAGGTCTCCCGCTGGCTGAGGATGGCCAGGACGCTGCCCTGGAGCACCCCTTTGAGCATTTGGGATGGAATCATGCCGCCCCTCCTCTCCGTGCAGTTTGGTCTCCATCTACTTTGCTTGGCAAGGTACTTCTACATTGTAATGCAAGGTAGGCTGGTTGTCAAGCCATTTCCCGGGAAATGGGGGGAACTTTTTCCCGTCCGCTGCGTCTAAGGGAATGGAAAAAGGCGCCCCTTTAGCGTGGGCGCCCTCCCTCCTGCCGGTCGGTGTGGGCCAGCCCCTCCGGGCTGGCGGACTTGGAAAAGGCAAACTTCTGCTTGGCATACAGCCCGCTGTACCCCGAGGCCAGAAAGCTCACCGCCACCGCCATGAGGAACCCCTGGGGGTTGCAGAAGGAAAAGACCTCCCACCCCAGGGCCAGCGCCGCCAGGGGGCAGTTGGTCACCCCGCAGAACAGGGACACCATGCCGATGCCGGCGGCGTAGGGGGCGGGCAGCCCCAGCAGGGGCCCCACCACGCATCCAAAGCAGGCCCCAATGGCAAAGGAGGGGAAGATCTCGCCCCCCTTGAGCCCCGCCCCCAGGGTGATGGCGGTGAGCAGGAGCTTCCACCAAAAATCCCAGGGTTGGGCGCTGCCCTGCTCCAGGGCCTGCTGGATCATGGCCGCCCCGCTGCCCAGGTAGGCCTTGGTCCCCAGCAGGGCGGTGAGCAGCATCACCACGGCGCTCCCCGCCACCACCCGGAGATAGGGGTTGGGGAAGAGCCGCTCCAGCCCCGCCCGCACCCCGGAGAAGGTATAGCAGACCAAGGTGCTCAGCAGCCCGCAGGCCAGGGCCAGCACCACTACCCGGCCATAGAACAGGGCGTCCGGCGTGGAGGCGGTGAGGTAGAAATACATCCCGTGGACCCCCAGCCCCCGGGCCACCGTGCCGGCGGTGAGGGCGGAGACCACGCAGGGAAACAGCGCCCCCAGGGGGAGGATCCCCACGCAGGAGATCTCCAGGGCAAAGAGGGTGGCGGTGATGGGGCTGCCAAACACCGCGGAAAACCCGGCGCTCATGCCGCACATGATGGCCAGGTCCTGGAACTCCCCGCCCAGGCCCGTCCCCTTGCGCACCAGCTCGGCCAGGGAGCCCCCCATCTGCAGGGCGGCCCCCTCCCGGCCGGCAGAGCCCCCGAAGGCATGGGTGAGCACTGTGGCGCAGAACACCACCGGGGCCAGCAGGCGGGAGACCGGCTGCTCCCCCCGGGCGGCCTGGATGATCAGGTCGGTCCCCCCGGCGATTTTGATGCCGCCCCGGCGGTACATCCACACCACCACCAGCCCCGCCAGGGGGAGAAGGAGGCTGGCCCAGGCCGTGCCGTTGCGCAGCACGTCCGCCCAGGCCAGCAGCTGGTCAAACAGGCCCCCCAGGACCCCCACCAGCAGCCCCACCCCCAGCCCAAAGAGCAGGCCCTGGCCGTTGAGCCGCAGGCTCTCCTTGCTGAAGGCCATCTCCGTATACAGCCCCCGGAAAAAGGCCGTGACGGGGTTGCCCCCCTTCCGGGGGGAATGGTTGGGCTCTGCCATAACTGCCCCCTCCCCTTTCTGTCCAAAGTTTCGCACCTGTCTATCATAACACAGTGGGCGAGGTTTGCAATGGTAATTTCCCCCCAGGCGCCGGGTTGCCAGGGGGGGCGCCTTGTGGTAAGATGGGGGACGGTTGGCGACAGCCTGCGACACGCTGCCGCCCTATGGTTTCAAGTACTGTATGAATTGAGGTGATCCCACTTGCGGATCGGTTCTGTCCATATCCCCTCTCCCCTGGTGTTGGCCCCCATGGCGGGGGTCACCGACCTGGCCTTCCGCACCATCTGCCGGGAGCTGGGGGCGGCCTACACCATCACCGAGATGGTCAGCGCCAAAGCCCTGTGCTATCAGGATAAAAAGACCCTCCCCCTCATGGAGCTGGGCCCGGAGGAGCACCCCGGCGGGGTGCAGATCTTCGGCAGCGACCTGGCCTGCATGGAGGAGGGGGCTGCCATCATCCGGGAGGTGGCCCACCCGGACATCATCGACATCAACATGGGCTGCCCCGTGCCCAAAGTGGCCAACAACGGGGACGGCTCCGGCCTGCTGCGGGACCTGGACAAGGCCTGCCAGGTGGCCGAGGCGGTGATCCGCGGGGCCCAGGGCACCCCCGTCACCGTGAAGATGCGCCTGGGCTGGGACAAGGGGAACATCGTCTGCCTGGACCTGGCCAAGATGCTGGAATCCGTGGGGGTGGCCGCCATCACCCTCCACGGCCGGACCAAGGTGCAGATGTACTCCGGCACCGCCAATTGGGACTACATCCGGGAGGTCAAGCAGGCCCTCTCCATCCCCGTCATCGCCAACGGGGACGTGTTCTCCGGCCAGGACGCCGCCCGCATCCTCCGCTACACCGGGGCAGACGGGGTGATGATCGCCCGGGGCGTCTTTGGCAACCCCTGGATCTTCCAGCAGGCCCAGGCCGCCCTCCGGGGGGAGCCCATCCCGCCCCTGCCCCCCCTGGCCCAGCGGTGCGACACCGCCGTGCGGCAGTTCGAGCTGGCCGCCCAGAACAAGGGGGAGAAGATCGCCTGCCTGGAGGCCCGCAAGCACTACGCCTGGTACCTCAAGGGGGTCCCCTATGCCGGGTACTGGAAGAGCGAAATCTCCAAAATCACCACTTTGGCCGACGTCTACCGGGTCACCGCCGGCATCAAGCGGGAACTGCGGGATGGGCGCGGCGATGGATGACCAGCGGCTGGTGGCCCTGGCCCAGGAGGGCAACCCGGATGCCTTCTCCCTGCTGGTCGAGCGCCACCAGACCATGGTCTACAACCTGGCCCTGGGAAAAACCGGCAGCCCGCAGGACGCGGAGGAAGTGACCCAAACCGCCTTCCTGAAGGCCTGGCAGGGCCTGCCCGCCTTCCAGGGGAAGGCCGCCTTCTCCTCTTGGCTCTACCGTCTCACTGTGAACGCGGCCATCGACCTGCTCCGCCAGCGCAGCCGCCGGCCGCAGACCCTCTCCCTGGACGACCCCGACCTGCCCCCCGTCCCCGACCCGGCGGAGGATCCCCAGGCCCAGGCCGAAGCCCAGGAGCGCCGCCGGCAGCTCTGGCAGGCCATCGACGCCCTGCCGGAGGTCCACCGCACCCCCTTCCTGCTGCGGGAGATGGAGGGGTACAGCTACCGGGAAATCGCCAAGGCCCTGGGGCTGGAGGAGGGGACGGTCAAGTCCCGCCTGGCCCGGGCCCGGGTGCTGCTGCGCAGCGAGTTGCTCAGCCACGGGAACTTTTGGGGCCGGGAAGCGTCTAAGGAAACAAAGGGGAAAGGAGGGGATCTGGAATGAACTGCGAGGAATACGAAATCCTCCTCAGCGCCCGGCTGGACGGGGCGCTCACCCCGGAGGAGACGGCCCGGCTGGAGGCCCACCTGGCCCAGTGCCCCCAGTGCCGGCAGCTGGCCCAGGAACTGGAGACCCTCCAGGCCCAAACGGCCGCCCTGACCCAGGAGGTGCCCCGTGCCCTCCAGGAGAACCTGGAGGGCCGGGACTGGTCCCGGGTCCCCCAGACGGGGACCGCCCCTTCCAAAAAGAAGAAACGTCTGCTGCCCTGGGCCGCCTGCGCCGCAGCCGCCGTCGTCCTGATGGTTTTTGGCTTCACCCATCTGGCCCTTCCCGGGGGCAGCAGCGGCCTGTCCGAGGGCTTCGCCGCCCTTTTCTCCCTGCCGGGGGACCGGGAGGAGAGCACCGCCACCGCCGAGGACAGCACCCAGTCCGCCGACCCCGAGGAAGAGGCCTCCGACCAGACCGACGGCGCCACCCCTCCGGATGACGGGGCGGCGGAGGGGGACACCGACGCCCCCCCCTCAGACAGCGCCGGCGAAGGGAACAAAGACGACGGGAACACCGCCACAGACACCCCCTCCGATCCCTCCAACGAGGACCCTGGCGGCCAGCCGGAGGACCCCAGCAACGACCCGGGACAAGACGACCCCACCAACGGGGACGAGCCCACCACAGACCCTGGCCTGTCCCAGGCGGAGGCCCAATCCCTCCTCATCGCCTACCTGGCCCAGCAGGGGCGGACCCTGGAGCTGATCCCCCTGGGACAGAGCGGCGACGTGTGGCGGTTTTCCGGCCGGGAGAGCGACGGCACCGTGGTTTCCTTCTTCATGGTCTCCCGCACCGACGGGACCATTTCCGAGGTTCCTGTCCCTCCCACCGACACCGGGCCCAGCGTCGGCGACGCCAACTGACTGGATTTTTGCCGATTCTAACAAATTTTTTCCTTATTTTTTCTATTTTGTGTTGTCAATGCCTCATTCATGTTGTATACTGGTTCCATCACCATGGAGCATGCCACTCCGTCGGGGCACAGGATGGGGATTTTCCCCCTCCTGTGCGATTTGAAATAAGGAGAGAACATCGCTATGAGCTATTCCGTGCAAAACATCCGCAACGTCTGCCTTCTGGGCCACAGCGGCAGCGGCAAGACCGCCCTGGCCGAGAGCCTGCTGTTCATGACCGGTGCCCTCAAGCGCATGGGTACCAGCGCTGACGGCAACACCGTCTGCGACTATGACCCCGAGGAGATCCGCCGGCAGATTTCGATTTCCACCGCCGTGGCCCCCCTGGAGTACAAGGGCTGCAAGATCAACCTGCTGGACACCCCGGGCGCCTTTGATTTTACCGGCGAGGTGATGGAGGCCCTGCGGGCCGCTGACGCCGCCATCATCGTCTGCTCCGCCAAGGACGGCATTTCCGTGGGGTTTGAAAAAGTCTGGAAATACTGCCAGGAGCGGGACATGCCTCGCTTTATCTATATCTCCAAGACCGACGAGGAAAACAGCGACTACAACGCCACCTTCAACGCCCTGCGGGAGAAGTACGGCAACAAGATTGCCCCCCTGGTGGTGCCTATGTGGGACGCGGACAAGAACACCACCGGCCTCATCGACGTGCTCAACAAGCGGGCCTATGAGCTGCAGGACTACAAGCGGGTGGAAGTGGACATCCCCGCCGACAAGGTGGACGTGGTCTCCGAGTTCAACGAAGCCCTGAAGGAGTCCGTGGCCGAGACCTCCGAGGAGATGATGGACAAGTACTTCGGCGGCGAGGCCTTCACCTATGCCGAGATGATCCAGGGCCTGCGCCAGGGGGTGCGGGAGCTGTCCATGTTCCCCGTGCTCTTCGGCTCGGCCATCAACTGCATGGGCTCTCTGATGCTTCTGGACTACATCGTGGACCTGCTGCCCAACCCCATGGAGGGCAACTATCACAAGGCCACCATGGCCAGCGGCGAGACCGAGGAGTTCGTGGTCTCCCCCGGCGGCGTGCCCACGGCCTATGTGTTCAAGACCATCTCCGACCAGTACGGCAAGTACTCCCTCATCAAGGTCCTCTCCGGGGAGATCACCTCGGACCTCTCCCTGGTCAACGCCCGCACCGGCGCCACGGAAAAGCTGGGCCGCCTGTACAAGATGTGCGGCAAGAAGGCCGAGGAGGTCAAGGAGCTCACCTGCGGCGACATCGGCGCCATCGGCAAGATGGACAAGGTCAAGACCGGCGACACCCTCTGCGACAGCCGGAAAGTGGTGGCACTGAAGGGCATCCCCTTCCCCGAGCCCTGCTACTCCAAGGCCATCGCCCCCAAGACCCGTGGGCAGGACGACAAGGTGGCCGCCGGCCTGGCCCGGATGAACGAGGAGGACCCCTCCTTCACCGTGGTGAACAATTCCGAGACCCGCCAGGTGGTCCTCTCCGGCGCCGGCGACATGCAGCTGGACGTGCTGGTCTCCCGGCTGAAGAGCCGCTTCGGCGTGGAAGCCGAGCTCTCCCCCGCCCGGGTGCCCTATCGGGAGACCATCAAGAAAAAGGTGGAGGCCCACGGCCGCCACAAGAAGCAGACCGGCGGCTCCGGCCAGTTCGGCGACGTGTGGATCCGCTTCGAGCCCCAGTACGAGTCGGAGGACATGATCTTCGCCGAGGAGGTCTTCGGCGGCAGCGTGCCCAAGAACTTCTTCCCCGCCGTGGAAAAGGGCCTGCGGGAGGCCGCCCAGAAGGGCGTGCTGGCAGGCTACCCCCTGGTCAACCTGAAGGCCACCCTGTACGACGGGTCCTACCACCCCGTGGACTCCAATGAAATGGCCTTTAAGACCGCCGCCCAGCTGGCCTATAAGGAGGGCATCGCCAACGCCAACCCGGTGATCCTGGAGCCCATCGGCGCCCTGGAGGTCACCATTCCCGACAGCTACCTGGGCGACGTCATGGGCGACCTGAACAAGCGCCGGGGCCGGGTCATGGGCATGAACCCCACCGAGGACGGCAACCAGATTCTGGAAGCCGAGGTTCCCATGGCGGAGATGACCTCTTACGCCATCGACCTGCGCTCCCTCACCCAGAGCCGGGGTTCCTTCTCCTTCCACTTCGTCCGCTATGAGGAGGCTCCCCCTGCTGCCCAGCAGAAGGCCATTGAGGACGCCAAGGCGATCCAGGAAGAGAATTAAAAAAAGCGGCCAGCCGTTTTTTTAGAAAATTGCAACGCGCGCGCTCAAAGAATGAGCGCGCGCGTTTTGCTTGCCTTATGGGGTGGGGCGGGGTATAATGGGGCTCTGAAGGAAACCCGTTTGGAAAGGAGGCGGTCCCATGCCGCGGAAGTGGTTGGCCCTGGCTCTGGCCATCGTCATCGCCGCCGGGGTGCTGGGGATCTTCGGCAGCAGAGGGGGGTCCTCCCCCGCCCAGGAGGCCCCGGTCCAGGAGGAACCTGGGGCCTTAGAGCCGGTCACCGCCGGCAACGCGGAGGAGCTGCTGGACAAGCTCACCACCGAGCAGAAGGTGGGGCAGCTCTTTTTCGTCCGGCCGGAGGCCTTGGACCCCAACCGGACCCCGGAGGAGGCGGAGGACCCCGCAGGCCCCGGCGTCACCCAGGCAGACCCCGCCTTGCAGAATACCCTCCAGCAATACCCCGTGGGAGGCTTCGTCCTCTTCGGGAAGAACCTGGAATCCCCGGACCAGCTGTCCCAGCTGATGGCCACCCTGTCCCGGAACGCCGCCGTTCCCCTGCTCTTTTCCGTGGAGGAGGAGGGGGGCACCGCCACCCAGGTGGCCGGCCGCCCCGGGTTTTCCGTCCCCACCCTGGAAAGCCTGGCCGACATCGGCGCCACCGGGGACCCCGCCCAGGCCAAGGCGGCGGGGCTCACCCTGGGCGGGTACCTGAAGGACCTGGGGTTCCAGCTGGACCTGGCCCCGGTGGCCGACGTGCACACCGGTGACGGCACGGCCCTTCTGGGGGAGCGGGCCTTTCTCGGCAGCCCGGAACAGGCGGCCATGATGATCAGCGCCACGGTGGAGGGTTTCCACCAGGCGGGCATGGCCTGCACCTTAAAGCACTTCCCCGGCTATGGGGACGCGGTCCAAGATCCCCTGTCGGGCTATGCCACCACCGACAAAACCTGGGAGGAAATGCGCACCTGTGAGCTGTACCCCTTCCAGGCGGGGATGGCCTCGGGGGCCGACGCGGTGATGGTAGCCCACATCACCACCCCCAACGCCACGGAGGACGGCCTGCCCGCCTCCCTGTCCTATGAGATGATCACCCAAAAGCTCCGGGGGGAGCTCCGGTTCCAGCGGGTGGTGATCACCGATTCCCTCTCCGACCCGGCCATCACCCAGCGGTACGAACCGGGCCATGCCGCCCTGCTGGCCTTCCAGGCGGGGGCGGACGTCCTGCTCCTGCCCCAGGACTTGGAGGCAGCCTACGGGGCCATCCTCACCGCCGTCCAGGAGGGGGCCATCTCCCAGGAACGGCTGGATGCCAGCGTGCTGCGCATCCTCCACCTCAAGGAGGTCTACGGCCTCCTCTAAACCCCAACGCAAGACGCGGGGGAGCCAGCTGCTCCCCCGCGTCTTATCCATTTGGTCGGTTGTTGTGCCACTTCGGTCATCCGTGGCGCTCCACATCCCAGCCCCGGATGGCGCCGCTGTAGCCGTCGATGGTGAAGTCGTACTCGGTGCCGTTGTAGTAGATGGTCCCCTCGTACTCCAGGCGGCCGTCGTCCCGGTCGGTCTCAAACTCGTAGATGTCGCTGGCGGTGGCGCCGGGGACCTCGGCCAGGGCGATCTCCTTGGCCCGGTCGGCGGTGATGGCGGTGGTGCTGCCGCTCTGGCTCTGTCCCTGGTACCCCTCGGCGTCGTAGTCGTAGGAGAGGACGTCGCCGGTGTTCGCGTCGATCTCGTAGTCGTACTCGGTGTAGTCGGCGGTGTAGAACTCCACGTCATAGCAGGTCCGGCCGTCGTCCTGGTCCAGGTTGCTGCGGACAAAGGTGACCTGGTCGGCGGTGAGGCCCGCGTGGTTCAGAGCGATCTCCTTGGCCTTGTCGGCGGTGATCGCCGTGTCCCCGGTGCTGCCTGCGGCCTGCTGGCTGCCTGCAATCACCGTACCGGTGAGGGCGTCAATGTCATAGTCGTATTCCTGGCCGCCTGCGGTGAAGTCCACTTCGTAGTAGGAGGTATTGTTCCGGGTCTCCAGCTCGGCGGTGGTGAAGGTGGCATCGGCCTCCCCGATGCCCGCGGCCTCCAGGGCGATGGCCTTGGCGGCATCCGTGCCGATGTAGTCGGCCTGGGCCGTGGACTGGGAGCACCCGGCCAGGGCCAGCGCCAACAGGGCGGCGCAGCTGAGTAACATCACATTCTTTTTCATGGTTCGTTCTCCTTTCCTTTGGTTGAGGGTATCGTATCACAGGAACCTGAAAGAAACATGAAATTTCTCAGGGAGCAAACATTTCTTTTTCCAGGGGCAGGGACAGGGCAAAGGTGCTGCCCTGGCCGGGGGTGCTGTCCAGGGTGATCCGGCCCCCGTGGAGCTGGGCGATCTTTTTCACCATGGACAGCCCCAACCCGGCCCCGCCCCCCTCCCGGCGGGCGGGGTCCACCTGGTAGAACCGCTGCCAGATCTTCTCCTGCTGGTCCTGGGGGATGCCGATGCCGTCATCCCGGACCTGGAGGACCGCCCGGTCCCCTTCCGTCCCCAGGGTCACCCACACATGGCCCTGGGGCTTGCCGTAGGCAAACCCGTTGTCGATGAGGTTTTGCAGCAGCCGGGCCAGCAGGCCCCGGTCCCCCCGGACCCACACCCCGGGCTGGGCCTGGCAGGCCAGCCGGTCCTTGGGGTAGGGCTGGTCGGCGCACACCCCCGTCACCAGGGCGGCCAGGTCCAGGGCCTCCCGCTGGGCCGGCTCCGTCCCCTGTTCCAGCCGGGTGATGCTGAGGAGCTGTTGGATCAGTTGGGTCATCCGGTCGGCCTGGCGGTGGATCATGGCCAGGGTCTCCTGCTGCTCCTGGGGGGTCTCCCCGTACTTCTCGGCGTACTCGCAGGCGCTCTTGATGACCGCCACCGGGGTGCGCAGCTCGTGGGAGGCGTCGGCGGTAAACTGCTGCTCGGCCTCGAAGGACCCCTCCAACCGGCCAAACATCTGGTTGAAGGTGTCCGCCAGCCGGGAGAACTCATGGTCCCCCGGAGGAACCGCCACCCGAGCGGAGAGGTCGGCGGCCTCGTTGATGGCCGCGGCGGTGGCGGTGATCTCCTCCAAGGGCCGGAAGGCCCGGTGGACGATCCCATACCCCCCCAAAGCGGCCAGGAGGATGAAGGCCGGCAGGGTCACCACGGCGATGAACACCAGGTTGGTGACGGTCTGGGGGTTTTCCGGGGCCTCCAGGATGCCCCGGACCCACAGGCCACTCTCCCACCCCTGGGGCACCCAGAAGTCCAGGACGTAGTACTGGCCCCCCTCCCCGTCCACGGGGCGGGTCTGGCCGTTCTGGAAGGGTTCCGAGGCGGTGAAGGACACCGGCACCTGCCCGGCCAGCAGAGCCTGGCTTTGGCTGTAGACCAGGGTATACACCCCGTTTTGGTAGAAGGAGAAGTCCTCCCCCAGCTGGAGGGACCCGTCGTCCCCCAGGGAGACCTGGCTCAGGTTCTCCCGAAGGGTGGTCTCCAACTGGTCCATGGCCGTCTGGCGGGAGACGGCCCCGCTGATCACCAGGAGGAAGACCAGCAGCAGCCCCGCCATCCCCGCCATGAGCAGGGTGTACCACAGGGTGAGCCGGACCTGGACGCTGCGCCGCTTCATGGGGCCTTCCCCCCGGCGGGGGGCCGGATGGCCCAGCCCATGCCCCGGACGGTGTGGAGGAGTTTCTCCCCCCGGCCCTCGTCGATCTTCTTCCGCAGGCGGCTGAGGTAGCCGTCCACGTTGTTGGAACTGCCGGCGTACTCATAGTTCCAGATCTGGTCCTCGATCTGCTCCCGGGACAGGACGGTGCCCGGGTGGCGCATGAGATACTCTAAAATGGCAAACTCCTTGGGCAGCAGGGCGATCTCCTCCCCGCCCCGGGTGACCCGCCGCTGGGCGGTGTCCAGGGTGAGGTCCCCCACGGTGAGGGTGTTGGTGCGCTGGCCCACGTGCTTCCGGGTCATGGCCCGGAGCCGGGCCAGCAGTTCGTCAAAGTCGAAGGGCTTGACCAGGTAGTCGTCCGCCCCCAGGTCCAGGCCCTTCACCCGGTCGGCCACACTGTCCCGGGCGGTGAGGAAGAGGACGGGAGTGTCCATCCCCTGGCTCCGCATCTCCTGGACCAGGGTGTAGCCGTCCTTCCTGGGCATCATCACGTCCAGCACCAGGGCGTCGTAGGCCGTCCCCTGGAGGTAGAGCAACGCCTCCTCCCCGTCATAGCAGCCGTCTACGGTGTAGCCGGCCTTGGTGAGCACTTTTTGCAGCAGGCGGTTCAGGTCCCGCTCGTCCTCTGCCACCAGCAGGCGCATGGGGTGTTCCTCCTTCTCCTGGCCGGGTCCAAGTCCCGGCGCGATTGCGTTCATTATACCACAGCTTCCCTCGCCACGCCAGAGGCAAAGCGAGAAGGGGGACAGCTGTCCCCCTTCTCAGGCGTTTTCGGGTGGTCGATGGGCTGGGTAGATGGCACTGGCCGTGGCCTCTGCCCCCTTGAGGCCCTCCGGGTGGCTGCGGGTGACTTCCACCGCCAGCAGGGCCTGGGCCCAGCAGCGGCATAGATGGCCTGGCCGGCGCCCCGGCCGATGCGGGGACAGGTGGTTGGCCGGGTTGACGGCGGCATCCGCCGGACCTTCTCCCTGCCGTTTCGGAGGATCTGAAAGGGCATGGCCCCTCTTGTCCCCTGCAGCCGAGGCAAGATCAGTGGTGGAAGCCCCCCGCCTCTTGCTGGGTCAGGTTGCTGCCCACCCCGTGGCGGGCGAAGTAGTCCACCGTGCGGCGGAAGTCCTCCAGAAACAGCCGGGCCATATTCAGCCCGAAGCCTTGACGAACCAGGATCCGCTGGACTACCGTCCCCTCCGCCCCTGGTGGCAAGGCATAGGCGGGCACCTGCCAACCCCGGTTGCGCAGCCGGTCGGCAAAGTCGTAGAGGTTGAAGGGCACGTCCGCCCCCTCCTCCAGGGTCCAGGTAAGGGCGGGGATGCCCTCCACGGGGTCCCCCCGATAGAGCAGGCGGAAGGGACCGGCAGCCTCAATCTCTCGGGCCAGGTACTGGGCGGTTTTATAGCAGTTCATGTGGATCTTCCGGTAGCCAGCAAAGCCCAGCCGGAGCAGTTGGTAGTACTGGCAGATCACCGGCCCCGCCGGTCGGGAGAAGTTTAACTGGAACACCGCCATGTCGCCCCCCAGGTAGTTGACGTGGAACATAAGCTGCTCCGGCAGATCCTCCCGGTCCCGCCACAGCACAAAGCCGCACCCCAGGGGGGAGAGGCCGAACTTGTGACCCGAGGCGCTGATGGACTTCACCCGGGGGTTGCGGAAGTCCCACTGGAGCTTCGGCGGGGCACAGAAGGGGGCTACAAACCCGCCGGAGGCCCCGTCCACATGGACGGACAGGTCCCACCCCTTCTCCTGCTGGACCTGATCCAGGGCCTGGCAGATGGCCTCTACCGGCTCATAGGCGCCGGTGAAGGTGAGGCCCAGGGTGGTGACCACCCCGATGGTGTTCTCGTCCAGGTAGGGCAGCATGGCCTCTGGGGTGATGGCCAGGCGGCCTGGCTCCATGGGCACCTGCCGCAGCTCGATGTCCCAGTAGCGGGCAAACTTCTCCCAGCACACCTGCACCGGGCCGGAGACCAAGTTGGGCCGGTCGGTGGGTTTACCCACCTGCTTCCGTGCCTGCTTCCACCGGAAGTACATGGCCAGGCCCCCCAGCATGCAGGCCTCCGAGGAGCCCACCGTGGAGGTGCCCACCGGGTGGCAGGACTCCGGGGCATTCCAGAGGTTTGCCAGCATGTGGATACACCGGGACTCGATCTCCGTCGACTGGGGATACTCGTCCTTGTCGATGATGTTCTTGTCGATGCACAGGTCCATGAGTTGGCGGACCTCGTCGTCAGCGTAGGTCTGGCAAAAGGTGGCCAGGTTCTGCCGGGCATTGCCGTCCAGGAAGAGCTCGTCCCGGATGAGCTCCAGGATGACCTCGCTCTTGGATTCGTATCGGGGGACCCGGTACTTGGGCAGGGTCAGTTCGGACTCCGGGCTGCCGAAGATGGTCTCCTCCGACCGGCCACGGCCTCTGCCTCGTTGATGGATCATGGGCTGCCGCCTCCTTGTTCTCAGGGTATGGTTCCATTGTACCTGGAAACCACCCGCCGTGCAAGGGGCAATCGCCTGGGCTGCAAAGAGGCGCGTCCTCAGGCCGGCCAGACCTCCGCAGACAGAGAAAACGCCGAGGGATTTTTTCCCTCGGCTATAGATGGTGGGATGGGCCGGCCCCTATTCCATCGGGGTCAGCGCTCCGCTGGCGCAGTCCAGCAGGAAGGTCCCCTGGTCGGTGGTGAGGGCCCACATGGGGGTGAGCACCGCCCGGTCGCCCTCCCCGCTGTACCGGTACCCCTCCTCAATGGATTGGATGGTGACCGTCTCCACCCCCAGGGCCGGCAGGCCCTGGACAACGTACATCAGCAGGGTGGCTGCCGCCCGGGCCGGCTGGATCTCACAGTTGGCAGGCAGCCCCTCCTCCGGGAGGGCCTGCTGGGGCAGGAGCTGCCCAGTCAGGTCCTCCGCCTGGGTGGAGAGGGCGGTCTCCCAGGGGACCACCTCCTCCGCCACGGAGACGTTGTGGTTTTCCAGGTAGAGCAGGATCTGCTGGCGGGTGGTGGCCTCATACGCCTGGGTCTGATGGTGCTGCAGCACCACGCTGCCCAACAGAAAGAGGTTGAGCACCACCAGCAGGAAGATCACCGTGAGTTTCAGTTTGGATCGTTCCATGGTCTGCCCTCCTCAGCTCCTCTCCCGGACGGTCCAGTCGGCGGTGATTTCCGGGGTGGTGTCGTCGTCTCGGTAGCAAAGCTGCAGCTCCTTCCCGGTTTGGCCCAGGGCGGTCACCGCGGCGGCCGCCTGCCGCTCCGGCAGGGCCCGCTGGGTCCGGTCGGTGGCGGTGTAGGTGCGCAGGCAGATGGTAAAGGAGGTGAGGGCACTGTCGGAAAAGACGAACTGGGCCCCCCAGCCCTCCTCCCCCAGCTGGACTTGGGCGCCGTCCAGCAGGTAGCAGAAGGTGAGCTCCACCGTCTCGTCCTCCAGGGTTTCGATGGACTGGCAGAACATCCGCCCCTCCCCCAGCTGGCCGGCGGTGACCAGGTCCAGCACCTCCTCCGCCTTGATCTGCAGGTCCTTCTCCCGCTGGGAGAGGGCCTGGAACCGGGCCTGGCTGCTGTCCGAGGCGTGGTAAATGATCTTCCCCTCCTCTTGGATGCGCAGGGTGTCCGACCCCTCCTGCATCACGGTGCCGTCTGCCGACTCGTAGATGGTGAGGGCCCGGGTGTTGAAGTCCAGGGCATCCAGAAGGGCGGTCCGCTCTGTCTCCCCCCAGGAGGCCACGGGGTTGGCGGCGGTGTACACCGTGGTGGTGGGGGGCTGGTCCAGGAGGATGCCATAGGGCGCCAGCACCTGGGCCAGTTCCGGCACCTCGAAGACGAACTGCCCGCCGTTGGGCTGCAGCCCATCCAGGGAGGCCGGCAGGGTGAGGGTGGCGTCCTGAATCTGCCCGGCGTAGTAGTCCCCCGTCTCCTCGTTGTAGTAGTAGACCACATCTGCCCGGCCCCCCCGGGTGGTGAGGAGGAAGAAGCGGGCCGCCCCCTCCCCCTGGCCGCTCTGGGCGGTGAAGGAGACGTTATACAAAAAGTCGTAAAAAACCCACGGCCCGCTCTGGGCGATGGCCTGCTGCCACACCTCCTGGGTGACGGTCCGGGGGGACTCCATGGCTTCGATGGAGTCGGTGAGCAGTTCGCTCAGCCCGCTGGCATAGAGCTGGTCCACCAGGGTTTGGTCGTACTGGGCCCCATAGCGCCCGTCGTCCAGCTGCACCATCAGCCGCACCGGGGTGCCCCGGGAGAGGGCGGTGTTCTGCACCCCGGTGAACACGCTCTCCCCGCTGGTGCCGGCGCCCTGGCCGGCGAAGTTCTGCACCAGCCCGGACTGGTACACCAGGAACAGGGCCGAGCAGACCAGCAGGACGATGATTCCATTTTCCAGCCGGTCAATGGTCCGGCGGCTCCATGCTTTTTTCATCGGTCCGGCCCCTCCCGCTTCAGCTCCAGGCGCAGGGTGGTGCCGGGGCCCGGCCGGTCCACCAGGGTCAGGCTGCCCTGGTGCTGGCGGACGATCTCCTGGGCGATGGACAGCCCCAGGCCGGTGCCCCCGGACTCCCGGGAGCGGGCCTTGTCCACCCGGTAGAACCGCTCGAAGATCCGGTCCCGGTCCTCGGGGGGGATGCCGATGCCGTTGTCGGCCACCTCCAGCCACACCCGGTCCGGGGTGCAGCCGGCGGTGAGCACGATCCGCCCCCCGTCGGGGGTGTACTTGATGGCGTTGGACAGGACGTTCATCACCACCTGGGAGATCCGCTCCCGGTCGGCTCGGATGGCGGGCAAACCGCCGGTCCCCTCCAGGCGGAGGGTGTGGCCCCGGCGCTGGGCCTCGATGCGCATGGCCTGGCAGCTCTCCTCCAGAAGGCCGGCGAAAGGGAAGGTGGTCAGGTTCAGCTCGCTGTGCCCCGAGTCAAACCGGGACAGGGTGAGCAGATCCTGGACGATGTGGGTCATCCGGTCGCTCTCGCTGAGAATGACCCCCAGGAAGCTGGCGGTGGTATCCGGGGGCAGGTCGGGGTTCTCCGCCAGGGTCTCGGCGTAGCTGCGGATGTTGGTGATGGGAGTGCGCAGCTCGTGGGAGACGTTGGCCACGAACTCCTTGCGCATGGTCTCGTTCTTCACCTGCTGGGTGACGTCGTGGACAACCACCAGCACCCCCACCTGCTTTTCCCGGTTGAAGGGGGCCAGGAGGAGCAGGAGGATCCGCTCCCCCCAGACGGTTTCGATCTCCAGGCAGTCCCGGTCGGTGGTGAGCACGGTCTCCAGGGGGACCATGTCCTGGAAGAGGTCCCCATAGGTCACCAACCCGCCCACCGGGATGGCCTGGCCCAGCATCTCCTCGGCGGCGGGGTTGGAGTGGATGACCTCTCCGCTCTGGTTGAAGGCCACCACCCCGTCGGTCATGTGGAGGAAGAGGGTGGAGAGCTTGGTCCGCTCGCTCTCCACCTCCTGCAGGGTGGACTGGAGCTGGCGGGACATGGCGTTGAAGGCGTTGGTGAGCACGCCGATCTCGTCGTGGGACTCCACCTGAATCTCGTGGCCAAAGTCCCCCTCGGCCACCCGCTGGGCCCCCCGGGTCAGGGCCCGGATGGGGGTCACCATGGCCCGGGAGAGGAGGAAGGACAGCAGCACCGAGATCACCAGCCCAAAGACCAGGGCCTCGATGATCAGCTGGAAGAGCTGGTTGTTCAGCTCCCGCACGGTGGCCCGCTGGTCCAGGATATAGATGACATAGTCCTCCTCCCCCCGGCTGATGGGCAGGGCCAGGTCCATGTAGCTGGCGGTGAGGTCACTCTCGTCCCCCTCCCGCTTCTCGTTGAGGGCGATGAGGAGGTTGGGGGTGATCTCCTCCAGCGTGTCCCCCGCGTCGTCGTCGGAGCTGGAGAGGATCTGGCCGGTGTCCCCGTCCAGAAGGTAGTAGTTCCGGTTCTTGCCGTCCACTCCCAGGGGGCCCATTTTGGCCACCAGGATCTCGTCGATGGCTTGGACGCCGTCGGTCTCCCCCTCCCGGGCGGTGACCAGGTCCCGGATGAACTCCGTGTCCTGGCTGAACACCTCCACCATTTGGGTGTAGAACTCATTGAGGTAGAACCGGTTCACGGAGTTGACCAGAAAGGCCCCGGCGATGGTCATCAGGCAGACCACCAGCAGAATCATAATCAGCACCAGTTTAATGTGCAGGCTGCGCAGCATGGTTCTCCCCCTCTCTGCCCTGCCGGGTCACGGCTCCTGTTGGAAGTAGTATCCCGCCCCCCGGCGGGTGATGATGTATTTGGGCTGGGCGGGGTCGTCCTCCACCTTTTCCCGCAGGCGGCGGATGGCCACGTCCACCGCCCGGACGTCCCCCACATAGCCCTCGTAGTTCCACACCCGCTCCATGAGCTCCTGCCGGGAAAAGACCCGGCCGGCGTGGGAAGCCAGATAGGCCAGCAGCTCAAACTCCCGGGGGGTGAGCTCCAGGTCCGCCCCGTCCTTGGTGGCGGTGGCCTCCCCCTTTTGGATCACCAGGCGGCCGAAGCGGAGCGCCTCCCCCTCCGGCGCGGGGGCCGGGGTCTGGGGGGCCATGGCCGCCCGGCGGATGTTGGCCTTTACCCGGGCCATCAGCTCCCGGATGGAGAAGGGCTTGGTGATGTAGTCGTCCGCCCCCAGGTCCAGGCCCAGGATCTTGTCCTTTTCCGCCTCCCGGGCGGTGATGATGATCACCGGGGTGCTTCTCCCCTGGTCCCGCAGGCGCTTGCACACCTCGAACCCGTTCATCTTGGGCAGCATCAGGTCCAGCAGGATCAGGTCGGGGGCCTCCTGGAGGGCCAGTGCCAGCCCCACCTCCCCGTCGTAGGCCTCTTGGGTGTCGTACCCCTCCTTGCGGAGGTTAAACCGGAGGATGTCCACAATGTTCTTCTCGTCCTCCACGATGAGGACCCGTTGTTTCTTCTCCATGGCTGCCTCCTCTCCCGGCCGCTCAGCCCTGGCCGGCATCCAGGAGGAAGGAGGCCTTCAGGATGCCCACCAGGGTCTTCCCGTCCTTGATCTCCCCCCGCCGGGCCTTGTCCACCAGGTCCTGGTAGGGCAGCCACACGGTCTCCACAAACTCCCCGTCGTCGGGGTGGGTGGGGCCCTGGGTGAGGTCCTTGGCAAAGTAGAGGTAGATCCGCTCGGCCAGGATCCCCGGGGAGGAGTAGAGGCAGCCCATGTCCTCAAAGGTGCCGGGGACCAGGCCGGTCTCCTCCGCCAGTTCCCGCAGGCCGCTGTCCCGGGGATCCTCCCCCGGCTCCAGCTTGCCGGCGGGGAGCTCCAAGGTCTCCTCCCCCATGGGGTAGCGGTACTGGCGCACCAGGGCCACCCGGCCCTGGTCGTCCATGGCGAACACCGCCACCCCGCCGGGGTGCTCCACCACCTCCCGGTTGGTGATGCGGCCGTCCATCAGCCGGGCCTTGTCCCGGCGGACGTTGACGATTACGCCCTCATAAACGGTCTCCTGGGAGACCATCTCTTCCTTGAATTCCATCGTCCAATCCCTCGATTCCTATTGACGTGCCAGGCGGCGGTTCCCGCCGGGGCAGGCAGTGATGTGTTCCCTTCCGCGGCCCCGCCTGGGCAGGCAGGGCGCCGCGGCGCTGGGGGTATTATACCATACCTTCCCCCGCCCTGCCAACTTCTTTTCCCCCTGGTAACCATTGCATTTGCCCCCGGCGGGGGATTCCCCTATAATAGGGGGGTATTCTGCGGCACAGGTAGGAGGTATCCCATGACCATTTCCCCGCTGGCCGCCGGCGTGGTCCTCACCCTCTCCCGGGAGGAGCTCCCCGCCGGCCGCCCCCTTTCCCGGGAGGCATTGCTCCCTCTGGTCCGCCGGGCCCTGGCCCAGGCCCAGCGCCCCATGCCCCCCACGGCAGAGCTCCACGTCTTCCCCGCCCGGGAGGGGGCGCTGGTCTTTGTGCTGCCCCGGCTGCCAGTAGGGCCCGCCGGCCAGGGGGCGCTGCCCTCCTGACCCCGGCAAAACGCCCCCCAGCCACAGAAGTGGCTGGGGGGCAGGCTTTAGTCACCCCGCCGGCGGCGGCGGTCCTGGTTTTTCTGGTAGAGGTAGTACAGGCCGTCCAGGAGGAGGTTCTCGTCGATGTGGATCTCCCGCCGGCAGTACTTTTGGATGAGGGCGGCGTTGCCCCCGGTCATCACCACGGTGGCGGCGGGCTGGGCAGCCTCCTCCATCCGCTGGATCATGCTGTCAATCATCCCGGCGTTGCCGTAGAGGACGCCGGAGCGCATGGCGTCAATGGTGGACCGGCCAAACACCGAGGGTGGCTCCTCAATGGAGATGTGGGGCAGCTCCGCCGCCCGGCCGGAGAGAGCCTCCACGGCGATGCGCACCCCGGGGATGATGACGCACCCCTCATAGGTGTTGTTGCCCAGGTAGGACAGGGTGGTGGCGGTGCCCATGTCGATGACGATGATAGGCTGGGGGTACTTCTGCAGGGCCGCCACGGAGGAGGCCACAATGTCCGCCCCCAGCTGGTTGTGGACCTCGGCCAGGATGTTCATCCCCGTCTTCACCCCTGGGCCCACGATCATGGGGCGCACCCCGCTGAGCTGGCGGATGGCCCCGGCCATGGCGTGGGTCATGGGGGGCACCACGCTGGAGATCACCCCCCCGGTCACCTCCCCGATGTCCGCCTGGTAGAGGTGAAACATATCCAGCAGGTCGATGGCCAGCTGGTCCTGGGTTTTGTTCTTGTCGGTTTTCAGGGCCCCTCGGAACCGGAGGGTGCCCTCCGGCGTGTACAGGCCCATGGTGGTGGCGGTGTTGCCGATGTCAACGGTTAAGATCATGCCGGTTCCCCCCTGTGTTCCCTGTGGATTCTTTAGATTCTATTATAGGGGGCGGGCCGGAAAAAAGTCAATGCAAATTCCCGCCTTACAGGATGATGCAGATGAGGCCCCCGGACCCCTCGTTGATGATCTTTTCCAGGGTCTGCTGCATCTTCTGCCGGGCCTCCTCGGGCATGTGCTTGAGTTTGGAGGCCAGGTCCTCGTTGATGAGTTCGTGGAAGGAGCGGCCGAAAATGTTGGACTGCCAGATCCGCTCCGGCTCCCCCTCAAACTCCTGGAGGAGGAAGCCCAGCATATCCTCCGACTGCTTCTCGCTGCCCACAATGGGGGAGACCTCCGCCTGGATGTCCGCCCGGATCATGTGGATGCTGGGGGCCTTGGCCCGGAGGCGCACCCCATAGCGCCCCCCCTGCTTGATGATCTCCGGCTCCTCCAGCTCCAGCTCCCCGGCGTCGGGGATGACGATGCCGTACCCCGTGGCCCGGACCTCCTCCATGGCCGCAGCCACCTTTTTGTAGTCGGCCTGGACCTTGGCCAGCTCCCCCAGCAGGCTGAGCAGCTCCCCGTCGTTGTGGATGGGGAACCCCGTCTGCTGGGACATGGTCTCGTAGAAGAGGCCCCGGGGCAGGTCCAGCCGGGCCTGGCAGGTGCCGGTGCCCAGGCGCATGGCGGTGACGGCGGCCTCCGTCACCGGCTGGCACTGGCCCAGGGCCTCCACCACCGGCCGCACATCCCGGATCCGGTGGAGCCCGTCCATGTGCTCCCGGACGGCCTGGAAAACCTGGGTTTTGATGGGGTGGTCCTGGGGCAGGGCGTCCACCCAGTCGGGGAGGAAGAGCTGGAGCTCCTCCAACGGGAACTCGAAGAGCACCGACTGGATGATCTCGGTCACCGCCCGCTGGCTCAGGTCCAGGCAGCTCACCGCCAGGCAGGTGACGTCGTAGGTCTCCGCCAGCTGGGCCCGCAGGGTCTGGGCCTCGTCGGACTCCGGCCGGGCGGAGTTGAGCAGCAGGAGGAAGGGCTTGCCCAGCTCCTTGAGCTCTGAGATCACCCGGGCCTCGGCCTCCACATAGGCCTCCCGGGGCAGGTCCGTGATGCTCCCGTCGGTGGTGACCACGATGCCGATGGTGGAGTGCTCGGCGATGACCTTCCGGGTGCCGATCTCCGCGGCCTCGGCCATGGGGATCTCCTCCGGGAACCAGGGGGTGTGGACCATCCGGGGCAGGTCGTCCTCCAGCTGGCCCACCGCCCCGGGGATCAGGTAGCCCACGCAGTCGATGAGGCGGACGGAAAAGGCCCCGCCCCCCTCCATGGCGATCTCCACCGCCTCCTCGGGGACGAACTTGGGCTCGGCGGTCATCACCGTGCGGCCGGAGCCGCTCTGGGGCAGCTCATCCCGGGCCCGCTGGCGGCGGAACTCGTCGTCGATGTTGGGGATGACCATGGTCTCCATGAACCGCTTGATGAAGGTGGACTTCCCCGTCCGGGCGGGGCCCACCACGCCGATGTAAATGTCCCCCGCCGTGCGTTGGGCGATGTCCTGGTAAATGCTTGTCAGGGTATTCATAGTATGTCTCCTCCGTCTGGATCGTTTCCGGTTGGGTCCTTCCCACTGTATGTCTCCCTCTGGCCAGATAGACCCCAACGGGCGCCAAAAAAGCCAGAATTTTCCGTCTTCCTCTGGGGTGGCTTTGGAGAAATCCACAAAGCGTTTGTTTTTACACAGATTTTACAATCGCAGTAGGATAGATTTAACATTTCTTCTTTATGATGAAGGGCGAAACGGGTCAAACCCCCGGGCCTCGCAGCCCGGCAGAGAACAGAGAAGAGAAAGGAGCGTGGGGACCGTGGACTTGTCCAACCTCATCGCGCTGCTGAGCGGGGTGGCCCTCTTCCTCTTCGGCATGACCCTTATGGGGGACGGGCTGAAGAAGGTAGCGGGCAACAAGCTGGAACTGGTGCTGTACAAGCTCTCCAGCAGCCCCATTAAGGGGGTGCTCCTGGGCACAGGGGTCACCGCCATCATCCAGTCCTCCTCCGCCACTTCGGTGATGGTGGTGGGCTTTGTCAACTCCGGCATGATGAAGGTGCGCCAGGCCATCGGCATCGTCCTGGGGGCCATTCTGGGCACCAGCATCACCGGGTGGATCATCTGCCTGTCTGACCTGCAGGGCGGGTCCGGCTGGGTGTCCCTTCTGTCCACCTCCACCCTCACCGGGGTGGTGGCGGTGGTGGGCATCCTCCTGCGGATGTTCTCCCGCAGCCAGGGGAAGCAGCACGTGGGGGACATTTTGCTGGGGTTTGCCGTGCTCATGTTCGGCATGCAGACCATGAGCGCCTCCGTCTCCCCCCTCCGGGAGAGCCAGGCCTTCCTGGACCTGCTGACCACCTTTTCCAACCCCCTGCTGGGCATCCTGGTGGGGATGGTCTTCACCTGCGTGCTCCAGAGCGCCTCGGCGGCGGTGGGCATTCTTCAGGCCCTGGCCTCCACAGGGGTCATCACCTTTGCCGTGGCCTATCCCCTCACCATGGGCATCGCCATCGGGGCCGCCCTGCCGGTGCTTCTGTCCTCCCTGGGGGCCAACATCGACGGCAAGCGCACTGCCTTCGTCTACCTCCTCATTGACGTGCTGGGGGTGGTGATCTGGGGGACTGTGTTCTATGCCGTCAACGCCGCCGTCCACTTCTCCTTCCTGGAGACCGTTCTCTCCTCCATGAACATCGCCCTGCTGAACACCCTCTTCCGCCTGGCCACGGTGGTGGTGCTCACCCCCTTCATCGGCCTGCTGGAGAGGATGGTCTGCCGCCTTCTCCCCAACCGGGGGCCGGTGGGGCCGGAGGAGGAGGACTTCGCCCGGTTGGAGTCCCGGTTCATCCAGCACCCCGCCCTGGCCATTGAGCAGAGCCGCCAGGCCGTGGAAAACATGGCCGGCGAGGCCCGGGCCAACCTGGAGGACGCCTACTACCTCATCCACGACTACCAGGAGAAGAAGTTCCAGTTCGTCCTCCACCGGGAGGACATCATCGACAAGTACGAGGACAAGCTGGGCAGCTACCTCATCCAGCTCACCGGCAAGGAGCTCACCCCCCAGCAGAACAAAACGGTGACCAAGTACCTCCACGCCATCGGGGATTTGGAGCGCATCGGCGACCACGCCATGAACATCGCCGAGTGCGCCAAGGAGATCGAGGAGAAGGGCATCGTCTTCTCCCACGAGGCCGACCGGGAGCTGAGCACCCTCTTTTCCGCCGTCCAGGAGATCACCCACGACGCCATCACCGCCTTCACCACCGGGGACCTGGCCCTGGCCTACCGGGTGGAGCCTCTGGAGGAGGTCATCGATGCCCTGTGCGACGAGATGAAGCTCCACCACGTGGACCGGCTGCAGCAGGGCATCTGCACCCTGCACCAGGGGTTCGTGTTCAACGACCTGCTCACCAACTTCGAGCGGGTATCCGACCACTGCTCCAACCTGGCGGTGGCCACCATCGAGTTGGAGTCGGACTCCTTTGACCCCCACCAGTATATGATCAGCCTGAAGGCCGCCCGCTCCCACGGGTTTGACCAATACTATGAGGCGTACCGTAGGAAGTTCTCCCTGCCGGAGGGGTAAGGCCCCCTTGACGGCCATGGTATCCTGAAAGAAAAACCCAAGGAGGGCACCCCATGCGCTTTGACTCACTGCAAGAAACCCTCACCCGGGCGGGGTTTTCCGTCCACACCTTCCCCACCGGCCAGGCGGCCAAGGACTGGCTGGCCGCCCAGTGGTCCGGCAAAACCATCGGCCTGGGAGGCAGCATGACCCTGGAGGACTTGGGCCTGTACGAGGCCCTGTCCCAGGGCAACACCGTCTACTGGCACTGGCGCACCCCAGGGGCGGCCACCCTGGCCCAGGCCGCCCAGGCCCAGGTCTACCTCTCCAGCGTCAACGCCGTGGCGGAGACGGGGGAGCTGATCAACATCGACGGCACCGGCAACCGGATCTCCGCCGCCACCGGCGCCCATGAGGTGGTGTGCTATCTGGTGGGGCGGAACAAGGTGGCCCCCACCTTTGACCAGGCCCTGTGGCGGGCCCGGAACGTGGCCGCCCCCTTAAACGCCCGGCGGCTCCACCGCAAGACCCCCTGCGCCCAGGGGGAGGCCCTGCGCTGCTACGATTGCAAGAGCCCGGAGCGGATCTGCAACGGGCTGTCCGTCCTCTGGCGGCCCCTGGGCGGGGCGGGGGAAACCATGGTCCTCCTGGTGGACGAGGACCTGGGCTATTGATGCCAGCACCGGAGCGGGGTTCTCCCGGCTCCGGTGTTTTTCTCTCTGTGGGCCCCTCCCCTTCCCCTGGGCCCCCCGGTGTGGTATACTGGAGAAAACACCCAAGGAGGACGATACCCTATGGAAATCCGCACCGCCACCCCGGCCGACCTGGCGGCCGTCACCGCCCTGGAGGCCGCCTGCTTCCCCCCGGCGGAGGCCGCAGGGGAGGCCAGCTTCCAGGCCCGCCTGGCCGCCTTCCCCGACTCCTTCTGGCTGCTGGTGGAGGGGGGCCGGGTGCTGGCCATGGTCAACGGCATGGTCACCCAGCAGCCCGACCTCACCGACGCCATGTACGACGACGCCTCCCTCCACGACCCCGCCGGCCCCTGGCAGATGATCTTCGGGGTGGCCACCCACCCGGACTGCCGCTGCCGGGGATATGCCGGCACCCTCCTCCGCCACGCCATCCAGGAGACCCGGGCCCGGGGCAAGGCAGGGCTGGTGCTCACCTGCAAGGAGAAGCTGGTCCCCTACTACGCCCGGTTCGGCTTTGTCAGCGAGGGGCCCTCGGCCTCCCAGCACGGCGGGGCGGCTTGGTACCAAATGCGCCTGCGGGTGTGACCCCCGCCCCCCTGCCTGCCGCACTCTGTTGACGGGCCTGCCGGTTTCTGGTATAATACCTAATAACGTTAGCGATTTCAGGAGTGTCACATGGTTATGACGGCAGATTATGAAGGCTTAGCCACCGAATTACTCCAAGTCAACGGAGCCCTCCTCCAGCTGCCCGCCCTGCACCTGCAGGTCCGGCTGAACCAGGGGGAACCCTTCGTGCTGAACTATCTTCTCCTCCACCACCAGGCCCACCCGGTGGAGCTCAGCCGCAGCGGGGCGGTGAGCTCCGCCCGGATTGCCGCCCTCTTAGGCCGGTTGGAGGACAAAGGTTACATCACCCGGGGGCCGGACCCCCTGAACAACCGCCAGGTCATTGTCACCCTCTCTCCCAAGGGGCTGGAGGTCATCCAGAGCTTTCGGGCCCAGGTCCTCCGCTCCACCGCCCAGATGCTCTCCCTCTTAGGGCCAGAGGACGCCAAGGAGTTTATCCGCCTGCGGCGGAAACTGTTGGACAACCTCACCCAGCAATGACCCGCTAACGGTTACCCATCCTGTCAAAATCGAGGTGAACCACATGTCAGAACTGAACCGGGACAGCGGCGCCCGCACCCTTACCTCTGAGCAGCTGGACAAGCTGTTTCACAGCCCGGCCCTGCGCCGCCTGTTCCAAGAGAACGCCTCCGATGAGTACGCTCTGATTTGGCTGCTCTCCAAACACACCAAGGACTCCGGCAGCGAGAAGATCTATCTCAAAGACATGGTCAAGGAACTCAACCTCCCCCTGCCGAAGGTCACCGCCATCGCCCGCTCCCTCCAGGGCAAGGGGCTGGTCCGCTGGACCCACGACGGCAATGGGGAGGACGGCACCTATATCCTTCTCACCGACACCGCCCTCACCTCTGTCCAAACCCACCGGCAGACCCTGCGGAAGTACCACCAGCGGGTGGTGTCCGCCTTTGGGGAGGAGCGGTTCCTCCACCTGCTCAGCGAGATCGCCCAGCTGGAGGAAATCCTACGGCAGGAAGCCGAGAAAGTGGGGGACGAACCATGAGCAGACGCAACGTAGAAACCTACGCCAACGACCAGCAGGCCCTGTGCCGGCAGAACGACTTCATCCCCGACTCCCTCTTCCGGGAGTACGGCGTGAACCGGGGGCTGCGGGACGTCAACGGCGTGGGGGTCCTGACGGGCCTGACCAACATCTCCAAGATCGTCTCCTTCCAGAATGTGGACGGCAAGCGGGTGCCCTGCGAGGGCCAGCTGTTCTACCGGGGGTACAACATCAAAAACCTCATCGGCAGCCTGGGCCCCAACGAGTTTGGGTTTGAGAAGATCGCCTACCTCCTCCTCTTCGGCGACCTGCCCGACCCCCAGCAGCTGGAGGAGTTCACCGGCATCCTCAGCGACTGCCGTACCCTGCCCACCAACTTCACCCGGGACGTGATCATGAAGGCCCCCTCCAAGGACATCATGAACTCCATGACCCGAAGCGTCCTCACCCTGGCCAGCTACGACGACCAGATCAATGGCGACCTGGGCAACTCCATCCGCCAGTGCATCCGGCTGATCTCCGAGTTCCCCATGCTGGCGGTGTACGGCTACCACGCCTACAACCACTATGAGAACGACGACAGCATGTACATCCACCGCCCCGACCCCAACCTGTCCACGGCAGAGAACATCCTGCGGATGCTCCGCCACGACAAGTCCTACACCCAACTGGAGGCCAAGGCCCTGGACATTGCCCTGCTGCTGCACATGGAGCACGGCGGCGGCAACAACTCCACCTTCACCACCCGGGTGGTGACCTCCTCGGGGTCGGACACCTACTCCACCATGGCCGCCGCCCTGTGCTCCCTGAAGGGCCCCCGCCACGGCGGCGCCAACATCAAGGTCATCGAGATGATCCAGGACATCAAGTCCCACCTCCACGACTGGACCGACCCGGAGGAGACCAGCGCCTACCTCCGCAAGCTCCTGAACAAGGAGGCCTTCGACCACAGCGGCCTGATCTACGGCATGGGCCACGCGGTCTACTCCATCTCCGACCCCAGAGAGCAGATCCTCCGCTCCTTCGTGAACCAGCTGGCCGTGGAGAAGGGCCGCCAGGACGACCTGGCCCTCTACCGCAACATCGAGGAGGAGGCCCCCAAGCTCATCTCCAAGAACCGCCCCATCTACAAGGGGGTCAGCGCCAACATCGACCTGTACAGCGGATTCCTCTACGACCTGCTGGGCATCCCGGTGGAACTGTACACCCCCCTCTTCGCCATCGCCCGCATCGTGGGCTGGAGCGCCCACCGCATCGAGGAGCTGGTGTGCATGAACAAGATCATCCGCCCCGCCTACATGAGCGTCATGCGGGAGCGGGGGTGAGTCCCCTCCCCCCGCACAGGGCCAGGCGCCCCGCTTTCCCGGGGCAAACATACAAAAAGCAGGAGGAGAGCGTGGCTCTCCTCCTGGGGATCCTCCCTCTGGTCGCCGACCAGAGAGGGGGTTTCTTTTTTTCTGCGGGGTTGGACCGGCGTCCAGCGGCCCCGGACGTGGGGCCGGGGGCCAAATCTCCGGTAGTACGTACCCTACGGGTGGTCGGGGCTGTTTCGAAGCCTCGGGGCGCAGCGCCCCGTTGCCCCGCCTGCCCGGCGGGGGTCCCCATTTCTCCCGA
>OLFX01000274.1_pt1 | contig 86893 bp, 80 predicted proteins | sample 1605091 | NCBI WGS metagenome assembly OLFX01 (sample SAMEA3888906, study PRJEB22519) | human gut metagenome | biome: human gut; feature: human-associated habitat; material: faeces | place: Denmark | collected 2012 | reverse complement strand
ACGACGTTTTCCTGATGCTGGACGCCAAGACCTCCAAGGTGGATTATGTCAGCCCGAACATCGAGCGCCTGCTGGGCATACCGTGGAAAGAAGTCCGGCAGGATGTTTTTGTTCTGGACAAGCTGCACCCGAAAAACGCCCCAGAGCACGGTAAAAATTTTCTGGAAGGGCTTCTCAGCGGGGAAGAGCGCGAATGGGATTTCGAGTATGAGCATCCGGAAACCAAAGAGCGACGCTGGTTCCATAACATCGCCATGTGCAGCGAGGTGGAGGGCAGAACCAAGTACATCCTTGTCATGTCCGACCGCACCGCCGACAAGCAGGTGAATCAGGCGCTTTCCAATGCCGTTGCAGCCGCCGAGACCGCCAACCGCGCCAAGAGCACCTTCCTTTCCAATATGTCCCACGATATCCGCACCCCCATGAACGCCATCATCGGTTTTACCACGCTGGCGATCAGCAATATTGACGATAAGGATCGGGTGAAGGATTATCTTGCCAAGACCCTTGCATCCAGCAACCATCTGCTCTCCCTCATCAACGATGTGCTGGATATGAGCCGCATTGAAAGCGGAAAGATCCATCTGGAGGAAGTGGAAGTCAACCTTTCGGATGTGCTGCACGATCTGAGAACCATCGTCAGCGGGCAGATCTACGCAAAGCAGCTGGAACTGTATATGGACGTAATGGATGTGACCGAAGAGGATGTCTATTGCGACAAGACCCGCCTGAACCAGATCTTGCTGAACCTCCTGTCCAACGCCATCAAGTTTACCCCGGCGGGCGGCACGGTCTCTGTGCGGGTGCGGCAGCTGGCCGGTAAGGTGCACGGCTGTGGGCAGTACGAGTTCCGCGTCAAGGACAACGGCATCGGCATGAGCCCGGAGTTTGTCCAAAAGATCTTTGAGCCGTTTGAGCGGGAGCGCAGCTCCACGGTAAGCCAGATACAGGGCACCGGTCTTGGTATGGCGATTACCAAAAACATCGTGGATATGATGGGCGGCACCATCAAAGTGCAGACGGCGCAGGGCAAGGGTAGCGAGTTTATCATCTGCTTGCCCATGCGCACACAGGCGGAGCACCGTCCGGTGGAAAAGATCACCGAGCTGGAAGGCTTGAAGGCGCTGGTGGTGGACGACGATTTCAACACCTGCGACAGTGTGACAAGGATGCTGGTCAAGGTGGGCATGCGCGCCGAGTGGACCCTTTCCGGCAAGGAGGCGGTGCTGCGTGCGCGGCAGTCCATCGAGATGGGCGATGTCTACCACGCTTATATCATCGACTGGCGGATGCCGGACATGAACGGCATCGAGGTCACCCGCCAGATCCGCAGCCTGAACGATGATACGCCCATTATCATACTGACTGCCTACGACTGGTCTGATATTGAAGTGGAGGCAAAGGCTGCCGGTGTAACCGCCTTCTGCTCCAAACCCATGTTTATGTCTGACCTGCGCGAGACCCTGATGAGCGCCCTCGGGCAGAAACAGACGGATGCAACGCAGGAACTTCTGCCCGAAAAGAATGCCGACTTCAAGGACAGACATATCCTGCTGGTAGAGGATAACGAGCTGAACCGCGAGATCGCGCTGGAAATTCTGCGCGAGTACGGCTTCCGGGTCGATACGGCCGAAAACGGTGCAGTTGCGGTGGAAAAGGTCAGCACCGCAGCGCCGGGCAGCTATGATCTGTTGTTGATGGATGTGCAGATGCCGGTGATGGATGGCTATACCGCCACCCGGCAGATCCGCGCACTGGACGACCCAGTCCGGGCAAATCTCCCGATTCTTGCCATGACTGCCAACGCGTTCGACGAGGATCGCCGCAACGCCTTGGAAAGCGGCATGACCGGCTTTTTGTCCAAGCCTATCGTGATCGGCGACCTTGTGAAGGAGCTGCGCAAGATCCTGTAAGCAAACGCCGGTCAGACGTAAAAAAATAAAGCACCCGCAGCATTCGCTTTCAAAGGTCAGGCACCTCTGCGAAGTTTGCTGCGGGTGCTTTTGTTTCGATTCTGCTTGCTGAAAAAGAGGAACCGCTCAATCATCCCCCGATACAGAAAAAGCCGTGGTTCTCAGCACGCACACCGCCGAGAACCACGACTTCATTTCTTCTGACCAAGGGAGCAGATCATCAACCTCAAAGCCCTTGTTCCGCTCCGCGCGCTCAGGCAATAAAGCGCGTCAGTGTTTCAACCGTCAAAGCGCTCTTCGTCTCTCCGAATATGTAGCGCCGATTCTTCCGGCGCGTCAAAAACTCCCTTCATGATGAGCGGTGATTTCTCACCGTTTCTCATAAAGGGAGTTTTTTTACACCTTTTCGGTTCAATCAATCCCAGGCCGTCAGCCTCTCAGGCTCAATACAGCACGTTTTGCAGCCACATGAACGGCGCCGGGAAGAATGCAAGGATCGCCATGGCAATCAGGAACGTTGCCAGCCACGGAATCATCTCTTTGGTATACTCGCCAAGCGAGCAATCGATGATGGAGTTCACCGTATACATCGACAGTCCAACCGGCGGCGTGCAGTTGCCCATCGTCACCACCGTGCAGATAATCATGCCGAAATGAACGGGATCGATTCCGATGGATTTGATCACGGGCAGAAGAATCGGCGTCAAAATCAGAATCGTCGCCGCGCCTTCCATAAACATGCCCACGACCGTCAGCATCAGGATAATCAAAACGAGAATCAAATGCGGATTGCTGGTAATGCCCAGCATGATTTCCGCAACCTTCTGGGGCACTTTGTCGATCGGCACGCCATAACCAAACAGCGCAGACAACGCAATGATGAACATGACCGCGCCGACGTCCCGCGTCGTATCTCCAAGCGCCTGAACGAAAGTTTTCCAATTCAATTCCTTGTAGATGAACACGCCGACAAACGCCGCATATACACAGGCAAAAGCGCCAACCTCAGAGGGCGTAAACAGACCCGCGCGGATGCCCACCAACAAAATGACCGGGAAGAGCAGCGCCCAGAAGCACTCTTTGAACGCTTCCCACACTTCGCGCGGCTTCGCTTTTTCGGTTCTGGCCGGCTTGTATCCGCGAATCGCGGCGATCATCCACGTCGTGAACATCATCACCAGCATCATGAACAGGCCGACGACCAGTCCCGTGGTAAAGAGTTTGCCGATGGAAACGTTGCCCGTCGTGCCGTAAATGATCATGGCGTTTCCGGGCGGAACCGTCGCCGTAATCAATCCGGTAAAGGCAATGTTGCAGGCAATGAATCCCTTGGAATAGCCCGCTTTCTTCATGTCGCCGCCCAGAAGGCGCGCTTCCATGGCCGCGTCCGCAATAGCCGAGCCGGAAACGCCGCCCATCATCGTGGACAGCACGACGCTGGTCTGCGCATAGCCGCCGCGCATGCGTCCGGTCAGAATGCCCGCGAACTTGGCAAGCCTGTCCGTCGTTCCGCCGCAGTTCAGCAGGTTGCCCGCAAAGATGAACAGCGGCACCGCCAGAAGCGCAAAATTCTGCGCCTGCGTCAGCGGCATCTGCACCATGATGGTCGCCGGAAGGTTGCTGTGCTGCACAAAGAACAGCGCGCCCGAAATGCCTACCGCAAAAGCAATCGGCATGCCGACAATCAGGAAAATGATAAACGCGATGAAAACAATCAGCATGACCCGTATCACCTCAATTTCTAGTTCTTCTGTGGATTACAGCTTCGCGATCTGCTTTTGATCTGTTTCCTTCATCAGCTTCACATATCGGCCGATTGCGGAAATGAGCATCAGCGCCGCGCACACGGGCATGCAGACCGTCACCCAGGAATAGCTGAACCCCTGAATGCCGTTAAACGTGCGGAATCGAGATGAATACGTCAGCTTTGCGCCAAAGTAAATCATGCAGACAAGGAACGCCACGATGATGGCATACACCGCCGAGACAATCCCCTTTTGCGCCTTCACCGGAAATTTGGCCAGCACGATATCCAGATTGGCCAGCCGTCCCTCGCGGAAAGCGATGTCTCCGCCGAGGAACGTTGACCACGCGAGCATAAACACGCCCATATCCGTCGTCCAACTGAACGGATGGCCCACCGCACGGCTGACTGCGCCAAGGAAGATAAAAATCGTCATCAGCACAATTCCGGTCATGGCGATGACCTTTTCCGCCTCGCAAATCCAATGGTATATCTTCTTCACAGCGTATCAGCCTCTTATCTTACTTGCCCAGGCCTTCGTAAACGGCCTTCTTCGCTTCGGTGATGCCCATCACTTCATACGCCTTCTCGCCGGCGGCCTTGAAAGCTTCGATGTCGATGTCCTCATACGGAACGATGGTCACGCCAGCGTCGATCATCTCCTGCTTAACCTGATCCGCATTCTCCTGGATGGACTCGGAAACTGCGTAACCGGCCTTGTCGGCTTCTTCCACCAGAATCTGCTGATACTCTTCCGGCAGGCTGTTGAACCAGTCCGCAGAGCAGACGCTCACGTTCACCAGATAGATGTGATGCGTTTCGGAAACAACCTTCAGCACTTCGTTGAGCTGCGCGTTGGCATACGCGGTATACACATCCTCAATACCGTCGATGGCCTTCGTCTGGGCCGCGGAATAGATTTCGGAACGAGCCAGCGAAACCGGCGTTGCGCCGATCGCGCGGATGGATTCCTGCCAAATCGGCGCGCCCGCCGTGCGGATCTTCATGCCGGAAAGATCTTCCGGCTTGGTGACAGCCTTATTGGAAATCACATTACGGTAGCCCTGCACATAAGCGAAAGAAAGCACTTTCAGACCGAATTCTTCTTCAAGGCGCTTTTCCCATTCCTTCACGCAGTCAAGCTGCTGCGCCTTCTTCACATCGTCCAGGCTTTCGAGCATGTACGGCCCGTTGAACACGGCGACTTCCGGCACATAGTTGCCCAGACGCGCAAAATCGGTATTGTGGCCGATGTTAGCGCCCATGCGCATCTGCTCGATGACATCCTCTTCGGCGCCGAGCTGAGCGTTCGCATACACGTCAATCGTCAGTTCTCCGTTCGTGCGTTCGGAAACCGCGTCGGCCCACTGCACAAACGCCTGATGATACGGATCGTTTTCCGTCAGCGTGTGGCTGAACATCAGGTTGTATTTTTCCGCCAGCGCTCCGGCGGAAGCCGCAACGGCCAGAGACAGGGTGAGCGCGCCAATCAGCATTTTTTTCATGGTAAGATATCCTCCTTTTATTTGTTAAGAGGTTGATATATCCAAACCCCTTTTGTTGATATCAGCTTAACATCAAGACCGTCTTATGTCAATTACGCCAGATTTCGTTTCCGATTTAATGTGCTTTATGTGAACTTTCGCTCTTTTTTAATCTCATTTGCACAAGAAAACGAAGCTGCATGCGGGATTCACGCGGCTTCGTTTCCTGATTTGATCGGTTTTACTTCAGAAATGTGTGCAGGAAAGCGCACGCGCGTCTTGCCGCCTCGTCTCCGTCAGGGAACGGCAGGCATTCGACCGAAAGCATGCCGTCGTAACCGATTTCGCGAATGCTCTGCGCCAACGCCTGAAAATCAAAGCAGCCGCCGCCCGGATACAAGCGGTTGTTATCCGCAAAATGGATGTGCCCCAAAACATCGCGCGCATCCAGCAGTCCTCTGGCTCCCTGCGCCTCTTCGATATTCATGTGGAACGCGTCCATCAGCGCGCGCGTATGCTTGAGCGCATAGCCCTGAATCATGTCCGCGAGCTGCGCGCCGGTATTGAGCACGTTGTTCTCATACCGGTTTGTCGCCTCCAGCAGCACCGTCACATTTTTCTGCCCGGCGTAATCGTCAATGCGCTTGAGCGCCTTTCCCAATATGTCCAGATGCTTTTCTCTATCCTCATCCGGGCGGATATTGCCCTTGATGCTGCCGATCGTCACCCGCGCATTCAGCTGCGCCGCACAGTCGATAAACGCGCACACCCGCTCAAACAATTCCCGCTGCCTTTGCTCATCTGCATCGCACAGATGAAGCCCATATCGGCCATAGATCGTGCCCGTCCCAAGCGTCGCCACTTCCATGCCCGTTTCCCGCATGCACGCCTGAATGGCCGGAATATCCAAAACAGAGACGTCCGGCACATGGATTTCAATGGCGTCATACCCCATTTCATGCGCTTTGCGCATCTGCTCGCAAAAGTCGCCGCTCAGCGGCACGGGGGTCGTCGGGCTGCCAGCCATATTGGCCGCCACACAGTATTTCATCGTTTTTTCCTCCATGTTTTTTCTTTTTGAATGTCATGCGTTGGTCAAGCCTGCACGACAAATTCATCGAAACTCTCAGGCTTCTCCATTCTTAAATAGCGCTTCGTCTTTCACCAGCGGCAGTTTCAGCGTGATGGTCGTTCCCTTTCCGTATTCGCTTTCAATCTCCACGCCGTAAGTCTCGCCATAAACAAGCGTTATCCGTTTATTGACATTGTAAAGGCCGATATGCCGCCCATTTTCGGTATACGCGCTTCTGAGTCCTTTCCGCACCTGTTTCAGCTTTTCTTCGTCGATGCCCTCGCCGTCGTCGCTCACGCGAATACACAAATGATCGCCGTTCAGTTCCACGTTCACCCGAACGTTGAGCCGCTCGTCCTCCTTCATGCCGTGGGAAATCGAGTTTTCCACCAGCGGCTGAAGCATCATCTTCATCACACGCGCGTCCATCGCTTCCTGAGGGCAGCAGCAGATGTAATCAAACTGATTTTGGTGCCGAATTTTCTGAATCGCGACATAGCTTTCCGTCACGGCCAGTTCTTCCCGCAGCGTCGCCCATTCCGTTCTGGAATCCAACACATAATGAAGCAGATCCGAAAGGTTTTCAATCATGTCGCTCGCGTCGTTTCGTCCTCCGGTCAGCGCCATGGTGCGCCATTGGATGGTGCTCATGGTGTTATACAGAAAATGCGGATTCAGCTGCATTTGCAGCGCCTGCAATTCCAGCAGCTTGGCGTGATGCCGTCTCTCGGCCAGCTGAACGGACAGATATTCCTTTTCCAGAAACGTATCCACGACATTCTGGAGCATCACGCTGTACTCTTCCTGTTCGCCCTTGCTTTTTTCAACCGTTTTGCCCTGCTTTGCCCGCTGAATGGAGCGTATGACGTTATTGATATCCCGGCCGTTCTGTCTGGCCAGCTGATAGGCGAACCACACGCCGAACAGCATCGTCACCGCCAGCACCAGCAGCATGATCTGAAAGCCGCGGTTCGGCGCCTGATACAGGCTTTCCACCGGCGAAAGGAAGATCATCCGCCAGCCGTACACACTCAGCGGCTGCATCAGACAGACATATTTTTCCTTTTGAATCGTGACGTCGAGCCTCGTCAATTCATCGGCATCGAGACCGGCCGTCTCCAATTCATCCGGCGTCGTGCCGTTCTGCGCAAAGCGCGCCCTGTATTCGCTGTTTGAAAAAAGGACGTTTCCGCTTGCGTCGCTCACGCATGAAGCCGTGTGCCAGCCGCCGTTCAGGCTGTCCAGCAATTCGTTCATATAGGATTGATCGATGTTCAGCACCAGCACGCCGCGATCCGAGCCTGTTCCTCCCGCAAAAATACGGTGGTAAATCGTCAGAAAGCGTCTGCTTTCGCCATCCGCCGTATTGACCTGCCGCATGGAAGCCCATGTGCCCACAAACGGATCTGACGAAAGATAATCCTCATACCACTGGGTATCCTCGTATTCGTCCAGATTGGTCAGCCGCTTTTTGCTGCTGATGAAATACCGCTCTCCGTCTTCAAAATACAGATAAATGGAATCCACATATTTGTTTCGATAAGACGACGCATAAATCAAATCGAGCACAGCGTTGTAAACCGCATATTCGCTCTCCTGTATGCCGCCGCGGGCCGCGTGCTGCATGGCGCTTTTCAGCCTGAGCGTAACCGCCGGATTGGTTGACAGACTCTGGTTCAGCTTTTCCAAATCGCCCGTCACGCCGCTGACCCGTTCGGATACAAAGCGAATCTGCCGTGCATCGCTTTGGTCGATCTCCCGCCGGAGCACATGGTTGTTGACCGCCCCGACCGCCAGCCCCAGCACAATCAGCGGCAGCAGCACCATCGTGAACAGGCTGGTCGCCGCAACGCCGAAAAAGCGCTTGCGCATATCATTCATCGCTGTTTTCTCCCCGGCGCAGCCGATATTCCTTCGGCGTCATGCCGTAAAACTGACGAAAGCTTCTGGAAAAGCTGTTCGCCGTCGAATATCCGACGCGCACAGCGATCTCCTGAATGCGCATCGAGCTGCGAACCAGCAGGCGCGCCGCTTCCTTCATCCGTTTTTTCAGCAGGTAGTCGCCAAATTTCTCGCCCGTCTGCTGATGGAAATAGCTGCTCAGGTATTGCGGATTCATCCGAACGCTTTCAGCCGCAAGTTCCAGCGTGACATCTTCCATGTGGTCATAGATATAGTTTTTCACGCGCCGAATCACTTCGTTCGTCTCGTTTTTCGTCGCTTCCGTTTTTTCCTGAATCGGTTTAACCTCTTCCCGGTTCTGCACGCCGTTTTTCGCGTCCAGCTCCTGCCGAATCTCGGTGAAAACCTCCATGATCTGCGCGTACTTCATCGGCTTGACCAGATAGTGCCGCACGCGCATTTTCATCACCTGCTGCGCATAGTCAAAGTCACGGTATCCGCTGATGACCACAATCTCCATGTTCACGCCCGCGTTCCGCACGGCCTCGATCAGCTCGATTCCGCTCATGCCGCGCATCCGGATATCCGTCACCAGCACGTCCGTCTGATGTTCCTTGAGGTATTCTTCCGCTTCCTGCGCGCTTTTAAAATCCGCCCGGATTTCAAATCCGATTTCCTGCCACGGGAAATAGGTGCAGAAACCCCGCCGGATTTCCATCTCATCATCGACCACGATCATCGTGTACATACCGTCACCCCCCTTTATATCTTCTAAATTAGAATATCGTTTTTCTTTATGTTTGTCAAACGCTTTTAGGTCGATTTTTACGATTCTTTCGCATATAAAACAGCCAATATGCGTCAAATGTGCATAATCTAAAGTATTGTTCCACTCCCCATTTTCAGTCATTTTCCGTTCATGCAAAAGCAAAAAGGCCTGTGATCCGCTTGACGCAGACACCAGGCTCCTATGGGGGAAATCCGGTTTTATGGCGTGAACAAATCATTCGTTTTTTTGTATAAACTGTTTGATTCACGCGTTTTTTCACATATAAAAAAAGAGACTGACAAGTTCTCCGCTTATCAGTCTCTTTGGATTCCATTCAGGTATTCCGCCTTATTTCAGCACATCCATCGCGATTTCGCGATACAGCTTTGCTGCGCGGAGGAGCTGAGCCTTTTCGACAAACTCATCCACCGTATGCGCCTGATCGAGGCTGCCAGGGCCAATGATAACCGTCGCCGAACCGGCTTCCACAAGGAAGCACTGTTCGCAGGAAGCACCAAACGCCTGAGGCGCTTCCTTTCGCTCGTTGAGCTTCTCGGCCTGCTCCACACAGGCGGAAACAAACGGATGAGCCTGCGCCACTTCGCCGCCCGGCATGAAGAAATGCTTAGTCAGTTCAAAGCCGACAATGCCGTGCGCGTCGAGCGCGTCCTGCACCAGCTTGCGGGTCTGCGGCTCAGTCATACCCGGCAGCACGCGGAAATCGACCAGCAGACGAACCTTGCCCGGCACAACATTGTCTTTTTCATAGCCCTGCACCATCGTCACCACGATGGAGGGAGACGGCAGAACGTCGTGCGTCATGCTCTCCAGCTGCTTGTTCAGATCTTCGATCGCCATCACGGCGCGCGCCGCCTTGGCAACGGCGGTTTCTTCCGTCGAGCGCAGCGCGGCATGGCAGGCGTGGCCGAGCAGGTCGATGTAATAGCGGCCGACGCCGCGGTGCGCAATCGCCACGTGCAAATCCGTCGGCTCACCAAGAATGGTATACGTCGCCGCCTTGTGCGAATCGAGGAACGCGTGCATGCCGAGGTTCGCGTCCTCTTCGTCGGCGACAAACGTCAGGCGGATCTGGCCGTTCAGCGGCGTCTTGTCGCGGAACATCGAGATCGCCGCAGAGCACATGGCCGCCACGCCGCCCTTCATGTCGCACGCGCCGCGTCCGTAAATCAGCTCGCCCTCTTCCGTCGTGCCGATGGCTGTGTGCTGCCAGTCGCCGACACAGGGCACAACGTCCAGATGGCCGCTGTATTCCAGAATCTTGTCGCCTTCGCCGAAGGACGCGATGAAGTTCGCGCGGTTGTCGCCCAAATCCTGCACCTCGCACGGGATGCCTTCGCGGTCAAAGATCTCCTTGAGACAGAGCGCGCCGCGCTTCTCGTTTCCCGGCGGGTTGATGGTATCCTGCGCCATCAGCGCTTCAAAAATTTCCAGCGTCAAAGCGTCGTTGATCATCTTGTTTGCCTCACTTCTGGTAATGCTCGACGGCCTGCTTGAGGGAGTCCATGTCGCCCGGCTTCACGCTGGGGATATCGGCGTTCTCGTTGTTGAAGAGCTTCAAATCGCGAAGACCGCTGCCCGTAAGCACGCAGACCACGCGGTCGTCGTCGCCGATCACGCCGTCTTCATGCAGCTTGACCGCCGCAGCGATCGTCGCCGCGCTGGCCGGTTCGGGGATGACGGCTTCCATCTTCGCGCAGGCGCGCATGGCGTCGAGAATCTTGTCGTCCGGGATGGCGATGGCGCGTCCGCCGCTGCGACGCACGGTATCCAGCGCGGTCACGCCCTCAAAGGTCACCGGATCGAAGATCGCGAACGCAATGGTGTCGCCGTTCTCCCACTTCTCGGTCGCCTTCTTGCCCTCGTCATAGGCCTTAACCAGCGGCGCGCAGCCCGCCGCCTGCACGGCGATCATCTTGGGCAGATGATCGATCATGCCCAGCTCGTACATTTCTTCATAGCCCTTGTAGACCTTGCTGACCACAATGCCGCCGCCGACCGGGCAGATCACGTAGTCCGGGGCTTCAAACTTCATGCTCCGCGCCGCTTCATAGGCAATGGTCTTGTAGCCGTCGCAGGCCAGCGGGTTGTTCATCATCGTGGTGCACATGTTCTTCCAGCCGAAGATGGCCTCGCCGTCCTCCGCCATCTTCACGCAGTCGTTCACGCCGCCCAGGCCGTAGATGAAGTGTCCGCCGTAGGCCATGTTCTGCCACGCGCGCTCCTTCACCGCTCCCGGCGGAAGCATGATGAAGCACTCCATATCCGCCTTGGCCGCGTAAGCTGCTACTGCCGCCGCCGCGTTGCCGGCGGAGCCGATGGCCACCTGCTTAATGCCGTCCTCCTTGGCAAGGGTCATCGCGACCGTCGCAAAACGATCCTTGTACGTACCGGACGGATTGAGCGTCTCGTTCTTGAGATACAGGTTCTTCATGCCGTAGAAAGCGCCGAGGCGGTCGGTGTGGATCAGCGGGGTGTTGCCCTCGCCCATCGTCACCGGCTGCGCATCTTCGGGCACGGTGAAGAAATCGCGGTAGCCCCAAATGCCGTCTTCGCTGCCCTTGCGCAGCACGTCGCGCAGATGGTCAGGGTCTTTCTTCAGATCGACCGGGCTTTCAATGGAAGCGCCGCAATACGTGCAGACATAGTGGTTCTTCGGGCCGATATACGGCTTGTGGCAAACGGTACATTGCATCATAGTCTTGTTCCTCCATGATTGTTTTGTGTTCAAACGAGGCGGCCTTGGGCCATTACGCGGGCGGGATGCGCCAGCGCCTCGATGCAGGTTATGGGATCAGTTTCAAGCGCAATCAGGTCGGCAGAAAGGCCTTCGCCAATCGCGCCCGTTTCGCGTGTCAAGCCAAGGCAGGCGGCGGATTGAGCCGTGCCGATGCGAATGGCTTCCCGCGCGCTCAGGCAGCCGCGGCGAACCATCAGCGCCAATTCGAGCCACGTTTCGTCAAAACGCGTGCCGCCCGTTCCGGCGTCCGTGCCGCAGACGGGCAGAAGCCCCAGCGCAATCACCTTTTTGAAAATGGCAAACATCCGCTCTTCCTGTTCCAGCCAGAAGGTTTCGTTCGCGCCGCACGGGCGTTTTCCGCTTCGGAAGTCGTCCAGATTGTGATATCCGGCGGAAAGCCCCATCATGAAATAGCGCTTCTGCCCCGCGTATCGCGCCATGACCTCCGGTTCATATACGCGCTCCAGCAATCCGTTTTCACGGTTGCGGATGAAGCAGGCGATGTGTTCAATGCAGTCCACACCGCCGTCCATGCAGCGCGCAAAGCCCTCGGTAGTCAGGCAGTGCGCGAAGGTCGGCACGTTCAGCAGATGCGCCTCGTCCACAACGGCACGGATTTCCTCCGTCGTCATGCTCACGCGTTCGGCGACCGAACCGGGGGTCATCTGCCCGCCGGTGACAATCAGCTTCACCGCGTCGCATCCGCGCTTCTGGCGCAGACGCGTCTGGCGAACCATGTCCGTCACGCCGTCCGTCTCTTCGCCCAGAAAGTGCAGGTGGCCGCCCGTCACGGTCAGCGGCGGCCCCGCCATCTGCATGCGCGGCAGGGCGCAGAGTTCGCCCGCACGCGGTGTTTTCAAGTCGAGCAGCGTCCAGTCGCTTCCCGCGTCGCGCAGCGTCGCCACGCCGCTTTTCAGGGCCTCGTTCGCCCGCTTCGCCGCGCCGAGCGCGCGCAGGGCAGGCGTTTCATCGATGTAGTGAACTCTCGCCTGCGCCGTCGCGTCAAATTCCAGATGGACGTGCGTGTTGACCAACGCGGGCAATACGTACAGGGCCGGCCAGTCGAGCGTCTCGGCTTCCGGATAAGCCCGTTTCAGCGCGTCATAACCGCCGAGCCGCGCGATTCTTCCTTCCCGCACGAGCAGGCCATCCGCGCCGCCGTATCCGCCCGGCTCATAAATCGCGCGGGCTTTGATTAAACAGAGCTCCATGCGTTCGCTCCTTTTTCTTTCATCCAAAAAGGAGTTGGGGCCGCTGCCTGTGCAACGACCCCAACCCGGGCATTATTGAATCAGCCCCGGCAGGAACGTGCAGATCTGCGGGAACATCATGAAGCAGAAGGCGAGCACCATGAACGTGATGATATACGGAATCATGTTCTTGGCGATGCGCATGACAGGCATCTTGGTGTAATCCGCCAGCACATAGAGAATGCTTCCGACAGGCGGCGTGAGCAGGCCCTGCGAGAACAGCAGCGTGGATGCAACGCCGAAGGCAATCGGGTTAATGCCATACTGACGGATGACCGGCATCATGATCGGGATGAGGATCAGCATAGCCGGGGTCACGTCGATGACCATGCCCGCGATGATAATCAGCACCATGCAGGCGAGGATAATGCCCACCTTGGAGGTGATGTGCGTCACCGCCCAGGCGGCGACGGCCTGCGGAATCTGATTATAGTTGAGGATGGTGGCCAGCAGCATGGAGAACGTCACCAGCGCCATGACCATGCCGCTGGACTTCAGCGTGTCAAGGAACACGTTGTACAACCCCTTGGGCGAAAGCTCCTTGTAGATGAAGATGCCCAGGAACAGCGAATACAGACAGCAGACGACCGAAGCTTCCGTCGCCGAGAAGATGCCCAGCAGAATGCCGCTCAGCAGGATGATCGGGGAAAGCAACGCCGGAACGGCGCGCCAGAATGCGCGGCCGCGCTCCTTCCACGTCACGCGCGGGCTGATGGGGTAATTGCGGCGCTTCGCCGTGATGTACACGATCAGGCACATGGCCGCCGCCATGATGATGCCCGGCAAAACGCCGGCAATGAACAGCGTGCCGACGGATTCCTCGGCCATCATCGCGTAAAGCACCATGCCCGTGCTCGGCGGGATGATCGGGCCCAGGCAGGAGGAAGCGCCCGTAATGGCGGCAGAGAAGTCTTCGTCAAAGCCCTGATCCTTCATGGCCTTCAGCTCGATCGCGCCAATTCCGCCGGTATCGGCCAGCGCGCTGCCGGACATGCCGGCGAAAATCACGCTGCAAAAGACGTTGACGTGGCCCAGGCCGCCGGGAATGTGGCCGACCAGCGTGTTGCAGAAATCGAAGATACGCGTCGCCACGCCGCCGGCGTTCATGATCGTGCCCGCGAGCATGAAGAACGGGATCGCCAGCATGCTGAACGAATCGCCAACCGCCATAATCAGGCGCTGAATCATCAGCGTCTGCGGCATGCCGCTGGTGAGCATGAACCAGACCGAACCGGTCAGCATGGAGAACGACATCGGCACGCCGATCAGCGCCAGCGCGACGATCATAATGATCATAATCCAAATCATCGTTCTTCCTCCTTACGCCTTCTCAATCGTATCCGGCGCAAACAGGAGGATACTCTTGAGAATCAGATGCACGACGGTCAGCACGCAGCCCACCGGCAGGGAATAATACAGATACTTGAACGGAATGCGCATCATCGAGGTCAGGAACTTGCTGTTCTTGCCGATGAACTTCATCGCGATGGGCAGCAGGCGGATGAACACGATCATCACGACGACGTTGCCCAGCACGGTGGTCAGCTTCTTGGCCTTGGGCGGCAGCGCGTCGCGAAACGCGGTGATGCCGGTGTGCGCGTCCACCGAAACGCAGTACGCGCAGCCGATGTAGCTGATCCAGACGAAGGAATAGCGCGCGAATTCTTCGCTCCACGCAATCGGCGCGTTGAAAATGTAGCGGCTGACCACCTGGCAGGTCATCACGACCAGCACGATGGCGAACCAGAATACCATGACCGCGCCTTCAATTTTGGCCAGGGTATTGTTGATTTTGGAAATGGCTTTCAAAGGGAAACTCTCCTCTCACGCTTCATGCAAAGAGCGCTTGAACCCAACATTGCCTCCCGGATAAAGGGAGGCAATGGAAGAAGAAAAATTAGTCGGCCAGCTTGCTAATGATGTCGTACAGATCCGGCGCGAGGTTGGAATACTCGTCCACGACGCCGGAAAGCGCCTGCTTGAAGGAATCGATGTCGATCTCTTCGTACGGGATGACCTTCACGCCGTCAGCCTCAGCCTTGACATAGGACTCGTCGGAATCCTTGCGGGTCTGGTCGGCCAGCTCCTTCTCCACCTCAGCGAAGGTATCCAGAACGATCTTCTGATACTCTTCCGGCAGGGAAGCGAGGGAGTCGTTGTTCATGATGAAGAACACGCACTGGAGCGCATGGCGGGTATCGGAGTAGTGCTTGGCGATCTCGGTCAGCTTCCAGGTCTGGTGTGCCCAGAGCGCGTGATCCGCGCCGTCAACGATGCCCTGAGAGAGGCTCATGTACTGGTCGGCCGCGGCGGTCGGGGTCGGCACATAGCCCATCGCGGTGCCGATCTCAATCAGAGAAGCGGAATCCGGCACGCGCAGCTTCAGGCCGGCCAGATCAGCGGTGGAATACACATCGCGGTTCTTGTTCAGGATGCCCTTGAACGCCTGGTTGAAGGTCATCACGAAGGTCACGCCCTGCGCGTCGCCGTGCTCCTTGAGCCAGGCCTGATAATCTTCGGAAGCGAGAACGCGGTCAAAGTGATCAAAGCTGGTGAAGAGGAACGGGCAGTCGAACACCTTGAACGCCTCGTCCCAGTCAGACCACTGGCCCGGGCCGATGCAGACGATGTCGATGTCGCCGCTCTGGCACATCACGCCGAGGTCATGCTCGCTGCCCAGCGTGCCGGAATAGGTGCGGGAGAAGGTCACGTCGCCGTTGGTGCGCTCGGTGATGAGGTCCAGCGCCTTATCCATATAAATGGTAGAGCTCTGTTCCTGAGAAACGGCGGTGCTGAAGGTCATCTGATACTTTTCAGCGCTGGCAGCGGCGGCCACGCTCAAACTCATTGTCAGCGCAGCAGCCATGGCAAGAAACTTCTTCATGAGAAATCCTCCTTCGTTGTGTTTGACGTTTTCGTCAAAATTGCTGATTCAAAGATAGCACTCTTTTCGTCCCATGTCAATACATTCTCGCAAATATTCTAAATTTTTTTCTGATTTTCTGTTTTCTTCAAAAAATTAGTCATTTTTCTCTTGACCTTATGCTGGAATGTGTTTATACTGATGGATATAAGAAATCAAACTTTTTTTCATGATTTCTTTCATTTTTCGGCGAATCTTCTGCCGCGTCCGTCTTCTTCATGCGCCGCGGCAGGGAAAATGTCTTTCCCGAATATATAAAAGGAGGAATCCCACCATGGCAAACGTTTACGACAAGCTCAAAGAGATGAACCTCACCCTCCCCACCCCGCCGGCAAAGGGCGGTCTGTACACCCCGGTGATGGAGTTCGGCGATCATCTGCTGTACTGCTCCGGCTGCGGCCCGCAGATCAACGGCACCAGCATCAACGGCAAGCTCGGCAAGGATCTGACCGTGGAGCAGGGCCAGGAAGCAGCGCTGCGCTGCATGCTCAACCTGCTGGCCAATCTGGACGCCAAGCTCGGCGACCTCAACCGCATCAAGCGCTTCGTGAAGGTGCTCGCTTTCGTCAACAGCGCGGATGATTTCACCCAGCAGCCGCAGGTCGTCAACGGCGGCTCTCAGCTGCTTCTCGACCTGTTCGGCGAGGAGCGCGGCCTGCCGGCGCGCACCGCGATGGGCGTCAACGCCACGCCGGGCGACATCGCCGTGGAAATCGAGCTGCTGGCCGAGTACGAATAAGCGGCCTGAGGCAGTTCACCATCTGCTGAAAAAGGAGCGTTCCGCATGAAGCCTTTTGAAATCGAGGTGCAGCACAGCGCTGAAACGGTCTCGGATTTGACCCGCGCCCAATATGCCCTTTCGCATAAAACAGCGCGCCTGATTCAGGTTGTCACCGCCGTCGTCTGCCTGCTGATCGGCGTGCACGCCATCGGCAGCGTTGCGGAACCCTTCAATTACTTCTTCTCGCTGTATGGCTGTCTGGCCATCGTCTTCATCAACGTGCCCGCCAGCAGTCTGGCTGGGCGTGTTGTGGAGCAGATTCAAAAAAGCGGAAAACCTTTTCCCTGTTCGGTTTTCGTCTTCGGCGAAAAGGACTTCAACGTCCGTCCCAAGGGCGACGGCGGAAAGGGCGAAACCATCGCTTATGCCAAGTGCCGCCATCTGCTGCGCTACCGCCACGCGACCTATTTCTTTTTGAATGAACAGGCCGCTTTCATCTTTCCTGACGGCTGCATCAAAGGGCAGTCGCCCGCAGAGTTTCAGGCGTTTCTTTCCTCCAGAACCGGAAAGCCGTGCCAAACCCTGTATCCATGGCTGAGCGCTTCGCTCTGGTCCATCATCAGGCAAAAGAAAGCAGGCTGATTCATAACCCATTCCTCTTCTTTTTACGGAAAAGCCGCTTCTGCCCGTTCAGAAGCGGCTTTTCCATGTCCTTTTTCATACTCTTTGGGACGAAACAGCCGTCCCTGCCTCGGCAGGAGCGGCTGTTTGAGTCTGCTTTTTACGGTTTGGCTTTCTGTTCCTGTTCGTTGTGAATCTCATCCAGATAATTGTACAGCGTAAATTTGGAAATGCCCAGATAGCGGCAGATTTTCGGACCGGATTTGGTAATCAGCATCGCGCCCTTCTGATCCAGATAGCTGATGATCTGCTTTTTCTCTTCTTTGGTCATCTCTTCCGGCGCTTTGCCGATCTGCTCCGTGCCTTCTTTTATCAGGTAATCCAGCAGTTCGTTCACATCGTTGGTGAAAAACTCGCGGCTGACCTCCTGTTCGCCGGGGCGCACGCACGGGAAGAGCGTCACCCCCGACAGCCTGTGCTGCATCATGATATAATCGGTCACGTCCAGATTGATGCACAGCGCGCCGACTTTTTTTCCGTTTTCATCCGTCAGATAGAGGGAAGAGGAGCGAAGCATCCGGCCATCCTGCGTCTGCGTAATGTAGTTGAGCTGATTGGAACCGTCCGTCGTGCCGCGCATGACCTCCAGCCCCAGATTGCTGCCGCCGTCCCCAACCTTTCTGCCGGATACGTGCCCGTTTTCAATCGCAACGATCGTCGATTCATATTCCTTCGACCAGTCGTGCAGCACCACTTCGCAATCCGGTCCAAACTGAGCGGCAATCAGCTTCATCACGCTTTCAAGCAATCGCTGGCTTTCCTTTTCCATGCTTCCATACACCTTTCAACACACGGCGAATCTCCCGGCTTTCCGTAAAGCGCTGTTTCCCGCCCTGCCTATTTTTCCAACTTCTGATTTGGATTTCCGATCTTTTTTTATTGTACCGCTTTTTCCATATTCTTGCAATGTTTTTTCCTGCAAGTTCAAAAAAAGCGTCATTTCTCCGTCCTTTTGCAGAAAGCGCCTTCCGCCGCGGTGATCTCCGTTCGGCGGAAGGCGCTCATGAGCCGCTGCTTATTGAAGCGCTTCGCGTATCCAATCCAGATGGCTCTGCGGAATCAGGCCATAGTTGTAGAATCGAAAGTCCTCCACGCCCATGCGGCGCGCCGCGCGCACCTTGTCAATCAAGGCCGCGCCGTCGGCATATTCCGGCGTAAAGCAGCGCATGCCGAGCAGCAGCTTGCTGCCCCCGGCGAAATCCCGCTGCGACTCCCGAACGTCCGCTTCCATCTTCTGCGTGCCGCAGTCATAGCTACAAACCAGCGCGCCCTCGCACAGCCCTGTAATCGCCTTCAAATCAACGCCAAAGAGCCACGAACCGGAATGCGGCAGCAGGCTCAGGAAGTACATCTTCGCCCGACCGCCGACGGCCTGATGCGCCTCCTTGACCAGCGAGGTGACCACGCTCGGCCGCCATTTGAGGAAAGCGTACAGCGCCGGCTCGTTTTCAAAAAACGCCAGCTTCTGCACAAAGAACCGCTCGTTTTCTTCCTTTGTGAACTGCGTTTCGCTCAGCTGCGCCAGCATGCGGTGAACCGCCTGCTGCGCCGCGTCCGCATCGATTCCTTCCGCCCGCGCGCGCGCCTTGCAATGATCGCAGAAGCAGATGGACAGCAGGAAATCCTGCAAGCCGCTCAACCCGATTCCATCCTTTTCATGGTGATATTCATGCGCATGCCCCATGAAATTCATGGATTCCAGTTCAAGCGCGTCCAGCGGCACCTGCGTGCACAGATCGTCCAGCAGCGTACACATATACGTCCGTACATCCGGGTTCGACGGGCACTGGTTGTAATAGACCGCGTCCCCGTAAGCATTGTGAACGCAGGTGTCCGGATACGCCATGCCGATCCGCGTATTATGCAGGCAGACCGTCCAGCCCGAAACTGTCATGCCGCGCTTTTCGGTCTCTTCAAAAAGCTTCGGCCAGAAGTCGGGATGTTCCCGGCTGAACTGCGCCTGCCGGGGCTGAATACGCTGATGCTCAAATTTCTTCATGTCGCAGGGGTAATAGGCAACGCCGTCCTCCGGAAAATAGATTTTCCGTTTCGGACTGCGGATGCAGAGGAACCGTCCCGCGTGATAGCTGGTAATCATGCTCACGCCGTCGATTCCGTGCGCCTTCATATCGTCCAGCGCATACGCCATGCCGCAATCTTCCAAATCCCACGGATACGACCACATGGATATGCTCATTCTTGAATCACTCCTCCCGTTTCACAGGTTTTACTCGATGCTGTTGGGCGGCAGGGCGAGCGTTTTCAGCTTGTCCTCCGCTTTTTGGATGTGCAGCGCCCCGTTTTCCAGCGCAAAACGGCCGTGCGCAGGCAGCAACACATCCGGTTTGAGCGTGTTCAACCGATGGATCGTTTCTACGTATCGCTGCAAGTCACAATCCCAGATGGCTTGAAGCGCGATTTTTCCGTCGCACTGAATCGCATCTCCGGCAAACAGTACCATTTTTCCATCGATTTCGCCCCAATAGCTGCAATGCCCGGCGCTGTGCCCTTCCGTGGGGATCACTTTCAGCGTCACCTGTCCGACGCGAATTTCCTGATTGGGTTCCAGCGGCTCCACCGCGCAAGGCATGAAGCGATACCCCGCTTCATAAACGCCTGCCTCAATCGCCGATTCCAGTGAAAGCGCGTGAATATCGCCTTTCCGAATAAACTCGGCCGCCGGTTCCATCGCGTATACGGTCGCGCCGCACGCCTTCGACAGCGCATACGCGCCGCCCGCGTGATCGCCGTGCCCGTGCGTCAACAAAATTTTCCCGATCTGCGCCGGGTCAAAGCCGTCCCGCTCGATCTGTTTTATAATTCGTTCGGGCTGAACCCCGACGCCCGCGTCAATCAGCGCCAGCTCGTCTTTTCCATCCACCAGATAGACGGTGCAGTCAAACGCGTTTGTCATGGAAAAACCGGCCGTGCCCGAACCGACCATGTACACCGAATCCATCAGCTTCATAGGATGTTTTCTCCCCTTTTCAGACGTTTGATCGCCCGCTCAGCAGGCGGTAAAGGTTTAAATACTGCGGATAGAGTTCGGCATATCGCCCAGCCTGCGCCGCGTCGGGCGTCAATCGGCGCGAAACGTTCAGCATGTCGAGCGCCGTCTTTCGCACGTCCGTAAATATGCCCGCGCCCATTCCGCCCAGAATCGCCGCGCCGACCGTGGACGCGTCCGCATGAACGGTTTCCTGAATCTCCATGTCGAAAATATCTGAAATCATCTGCGGCCAGGGCGCAACCCGACATCCGCCGCCGCCAAGATAAACGTTTTTTAGGCGTTCCGGCGAAAGCGCGTCGAAAATCTCCTTGGTCTGCCTGAGGTTCATCGTGATCCCCTCCAGCAGACTTCTGAACAGCTGTCCCCTGCCGGTCGCCGCGCTCGCGCCGAGGATGTTCAATCGATCCGCCGCATTGAAATATGGCGACCCGCTGCCTACCAGAAACGGAATCGTCATCACGCCCTGACTGCCGGCCGGAACGCGCGCCGCCTGCGCGGCCAGCGCCGAGACGGTTTCATAATCCAATTCGCCTTTTTCGTTCATCAGGGATGAAAACCAGTTTACGGCCAGACCACCGTTGAAGTGCGATCCCAGCGCGTAAAACATGCCTGGAACGGCGTGCAGATGATACGTTACCTGCCCGAAGAAACGGTCGTCCGCCGTCTGAACCGGCGCGAGGAAGGTCGCACAGGTTCCTAGCGTCAGCGCCGATTCTCCCACGTTAAACAACCCCATGCCCAGCGCGCCGCATGCCATGTCCGCGCCGCCGGCGTAAACCGGCGTGCCCGCCCGCATGCCCAGCGCCTGTGCCGCTTTGGCCGTCACAACGCCCGCCTGCGCATCCGGCGAAAGCATTTTCGGGAATTTGCTTTTTTCCAGCCCCGTAGCGTCGATAACGGCTTCGCACCATGTCCGGCTGAGTCGATCTACGCACAGCGAATTGTACGCATCCGTGTACTCGGTCGCTTTCTCCCCGGTGATCCAATAGCGCAGATAGTCCTTCGGCGCCAGCCATACGTCGGTTTGACGCCAGAGCTGCGGCTCGTGCCGTTTGATCCAAAGCAGCTTGGGCAGTGAGAAAGCGTTAATCACCGGATTGCCCGTGTATCGGCGAACCAGTTCGCCGACCGTTTCGCTCAATTCAACGCATTCCTGCTGACTTCTGGAATCGGAGAGCATCACGCAGGGACGGAGCACCTCACCCTGTTTGTCCACCAGTACGACGCCGCTCATGTGCCCGGAAAAGCTGACCGCATCGATGCTCCGCGCATCCATGCGCTGCCCCAGTTTCCGCATTCCCCTTTGAAGCGCCTCAATCCATTCTTCCGGCTTCTGCTCCAAAAAGCCGCCGTCTTCCGCATAGGTCGGGTATTTCTCCGAATCCAGATACAGCACCTCTGCGTTTTCGCTCAAAACCATGAGCTTGAGCTGCGTGCTCCCCAAATCCAGCGTCAAAATTGCAGCCATGTCTTACTCTCCCAGCAAACGGGCCATGTTCTCCACGACCGCATCGATAATCTCTCTTCCCTTTTCGGCCGTCGCCGCCGTCGCGTCGCCCAGCACCGCAGTGGGCATGATTTCCGTCCAGCGGTGCGGCGTCACGTCAAAGTCATCCGGGAAAACGGGGTACTGGCTGATCGCCTTGCTCATATCCACCTGTTCCGGGCAGAGATAGAGCATGTAAGAGGTTTCGATCTCACAGGCATGAAAATATGCCTTATGCGGCCTTTTCGACGTGCAGACCCGGCTGATCACCGCTTCCGCGCCGGGATAGGTGAACGCGTATACCTTCATATCGCATTGCGCGTAAACTTCGCGCATGGCCGCCTTGATCGCTGTGTTGTTGCCCACATGCGCGTTGAGGAAGACGAACTTGCGCACGCCCGCGCGATACATGCTCATTGCGATCTGCACCAGATACGGCGTCAGCACCGCGTCCGGAATATCCACGGTGCCCGCCGTCTCGCGCAGCGACCAGACCTGTCCGTAAGGTACGCAGGGCAACACCAGACACCGCTCGCTGCCCAGCCTTTCTTCCAGCTTCCGGGCCACGCCTGTGGCCAGAAAACTGTCCGTTCCGACAGGCAGATGATTGCCGTGTACCTCCGTCGCGCCGATCGGCAGCACGGCGATGCAGTTCTTCACGGCCTCGGCGGCCATTTCCTGATTGATTTGTGCCAGCAGCATCGCGCATTATCCTTTCTTAAACGTGAAGCACGCTCTCGGATTGTTGATAAAGATATCCTCCACCAGCTTCTTACCGTCAATGCCGTTTTCCTCCGCCTCTTCAATCAGGCGCGGAACCCACGTCTTGATGATGTATTGCAGGCCGATGGCATAGGTGTAAGAATAATAGTAGCTCTTGCGCGCAGTATCGCCGCTGACCAGAATCTGCTTCTGATGGCCCGCTTTCACCAGATCCAGGATGCACTTGATGCGCACGCTCTCCGGGTTATACTTCACTTTGGCAATGCCGTCGAAGCAGAGATACGCGCCCGTTTCCGCCAGTTTGCGGTGCATCCACGGGTCGGGGTTGCGATCCATGTGGCCAAAGCTCACGTTATGCGGATCGACGCCCTCTTCTCGGATATACTTGAGCTGTTCAAGGCCCATCGTGCCCGCCTCCGTGTGCGAATGCACCGGCGCGCCCGTCGCCAGATGGGCGCGGCAGGCGGCGCGGATGGTCTTGATTTCCAGCGGGCTGATGGAATTATAGCCCGTGCCGAATTTCACCTGACCCGCGCGCACGCCGGTTCCCTGCATGCCGACCTCAACCTCGTCAATGATGAACTGCGTCAGCTCGTCTTCCGTCGCGCTGTCGATCCACTCCTTATAGGTGCGCTCCTCGCCCGGCATTTTGGCGTTCCACAGGAAGCCCTTGTTGAAGCCCGCCGTGCCGATAATCTGCACGCCCGTCGCTTTGGAAATATCGCGTACAGCCGCCGGATCGCGGCCATAGTCGATCGCCGTCGCATCTACGATGCTGACGCCGCCCGCCTGACGGAAAAGCTCAACCTCGCGACAACTCTTTTCCGGGTCGTCCAGAAGCAGGTCGTCCTGATTGTGTTCAATCCAATAACGGGGTCTGCACACGATGTGCTCATGGGAATAGGTGAAACCGAGCTGTTCGGGCTTGATGTCGCCCAGCATTGTACGAATAAACGGCATATTTTTTTCTCTCCCTTCGGAAAATCCGTTCTTTTTTCAGCGACGCTTGCGCTGGTTAATCGCAACCATCACCGCAATAACGATACCCTGTGTGATAAACTTGCCCGCCTCCGAAATGCCGATGATCGTCATCAGGCTCTGGAGGATGTTGGTAATCAAAACGCCGGGGAACGTGCCCTCCAGCGAGCCGATGCCGCCCAGGAAGGACGTGCCGCCGATGACGGAGGAAGCGATCGAGTTGAGCGTATAATCCGCGCCCACGCCCGTGGAAGCCGTGCCGATATACGCGGAAAGCAGCAGGCCGCCGATGCCCGCCAGCAGTGAGCAGAGCACATACGCCGAAATGACGATCTCTTTGCTCTTAAAGCCGGAAAGTCTGGACGCATCCTGATTGCCGCCCGTGATATACAGCCGATGGCCATACGGCGTATGGTGCAGCACAACGGAGAGCACCAGCCAGATGACCAGCCAGATGATCGCCGCAATCGGCACAATGCCGATCCATCCTTCGGAGATAAAGCGAATGCCCGTGGCAATGCTGCCCTTGGCAATGCCCTTCGTATAGATGTAGTAGCCGCCTTCGATAATCATGGACATGGCCATCGTCACCAGAAACGGCTGCATCTTGAAGGTCGCAATGATATAGCCGTTGAGCAGGCCGACCAGCAGGCACAGCGCCATGCAGATCAGCAGCGCCGGCAGAATCTGCGCGTCGCTTCCGCCCATGACGGAGGCCGCCACCAGATTGACCATGGACATCGTCGCGCCGACGGAAAGATCGATGCCGCCAACCAGCAGCACAATCGTCTGTCCCATCGCCGCAACGCCGAGCGGCGCGGACTGACGAACGATGTTCATCAGATGCGCGGGCGAAATCGTGCCCTGCGTCGCCGCAAAGAACACGACGATCACCGCCACAAGCAGCAGATAGACGCCGAACGGAAATTTGTTGAATTTCAGTTTCTGACGAAGCTTACCGGAGTTGGTATTCATGCGCGCTTCCTCCTCTTCATCTGGAAAATCATCAGACTCAGCACAAGGACCATGCCCTTGGTGATGTACTGATAATACGGAGAAATGTCAACATTGTTGATGACGTTGTTGATCAGCTGCATGATCACCGAACCGGCCATCGTGCCCAGCACCGTTCCGATGCCGCCGTTCATGGAAATGCCGCCCACAACGGCCGCCGCCACGGAGTTCATCGCGTAAGAATCGCCGACCAGCGGGTTGCCCGTCGCGATACGCGCGCTGAGCGCCACGCCCGCCAGACCCGCAATCGCGCCGGAAAGGACATACGTCAGCACGATATACTTCTTTGTGGCAATGCCGGATTGCTCCGCGCAGACTTCGCTGTTGCCGATGGCATACACGCTGCGGCCATAGTGCGTATAATGATAGATGACAAAAAACACCGCATAGAGAATCAGCGCAAAGATCGCCGTCATGTTCAGCACGCCGAACCGCGTCTTCATGAACGCGGCAAAATCCGCGTTGACTTTGCCGCCAGAAGACGGCATCAGCACCAGACAGATACCTTTCAAAAACGCCTGCGTGGAAATCGTGATAATCATGGCCGGAATACGGAATTTGACGACGCCCAGGCCGTTAACCAGACCGGTCAGCATGCCCACGCCGATCGCCAGCGCCAGCGAACCGGCAAGCCCCAGCGCGCCCTTCGTGCTGAACATCGCCATGGCGATGGTGCCGAAGGAAATCACGCTGGATACCGACATATCGATGCCGCCGATGAGCAGCACATTGCACTGCGCAATCGAAACGATGGCCAGCACCGCCGTCTGCGCGACGATGTTGCGATAGTTTCCGATTTTTCTGAAAGAGGGCGACACCATACTCATGACAACGAAGATCACGATCAGGATGACATAAGCGGGTATCGCCTGTTTGACGTGCTTTTTTACCGAACCGGTCACGTTATTGTCCCTCCTGTTTCCGCTTATTGGCGCTCTTGGCGCTCATCTGCATGATCTTTTCTTCCGTCGCTTCCGCGCCCGCGATATGGCCGGAGATTTCGCCCTCGTACATGACGTAGATCTCGTCCGAAAGGCCGATCAATTCCAGAATGTCGCTGGTGAAAACAACGACGCTCACGCCCTCGGCCGTCAGGCGGCGGATCAGCGCGTAAATCTCCAGCTTGCTCTGCACATCGACGCCGCGCGTAGGCTCATGCAGATACAGAATCTTCGGATGGGTTTTAATCCACTTGGAGAAAACGATCTTCTGCTGGTTGCCGCCGCTGAGATACTGCACGGCCTGCATCGGGGAGGCAACCTTGATATTCAGCTGCTCGATGCCCTGCTTCACTTCTTCGTCCGCCATTTTGCGATTCACAAATCCATGCGGCGAAACCCTGTCCAGAATCAGCGACAGGATGTTTTCTTCGACAGACAGCGGCAGAACCAGTCCCTCCGCCTTTCTGTCGTCCGGCACAAAGGCGATGCCGTTGGTCACCGCCGCGCGCGGGGAATTGATTTTGACGGGCTGCCCCTCGATCTCATATGTGCCCGAAGTGAACGGATCGATGCCAAACAGCGCGCGGCTCAGTTCGCGCTGACCCTGGCCTTCCAAACCGCCCACGCCGATGATGCTGCCCGCGGGGACTTCCATGTTCACGTTGCGAACCACGTCGCCCACACAGACGTCTTTGAGCCGCACGCGGATTTCATCGCTGCGTTTTTCGTTGCGCGGCGGGAACGCGTTTTTAAATTCGCGGCCCACCATTTTGGAAATCAGTTCGTCGTCGTTTGTTTCCAAAACCGGCTTGCTGAACACAAACTCGCCGTCTTTCAAAACAAACGCGGTGTCGCAGGTTTCAAAAATATCGTCCATGCGGTGCGAAATCATGATGACGGCCACGCCGTTTTTCTTGATTCTGTCAATGAACCTGAACAGTTTGACGCTCTCCGCCTGATTGAGGCTGGAAGTCGGTTCATCGAAGATCATCATTCTGGGCTTTCCGGCCCAGGCTTTCGCGATTTCGGTAATCTGCTTATCGGAGGGCGCAATATCCGACACGATCGCATGCACATCGATCTCGTAGCCGATGTCCCGCAGAATCTCTTCCGCCTGCCTGTGCAGCGTCTTGGAATCGATCAGCCCGAAGTGGCGCGGTTCGCGTCCGAGCATGATATTTTCGCCCACCGTCATCTCTTCCATCAGGCTCAGCTCCTGATGAACAAACGCAAGGCCCATTGCCTTGGATTGATGGGGCGAGGTGAAATGCACTTCTTTGCCATCCACCAGCACGGTTCCGCTCGTCGGCGTCAGGCTGCCGGTTAAAATGTTCATCAGCGTGCTTTTTCCGGCTCCGTTTTCGCCCACCAACGCGATCGCTTTTCCCGCCTCGCATCGAATGGAAACATCACGAAGAACGACGTTGCCGTTGAATTCTTTCGACAGGCTGCGTCCTTCTACAATCACATTTGTCTCACTCATCCGTTTTCTCCCTTTTGCCGCGTTCCGTCAACTCAAGAAAAAAGGGAAAGAGGGATGTGCCCATCCTTCTTTCCCTTCTGTCGAAAGGTTACTGGAAGATCTGCTGAAGCACTTCCGCAGGCATTTCCGTGCCGCACCAGACGTCGTCAGACAGGTCGGCCTGCACATAGTTCGGAATGTCTTCCGTCTTAATGGTCTGCACCGGATAAATCTGATCCTTTTCCACCGTCTCGCCGTTCATCATCTTCACAGCGTTCTCGATGGCCACGCGGGCGAGCCAGGTCGGCTTGGCGCAGCCGATGCCCTCAGCACCCAGGCTGCTCCAGGCCTTCATCAGGCCGTTGTTGTCTTCGCCGGTCATCGGAACCAGCTCACGGTTGGCCGCCTGGAACGCTTCGATCGCGCCAAGGGTCATCGAGCCGCCCTGAGACCAGACGCCGTCAATCTGCGGATACGCTGCCAGCAGGTCGCTGGTCACGGTCTTGCCGGTCGCATAATCCCAGTTGGCGTCTTCAACCGCCAGCACTTCGATGCCGGGGTTCTGGTCAAACACGCTCTTCGCGCCCGCCCAGCGCTGCTCGCTGGTGGACAGACCGGAAATGCCGTTGAGGCAGATGATCTTGCCCGTGCCGTTCAGCTGCTCGACGAGCCACTGCGCGCCGACGCGGCCAAACTCGGTCTCGTCAACGGTGATCAGCGTGTCATACTGGTCGCCGTCGATGCCCGCGCACAGGAGAATGACCTTGATGCCTTCGTCCATCGCGTCCTGAAGCGTCGCGTTCAGCGCGGTCGTGTCGTTCGGCGTGGTGATGATCACGTCCACTTCCTGCGCGATCAGGTCTTCGAGGTTGGCGATCTGCTTGCTGATGTCGCCTTCGCTTTCCACATAGGTCACGTCGATCTTGTCAGCGTAATTGTTTTCAATGTTCCACTTGAATTCCTGATAGAGCTGCACCGACCAGGAGTTGCCGAGGAAATAAATGTCGTAACCGACCTTGATTTTGTCCTCCGCAGCGACGCCTGCCGCAAAGAGACCTGTGATCATGGCGCAAGCCAAAATCAGCGTGAGCAATTTCTTCATGTTGTTTTCCTCCCTGTTTTCATGTGCAACATAGTCAACTTTATGTTGCTCTTTCTGTCAGTCATTATAGCATTGATCACTTGACTAGTCAAGTGATCAATGAAAAATTTCAGTTGTTTTTTGTCTATTTTTTATTCCGATCCAAATTCCGCCATTTCGTTGACAAAGTCAACGCTTTCCTATAATATTATGGGTACTCGATACATGTATCCCAATGAAAGGGAGCTTCATTCTATGCACGAAAACCAGCAGCATATTCCGCAATACGTCGTCATCAAAAACTATCTGCGTAAAATGGCTTCGGAAAAAAATCCCAATGAAAAAATGCCCAGCGAAACCCAGATTGCCGCCTCCTTCGGCGTCAGCCGCGGAACGGCCAAACAGGCCATCACCGATTTGGTCTACGAGGGCACGCTCTACCGCCTTCAGGGCAAGGGCACGTTTGTCAGCGAGCGGCGCATTTCCCGCTCTTTTTCCAAACTGCCTTCCTTCACCGAGGACATCCGCCGGATGGGCACCCATCCGGAAACCCGCATTCTCAAGCTGACCAGAGAAACGCCCACGCCCTTTTTGCAGCAGCTCTTTGAGCTGACCGAGAAAGACTATGTCGTGCGCGTCAAACGTCTGGTTTCCACCGAGGGCAAGCCGATTGTGCTGCTTTCCAGCTATCTGAATCCGCACATTTATCCGGAGCTTTCCGTTTCGGATATCGACGACAGCCTCTACGCCGCGCTCCAGAAGAAATACAGCGTCATCCCCACCAAGGCGCACGACACCTATGCCATCACGGAGATTTCGCCCAAAACCGCCGAGCTGCTGCAATGCCGAAAAAACGGGCTCGTCTGCTTCTCCCGCCGAATCGGCTATCTCTCCAACGAGGTCGCGGTCGAGTATGTCGAAAGCTTCATCCGCTATGACCGCTTCAAGCTCGACGTCACCATCGGCCTTTCCGGCGAAGAGGCGCAGTTGGCTTCTCCCGTCGGCGAACATGTCGGCTCGCTGTATGACGTCGGCATCCGCAACGTCCTTCTGTAACCGCGAAAGCGTTTTGGGAATACCGCCTTTCAGGGACATCCGTCCGCCCATTCAAAAAGAGAGTCTTTTGATTTCATGCTTTGAAAATCAACCGACTCTCTTTTGTTATGGTCTTTTGAAACCGGGTTTACGCGCCGAATCCCGGCAGGCCCTCGATCGCGTATGCGCGAACCGGGCAGGAATCCGCGCCGATGATCGGCAGCGCGGAATAGCTCATGAAGAAGGTGTCGCTCTTGAGGTATTCCAGATTCTTGAGCACCTCAAGGAACACGCCGTCATACGCCATGATGATGTCGTGGAAGGGCTTCACGTCCGCCTCGCAGTTCTCGATGGACACGCCGTCGCCAAAGCCGACGCACTTCACCTTGTGGTCGCGCATCCAGATGGCGGTCTCCGCGTTGATGAACAGGCGCTTGTCGGCCGGGCTGTTGGTCTCCGGCGTGAACGGCGGGAACTTCCAGTTGCTGTCCAGAATGACGATATCGCCTTCCTTGATGCGGTCGCCGCAGGCGCGGTCGAGGTCGGCGGCGCTGATGTGGCTGTTCGGCTCAAGGAAATCGATGTTGACATAGATCGCGCGGCCCATGAACGTGGTCAGCGGCAGTTCGCCGACGGACTTGCCGTCCTCAAAGTGATGATACGGGCACTCGCAGTGCGTGCCGAGGTGGCTGGTCAGATCCAGCGCAGTGTGGAAATCCGGGATCGGTCCGCCGGTGTTGTAGCGGATCAGATGACAGCGGCGGGTTTCGGTCTTCGGGTCGAGCACTTTCGTGAGATCGACCACGCGATAACCATTGAGTTCGTATACGGGTTCCATGATATCGTTCCTCCTTAAATGGATGATGGTTTACGCTTTGGGTTTGCCTTCCATCGCGTGTACGAGGTTGACCATCGCGCGATGGGTCGGCGCGGGCACGCCGTTGCGCTCGCTGGCGCGGACAACGCTTCCGCTGATGGTATCGACTTCGCTTCTGCGGCCGTTATGCAGGTCGGCATAGATGCTCGTCAGGCCGTTCGGGCTTTTTTCGCAGACCTCACGCACCTCGGCAATTTTCTGTTCCGCATCAAAGTCCAGCCCTTCGCCCGCCGCAACGGCAACAGCCTCGCGAATCAGCGCTTCGCAGACCGCCCACGCATTCGGATTCTGCGCGATGTAGCCCAGCGGCACCTGCAAAACGCCCGTCAGCACGCTGGCTGACACGTTGGTGAACATCTTCTGCCAGATCAGCTTCTGCACGTTCTCCACGCAGTCCGCCTCCAGCCCGCAGGCGGTAAACGCGTCCGCAATCGGCTGGAGCCGCGCCGAGCCGCTCGTCACGCCGCCGATATGCGTCATGCCGCTGCCGCCGTGGCGAATCTCGCCCAGGCCGACAACCGCGCTGTTGTGCTGTGTCGTGCCGATGACGACATGCGCGTCATCCGCAAAGCGCTTGAGCACATCCTCGTGGCCGCTGCCGTTTTGCAGCGTCATCAGATACGTGTCGGGGCCGATGAGCGCGCGGTTGTTTTCCAGCGCGCTTTCGCTGAACATCGCCTTCACAAACACGATCACCAGATCGACGGGCTGCATGCCCTTCGTGTCGCTCGTGATCGCCGGATGATAGACCGCGCTGCTGCCGTCCGGCTCCGCGATTTTCAGGCCGTCCGCCTTCACCTTTTCAATCAGGGCGGTGTTCACATCCACGATGGTCACATCGTTTTTCCGGCTCAGATATCCGCCGTAGAGCGCGCCCATCGCGCCGCCGCCCAGAACTGCGATTTTCATCTGTTTTTCCTCCGCTTACAACAGGTCAACGCTCACCTTGACGACCACCTTGCGGTAATCGAGCGGCTTGCCGTCCACGCACACGCCGGGGCGATGCGCGTCGTTTGGAAAGAACACGGCGTAGCAGCCCTCCGTCGCGTGGATGAAGAACTCGTTTTTCACGTCGTCATAGAGATACAGGTCGTCATCCTCGCGCGTCTCGATGCACTTGCCTACGCCGTTGTACGGCGCAACGCCGCAAAGCTCCTCGCCGCAGATCCAATACTGCACGTCCACATATTTCTTGTGCAGTTCGGGATGCGCCTCTTCCTTCTGCTTGCTGGTCAGGTGGAAGAGGTTGGCGTACATCTTGTCGCCGTCAATCTCCTGCCGTCCGTCCTCAAGCGCCGAAAAATCCGTGTTTTTCGCATACTCGATGGCCTTTTGAATCGCCGCGGGATAGCGCTTCAGATCGTCGTCGGCATGCACGCTGGAAAAGAACATGAAATCATCCTCCTTCGTCAGTGAAACCTTTAAATATTCAGCAGCACCAGGGCCGCAAAAATCATAAACATGGAAAGAATCTGCCTGCGGCTGAGTTTTTCCTTAAAGAAGATCACGCCCACAAGCGTCACCATGACGATGGCCGCGACGCTGTATGTCGGATACGCGATCATCGCGGGGATATCCGCCAGCGAGAGCAGCAGGAACAGCGCCGAGCAGAAATTCGGAATGCCGATCACCAGACCGAACCCAACGTCCTCTTTCGTCACGCCCTGCTTTTTCACCAGACAAACCACGATACACAGCGCAAACGCCATCATGAACGTGTAGAGCAGAAAATGGTTTTTCAGCGCGCTGACGCCCAGTTCCTCATAAACCTTGGACATCGCGTCCGTCGCGCCGCCCGCCACCAGCAGCAGCACCAGACCCAGGCTGCTGGCCGCCTTGCCGCTGCCTTTTTCCAGGTTAATCAGCAGGATGGCCGCAAGCGCTACAATCATGCCGATCACCTGCACGGCCTTGGGCACTTCGCCAAAGACGAGAATCGCCATCAGCGTGGGCACCATCACGCCCAGCTTCATGAACATCGAAGAGAGCACAATGCCGTTGGTCTTGACGTTCCATTGCAGCAGCATGAAACTGCCCATATAGAACAGGCCGCTGATCAGGCCAAGCCCGACGCTGAACGGAAAACCCTCCGCCGAAACCGGGAAAAGGTTCCACGTGCCCGTGCAGATCGCCGCCAGAACCGAACACATCAGGTAGTTGGAGGCCAGCATGGTGATGTTGTTGTGGATATATTTTTCGCTCACGCGCATGATTACGGATACCAGCATGCTGCTGGTCACCGCCAAGATCAGGTATATCATTCCGTTTTGTCTCCGTTTTCGTGCCAAATCAGATTTTTGTCCGGGAGACTTCCGCGCTTATTCATAGAGGATAAGCGCAATCATCTCGATCGGCTCGTCGCTGATGCACTCGATGCCGTGGCCCTCGCCCGGCGCGGTATAGGTCACATCGCCCGCGGTCACGGTGGTCATCGTGCCGTTGTCGTTGTAGCGTCCCGTGCCGCTGAGAATGTAATACGTCTCGCTGTCCCCGTGGTGAACGTGGTAGCCGATGGCCGCCCCCGGATACACCGTCGTATGGCCGAAAACGCGGCCCTTCTGACTCATTTCCTCCGGGCCGTTGAGCAGACTCCGGACGGTGATTTCGCCCACGCCGTTAAACGGAGCCGGTTTGGTCACAACCTGCTTTTCTTCGCTCTTGCGTACCATATTTCCAATCTCCTTTGCAAATGAGAAGAAGCCCTCTCCCATTCGACCGGCAAAGAAGGCTCCTTCCTAAATTACTGATGCTTTTCGGGCAGCACGTGGTGGCAGGCCACGAATAGCTTCATGGATATCTTCCGCCTTTTTCATGATGTAAATCTGCCGCATGCGCCCCCCGCCGTGAAAATGCGGCGTCCTTCCGGCAGCGTCGGCGATTTCTTTAGTGAATCACCGCGACATAGGCGACCAGCGCCATCAGCAGCACCAGCCCCCCGACGACCGGCACAATCGTCAGGAATGCAGAAATCAGCATGGCGCACATGTCGCCCCGCTCAAGTTCGGCACGCATTCCGCCGTTTTTCTGCGCGTCCAGCTCGCGGCGCTTTTTGCCCTCTTCCGCGCTGTGGCGCATGGCCGCATTCATCTTTTCAAACAGCATCATAACTGCCGTTTTAACAAATCTATGCCTGTTTTGCAAGGCTTTCAATAAAATACTGCTGCAATGTTATAATTCTCCGCCTTGCCGCCTCCGTTCAATGCGTCACTGTGCAAACGGATTCCAGAATCTGCCGCCGTTTGCCGCGATCATGCCAAGGCTGAACGCCAGCAGCAGCGCGCCCAATGCGATGGCGATAAAATCGTTCCGCTTCATCGGGCGCTTCATGTACCACGTGCGCTTCTTTTTATCTTTGCCAAAGCCGCGCAGTTCCATCGCGCTGGAAATCACATCGATGCGCTGCAAGCTAGACAGGATCAACGGCAGCAGAATGTTGACGGAATTTTTGAGCCGCATGAGCAGCTTTTCCTTTTTGCCCAGCTCGATGCCGCGCGCCTGCTGAGCCTGGCTGATGGCGTGGTAATCCCGCTGGATATCGGGAATATACCGCAGCGCCAGCGCGACGGAATAGCTCACGCGATAGCTCACGCCGATGCTGCTCAGGCTGGCGGCAAACTCGCTCGGATTGGTCGCGGAAATGAACAGGATCGCAATCGGCAGGGAAACAAAATACTTGAGCGAGATATTCAGCATGTAAAACAGCTGCTCCTGCGTCAGGTCATACCGCCAGAACAGGTGGAAAAGCACGTGCCGCGTACCGTAAAGCGCCGTGCCCTGATCCGGATTGAACAGAAAGATGAACAGGTTGTTGAGCACAAGGAACACGAGTGTAAAGGTCATCATGAACCGCACTTCGCTGAAACGGATTTTGCTCAGGCGGAAAATGCCCACACTTACCAGCAGGAGCGCCAGCAGCACACGCGTGTCATAGGTCATCATGCTGGCAAAGGTGAACAGCAGAAAGAACACCAGCTTGGTTGTGCCCGTCAGCTCATGTACGACGCTCTTTCGCGGCAGATAATTGAGAACGGTCTTAGCGGCCACGGCTGCGCACCTCCCTGTCGGTTTCAATAAATCGCTCCACAAAGCGCACCGGTTCGTCTATGCCGCACAGGGAAGCCAGCGCAAACAGGCTCGTCTCCTTGAGCGCCGCCCGTTCCACCAGTCCGCTGTCGCAGAGCACGGCGGCGGGCACGGCGTCCGCAATCAAACGCCCGTCGCTGAACACCAGCGCGCGGGTCGTGTATTCCAGCATCAGGTGCATGTCGTGGGTGATCATGATGACGGTCACGCCGAGGGCGTTGAGAGAACGCAGAAACTCCATGATCTCCGTGTAGTGGAAAAAATCCTGTCCGGCGGTCGGCTCGTCGAGGATGATGATCTTCGGCCCCATCGCCAGCACGCTGGCGATGGTCACGCGCTTCTTCTGTCCAAAGGAAAGCGCGGAAATCGGCCAGTTGCGGAAGGGATACAGCCCGCAGATTTTGAGCGTCTCTTCCACCTTTTCGCGGATCTCGGCTTCGCTCAGGCAGGAGCGCGAAAGCCCCAGCGCCACTTCGTCATAGATCATGACCTTGGAAATCATCTGGTTCGGGTTCTGCATCACGTAGCCGATCTGTCCCGCGCGTTCGCGGATGCTGTCGTCCTTCAGGTCGCGCCCGTTCAGGCTGATCGTGCCGCTGTCCGGCGTTTCAAATCCGCAGATCAGCTTGGAAAGGGTCGATTTGCCCGCGCCGTTTCGCCCGACGATCGCCAGCATTTCGCCCCCGCTCACCGAAAAGGAGATGTGTTCCAGATTCTTCCGCTCTTTCGTGTAGCCAAAGGAAACGTCGCTCACGGTCAGCAACGGCGGTTTCCGCGCCGCCTGCCCTGCTTCCGGCGCGCCCAAAAACCAGTCGCGCACGCGCCGCCCGTCCGCTTTTTCCAGCTTCAAATCCGGCAGATGGCCCGGATGTTTTGCCGCCGTCACTTCCACACCCGCATAGCGCAGCGCGGTGACATACAGTGGCTCGCGAATGCCGTTCTTTTGCAGTAAGTCGGTGGAAAGCAGCTCATCCGGCTTCATATCCGCAACGATTTCGCCGTCGTTCACAAGGATGATTCTGTCCACGTTGCGCCAAAGCACGTCTTCCAATCGATGCTCGATGATGAGCACCGTGGTTTCCGTCTGCCGCTGGATGTCGTCAATCAGCTCCATCGTCTGCTTGCCAGCCGCGGGGTCGAGGTTCGCCAGCGGCTCGTCAAACAGAAGAATCTTCACCTGATCGACCATCACGCCCGCAAGGCTGACGCGCTGCTTCTGCCCGCCGGAAAGCTCGTGCGGCGCGTAATCCAGATGGTCCTCGATGTGCACCAGCTCGGCCGCCCTGCGCGTAATTTCGTGCATCTCTTTCTGCGGCGTGCAGCTGTTTTCCAGCGCAAAGGCGATGTCTTCCGCCACCGTCAAGCCGATAAACTGGCCGTCCGGGTCTTGCAGCACCGTGCCGACATGCGCGGAAAGTTCAAAAATGCTGCTCTGCGGCGCGTTTACGCCGTCAACCACCAGACTGCCGCTCACTTCGCCCGGATAGCTGAAGGGAATCAGCCCGTTGATGCAGTTGCCCAGCGTGCTTTTGCCGCTACCGGACGGCCCGGCAATCAGCACCCGCTCGCCCGGCATGATATCCAGATTGATGTGACGGACAGTCGGCTCCTTCTGCGCCCGGTATTGAAAGCTGAAATCCCGGAAGGAAATAATCGGCTCCATGAAAGCCCCTCCTGATCTGAACCTTGAACTGGAAAAGGCGGATCGAACTTGACCCGCCTTTTGATGATGATTGTATCCGGCCTTACTGCTTTTCCAAGGAGCCCTTCTTGGCAATGGTCTTGGTATAAGCCGCAATCAACAGCGCGCCGACGATCACCGCCGTCAGAATGTTGGCGACCGCCGCCATCGCGCCCTGCGCAAAAACCTTGTCCACCGGCTCGGCATAAATCAGAATGTCCAGCACCGGCGCAACGCCGATCCACGCCACCGCATGCGCGATCACGTTGGCGATGGCGTAGGTCACAACGTCCTTCTTGCTAAACTCGCCCTCGTTGACGTTCAGCTTCTTGGCAAACAGGCCGACCACGATGCCCACAAACGTGGACGCGATCACCCAGCTCCACCACGGGCTGCCGCCCCAGCTCATGTCAATCAGCGTGTGGCCGATAAAGCCGATCAGGCCGCCCGCCACCGGGCCGTACATCGCCGCCAGCAGACCGAGCACCGCATATTGCAGGCTGATGTTCGTATTCGGAATGCCGCTGGGGATCGCCACAAAGCGGCCGAGCACAAAGAACAGCGCCGCGCCGATGGCCACGGCCACAACCGTCTTGACCGAATTTTTGTTGTTCATGATGATTTCCTCCTCCGTATTTTGCTTTCAACCCGGGAAACCGGGGAAATGCCGATAACCGCCCTCTATTGTAGCCCATTTTTGTCGAAAAGAAAAGACTTTTCGCGAATTTCTCTTTTCTCTGCCGTTTCGCGAAAGCGCAGGGTAAAAACGCTCTGTTTTCGGCTTTCTGCCGCACGCAGATTCTCCGCGTCCGTCGGCGCGTCGTCGCGCTTCATCACCCTGACAATCCGCCATTGCCGATCTCATATGGAAAAAGCGCGCCCCTGTCCACAGAGACGCGCCAGCGAATCGGAGAAAAATCAGGCGTCAACCCTTGACGGCGCCGGCCGTCACGCCGTCCATGAACTGCCTCTGCGCGAGGAAGAACACGACCAGCGACGGGATGATGGAAATCAGGGAAACCGCCATCACGCGGTTCCACGCGAAGCCGCTGTCCGCGTCCATGCTCATGCGCACAAACAGCGTCGCCGGGTAGCGCGCCGGGCTGTTGACGTAAAGCAGCGGGCCCATGAAGTCGTTAGACGACCACATGAACTGGAACAGACCCGCAGAGACCATCGCCGGCCAAAGCATCGGCACGAGCACCAGCACCAGCGTCTGCATGATGTTGCAGCCGTCGATCTTCGCCGCCTCATCCAGCTCACGCGGGATGTTGCGCATGAACTGAATCAGCATGTAGACGAAATACGTCTCCTGCGCGAACAGCGTCGGCACGATCAGCGCCAGATAATACGGCGAATCGACCCAGCCGAAGTTGCGGTACATCAGGAACTGCGGAATATTCAGCACGACCTGCGGCAGGAACAGCGTCGCCATCAGCACCGCGAACAGGAAGTTGCGCCCGCGGAAGCGGAAGCGGCCAAATCCGTAAGCCGTAATCGTCGAAGAGATGACCGTGAAGATCACCTTCGGGATGACGTATTTATACGTATTCAGCATGGCCTGCCAGATGTTGATATCGCCGCCGTAGTTGTTCATCGCGGCCTTGTAGCCCTCCATCGTCGGGCGGGTCGGGATGAGGCTCAGGGTGGAGAAAATCTCGTTGTTGTCCTTAAACGTGGCGCTGATCATCCACAGCAGCGGATAGACCATGAACACGCCCACGCCGATGAGGATGATGTAGCGGATGGTGGTGCTCATCGCGTGCTGCACGCGCAGGCTTGCCTTGGCGAACGCCGTGCGGTAAAGCACGATGAAGAGAATCAGGCCGCCGAGCAGAAAATAAAAGTTCTTCATCTGCCCGATGGATTCCGCCAGACCGACTGCGCTGACCACATCGACGGACGCGCCGTAGAAGCCCAGCCCCAACAGCACGATGCTCAGGACGAGAAAAACGATGCCAATGATGCTCATCTCTTAGCCCCTCCCATCGTCGTCGGAATAGTAGACCCACTTCTTCTGGCTGACAAAGGCGATCACCGTCAACACCATCACGATCACGAACATGACCCACGCCATCGCGGAGGACATGCCCACCTTGTAATCCTTGAAAGCCGTGTTGTACACGATGACGGAAATCAGCGTCGTCGCGTTGCGCGGGCCGCCGTTGGTGATGATGTACGGGCCGTTGAACTCCTGGAACGCCTGCACCAGCTGCGTCACCAGGTTATAGAAGATGACCGGGGAAATCAGCGGAATGGTGATGGAGAGGAACTGGCGGCCCTTGGTCGCGCCGTCGATGGAAGCCGCCTCGTAGAGATCCTCCGGCACGCCCTTGAGCGCCGCGAGGAACAGCACCATCGCCGAACCGAACTGCCACACGCGCAGCAGACAGATGATGAACAGCGCCCAGTTCTTATCCGCCAGGAAATTGATGGATTCAAAACCGAGCATCGCCAGAATCGTGTTGATGACGCCGTCGTTTTTAAACAGCGCTTTCCACAGCACCGCGATGGCCACCGAGCCGCCCAAAATGGAAGGCACATAGTACGCCGTGCGGAACAGACCCACGCCCTTGATTTTGAAATTGAGGATGTAGGCGATGAACAGCGCGAAAATCAGCTTGAGCGGAACGGTCATAAACGCGTAAGTGAAGGTCACTTGCAGCGCCTTGACGTTCTTAGGCTTGGTAAACGCGTCGATGTAGTTCTGGAAACCGACGACATTCTGCACGCCCTTGAACAGATCGTAATCCGTGAAGCTGTATACCAGCGAGGACACGAACGGATAGAGCTTAAAGATGCAGAAGCCGATCAGCCACGGCAGGATCAGGATAAAGCCCATGTAGCCCTGCTCCAGCTTGCTCAGCCCGCGCCGCCTTCTGAGGTCCTGGCGCGCGGCGGAAGATCCATTCGTCATGGAATCTCCCCCTTCCCTTCATAAATAATACAAATCAGAGCGGCTTAACATCCGCCAAGCCGCTCCGATTATCGATTTGGAAATTACTTGGCCAGCACTTCGGTGATGCCGTCGCAGAGCGCCTGAGCGGCTTCCTCAATGGAGTAATCCTTGTAGGAGAGACCGTCCATCACGTCATAGTACACGCCGTCGCTGCTCTTGAGCGCGCTGCTCTCGAACTTCGGGTCCAGCTTGTTGGAGCACCAGTCGAGCACCTTCGCGTTCGCCTCGGCGACCTTCGCGTTGAGCAGGCCTTCCTGCGCGCAGAGCTCGTTGGCCTTCTTGCTCAGCGGGATGCCGCGCTCGCTCTTCATCAGCTTCGCGCCCTCGTCGCTGTTGAGCAGGAACTCGATCAGCTGAGCCGCCGCGTTCTTGTCCGCCGCCGTGTTGGAGATGGCCAGCGCCAGGGAAACCTTGGTGAAGCCGCCGTGATACTCGCCCATATCGGCGAAGTAGTTGCCGACAAAGAATTCCTGGCCCTCGTTCAGAGCCTTCTCAAACTTGCTCGCGGAGGAATCCCACTCGAAGATGCCGGCATACTTGCCTTCCATCCACTTGGGGTTCTTGTCCAAGCTGTCTGCGCCGTCGCCGGTGAGGGTCTGGGCGGTCGGGATGACGTGGTTGTCTTCCAGGCTCTGGATGAACTCAAGACCCTTGGCGATTTCCTCGGTCGTGTAGTTCAGCTGGCCATCGACAACCCAATCCTTGCCGTACACGCTCTCGACGTAGTACACCATCAGGATCATCTTGTCGTAAGCGCCCAGCGCCAGCGGGTAATAGTCGTCGCCCAGCTTCTCGGCGAACACCGGGCCGGCGGCCATCAGGTCGGCCAGCGTGGTCGGGGTCTCAAGACCGGCCTTCTCGAAGGTGGTCTTGTTCCAGTAGAAGATACGGCCGGTCATGGAAACCGGGATCGCCAGCAGCTGACCGTCGATGGTGCACTGGGCGAGAGCCTTCTCACTGAACTGGGACAGGTCGATCACGTCCGCAACCTGGTTGAGGTCGTAGAACTTGCTGGAGCCGTCCGCGTTGGTGAAGGAGTACAGCCAGTTCCAGTTGATCTGGTTCACGTCGAAAGCGGAATCAGAAGCGAAATACTGGCTCATCTTGTCTTCCCAGCCGCTCCACGCGCTGTACGTGCACTGCACATCGATGCCGGTCGCGGCCTTGAAAGCCTCGACAGCCTGCTGGGTCGCTTCGTGGCGGGCATCTCCGCCCCACCAGGAGAAGGTCAGGGAGCCTTCGGCCATCGCGCAAACGGCGGTCAGCGCCAGCGCGAACGTCAACAGGCATGCGATCATCTTTTTCATCACAATTCGCTCTCCTTTAAAACTGAAATCTATTCTGCCGGAATTTCCGGCGCCAAGGGGTTTGCCTGCCCCTTTCAGCCATACATCAGACACCCTCCGGATTCAGGCCTTCCGCGGCGTTTTTCCGCGTCCCGCCTGTTCCCTATGTGCATGTTTATTATAATTTTTTGGTCAAGTTGTGTCAAGTGCATAAAATGGAAATCAATCTCTTGTGCGAAACTTTGTGAGGTTAAGCGATTAACCCGCCCTCAACCTTTGTTCAGCTATGCGTTAAACCTCCAGCGCGCAGCAGGCCATCAGGAAGGGCGCGGTGCCCTTCGTGTCCCCGCTGCACACGGTTTCGTGTACATAGTAGTCATAACTGCCATCGCGATACGGCTCCCCGCCCAGCCCCGCGACCTTGCAGATGCGCGTCAGTTCGGGGTAGCCGTCCGCCGCCGTGACGACGTTTTTCTGCCAGAGCGCGTCCATGCTTTCCCGCGCGGCAGCTTCTTCCTTCGCGCCGCACAGCCCCAGCGCCTTGCCCTTCGCCAGCCCGTAGATGAACATTGCCGAACAGGAGGATTCCGCATAGTTCTCTTCGCTCTCCGGCCTGTCCATCACCTGATGCCAGAGCTTGTCCGCGCCGCGCGCGGCCATCACCGCCGTCAGCAGCGATTTCATTTGCAGGCTCAGCTGCGCGTAATCCGGATGGCTTTCCGGCAGAGCGGCCAAAACGTCCGCATGCGCCATCACAAACCAGCCCATCGCGCGTCCCCAGACGTGCGGGGAAAGTCCCGTCTGCGGATCGGCCCACTTCTGCGCTTTCGCACTGTCCCACGCGTGCGCGTGCAGGCCGCTTTCCAGCCGCGTCTTTTCAAAGATCAGCTTCATCTGCTTCGCCGCCAGATCCGCCCACTGCATTTCGCCGAATGTCACGGCGAATTCCGTCAGGAACGGGCAGGCCATGTAAATGCCGTCCAGCCACATCTGCTGGGGATAGAGCTTCTTGTGCCAGAAGCCGCCCTCCGCCGTCGTCGGCTGACCCTTGATCTGCTCGATGAGTCGGCGGCACGCCTTTTCGTATTTCGCCTCGCCCGTCGCCTTGAACAGCCGCAGCGCCGTGCGCCCCATGCAGATCATATCCAGATTATATTTTTCCGGCTCATAGGTTAGAATCGCGCCGTCTTCGGTTACATACTGATCGACATTGGCCTTCGCCGCGTCGTAAAAGCGCCTGTCCCCGGTCGCCGCATGGACGTCCAGCCACGCTTTGGTGATGATGCCCCGCTCGTAGCACCAGTGATAGTTATACTCCTGCTCACGCGCGAGCGTGCCTTCACCCGCCCAAACGGTCTTTTCGTATCTCATGGGGGTTCCTCCTCACTCTACGTCGCGCAGCGTAATTTCGTCTTCCCGCGCGCCGACGATGCGCAGATCGGTCAGATGCAGGCCGCGCACATGCTCGGCCGTCAGACCCGCCAGCGTCACAGGCTGCTGCACCGCGTTCATCACCGGGAAGCTCGGCGTATCCTCAACCAGATGGATCTGCGTGTTTACGATGCTGATATCCTCCAGCGGCGCTTCCGGCAGGCCGTAAAGGCACGCAGCGGCGCTTTTGGCGTTGGTCACCACGATATCGGCCATGCGGATGCGGCGCACATGCGGCGTCGCATCCGTCACAGGCTGGACATTCGGGTCGGAAACGATGGGCAGCTTGCCATCCTTGCCGCAGAAATACATCAGGTTGATGACCAGCGGGCAGAGCACATCGTTCATCACAATACCCGTCACGCTCACATCCTCCACCGCGCCGCCGCGCCCGCGGCGGCTCTTGATGCGAATGCCGCGATCCGTTCCGTCAAACACACAGCCGGTGATGGAGACGCGGCGGATGCCGCCGCTCATCTCGCTGCCCAGCACCACGCCGCCGTGGCCGTGCACCATCGTGCAGCCCGTGATGGCGATGTTTTCGCAGGGCACATCTTCCAGCGCGTCCTCCGTGCCTGCCTTGACCGCGATGCAGTCGTCGCCCACATCGATGTGGCAGCCCGTGATGCGCACATTGCGGCAGCTCTCCGGATCGATGCCGTCCGTGTTGGGCGAATCGAACGGATTGACAATGGTCAGGTTGTCGATCGTCACATTTTCGCACCGAACCGGGTGAATCGTCCAGTTCGGGCTGTTGTGCACCATGAAATCGCTCATGCGCACGCGGGTGCAGTCCTCAAAGCAGACCGCGCACGGGCGCGCCGCGTCCAGCGTCTTGGCGCGGAACGCCGTCCACCACTTTTTGCCCTGTCCTTCCAGCGTGCCAAAGCCCGTCAGCGCCACGTTGACCTCGTTCTTCGCGTAAATCAGCGGGCGGCGGCAGGGCTGCTCGTAGCCCTCCCAGCGGATGTTCACAACGGGGTACGCGTCAAAATCATCCGTAAAGCGCAGCACGGCGCCCGCTTCCAGATGCAGCTCGACATTGCTTCTCAAAACGAGGCTGGCCGTCTCATATTCGCCCGCCGGCACAACGACGCGCCCGCCGCCCTGCACCGCCGCGGCATCGATCGCGCGCTGAATCGCGTCGCCGCAGAATTCTCCGCGCTTTGCGCCAAAATCCAGAATGTTCATCAGCCCAAATCCTCCCCGTTCTCGATGGCCGCAATCTGATCGATGCGGCGCTGATGGCGGCCGCCTTCAAACTCGCTCGTCAGAAAGGTCTGCGCAATCATGCGGCCCAGCTCCGTGCCAACCACGCGCGCGCCGAGGGCAAGCATGTTCGCGTCGTTGTGTACACGGCTCATCTTGGCGGAATAGCAGTCCGAGCAGGCGCAGCAGCGAATGCCCTTCACCTTGTTGGCCGCGATGGAAATGCCGATGCCCGTGCCGCAGCACAGAATGCCGCGCTCGCATTCGCCGCCCACCACGGCCTTCGCCGCGCGCTGGGCAAACACCGCGTAGTCGCAGCTGTCCGCGGTATAGGTGCCATAGTCGTGATAGGGCAGCTGCATCTCATCCAGCAGCGCCATGATTTCCTTTTTCAGCGGCAGACCGGCGTGGTCGCTTCCCAGTGCAATCATGATAAATACCTCCTACACACGTTCAAAATTGAATTCTTGCTTCAAACCGCCGCGAAGCGAAACGGAAGGGGCAGGGAACTCAGTTCTCTGCCGGGGAATTGGAGCCATGCGCCCGCTGTGCGGGAATCAGCATGGCGGAAATTGGAAACTGCAAGGAGCCGAAGGCGACTATGCACGTTTCCCGGTTTGGGACGAAGCCCCAGTCGTTCCCAATCGCGAAGCGAAAAGAAATGGGAGTCAGGAAGCGAAGCGTTACCTGACTCTTGAAGCGCTGGTTTGGGGCGAAAACCATACGTTCAGGTTTTCAGTCAATGAAATCTTCGGGGCGAAGCGGCTCGCGCCTGCCGTCGCCCGTCTCTTCCTGCGCCTCGTGTTCAGCCGTGTGATCCACGAAGACCAGGTTATGCAGATTCTCGCGGCTGACGACGGTATTCGTGCCCATGCACGCCCGGCAGCGATACAGGCATTCCGGGCAGACGCAGCCGAAGTTCGTGCCCTCCGATTGAATCATATACGTTCCGCATTGCGGACATCCGCACCGCATTTCGTTTATCCCCCTTATTCCTGCGCCGCGTCGGGCAGCATCATGTGCGCCCCGCAGCGCGACAAAATTCCACGATCCTCTTCACTCGTGGAAAGCGCGCGGAACTCGTATCCCGCCTCGCGGAAATAGGCTACCAGCTCCGGCAGAATGCGCCGCGTTCTGGCTTTGCCCTCGTGCATCAGCAGGATGATGACGTCCTTGCCTTCCGTCTGCCTGAGCGTATAATCCAGCATCTCCTGATCGCTCGAAAAGGTGTACTGCGCGTCGCCCGTCATCGTGTTCCAGTCAAACCACGCGTAGCCCGCGTCCCGCACCAGCGTCTTAACGCGCGACTTATATGCCGTGCTGCCGCCGGGAAAGCGGAACAAATCGGTCGAAAAGGTCTCATCCACCTCTTCGCGCATTGTCTTTTCAAAACGCGCCAGATCGCGCAGCACAAATTCCGCATCCTTTTGAATGCGGCCAATGGAGTGCGCCATCGTGTGGCTGCCGACGGCGTAACCTGCCTGCACAATCTGTTTGGCGTATTCCGGAAACGCGCGCACGCTCAGCCCCACCAGAAAGAACGTCGCGGGCACGTCCAGCTCGCTCAGCGTTTCCAGCAGTTCCGGCGTGTCCTTCTTCGGCCCGTCGTCAAAGGTGAGGTAAACCACGCGCCGCGCTTCCGTCTGCTCGGCCATGCCTGCGCACGGAAGCGCCATGCACAGCAGCACCAGCAGCGCAAGCCCTCGCTTGATCATTCCGGATTCCCCCTTCACAGGAGTTTCTGATGCGTGAAGCTGCGCCGCCCCGCCGCAAAATCGCCGACAATATCGCCATGGCCGCGCAGAATGTACTTGTAGGAGCAAAGCCCCTCCAGCCCCATCGGGCCGCGCGCGTGAATTTTGCCCGTGGAAATGCCGACCTCCGCGCCAAAGCCGTAGCGATAGCCGTCGGCGAAGCGCGTCGAGCAGTTCTGATACACGCCCGCGGAATCCACCAACGCAAAGAACTTACCGGCCGCCGCCTCGTCGCGGGTAATGATGCAGTCCGTGTGATGCGAACCATGCTTATTGATGAAAGCAATCGCCTCGTCGATGGAATCCACCGTATGAACCGCCATCGTCAGCGCCAGATACTCGCGCCCCCAGTCGCTTTCGTCCGCCGCTTCGCTGGCTATGCCCGCCGCGTAGAGCGCCGCGCGGGCACGCTCGTCCGCGCGCAGGGTCACGCCCGCCTTCGTCAGCGCTTTGGCGATTGCGGGCAGGGCGCCGGCCAGCTGTCCGCTGTGAACCAGCAGCATCTCGGCGGCATTGCAGGCAGCCGGATACTGCGTCTTCGCGTCCACGACGATGCGCGCGGCCATCTGCGCGTCGCAGTCCGCATCCACATACACGTGGCACACGCCGTCGCTGTGCCCCAGCACCGGAATGCTGCTGTTTTCCATGATGTAACGCACAAAAGCGTTCGAGCCGCGCGGGATGATGAGGTCGATATCCTCGTCCATTTTGAGCATGACGGAAACATCCTCGCGCGTGGTCAGCAGGCCGCACCAGCCGTCCGGCAGGCCCGTGGCGACGCTCGCGTCGTTCATGATATCAAACAGCGCTTCATTGGTATGCAGCGCCTCCCGGCCGCCCTTGAGCAGCACGGCGTTGCCGCTCTTGAGGCACAGCCCGCCGATCTGGATCAGCGCGTCGGGCCGCGATTCAAAGATCACGCCGACCACGCCGATGGGGCAGCTGATGCGCGAAAGCACCAGCCCGTCGGCCAGTTCGGTGCGCAGCTGCTCCTGCCCGATGGGATCGTCCATCGCGGCCAGCTGTTCCAGACCCGCGCAGACGTCGCCGAGCTTGTGCTCGTCAAACTTGAGCCGCTTGAGCGCGGGCGCGGCCAGCCCTTCCTTTTCGGCCTGCCGCATATCGATATCGTTCGCTTTGAAAATCTGTCCTGCTTTCGCGCGAAGGGCGGCGGCAATCGCCAGCAGCGCGCTGTTGCGCGTCTTGCTCGGCGACGCGGCCAGCGCAAAACTCGCCTGCTTGGCGGCGTGCGCCACGTCGGCGGCGGTCACTTCCCGATTATTCATACAGCGCCTCTTTCACCATGTTCCGCATGGCCGTTTCGTCGGCCCGCAGCGGGTTTTCGCTCGTCACCTGCTCCGCCGTCGGCAGCGCCATTTCGCTGCGATCGTCTCCGCCCTTGACGGCGGAAGCCAGCGTGACGGCGGTCATCGCGTTCAGATTGGTATCCATCGAGCCGAGCAGTTTCGTGCCCAGCCCCAGCATGCTGCCCAGATCGCCGTTGTTCATGCCCGCGTAGAGCAGCTGCATCAGCATGTCATAACCGCGGCTGCGCGCCGGATCGTCCCCGTCGAGCTTCAGGCGCACAAAGGTCAGCGCCTCGTCGCCGGTCAGGTCGTTCCAGCCCGCGTCAAGATTCATCGCCTCAGCTTCCGCGTCCGTCAGCTCCATGCTCACGGTATCCACGGCATCGACAAGCTCCGGCAGGTTGCTCACGTCCAGCGCGACATACGTGCCGATGTTCAGCCCCAGCAGCGTGTTGACGGCGCGCTCAGCAACCAGACCCCGGCTCTTCTTCGCGCCCAGCGCGTAGACGTCGGCCAGCCTCGTTTCGCCGTTTTCCGGCACGTCCACCGTCAAATCACAGTTTACGCGGAGCATCACCGAGCGCCCCGTCCGGCTGTTGATGGAGGCGATCATCATCGTGTCGGTCTCCCCGCCGTCCTGCAAGAGCACGAGGATGTTGCTCACGTTTTTGTCCAGCGCCGTATTCATATTGATGTCGCGCTTGGTGATGGTAATTTCCGCCGAAGCGCCCGCGCACAGCAGCATCATCAGCGCAAAAAATGATGCAAAAAGACGAATATGTTTCATGAATCCTCCTGTGTTTGTCCTTGGGGCTTTTAACTCCTTCCGTCACGCCTGCGGCGTGCCGCCTCCCTCTAAGAGGGAGGCCTTATGTATATACTCTTCCAAGCCAATCAACTGTGCCGCCAAAAAGCATTCTTTTTTGCCGGAGCAGTCGGAACAGCGAAAGTCCTTCAGCAAAACGGACTGAGGGAGTTAAAATGCGTCAAACATGTTACTTCTTCTTAAAAATAAACAGCTTGGAGAACACGTAGTTCAGGATAATCACCACGATGTTCACCAGCAGTTTCATCGCCAGGTCGTTCAGGTGCAGCATCTCCACCAGCAGGAACATCAGCACCGTTTCCATGCCCAGCGAAACCAGCCGCATCGTGAAAAAGCTCCCCGCCTCGCGCAGCAGCGCCGCCGTGCTTTCGCAATGCGTCTTGAAGACGAAAATCTTATTGGCCACATAGCCGAACGCCACCGCGATAACCCACGCCGTCCACGTGCCCGCCATCACGCTCATACCCGCGGTGCGCGTCGCGAGGAAATAAGCCACATAGTTGACCAGCGTCGTCGCCACGCCGACAAACAGATAACTGACCAGCTCCGTGTTCTCCCACAGTTTCAGGCATGCGTCGCCCAGCTTCGGGGAGATTTTCGCAATCAGGCCGATCACCGCGCGCGCCAGCCAGTCGATGCCTTTCCAGATGATTTTCATATGTCTTTCCTCTTTCTCTGTGTTTTTACGTTTTCGTTCGTTATTATAACACGACCATCTATCCGGGTCAATTCCCGCGCGCGGCGCGTCAATTCTTCCCAAAATGACGCGCTTAATCGCTCAACCTGACCGTGTTCCTGCAAAAACCCGTCTCTTTCGCCGCCGCATGCCGCCGCCCGGTGGAATTCTGCATCTTGGCCTGCATGGCACTGCGCAGATTTTCTGCCGCCCAAATTTCCCGCCTCCGCTTCCATTTTGGCGCTTCATCCTTTATAATAGCAGAAAATGAGTTCCGCTAAGGAGGCGTTATCCATGGAGAATCCCATCGTATCGTGGCTGTTTGAAACCGACGCCGTTCGCGTCTGTCCCGAAGGCCAGCCGTTTTGGTATACATCCGGCAAGCTCGGCCCGTTCTACATCAATACCCAGTTCCTCTACGGCAGCGAAGAGGCAGCCAACGCGCTGCTGACCGTCATCGAGCAGGCTTGCGCGGGCGATAAGCTCCGGTTTTACGACAAAGTCTACGGCGAAATCGAAAAGCAGCTTGCAGCCTGCCCGATTTATCGTCAGCTGATCGACCTGATGACCGAAGCCGCGCGCAAAATGGACGTGGATTTCGTCTCCGGCGGCGAGCGTCGCGACTTCTTCTTCTCCATGCCCGTGGCGCGCAAGCTGGGGCTGGGTCATCTGTCCATCTTTAAGGATCTGTCCAGCGTCTACACCGACGCAAACGGCGTGAGCATGCCCGCCGAGCAGGCGAGCCTGTCCGGCAAACGCAGCGTGCATATCGCCGATCTGGTGACGGTCGCTTCTTCCTATATCCGCGCATGGATTCCCGCCGTGGAAGGGTTGGGCGCGAAGATCGCCTGTTCGCTGGCCGTCGTCGATCGCGATCAGGGCGGCAGCAAGATTCTCGCCGACGCGGGCTGCCCGCTGACCACGCTGGTCGTCATCAAGCCGGAGCTGTTTGAAACCGCGCACAAGATGGGCCGCATCACCGACAAGCAGCTTGCGCTCGTGCTGCATTTCATCGACGATCCGGATGCGTTCATGCGCAGTTTCCTGCTCGCCCATCCGGATTTCCTCGCAAACGAGCTTGCCAAAGGCGGCAAAAGCGCTCAGCGCGCGCAGCTCTGTATCGACAGCGGCTTCGCCCCTGCCGAAGCCCTGCCCAAAGCCTGATGCAGCTTTCGCTTCTTCCGCTCGATCCGCCGCCCTGTCTGCGGTATTTCATCCGCGCGGACGGCCGCCATGCGGGCGGGATCACGGTTCACTCCGTTCAGGGCGCGCAGTTTTCCTACGGCGTCGCCGTTTCAGGGGACATGCGCAGGCGCGGCGTGGCCTCGTCAGCGCTCATGCTGCTGTTTGAAACCATGAAATCGCGCGGCTTTACCGCCTGCGTCGTGCAAATTGCGCCGGACAACGCCGCTTCGCTGGCGCTGCACCGAAAACTGGGCTTTGTTCAAACCGGGCGGAATGCACAGGCCGTGACGATGGAAAAGGCGTTATAAGCGCAGAATTGTCCCCGACTTATTTCATCCGGCAAAAAAACAGACGTTTCTCAATGTGAAACGTCTGTTTTTTCTTACCATGTCGCACAGAAACCCGTCACATACCAATCGTCCTTCTGGAGGGTATATTGGCAGTTTTCCTGCGTGATTTCGTTTTCCGGCACGACGGACATATTATAATACTTGCGCTTGGGGTTCGCGTTGTAGCGGTAGTTGATGCGCCGCACGGTCGAATTGAGATTTCCCTCGATGGTCGTCAGCTCATACAGCCCGCCGCCCAAATCCCGCACGCTCTCCACAATCGCCACGTGCGTATACGGCGTGGACGAGCGCACGCCGTAAATCACCAGATAGCCCGGCTTCGGCACAGCGCCTTCCGTTCCATCCAGCCAGCGTCCGTGTTCCTCAAAGGCGAGGCGCACATTGCCCACGCGCCCTTCCATCGCGGAGATGCAGTCGCCCGGCTGCACATCCACATCCTGCTTGTAGCGAACAAGCTGCAAACCGCTGTGGTACGCGCAGTAAATCTGGAAGACCGAGCACCAGCCGATTTCGCGCTTGTCGTGGTAATACCACTGGGTATATTCGTTGCACTTGGGCAGGCGCGTCCAGTCGTTCTTTTCAAATTCCGCGCGCGCAAACAACACAAAGTTGCGCGCCGCCAGCGGCATATCCTCCGGAAACGTCAGGTCGTAGGTTTCCAGCTCGCCCTCCGCCTGCGTTTCAATCGCTTCCGGCGGAACTTCCATCTTCACCGGCGCGGTATCGGCCAGCGCGCCCGCCGCCATCATCATCAGCAGCAGAAAGCATAAAATGATTCTTTTCATTGTAACAGCCTTTTAACTCCTTCCGTCACGCCTGCGTCGTGCCAACCTCCCGCTAAGAGGGGGCAGTTGCTACACGCTGCCAAGCAAAGCAGAAATCCTTTTTCAAAAGCACTTTAAGCCGATCATAAGCCGGAGGTGTCAGCGAAGCTGACGGAAGGCGTGATTTGTCCCTTTAGTCCTCCATCACAATCGACAGCTCACCGTCAAGCGGAAGCGCCTTCTCTTCCCCGTTTTCCGTGACGCGAACCGTCCAGCCCGTCTCCTGCGTCCTGATCGTATAGCGGGCATGGCTGGGAGACACGCGCTCGCTGGCCACGTCGAACGACGCGCCGCCGATGCAGAGGTTCTCCATCTTCCAGCCTTCCCAGCCGATGGGCGTATGCGGATGCCACGCAATCGTCTTGCGTCCCGCATCGGGTCTGATTCCGAACAGGCATTCAAACACCGGCCAGATCATCCCGGCCGCCGCCCGCGCCTGAAGCAGCACGCCTGGCGCGGCATCCTCCGTGCGGATGGAGCCCGGCAGGCCCGGCGCGGCGGAGGCGACCATCTGCATCAGACAGCCGATCATCTGCTCCACGTGGACATGCTCGCCGTGCCGCTTTGCGCGCTCGGCCAGCGTCGCGTTCGGCGCGATGTCGCTTTCTTCCCTTTGAGCAGGGAGTTTTTCGAGCAGCGCCAGCGTCGGCGTGTCGTCCGCGCCCGTAAGATTCAGAATATACGCGTGACCGACGAGCGCCGCGCGCACGTCTTCCAGCATATCCTCCTGCACATCTTCAAAGCCCTTGGTACTCCGGCGCAGATAGTTGATGCAAAGCCCCGTCATCGGCAGCATGGCCGCCGCGAACGTCTTGTCGCCGGACCAGAGCAGCGTGCGATGCACGAGCGCGACAAACTGCGCGCTTTCGCGTTCGCCGCCAACCTGCAAAACCTTACCGGAGAGGGACACGCTGCGCGCCAGACGGCCGGGGGCCATCTGCGCCTGCGCGCTCACGCCGACGAGCGTATGCAGCATTTCCTGCACGCGCGCCGCGCCGCCCAGCGGCAGAAGCGCTTCCATCGCCTTTGCCCATCCTTCGCCGTACAGCGCGGGATGCTCCGGCAGATCGCAGCACAGCGCGCACCCGCCGCGCGGCAGGGTGCGAACCAGCCAATCGGCGTAGAGCTTCGCCCAGTTGACGCTCTGTTCCAGCGCGGCGCTGGGCATCGTCGCGGCGCTGCGCGCCATCACCCGATCGATGCGCGCACGCTTTTCGGCGAGCAGGGTTTCGGCCTTTTCTCTCAGCAGCGCCAGCGCTTCCTCCGCCTTGGAGCGGGAGGGATAGCCGCCCGCAATATACAGCCGCATGGCTGCCTGCCCGTTTGCGGCCAGCCGCAGGCGGTAGAACAGGCGGCCGTTGACGCCCTTGCCCTGGGTATTGCCAAAGCCATAGACGCTCTGCGGCAGATCGGCCTGAAGCACGCGGCAGTTCGCGTCCGCGCCCCAGACGGCGTGCCACGGGTTCCGACTGTCGCGGGCAAAGAACGCCTGCTCCTGCTCGTCGTATTCACCGACATCGCGGCCAAGCTCTGCGCCGTCCTCGCCGCGCGCGGCGGCGGCAGTCAGGATATCGGTGCGCACAGTGAAGGAGACCTCGACCATGCGCGGCGCGTTTTTGAGGTTTTCAATCATCAATTCGACCACGCAGCCGCCCACTCCGTCGGGAATAAACTGACGGCGAACGACGTGCAGCTGCTGTTTCTGCATACGGTAGTGAAACGCGGTGACGACCGGATGGATTTCACAGGCGTCGGCCTGTGTCAGCGGCACGTCGTCGATGGCCAGGAAGAAGCCATCGCAGACCTTCTTTTCCCCGGCCCAGAGGCCGCCCATTTCGCCTGGCACGGCAAGGCCCATATCCGGGAAAAGGCCGTTCTGCGCGCCGATGAGCACGGCGCTGCTGCCCGCGATGACGACCGGCGCATCCAGCCGGTCATAACGATAGACCCTATAATCGCTGCGCATTTGAGCTCCTCCTTTTGGGGCTCTGCCCCAAACCCTGGCAGGGAACTGAGTTCCCTGCACCTTCCTCTTTCCATCCACTGCGTGGATGGATTATTTCATCCAAACATCTTTTTTCTTCTATCACGAAGTAATAAATGAAGTGGGAAGTCCAGAAACCTCAGGTTTCTGGCGGGGCTTGGGGCAACGCCCCAACGTCTCCCAACGTCTCCCAACGCCTCCTTACCCCTTCGCAACCGCGATGATCGTTTTGAAAATCAGCCTGATGTCCGCAAGCGGGGAAATCTCCCGCAGATACTTCATGTTCAGCTCGATTTTATCGGGCATAATCTGCTCGATGTACATCTTTTCGGGGTCGTCTGTCCCAGCCAGCAGATCGTTTTCGTTGCGATAGGCAATCGACGCATAATCCGTAATGCCCGGCCGCACAAGCAGCACCTGCCGCTGATACGGCGTATAGAGCTTCACATACCGCTCCACTTCGGGGCGCGGGCCGACGAAGCTCATCTGCCCGCACAGGACGTTGAGCAGCTGCGCCAGTTCATCCAGCTTGGTCTTACGCAGAATCGCGCCGACGCGCGTAATCCGGTTATCGCGTCCGACGGTGATCGCCAGCCCCTTTTTATCCGCGTCCGTCACCATCGAGCGGAATTTGAAAATGCGGAACGGCTTGCCGTCTCTGCCAATGCGCACCTGCCGGTAAAACACCGGGCCGGGATCATCGATCACCACCGCCAGCGCGATGAGCAGCAGCAACGGCCAGAGCACCGCCAGCGCGCATGCCGAGAGCAGGATATCCATCGCGCGCTTGGCGATGAGCTGCGGTTTCCGCCGCGCCAGCACCTCGGCGATGTCCATCGGTTCTTCATTCTTTTGCATGGTCGTTCCTCATCTTTCGTCAAACCCGGTCAAACACATAGGTAAACAGGAAGCACATCGTAAACGCCATTTTTTTCTGCATCAGAAAGAGCTTCATACCCAGCTGAGCCGGGAAATCGCCGGGCTTCACATCGTCAAACAGCGCGGCAACGTCCGGCCTGTTCATATATGCCTTCGCGCGGCGCACGCGCTCCCCGAACGCATAAGGCGTGCCGGGATAGCAGAAATTGCGCACGGTGTTCACCGCCATCTTGCGTCGGCGGATTTTCATGCGGCGCATGCACTCCGGATGATCCGCCAAAAGCGTTTCCAGCGCATCGTTGGATTTTTCATAGCTCTCCGGCACGTGAAAGCTGAAATGCTTCGTCACGCTCCCGGTGTGAAAGCGGTAATGATAATACGCCCTGTCCACCGCGACGGCGCGGCCCGCGTCCTTCATGCAGGTGACGATAAAGAGCAGATCTTCCGCATATCGAATATCCGGGCGGAAGCGGTGACTGCCAATGACCTCGCGCCGAAACAGGTTGCGCGGCGTGTAGCCGGAAAGCGGAAGCTCGTCGCTGTCCGTCGGTTTGGAAAGCATCGCGGGAATCAGCGTCCTGCCGATGGCTTCCCGATCAAACACCGTGCCGTCGTCAAAGCCCAGCGGCACATTTTCGTGCTTGTCGCCCCTGTCCTTGAACACCCGGCAGAACGAAATATCCGCCCGGTTGTCCTCTGCCGCACGGTATAGCGTCTCAACCATTTCCGGCTCCGCCCAATCGTCGCCGTCGCAGAAGCCGATATAATCTCCCCGCGCCGCATCCAGCCCCGCGTTGCGCGCCGCCGATACGCCCTGATTTTCCTCAAAGGCAATCACGCGGATGCGGCTGTCCAGCGTCTCCGCCTTGCGCAGAATCGCCAGCGAATGATCCGGACTGCCGTCGCAGATGAAAATCAGCTCAATGTCCCGAAGCGTCTGCGCGCGCAGAGAAGCAATGCAGTCCGGCAGAAACGCCTCCGCGCCGTAAACCGGGATAATGACTGATACTTTTGGATTGATCATTGATTTATCTCCCATGTGGAAGGTGCAGGGAACTCAGTTCCCCGCCGGGGTTTGGGGCAGAGTCCCAACGTTCCCTTATTCCGCGCGCCAGAGCGGCGCCTGAACCAGGAAGTATGTGCAGCCAATCACCGAAAACGGCGCATAGACCGACTCAAACATGCCCACCAGAATAAACACCGTGCAGAAAGCCAGCGGCGTGGCCGCATACGGGCTTTCCCGGCGATGCGCCCAGTAATACTTCACGGCACGGATAAACGCCAACACCGTATAGCACACCAGCAGGATGCCCGCGATGAAGCCGTTGTTGTACGTCACGCCAAAGAACGCGTTGTGCGCGTTGAAATGGCGGTCGCCTGCGCCGTCCTTCGCCACCCATTCCCAGATGACGCTGTCCTCGTGGCCGTTCCACGTCAGGTTTTCCAGAATCGTCATCCAGATGCCCCAACGGTCGCTGGTCAGGTCGTCCATGCTGATCTTTCGATCTTCCGGCTTGGGCACAAGGATCTCGTTGCCGTAAGTCTCGTGATTGTACACGGCGAGGTTGTAATCCTCCACCGCCGCTTCATACATCTTGTCCTCCGTGATCTTCACGCCCGCCGCGCCGCAGAGCGCGATGAACACGCCGAGCACCGCCAGCAGCCGCTTCGGGTGCTTCGCCGTGCCCGCAATGATTGCCGCAACCAGAATCGCCGCCACGCCCGCAAACGCCAGCAGACCCGAACGGGAGAGCGTCGCCAGCAGCATAACCGCCGCCCAAACGCCCAGCAGCAGATAGGCCAGCGCGGCCTTCCTCTTCTTCTCCGTAAAGCTTGCGTAAGCCAGCAGCAGCGCCGCCGTCGCCATCACGATGCAGCACATCGACAGGCAGTTCGCGTCGTAAAAAACGCCCTTGTAGCCCGGATAGGCAAAGCTCAGCGGCACGGAAACCGACGACCACGCCAGAAACGGAAGCACCGCAAACACCGCGCCGCGCAGAATCGAGCGGAACGTGGAATTGTCGTCGCGCGAAGCGAACACCGAAAACACAATCGGGTAGCAGATCAAAAGCGACACGCTCTCCGGCAGCCAATCCTGATAAAACAGGCCGGAAACCACCATCATGCCGTGCAGTGCAAACCACAGTCCCGCCATGCCCTTGTGAAAGCGCACGCGGGTCTTTTGTCCGGGCGTGCGCGCCGTCAGCGTCACAAACGCCAGCAGAATCATGCCGAAAAGCACGAAAATCATCCAGCGCATCGGAAATTTCCGCTGCGTGAACAGTGAGCAATAGCCGATCAGCGCGAAAATCGCCACGGTCAGCAGCCGCGAATCAAAGATTTCGTTGAAAATGCCCGTCACCCGATCGTACAGGTTGAGCATCCCCGTTCCGTCAATGCCCTGCTTGCGCATGTTCTTTCCTCCAATGCTCGATGGCTTCGCGGTAAACCCCCGCGGTGATTTCGGCGTTGTGCGCCCATGTCAGTCTGCGCGCGTCGCGCGTGCCGCGCGCCCGCAGCGCTTCATACGCTTCTGGATGGGCGAACACAGCGCGCATGACCGCTTCCACCGCGTCCGTGTCGGCGGCGGGCACAAGAAAGCCGTTCTCGCCGTCCGTGATGGTGTCGGCAATGCCCTCGTTTTCCGCGCCGACGGCGATGCAGCCCGCCGCCATCGCCTCGATGTAGACAATGCCGTATCCCTCGCCCCAGCTGGGCAGAACGAACAAGTCGCTCTGCGCCATCCGCCGCAGCACTTCTTCGTGCGGCAAACCGCCCGTCAGCGTCACGCTCTCTTGCAGACGCAGCTCGGCGATCCGGGCCTTGAGCTGCGCTTCCATTTCGCCGATGCCCACGATGGTCAGCGTCGCATCTTCATATTCATCCGCCAGACGCGCGAACGCCTCCAGCGTTTTATCCATACATTTTCTCGCTTTGAGCGTGCCGACGGAAATCACCGAGCGCGGCCTGCGCGCTTCGTTTTCCGGCACAAGCGAAAGATCTACGCCGTTCTGCACAACGCGGCTGATCTTTCCCTCCCCGCGATACGGCGCGACGCGCGAGAGCAGCAGGCTCGAAACCGCCATCAGCGCATCGACGTTTTGCGCGGTTTCGATGTTGCGCTTCCACGGCGTTTGACCGGGAATGAAGTAGTGGAACACATCCGTTCCATGCACCGTCAGCGCGACGGGCACGCCCAGCGCCCGCCCCAGCAGCCGCCCCGCGTGCCCCTCTCTGGGGAGCATGTGCGCGTGAATGACATCAAACGGCTTTTCATCGTGCAGTTTTCGGGCAATCGGCAGTGCCGCGCGATACATCGGATAGCCGCCCAGCAGCTTTTCGCCCGCATTGCCCAGCGTCAGGCAGCGCGGAAAATATACGGGAATGCCGTCGATGACGTCCGCTTTCGGCGTCCGCTTGTCCGTTTGGGCCAGCACGGGGCGAAGCCTTTTCATCATCGGCATCGTGCCTACACAGGAGATGACCGTCACGTCATGCCCCTGTTCCCGCAGAGCTTTCGCCTGCTCGTGCACATAAAAGCAGTACGGCGAATTATCCGCCAGGCGATGAATCATCATCAGAATCCGCATTCGGCCACCTCCTTTTAGGCTCTGCTCCAAACCTTACGGACGCGCCATGCGCGCCCTTACATTTTTATCCGTAAACCCGTAACTCCAGCCCCCGAACGCGCCCCGCAGGGCGAAATCGTTCGGGACGTTTTCAGCCCCTCTCCCCTTTTTAGGGGAGATGTCGCCGCAGCGACAGAGAGGCGGGTGCAGGGTGTCCCTGCTCGTTTCAGAGGGGGTTATGGGGTTCCTAGGGGATTTAAGGGGGAGAGGTCGAAATCTCCCCCTAATCCCCTAGGCTCAGCGGAGCGCGTCCCCCGCATTGCCCACAGGCAATGCTTCACACTCCGCGTTTTTCAATACATATCTCCCGATACAGTCTCATCCACATGCCTGCGATCCGCGGCCACGCGTATTTCTCCGCACCGGCTACACATCGCCGCGACCGCTGGGCATACCCCTGCGTGACCTGTTTCAGCGCTTCCGTCTGCGCCTGCACATCGCCGCACGGCACGGCATAGCCGATCTCGCCCTCTGGAAACTGGCCGTCAAACCCCTGCCCCTTCGTATACAGCACGGGCACGCCCTGGCTCATCGCCTCCAGATAGACCATGCCGAACGTCTCCGCCGAGGACGGCACAAGCAGCACATCACAATCCGCGTAGAACGCCTTCATCGCGTCCGTGCCCGATATGCGCCCCAGATAGCGGTCGCCCGCCCGCATCGCCGCGCAGAACTTTTCCTCAAGCGGCCCGTCGCCGCACGCGACCACGTCAAAGCCCGCCGCATGCGCCGCATTCAGCGCGTCCAGCGGACGCTTCCGTTCGTTCATCCGCCCCGCAAAACCCACGCGCACAGGCGCATGCGGCGCGGTTCGGGGTTCGCCATCCAGCCATGCGGGATCGATGCCGTTGGGAATGACATGCAGCTTTTCATCCAGCGCATCCCGCGCCGCGCCCGAAAACCAGCCGAGCACCTTCTCCCGCGCCGCGCTGCCCAGACAGACCACCCGCGCCGCGCCGCGCAGAATCCGCCGCGCCATCGGCCGCAAATGCGGTTCATATTTCCAAATCGCCGAAAGATCGCTGTATCGCAGCGTGACGACATACGGCAAGCCGCGCTTTTTCGCCAGCCGTTCAGCGATTGAACCGTCGGTGAACAGCGTATGCGCGTGGATCAGCGTCACGCCGGATAAATCGATCTGCTTTTCAATCGCCGGAACGCTCCTCTGCGCCTTGCGGAAGAAAAACAGCGCGTCGCTCTGCTTTACCGTCATCGCGCGGACGGTCTTCACCCCGCGCGGCTCGTTTTTATTCAAATCCGCCGCGCGCTTTTCCGGCACGAACACGATTTGCTCAATTCCCTGTGCATCCAGCGCTTCAAACAGCTGCGGAAAGACAGTCGAACCGGCGAGGTTGCAGCAGATATGCAGCACGCTCACCGCCTGTCACCCGCCTTTTTCTTTTCCTTCCCCGCTTTTACGAATTTCGGCAGCGCCGCAATGCCGCACAACGAACCGAAGCCGTAAGCAAAGTGGAACGCCGGATAGAGGATGATTTCAACCGGCAGGAACTTCCATCCCTTTTCCTTCGCGATCGTATACGAATAGAAAAAATCCAGCAGCAGATACGCGCCCCATTCCAGCGCCAGCAGGCCGCCGAAGAGCATGCTCCGCGTGAGCAGCGTCAGCAGCACGAGCAGGATCGTAGAGAGCACGAACGCCAGCGGAACGAAGTGGCGCACGCCCATCGAACCGGGCACAAGCGTCATCGTGATGACGTTCCATTTGCCGTTCATGTAGCCCATTTTCATAATGCCGCGCATCGTATCGCGGCAGTAATACTGCACGCGGATGTTGTGGTTGAGGTAGATCTTGCCGCCGTTTTTGCGGATGCGGAAATTCAGCTCGTTATCCTGATTGCGGGTCATGCGCTCGTCAAACCCGCCAATGCGTTCAAACAATTCCCGCTTGAAACAGCCGAAGGGCACGGTATCCACATAGCCGTCCTCGGTCGTCAGGCGGTAGGTCGCGTTGCCCACGCCCAGCGGCGTTTTGAGCATCTCCGCGATGGCCTCGCCCATGAAGCCGCGCCCGTGCGTCTCAAAGACGCCGCCCGCATTGTCGCAGTCCTGCGTGAGCAGCGTCTCCACGGACAGACGAATATAGTCCGCCGGATATTCCGCGTGCGCGTCCAGCCGCACGATCACCGGCGCGCTGCTGTGCGCAATGCCGATGTTCATCGCATATGGCACAGTGCGGTTCGGGTTATCCAGCACCACGATCTGCGGATGATCCTTCTGCATGGCATGCAGCATCTCGACCGTGCGATCCTCCGAACGGCCGTCCACAAAAATGACCTCCATCTTCTCAGCGGGATAATCCTGCGAAAAAATGGAGTCCACGCACGCGGCGATATAGCGCTCCTCGTTGCGCACAGGCAAAATCACCGAAATGAAAGGCAGCTGCATGCTTATCTCCCAACTTCCTGACAAATAATCACAATGGTATTCGATTGATTATAACACAAAGCCCGCCATAAAGAAAGACGCATGCGGATTCCTTACAAAAAATTGAAATTCAGGGTTGACAATCCCGCCATATCATGCTATACTATTTTTCGTTCCGAGTGACTTGGTCTGTTGGCTCAGTTGGTAGAGCACATCGTTCACATCGATGGGGTCACTGGTTCGAGTCCAGTACAGACCACCATAATAAAGCCATGCAAATGCTTGCATGGTTTTTCTTTTTCCATTAAAGTTTTTGAGTTCACATCGATGGAGGTTTTTTCCGCCGCCTGTGGCGGTTTCAGTTTCTGTATTCCGTCGTTGTTCCTTTTTCATCTTCATATTTTCCGACACTACATGTCGCCGGGCCGATTGCGCGAGGCATTTTTCGGATTGTCATGCGCCATATGTCCGCCACAGTCGCCTGATTTTCTGTTTTCACTTTTCCCGTTATATAAAACGGCTGTCAAGTTTTTAGGCTTAACAGTCGTTTTTCTTTATTTTCCCTCGTCCAGCGCTTTGATCTCGATGACCCTGCCGCCAAGTTTTTCATAGACGCGATGAGAAATGGAGAGCACCGTCCGCCCGACGGACGCGCGGCGGAGCGCCTCCAGCACCCGCGCTTCCGTTTCCGCGTCAAGGTTCGCCGTGATCTCGTCAAGCAGAAGCACGGCGGGATCGGCCGCCGCCGCGCGGGCGATGCAGAGCAGCTGCCATTCGCCCTGAGAAAACAGACCGTCCGAACAGGGCGTGTCATAAGCGGCGGGCAGCGCGTCGATGGCGGCGTCCAACCCGGCCAGCCGTGCCGCATTCTGCGCCATTTCCCGGCTGATGCGCGGATCGCCCAACGTGATCTGGTCCAGCACCGTGCCCGGCACACGGGCGAAATGCTGCTCCACACAGCCGATGCAGCCGCGGCGCTGACGATCCGTGATTTGCGAAACATCCACGCCGCCGATGGTGATCGTTCCCGCTTTCGGCTGATACAATCCCATCAACAGCTTGAACACGGTGCTCTTGCCCGCGCCCGTGCGGCCGACAAGCGTCACCTGTTCGCCAGACTTCACCGTGAAGGACAGATCGCGCAGCACCGTCCGCTCGTCATAGCCAAAGGTCACGTGAGAGACAACCACGTCGCCGCGCGGCATGGACGTGCCCTCTTCGGCGAGCATTTCCCTTTCCGGCTGTGCGAGGAACGCGTCGATACGCTTCACGCCCGCCATCGCGGATTGAATCGTCTGAATCTCCATGCCGAGACTCTCAATCGGCGTGAAGAGACGCGAAATGTAGTTGATGACCGCGACCGACGTGCCGACGGACATGCCGAACAGCGTCAGCACCTTCGCATTGCCGGAAGCCGACAGCAGCATGACCACGCCCACGACGACGGCGTTGAGCACCAGCACGACCGGCGAATAGATTGCGTCGTAGAAATTCGTCTTCTCCACGGCGGCATAGCTTTCGCCGATGCGCTTGTCGTAGCGCCGCTCCATGTATTCTTCCAGCCCCAGCGCATGAATGGTGCGGATATTATGCAGTGCTTCCGGCACCTGACCGGAAATGGCGGCTACCGCGCGGCGGTTTTCCAGCTGCGCGACGAGCATCCGCTTCTGCACATGCCGCGTGAACACGGTCAACATCGGCAGAACCAGCAGCAGCAGAATCGCCAATCCCGTGTTCTTCACCGCGATCACCGCAAAGATGGAAAGGATTCTGCATGCGTCCGCCGCCATAGAGATCACGCCGGAGGTGAACAGCGCCTCAACCGTGTCCACATCGCCGGAGAACCGCGCGGCAGTCTCGCCGGGGTTCTGCGCCGAAAGCGTCGCGGCAGAAAGCCTCGTCAGCTTCCGGGACATTTCGGAACGGAGCATGTGCGTCATCCGCTGGCCAAACATCTCCAGCAGGGTCTCCTGCGCGGAGGCAAGCACGCCCTCCAACGCCAGGCTGCCAAAATACAGCAGCGCGGCGCTGAACGCAAGCGGCATGCCGCCCGTCAGGTTATCGATGATCCGCGCCAGCACCAGCGGCGGAAGCAGCGAGGCCAGCACCGAAGCCGCCGCGCAGAGCACCGTGCCGACACTGAGCAGCTTATGCTTAAAGGCCGCGTCGCGAACGGCGGCAAACACTGAATTATGCTTCATGATCCACACCTCCCGTCTGACTTTCATACAGGGAACGATAGGCCGGGACGGACGCGCGAAGCGTTTCGTGCGTCCCCACCGTGGCCTTTCCGTCTTCCATGAAGACGATCTGCTTCATCTCCGGGAAATGATAGAGCCTGTGCGAAATCAGAATCACAACTTTATCCCGCGCATAGGCTTTAAGGTTGGCAAAGACCTTGTCTTCCGTCTGCCTGTCAAGCGCGGAGAACGGATCGTCCAGCACAAGCACCGGCCGGGGATGTGCCAGCGTCCGCGCCAGCGCCAGCCGCTGCGCCTGACCGCCGGAAAGGCGCACGCCGCTGCTGCCCACCACCGTCTGCGCGCCCTGCTCCATGGCCTTCACCTCACCATCCAGCGCGGTCATTGCCAGCGCCTGCATGGCGTCGCCGGCATCGCCGCAGAGCACGTTCGCCTCGACCGTATCGTTCCAAAGCTCCGGATCATGGCCGAGGTAGCCGACCGCCGCCGCAATCTCGCGCGGCGCAAAATCGGACAGCTCCCGCCCGCCGATGCGCACCGATCCTTCATACGGACGCTCGCAAAGGAACACGCATCCCAGCGTGGATTTGCCACAGGCTACCGGGCCGGTCACGCCGATGATATCGCCCGGCTCCGCGGAGAAAGACAGGTCTTCAAAGACCGGCTCGCCGCCGTCATAGGCGAAGGACAGATGACGGGCCTCCACCGTCTGCGCGGCAGACAGGGAGAGCGGCTGAAGCGTCTCCTGCGTTTTCATCATGGGCTTGATGCGCTTCCACGAAACCTCCGCGCGCTGCACGGCGTTGAACAGCTTCGCCGCCTTGGAGGACTTGGTCGCCATCTTCGCAAAGCAGGAGAGGAACGTCGTAAACGCCGCAATATCCCATGCGCGCCAGCCCGTGCCCAGCACGTTTTTCGCGCCGAACCAGAGAATAAACGGCACGCTCAGGTTGGAGATCACCAGATAGAGCGGCGGCAGCGCGGCCTGCCAGACGTTGGCGCGCACGGCGTTTTTCTCGTAATCGGTCAGCGCCTTTTCATACCGCGCTTCCCGCACATCCTCGCAGCCGTATACGCGGTAGGTAACGGCGTTTTTCGCCCGGTCGAGCGTCGCCGCGCTGAGCGCCGAGGCCGCCTTTTTATAGGCCGCGCCCGCACGCTGAACCGGCTTTTTCATCAGCTCTGCGCAGACATAGGAAACCGGCATGAAGATCATGCAAAACAGCGCCAGCCGCCAGTCGTAGACAAACAGCATAACGACATAGCCCACCAGCGCGACGCCGGTATCAAAGATCTCCGTCGTGAACTTGCGCATGCCCTCCGCGCAGTCGTCCACGTCGGAGATCGCCTTGGTCATCAGTTCGCCCGCGCCCTGCTCTTCCAGCGCGCCGCGGCTCTGGCGAACAAGGTTGGCGTAAAGCACGCCCTTCATTCGGCGGTTGATGTTGTTGGCAAAGCGGCGCACATAAAACCGCTTCACAAACCGCGAAGCCTGCACGATCAGCGTTACGACGATGTAGCCCGCCACCAGCGCCGCCATGGCGGAAGCCGTTTCGCTTCCGCCCAGAATATCCGCCAGGCATTGCGCCAGCCTGCCCTCAAACCACGGCCCGGCCAGCAGACCGATGTTGTAAATCAGGCCGGACACGGTAATCAGCGCTATCGGCAGCCATTCCAGCCGGAAATACGCCAGAATGCTGTCCGGCCTGAAATCACGGTTATGCTTTCGGCTCATTCGTTTTTCCCTTTAATACGTCTTTCAGATGTGGGAAGCCCGCGCGGCTTTCCGCTTTGGAGCGGCGATAAACCACGTCGAGCAGGTTTAAAAACGTCTCTCGGTCGCTTTCGCTGAGACCATCCATCAGATAATCGTAAAAAGCGCTCTCCGTTTCGGCCTTTGCGTTGCGCAGACCTTCGGCCTGCGGCGTGGCAAAGAGCAGCTGACTGCGGCCGTCTTCCGGATTCGGTTCCCGGCGAAGGTAGCCCTTTCGTTCCAGGCTGGCCGTTCGGCGGGCGATGGCGGGCTTGTCGGCATGCAGCATGTCGGCCAGTTCCGTCTGTGTGATGCCCGGATGATGGCGCAGCGCATGAATGCAGTCGATTTCTGCCGTGCCGATCTCGTCCTGCCGCATGGCCAAGAGGACGATATGTTCCGCCTCGCGGGCAATTTGGGTGATTTTTCTTGCGGGATGTTCCATCTTCTCGCCTCGTTTTTTTAATTGCTTGCATGTACAACCATATGGTTGTATGTGCAACTTGTTTAACGCGGACAGTATAGCACAAGCAAAAACAAAAAGCAAGACGCCCGCGAACATTCGGAGAGCAGCTTTCGCGTTCCATGGCGCATCTATCGCATAATCTCATCCGTTTTTTATCCATTCTGCACATTCCATCTTGACAGTTTCCCGCAAAACGCCGTATAATTGTAAAAAATATGTTTCGTTTTTGAAAAATCCACGTCAACAATGAAGGAGGATGTATCTCATGAAACGACTTCTGCCTCTGGTTCTGGCCGGCGCGATGATGCTGACCACCGGCGCAACCGCTCTGGCCGACAACGTGAGCGACGCGCTGGAAAAGGCCGCGACGATGACCAACGACGAGCTTTACGCCAAGGCGCAGGAAGAAATGGCCGCGGGCGCGCAGCTCAACTTCTACTCCACCACGTCTTTTGCCGAGAAAGCCGCCGCCAACTTCATGCAGGCTTATCCCGCTCTGGATGGCAAGGTGATTTATGCCGAGATCGACGACGGCGAATCCTACACCATCCTGACCAACACCATCGGTTCTGGCGTGAAGGATTCCGCCGACATGGCGCTCACGCAGAACGGCGCAGACCTGAAGACCTATCTGCTTGACGACGGCCTGAGCTATGCCTACTTCCCGAAGGCGCTTGAAGACGTCGTGGACGAGCAATACCGCAATCCGGCGGTCGTGACGTTCGTCAACTCGCTGCTCATTTACAACAACACCGAAGGAAGCGTCGGCCTCAAGAACGTCTGGGAGCTGACGGAAGAAAAGTGGAAAGACAAGGTTTTCTTCAAAGACCCGACCAACGAGACCGTCAACATCAACTTCCTGATCATGCTGACCAGCCTGGAGTGGAACGAAAAGCTTGAAAAGGCTTACGAAGATTACTACGGCAAAGCCTGGGAAAAGGGCGAGTTTGAATCCGCCGCTTACGAGTGGATCGCGGGCTTCCTGGGCAACGTAAACTACACCTTCACCTCCGCCTCCAAGATGGCGACGGGCATCGCTTCCGGCGCGGCGGGCAACATGGGTCTGTTCGTGTTCTCCAAGCTGCGCAAGGTGGACGAAGCCGACCGCGGCAAGCTGACCGTCGTGCAGTTTGAAAACGACGTGGACGGCTTCTCCGGCTTCATGTATCCGATTTACGCGACCGTGTGCAAGGACACCGAGTGCCCCTACACCTGCGCGCTGTTCATCAACTATCTGCTGAGCGAAGAGGGCTTCGCGGGCGAAAAGAGCTGGAACTCCAGTCAGGGCTATTACTCTCCGAACACCTCCATCCAGAAGCCGGAAGGCCTTGAGGACAAGCCGTTTGAGTATTGGCAGGATAAGCTGGTGCTCGAAGACCTCGACTACCTCTACGAGCACTACATCGACGTGTATGAGTTCATCGCGACCCGCGTCGGCTGATCACCGGATCTAGAAATCGAATAAGCGAAGCGCTGTTGCATGAACCTCCTTTCCGTTATGCTGTGACAGCTCTCCCCTTCGGGGGAGGCCGGAGGGGAGGCCATGCAGCAGCTCTTTTCTTCAAAGCGGAGGATAAACGATGGTTCATACGCGCGATTTAAGGCACGAGCCGTGGCGCTATCGGCTGCGGGCGTTCGTCTCCAAGCCGGCCAACCTGCTGCTGGTCTTTTTCCTGATTGTGCTGGTGGTGCTCAGCCTGCTGCCGATGGCGACCATGCTGAGCAATATGTTCACCGTGCACGTCGGCACGGAAAAGAAACTGCTTCGCCTGCCGGTCGACTCCACCACGCTCTGGCACTTTCAAAAGCTGTTCGCCGGGGACGAATGGAGCCAGGTCAACTTCTGGCAGCCCCTTTGGAACTCGCTGATTGTCGCGCTCGGTTCGGGCATACTGGGCATTGCGGTCGGCGGCACGGTCGCGTGGTTCATCACGCGTTCCGACCTCAAATGCAAAAAATTCATTTCGGCTGTTTTCGTTTTTCCCTACATGATGCCCGCATGGACGCTCGCCCTGTTCTGGACGAACATGTTCCAAAACAGCCAGGTCGGCGGTGGCAACATCGGCATGGTGGAATCCATCTTCGGCGTGTGTATGCCGGAGTGGTTTGTCTACGGCCTGTTCCCGATGATCATCGTCACGGGCCTGCATTACTCCCCGTTCGCATATCTGCTCATCGGCGGCATTCTCAAAAATATGGATGCGACGCTTGAGGAAAGCGCAACGATTCTCAAGGCCAACCGCGCGACGATTATCCGCCGCGTGACCATCCCGATTGTCATGCCCGCGATTCTCTCGACCTTCCTGCTAATCTTTTCCAGCGGCTTCAGCTCGTACACCGTGCCCGTGTTCCTCGGCTCGGCGGTGAAGTGCTATACGCTCTCCACCAAGATGCGTGCGCTGATTCAGGCCGGCTATCAGGGTCAGGGCTACATCATCGCGTTTGTCTCCATCCTGCTGGGCTGCCTGATTCTGGGCGTCAACCAGCATTTCACCGGCAAGCGCAAATCCTTCACCACCGTCACCGGCAAGAGCGGCCAGGTTTCGCTGGTCAAGCTGCGCAAGGCCAACTGGCCCATCAGCATTGTGCTCATCGTCTTCACGGCGTTTTTCGCCATCATGCCGCTGATCTCCTTTGCGCTGGAATCCGTCATCCGCCAGCCCGGCAATTACAGCCTGAGCAACATGACGCTGCATTTCTGGATCGGCACGGAAGACTCGGCCTATGAAACCGGCATGATCGCGGGCATTCTGCTCAACACGACGATGTGGAGCGCGCTGCTGCGTCAGGTGCTGCTGGCGCTGGTCGTCGCCGCGATTGTCGGCACGTGCGGCATGCTCATCGGCTATGCGTGCGTGCGCCGCCGCGGCAGCAGGCTCTCCCGCATGGTGGAAAGCCTCGCCTTCTTCCCGTATCTGATGCCCGCAATGGCGTTCGCGACGATCTACCTCGCCGTGGCCACGTCCGCCAATTTCAAATTTCTGTATGGCACGTTCGGTGTGCTGGTGCTGGTGGCCTCCATCAAGTTTCTGCCGTTCGCTTCCCGCAGCGGCGTGAACAGCATGATGCAGATCGCCCCGGAAATTGAAGAGGCGGCTGTCATCTTCGGCGTGCCGTGGCGCACGCGCATGACCCGCATTCTCTTCCCGATTCAAAAGAGCAGCATCATCTCCGGCTATCTGCTGCCGGTGATTTCCGTGATGCGCGAGGTTGCGCTGTTCACCCTGCTGGTGCCCTATGCGCGCTATCTGCTGACCACGATGCTCTTCTCCTTCAACGAAACCGGATACGCGCAATACGGCAGCGCCGTCACGCTGCTGATCATCCTCATCATTATTCTCATCAACTTTGTCACCAATAAGCTGACGGGCGCATCCTTTGACAAAGGCATCGGAGGCTGACAACATGCCGGAAATTATTTTGCAACACGTCACCAAGCGCTTTGACAAGTTTGTCGCCGTGCAGGATCTGGATTTGCAGATTCAGGATCGCGGCTTCATCACCCTGCTCGGCCCTTCCGGCTGCGGCAAAACGACCACCCTGCGCATGATCGCCGGGCTGGAAACGCCGACCAGCGGCCGCATCCTCATCGACGGCACGCCGGTTTTCGATTCCGAAAAGGGCATCAACCTGCCGCCGAACAAGCGCGACATCGGCTTCCTGTTCCAGAATTACGCACTCTGGCCGCATATGACGGTGTATGAAAACATCGCTTTCGGTCTGGAAATGCTCAAGTGGGATAAGGCGCGCATTCGCAAACGCGTGGACGAGCTGCTCGCGCTGCTCAAAATCGAACAGTTTGAAAAACGCTATCCCGCCGAACTTTCCGGCGGTCAGCAGCAGCGCGTCGCCATCGCCCGCACGCTCGCACCCAGCCCGAAGGTGCTCTTCATGGATGAACCGCTGAGCAACCTCGACGCGAAACTGCGGCAGGAAATGCGCACCGAGCTGAAACGCCTGCATTCGGACACCAACAGCACCTTCGTCTACGTCACCCACGACCAGCTGGAAGCCATGACTCTGTCCACCAAGGTCTGCCTGATGGACACGGGCGTTTTGCAGCAATACGCCCCGCCGCTGGAGATTTACGGCCATCCGGCAAACCTGTTCGTCGCGGAGTTCGTCGGCAACCCGACGATGAACTTCATCCCCGCGACGGTGAAATCCGCCAGCGGAAACCGCGCGTCGCTCTCCCTGCTGGGGCACGACGCAGCATTCGCCGCCAAAGCGCCGCTCGACGGGATAAAAGGCGACGTCGTGCTCGGCGTTCGTCCTGAATTTCTGCCGATTCAGCCGGACGGCCCGCTGCGCGGCAAGACCTATTCCACCCTGCCCGCCGGCATGGAGACGACCGTCAAGCTCACATGCGGCGGCGCGATGCTCACCAGCGTGGTTTTCGGCTGCGTCGATTACGCCGTGGATACCGAACTGCCGCTGAATATCGTCGGCGATAACATCGCGCTGTTCGATAAAGCCAGCGGAAAGAGCGTCGGCTTCGGCAGTGTAACCTTCTGATTGACACGCAAAAACCTCTGTCCGGTTGGAACCGCATTCCTTCCGGCAGAGGTTTTTTTTCATGCAATTTGGAAGCTTACGCCTTATTGGCCGTATACACGCCCGCCACGATCACCGCTGCGCCGACAATCTGTCCAACGCTCAGCGGTTCGCCCAGCGCCAGCGCGCCGGCCAGAATGGAAACGATCGTGGATACGCCGATAAACGAGGACGTTTTGTTCACGCCGATTTTCGCAATCGCCGCATTGGACAGGAAAAACGCCGCAACCGAACAGCCGATGCCCTGATAGAGCACCGCCGCGAGAAACGTTCCGCTTCGCGCCGGAAGCGTGAGCAGCTCCGAAAGCGCGCCATGCGCTGCCGCTTCGCCAAGCGCCAGCAGGCCGTAAAACGCCGCGCCGGAACACAGCATGACATAGGTGATCTCCGCGCCGGTGTAATCCGCCGCAAGATCGACAAACACGCTGTACAGCGCATAGGCGACAACCGCCAGCATCAGCGCCGCATACCCCACAGGCGACAGGCTTGAAGAAAGGCCGACCGCGACTACCGTCGTCATCACGCCCAAAAACGTGACCAAAATGCCGATAATCTGCCGTTTGGTGGGTTTCTTTTTCAAAATGACCGTCGAGGCCAGCAGAGACAGCGCCGGAACGCAGGCCAGAAAAACGCCGCTCTCCGTCACCGTCGTTTCGCGAATGCCCATCGTTTCGCCGATGAAATACAGGCACGGGCAGAACAGCGCCACGCGCAGCAGCGGCCCAAGCCGTCTGCCTTTCAACCGAACGGGAATGAATCCCAGCGCCACACACAGGCTCATCGCCGCCAGCGCAACAACAAACCGCCAGCCCAGCAGCGCAAGGGGGCTCGCCGTTTCCGCCGTCTGTTTGGTAAACAGATAGCTCAGGCCGTAGAGCACTTCACACCCCAGCGCGCACAGGCTGCCGGTCAAAACCCGATTGTCTTTCATCTTATACCCTTGTTCTGAGCACCTGCATCCGCCCGGTCAGCTCATAGGTTCCCATGCCTGCGGGCAGGAACACGCTCTGCCCCTTTTTCAGCGGATACGTTTCACCCCGGTAGCTCAGCGTTCCTTCGCCCTCCACCGTCAGCAGCGAAACAAAGCTCTCGTTGGACACGCTGTCGCTCATCGTCCCTTCCACCGTCAGCACGGCGGTCGTGAACTTGTCGCAGGCAAACAACGGCTGAACGCTGCCCCCAGCAATGCTTTGCTCCGGCTCAATCGGGCCGACAGGCGTTTGCGGCGGTTCGCGGCGGGTAACGGCCAGCGCCTTGTCGATGTGCAGGGGACGCGGCTTGCCGTCCGCGCCAAGGCGGCCGTAATCGTAAACGCGATAAGTCAAATTGGAGCTTTGCTGCACCTCGGCAATCAGCAGCCCCGCGCCGATGGCATGCACCGTACCCGCCGGGATGAAGAAACACTCGCCTTTTTTTACCGGAACCCAGTTCAGCAGCTCGGTCAGGGTGTTGCTTTCAATGGCAGCTTTCATCTCTTTAAGCGTGGTTTCGCGCTTGAAGCCGTAATAAATGCCCGCGCTCTCGCCGGCGTCCAGCACATACCACATCTCGGTTTTGCCCAGCGCGTGCTCCACCCGTTCCGCATAGTCGTCGTCCGGGTGTACCTGCACAGAGAGCGGCCCCGCCGCGTCAATCAGCTTGATGAGCAGTGGAAATTCGCCCGCCTTTTCGGCTTTCGTGCCCACAAACTGCGGGTGCACGGCCAACACCTGTGCGAGCGTCCGCCCCGCCCATTTGCCGGACGCGACGACGGACGGCCCGGCCTCGTGGCAGCTCAGCTCCCAGCTTTCCGCCAGCGGCGACAGATCCGTCCGTTTGCCCCAGTCGCGCTTGAGCCGTTCGCCGCCCCAGATGTAATCCTTGAACGCGGGCGCAAGCATCAGCGGGCGCTCGTTTTCCCCGGCAAGGGCATTTTTCATCGCGTCGTTTTTCATGGTTCTTCTTTCTGCGCCAGACAGCGGGCAAAATACCGCTTAAAGTTCTGCGTCATCAGCGGCCAATCCCACTTCTGAATCTGCTTCAGGTTTTCCTCCGAGAGCGCCGCAAAATCTTCCGGGTGTTCCATCAGGCGTCGGATCGCGTCGGCCAGGCATTTCGCGCTGCGCTCCCTGAGCACATACTGCATCTGCTTCGGGCCAAACGCTTCGGGAATCAGCCCCACATCCGTGGAAATCACCGGCACGCCGCAGGCCATGGCTTCCAGCACCGGGTTCGGCGTTCCCTCGCAGAGAGACGCGCAGACATACAGATCGATCTGGTTATAATAGCCGGGCATCTTCTCGTGCGGAATCATCCGTTCGTTGCGGTCGGATGTGACCAGCTCCACGTTATAACCTTCGCCGATGAGCTGATCTATGGCCGGTTTAATCACCGTGTTGATGCCCTTCAAGTCGCGCACCTGCCACTTGCTGTTACCCACCCAGCCGATGCGGATCGTTCGGCCCTGCACGTTTTCAAAGCGTTCCAGATTTTCGGGCTTAAAGAGCGACAAATCCACGCCGTCCTGCGTGATGGCCGAGGGCTTGAGCCGGATATCCTTGCGCTCGTTATACAGCTTCATCAGCTTTTCGGAAGAGACGGTATACGAAGAAACGATGGTGTTTTCGTCCGTGAAGAGCTTTGGAGTAAAAAATGCTTCCGGACCATCCAGCAGAAGATGATCATAAACAGCAACCGAAATCACTTTGCCTGCTACATACTTCCTATAAAAGGAATCCGAATCCATTCCAATCGCATGAATACGATTCTGTGTATACCCTGAATAAAAATCAGAAGCAAGCGGCCTCCATAGAAAATGGATGATTTTGCAATCTTCGGCGAGCATTAAAATTTCAGCCAGATTATCAAAGTCTTTCAAATAGATAATCTTGAAATCATAGAAAGAAGCAAGATTTTTTTGAACCTGTTTCGCGATATGGTCCAATGCCCAATCCGGCTTATCGACAATCAACGCCACACCCGGTTTTTCATCCGATGAAGCCAATCCTGTTTTACCCGGCTCCCTTTCGGAAATCAATTCATCTCTGCGTTGATTGATCCATTTCGCCACATTCGGATTCCAAACCGCAAAGCCATGCTTTTTTTCAAATACTTTAGCGGATTCTTGAAGATAATTCACCGAAAAACGCTGCTTTTCGTAATGTGTGTCCGCGTCGTTCTTCGGCTTGGGATGATCATGAATAATGCAGCAAACGCCACAGGTTCCAACCTTAAATCCCTTTTGGAAAACACGAACCGAGAACTCCGTATCCTCAAAACCGACAAACATTTTTTCTTCATAGCCGCCGCAATAAAAGAACGTATCCTTTTTGAGAATATTCGCACAGCCCGAAATAAATGTGCACAAAAACGGTTCATGCTCAATGTTGACCTGCACATGCGGATTGATTAAAACACTTCCCCCACCGACGTTCACATGGCCATTCAAATTATCCAAATACAGGTGTCCACCATAAACAAATGTATCATAATGTTCCTGATTTATCGTCGGCAAAAACATAAAATGACATCCGAGCTGACAGATATCCTGCTGAATCTTTTTCAACGGATTGCCTACAAAATAAACGTCGTTGTCAACCGCAATAATCCACTCGGTCTGAACTTCTTTAAACAGCTTATTTCTTCCTGCTGCAACACCGTAATTCTTTTTAAATTCAAGAATACGGCAGCGATAGGGCACTTTTTCGCAGAAATCATAAAGCATGTCTAACTGATCATCTGACGAGCCATTATCACCAATTAAAAACTCGCCTTCAAATTCGGGCATCTGCTCCGCAATCGACCGCATCAGACGAATCGTGTTATCCGCCCGATTCATGGACAAGACTGCAAAGGTCAGATTTCTTCCATTTTCACCGATGCTGTCCAGCTCCGCCTGACCATTGTGTGATTCAATACCAATCATCTTATGAGTAGCAGACGAATAGTATCGCAGTGTTTCGACACTCCAACCTTTTGTGAACTCCCTATCCAGATCCATATCAGCACCCCGTCCTCACTTCTATATCTTCAATGCCCGTCAAATCTCTTTGCCAAAAATCTTCCAAATCCGCTTCTTGATCGGATAGCCCATGTTCAAAAGTTTGAATCCTCTGGAGGCATGAATCAGGCGAAGCTCTTCGCAATGCTGCGCGTTTTCCGTGCTGAGCTGGTTATATTGCTCGCGAAGCCGCGTCAGCTCCGCATAGTCGCGGGCGTAACTCTGCTGCATCATGTCCTTTTCCTTGTTGACCAGTTCGAGCATCATGGACGTGCGCTGCTGTTCCAGTTCCGCCACATGCGCCTGTCTGGCCGCCTCTTCTTTGATATGCTCGATATACGCCTTTCCGGCTTCCAGCTGCTGCTTGTAATCTTCTTCCCGCTGTTTAAAAACTGCCTTGGTTTCTTCGAGCTGGCGGGCATATTCGGCTTCCTGCGCGGTGTGCTTTTCAAAATCTTCTTTCAGCCTGGCAACTTCGCGCAAAAATTCTTCATCTTCATCTTTAATCTCAATAAACGTCTCTCTCGGAAAAATTGAAGCATTGATCGACGTAGAATTATTCGGTCCCCAGATGCCGACAAAATAGTTGGCATTCCAATGATTCAAATAGCGCTCGCCGGAAACACATACTGCTTGGACAGCATCCTTATAATTGAACATTTCCATCATGTCCGTTGGCAGCGGAGATTCTTCACCGCCTTCCGGCGGAAGCGTGCTCTCTTCAATCGGCAGATTGACGAATCCATTCAGGGCATACGCCAGATAGTAGCGCACCCGCTGACCGAGATATTTTTCGGCCAGCTGCTTGAAATCGAAATAGGTATACTGTCTTTTGTGGAACGGATTTTCCGGCGTTCCCTGTTTGTAATAATAGGGATCATTCGGGCAGGAAAGGATGATGTTTCCGCCGGGCTTGAGCACACGCCTGATCTCCTGAAGGAACAATTCGGGGTGATCGAGATGCTCGATCGTCTCAAACGAGCAGACCACATCGAAGGTATGATCTTCAAAAGGGAGCTGCTCCGCGGTGTGGCACTGGTAATGCACGCCGTCGCCGCCGAAGAGCCGCGTCGCGGTTTCCACGGTCTGCTCGTCCACGTCGATGCCCTCCACCGATTCCGCGCCCCAGCGGCGCAGCAAAAAGCTGCCGTATCCTTCGCCGCTGGCCACGTCCAGCACACGCTTGCCCGCGACGTACGGGCGCGCCATCGCGTAACGGTTCAGATGGATGGTCGCTTCCACCGCGCTGTATTTTTGCTTCCCGCTGAAATCCAGCCGTTCAATCATTTCTCCCATAAACTTTTCCTTTCTGTTCGACGCGCTCCCGCGCGCATCCGTTATATTTCAGAATTGAATTTCATACAATGTGCGATAAATTCGTGAAACTCCCGCAGCGCTTCGGGCGCGGGATCGAACCGCGCCGCGCCGCAGCGAATCGTCCGCATCAGGTTTTCATCCTCGGCGCAACGCTGCAACGCATCCGCCGCGCTTTCGGCGCTGAAATCGCAGAGCAGGCCGTTCTGCCCATCCACGATATGGGTGCATGCGCCGCTGGTTCGGGTCGCAACCGCCGGTCTGCCCAGCATCATGGCCTCCGCCATCGCCAGCGGCCACGCCTCGTAATCCGAAAGCAGCACAAACACCTGCGCCGCGCGCATGTAAGGATAGGGATTGGCTCTCGGCCCCAGCAGAATCATCTGCCCGTTCAGGCCGCTTTGCGCAATCTCCCGTTTCAGCCTTTCCAACAGCGCCGCATCCGGCTGCGCACCGACGCACAGCCACGTAAATTCCACCTTGCGCGCTTTGAGCGCTTTCGCCGTTTCCAGCATGCGCGGATAACCCTTTTCCGTCCGCACGTTGGCGACGGTGATCAGGTGCAGCCCCCACACGGGATAGGCAAAATCTTTCACCGGCTGCGCGGCCTGCTTTTCCAGCCACGCGCGGTCGAGCACATTATGAATCAACGCGCTCTTGCCAATCAGGAACGGGTATCTGGCCTCCGCTCTGCGCTTCGTATCCTCGGAAACAAAGATATAGTATCGATAGCTGAGGAACGAATCGAAAAACGCGTTAGCGTCAAATCCGTTTGACTTGGTGATATCCGTATGAATCCAAACCGCCTTCGTCCGTGCCGCCACGTTTTGCGCCACAAATTCCAGCGGGCACCACTCGCCGTAGCTGAACGCCGCGTCGTATGTCCGGCCCGCAACAAAGCGGAGCGCCGCGTCCCCGCCCAGCCAGAACGCCTTCTTTGTCATGGAGAAGGGCTTTGCGCCGTTTTCCGCGCCTGCGTCCAGCACCCGCACCCATGCGGGCACTTCCGGCAGGAGCGAATTTTCCTGCGTCGTCTGGTTGAGCACCAGCAGATCGACGTCGTAATCCTCCGGGCTGAGCGCCTTGAGCAGGTTGACCAGCGCGGTCTCCGCGCCGCCGCGATAAAACTGTGTGATGACGAACAACAGCGTCCGTTTCATTTCCTGTTTACGCTCCCTTGGGCGCAAAAACCCGCATCAGGCTTTGCAGAATTTCGGCGTTCCGGTCGCCCTCCCGCCGCAGATTTTCGCGCCATTCATTCAGGCATTCCGGATGCGCCAGCATCCGCTTCAGCCCGTTATAAATATCCTGTTCATCATTATCGACCAAAATTCCTGTTTTTTCGCTTTGAATTTGTTCGGGAATTCCGCCCACGCGCGTGGCGATCACCGGCACATGCAGCAATTTGGCCTCGTCGATGGTCACGGGCAGACCCTCGTATTTGGAAAGCAGCGCAAAACAATCCGCCGCCTTCATCACCGGATATGGGTTCTCCATCCGCCCCAAAAACGTGACCGTCTTTTGCAGGGCCAGCTGATCCCGCAGCGCCGTCCATTCCCTGAGCAGCACGCCGTCGCCGACGAAATACCAGTGAAACGCATATCCCTCGTCCGTCAGGCGGCGCGCAATGCGCAGAATGCGATCCACGGCCTTTTCCGTGTCCATTCTGCCGACGGAGACGATGTTGGTCACGTTTTTATCGAGCGAAACGCCTTCCAGCGGCGCCTGCGCCTTTTTCAAAATTTCTTCAACCGGCTGCAAGTTGGCGACGACAATCGTTTTTTCGCTCAGCTCCGGATGCTTTTGCAAAAAGCCCTGTCGGCTGGTTTCCGTCAGGCAGACCACCCGGTCGTAATGGCGATATCGTTCGCCGTCGTTGGCGGTAATCTGCCGCGTCCAATCGCTGTATTCGCTCCAAAGCGCATAGTCCGTGTGAATCCACTGAATCTTCTTCGGATGGCTCAGTTTGGAAACAAAATCGCGCATCTGAGAAGCCTCGCTGAGCACGCAGACCGTGTCGAACCCCTCGAAGAAATCTTTCATCTTCTGGTTGGACAGCTTTTCGATCGCCCAGGCTTCCTTCCCCAGCTTGCGCATCACGCCATAGGCCAGCCGAACGGCCTTCTGGCGCATGGTGAATCCCCGATGCAGAAGCACGTCCCTGCAGGGGATCGCCAGGCAGGTCACGCCGCAGCAGGTCTGCATATCCACAATCGGCACGCCCGCAAACAATCTGCGGCTGCGCTCGTCAGGCACCTCCATGCTGAACACGGTGATGGCGAAATCCCGGCGCAGCGCCTGCACCTGCGTCGCCGTCACGCGCTGCACGCCGCTGACATAGTTGATGTTGTCGCTCACATACAGCAGCGACGGCCGCGCGCGATGCACCGGGCAATCCGCGAGCATCTGCGTAAATTCCTGCACGGAGCGCTGCTGCGTGGAAAATCCTTCCAGCGCCTTGCGAATGCGGCTTTGCAGCGCCGCGTCTTTCAGCAGCCGCTCGATGCCGTCGGCAATCGCTTCCGGCGTAAAATCGCAGAGCACGCCGGTTTCGCCGTCCTCGATCTGCTCGATGGCGCCAGATGTGCGCGTCGCGATGACGGGCGTGCCGACCAGCTTCGCCTCGGAGATAACCAGCGACCAGCTTTCAAAATCGGAGAGCACGCAGACCGCGTCCGCGTTTTTCATAAATCGGTAGGGCGAGGCCTGCGCCGACATGCGGATAAAGCGGCCTTCCAGCCCGCGTTTCTTCACCGCCGCGTCGATCTGCGAAATCAGCGCGGTATCCGTGTCGCTGCCGATGTTGAGCCACGTGAAATCCAGTCCGCGCTTTTTGAGCAGCGCCATGGCCTCTACCTGGCGCAGATGGTTCTTCTCCGCCCGGAAATTCGCCACCGTCAGCAGCAGCGGCCGCTTCATCTTCTCCGTTTCGGGCGCTTTCTCCATGGCGGCGCGGCGGATGCCCTCGTCGTCGCAGAGGTTATGCACCACCGTCGCGCGCCCCTGCATGATCGGGTATCGCGCGAGCGCCGTTTCCATGGACTTGCCGGAGGCGAACAGATACAGATCAATCTTGTCGTCAAAGCGGAACATCACTTCCTCGTTAAAGAAGAGCGCCTTGTCGATGTCCGAATGAATCCAGACGATTTTTCGATCCGCCTGCACATGTTCGGCCACAAATTCCGGCGAAATCCATTCGCCGTAGGAAATTGCCGCGTCATAGTGCTTGTCTTTCACAAATTCAAAGCACGCGGGGCGATACAGCTGCTTTTTCGTCGCGTCCCGCGTAATGCGGCAGAGCGCCTTATGCCAAAATCCGCTCCCGTCCTCGCGCCCGGCCGCGTCGCAGACCGTCACATGCGGCGGCACCTGCGGCAGCAGCGAAATGACGTTCGGCAGTTTCATCTGATCGTAAACCAGCAGATCCACCTGATCATCCGTTTCAGGCAGCGCCTTAAGCAGGTTCAGCAGGTTGGTTTCCGCTCCTCCTTTGTAAAATTGGTTGATGACAATCAGCAGTTTCACGGCCGTATGTTCCCCCCTGTCCTTTGTCACATCTGGCTGTACGCCCGGCAAACCTCTTCGGCCGGGCCGTACATCTTCACATGGCCCTTGTCCAGCCACAGCGCCTTGGAGCAGAGCTTGGTAATCTGTTCCCCGGAATGGGAAACAAGCAGCAGCGTCGCCCCGGAATCGATCAGCGACCTGGTGCGCGCAAAACTCTTCTCCTGGAATTTATAGTCGCCGACGGCAAGAATCTCGTCCAGAATCAGGATATCCGGCACGTTCATCGTCGCGATGGCGAAACCCAGTCGGGCTGTCATGCCGGAAGAAAAGTTTTTGATGGCAATGTTGCGGAATTCCTCCAGCTCGGCAAAATCCAGAATGCTGTCCACCCGCTCTTCCATATAGGCGTGCGAATAGCCCAGCACCGCGCCGTTGAGGTAGATGTTTTCCACGGCGGAAAGTTCCGGATCGAAGCCCGCGCCAAGCTCGATGAGCGGGGCAATGCTGCCGTAAGTCTCCACCGTGCCCTTCGTCGGCTTCAAAATGCCGCTGACCAGTTTGAGCAGCGTGCTCTTGCCGGAGCCGTTGAGGCCGATGACGCCCAGCGAATCGCCGCGCTTCAGCTCAAAGGAAACATCCTGCAAGGCCCAGAAAGGCTCGACGGCAATCTTGTGTTTGAGCACGCGGATGAAATATTCCTTGATGTTATCCACCTTTTCGCTGCTCATGTTGAACATCATCGAGACCTGATCGACTTTTATGCTTGTGCTCATGATCGTTACCTCATTAAATGTACAGGACGAAATGATCCTGCTTCTTGTAGAAAACCCAGAAGCCCGCAAACAGCATCAGCACGCTCATGGCCACGCAGATCAGATTCTCGGTGATTCCGGGGAAAGTGCCGTAAATGACCAGCTCGCGCATGAAATTGACATAGTGGAACATCGGGTTAAACTGCATCAGCCTGAGCGCAAAATCCGGCAGGATATCCACCGGGTAGAAAATCGGGGTGAAATACGTCCAGGCCAGAATGAACACGCCGTAGAAATGCGCGATATCGCGGAAATACACCGTCAGCGCGGCGAGCATCGTGCCCAGACCGACCGAAAACAGGAACGTATAAAAAATCGGAATCGGCATCAGCAGCAGCGTCGCATGGAAAGGCGTGCGCGTGACGATCATCACGATAAACATCGCGACGAGCGAAAAGCCGAGGTTCACCAGCGAGGAAAGCACGCAGGAAATCGGAAACAGGTATTTGGGCAGATAGACCTTTTTAATCAGCGAACAGTTGGACAGAATGGAGTGCATCGCGTTGGTGGTCGCTTCGGAATTAAACGAAAAAATCAGCGAACCGCTCAGGTAATAAATCGGGAAATTCGGGATATTCTGCTTGAAAATCGTGGAAAACACCACCGTGATGACGCACATCATCAGCAGCGGATTGAGCACCGTCCAGAGCATGCCCAGCACCGACTTGCGGTAACGCACCTTAATATCGCGCGAAACCAGTTCAATCAGCAGCGGATTGTATTTTTTCAGGGCGGCCGCCATGTTGCCGACCCGCGTTTTCAGATTCTGAAACATCTTTTTTCTCTCCTGTTATGTCTGAATATGACGAAGCGTTTCTCCAAACGCATTTTGTTTTTTCCCAAGTCATCGCCGCTTTCATCCGCGCGCCGCGGCACAGCGCCTGAACCCCCTTTCCCCCAGCAGTGTGAGCGCCGCCGCACCGCGGTTTTTCATTCTCGCCCGTGGGTCGCTCAAAACCCTCCAGCGCAGCCGGCACAGCTCCGCAAAGATGGCCTCCGCCCGACCGCGATACCGCGCGTCCTCCGGCGGAATCGCCAGCAGGGTCTGGCACAGACAGCTGAACCGGCGGCAGTCCGCCGCGCGCTGCACGGACGGACAGTTTTCCCGCACAAAATCGCATAGTTCATCGATCGCGGTCAGCTCATCGAAGCGCCCCTCGTGGAAGCGCTGATTCATGATGCTGTCCCCGCGCGTGCGATAGCCGTAGAGCGCGTCGCTCTCCCATGCTGTGCGCTCCGCGCGCCACAGGAAGCGATACACCGTCGCCAGATCCTCAAACAGCCTCCCCACGGGGAAAAGCTGCCCGCGCGCATCTTCGGTGCGGTATAATTTGCCGCATGCGCTTGTATCGAAAAGCCGCTGATAGAGCATGTGCTCCAGGGCCTTTTCGCGTTCAAAGCAGGCCGTTTGGCCCGTTGTCTGCCGGATGACTTCATCCGGCTTTTCCTGAAAAGTCTTCATCGTGCAGACAGCCAGATCGGCCCGGTAGCGCTCGATCAGCCCGTACAGGCTTTCCACGCAGACGGGATGCAGAAAGTCGTCGCCGTCCACATAGGTGATATAGTCGCCCTTCGCCGCCAGCGTGCCCGTGTTGCGCGCCGCGGACAGACCGCCGTTTTCGCGATGAATCGCCCGCACGCGCGCGTCCCGCCGGGCGTAATCCTCCGCCAGGCGGCCGCAGCCATCCGGCGAACCGTCGTCCACCAGAATCACATCCAGTCGGTCGTAGGTCTGCGCCAGCACGCTGTCCACACACAGCGGCATCTCCGCTTCCACACGGTAAAGCGGGACGACAACGGAAATCAACGGTTTGGTCATCTGTCCGCTCCTCCCGCCGTCATCCTCTCATACAACCGTTCCAGCTGTATGCCCGTTTGGCGCACATCGCGCCCCGCGCGGCGCACGGCCTCCACGCCCCCGGCGCGGTCTTTCTGCCTGTCCGCGCGCTCAAACGCGGCGCACCACGGCTCTGGCCCATGATCCAGCGGCAGAAACGCCGCCTCCGGCGTGACCGCCGTTTCCGCCGTCACCCGATCGGACATCAGGCAGGGCAGACCGTTGGCCTGCGCTTCCAGGCAAACCATCGGCAGCCCCTCATAGAGGCTGGGAAGCGCAAAGATATCCATCGCGCTGTACACCTGCCGCATATCCTTGCGAACGCCGGCCATGCAGACCGCGCCGCCAATCCCCAGCGTTTCCGCCTGCCGCTGAACCTGTTCCTTCAACTCACCGCCGCCGACAAGCAGCAGGCGGCTGTTTGCGTGGCGTTTATGGTATTGCGCGAAACATGCCAGCAGGAAAGCGTGATTTTTCTGCGGCATGAAGCGCCCCACGTGGCCGATAACCACCATATCCGCGTCAAAGCCCCATTGCCGCCGCAGACTGTCGCGCCCCGCCGCATCATAAGCGAATGCGGCTGCGTCGATGGCGTTGGGCAGCACCGTGACGCGCCCCGCCTCGACCGCTTTTTTTCCAAACATCCAGACCGCCGCCTGCTCGCCGCACGCCATCCGGTCCGTGGCAAACCATCCCGCCGTCGGGCGGAGCATCAGCTTGAGCAGCGTCCGCGCCTTTTCCTCCGGCGCAGCCGCGCTGTGATTGTGGCTGATGCGCACGGGCACATCGGCGCGCCACGCCGCATACAGCACCGGCAGGTTGAGCGTGTTCATATGCGCGTGCACAATGGCATAATGATTTTCGCGAAACAGCGCCGTCAGCGCACGCACCCGCGCAGCCGCGTGCCGGGTGGACGGCACGACAAAATAGCGCGCCCCGCGGTCGATCATCTCCTGCGGCGGCGCCAGCTCGGAGTCCTCGTCGATGAAATAATCAAACTGAATCCGTTCCGTATTCATGGAACAATAATAGTTATTGACCACCGCTTCCACGCCCGCTGCCGCAAGCTTGCCGATCACCTGCGCCACGCGCATGCCGCATCGCCCCACTTTTCCGCTTTGTCTTTATAAAATTCCATCAGTTATCCAATTAAAGAGCAGAATATAACACTTTAAGATATTATACGGTTTTCGCTATCTTCTGTCAACTCTTCCGGCCCTCCGAGTCAGACGTCGGCGTCCATCGCCAACCGCCGTTTTTCTGCGGCGAAATGGGCTATTGGTCTTATTCCGCGCTGGACGGCTACAACGGACAGATGATTCTGGGCTATGTGCCTCAAAAGATGCTGGCCTCCGTCAAAGGCGTGCCCTCCATCGTCGATGATCCCGACGACACGCGTTACGCCGATTTGAACAAGCACGCGTATGTGCAGCGCTGCGTCGAAACCGACAGCGCCATGGCGGAATAATCCCGTAAATGCAAAACACGGCGGCGTTCTCTTTAAGCCGGGGAGAACGCCGCCGTGTTTTTAATTGCGGATTTCATAGAGAATAAAGAAAAAAGAGGATCATGACTGCCATCATGATCACTCTGATAAGCAGGGCTAATCAATCCTGAAAGCCCGCTGCTGTGCCTATATACAGCATTTTCCCGGTCGTCCGTCAAGGGCGGCCGTTTTACTTTTTCACAAAATCCCGCGCGACTTCGGCGATGTGATCTGCGCACAGGCCAAACTGACGCAACACTTCCCATGCCGGGCCGGAATGGCCGAATTCGTCGTTCACGCCGATTCGGCGCATCATCGTCGGGCATTTTTCGCTGAGCACGCCCGCGACAGCCTCGCCCAGACCGCCGATAATGCTGTGCTCTTCGCAGGTGATGACCTTTCCGCACTCCTTCGCCGCCTTGACAACGATTTCTTCATCCAGCGGCTTGATGGTGCAGATGTTGATGACGCGCGCGTGAATCCCCTCATCCGCCAGCGCCCTGGCCGCGATAAGCGCTTCGTTAACCATCAGGCCGGTGGCGATCATCGCCACGTCATTGCCCTCGGTCAGCTGTTCGCCCCGGCCGATTTCAAAGCGATAGTTTTCCTCATCGTGGAAAACCGGGATCGCCAGTCGGCCGAAACGCAGATACACCGGGCCGTCGTAGGCATAGGCCGCCTTCACCGCCGCGCGAGCTTCCACATCGTCCGCCGGGCAGAGCACGACCATGCCGGGGATGGAGCGCATCAGCGCGAAATCCTCGCAGCACTGGTGAGAAGCGCCGTCCTCGCCGACGGAGATACCGCCGTGCGTCGCGCCGATTTTCACATTGAGATGGGGATAGCCGACGGAATTGCGTACCTGCTCAAACGCGCGCCCCGCCGCGAACATCGCGAAGGACGACGCAAACGGCACAAGTCCCATCGTAGACAGACCCGCGGCGACGGCGATCATGTTCGCCTCCGCAATGCCGCAGTCAAAATGGCGATCCGGAAACGCCTTGCGGAACATGCCGGTTTTGGTGGCGGCGGCGAGGTCGGCGTCCAGCACGACGAGGTTGCTGTGCTCGGCGCCCAGCTCGACCAGCGCCTTGCCATAGCTCTCACGGGTCGCGATTTTCTTCACTTCGCTCATGCTCACGCCTCCAATTCTGCCATCGCGGCACGCAGTTCGTTCATGGCCACTTCATATTCCGCGTCGTTCGGCGCTTTGCCGTGCCAATCGACGTTGTTTTCCATATACTTCACGCCCTTGCCCTTGGTGGTGTGCATCAGGATGGCCGTCGGCTTGCCCGTGCAGGCGCGGAACGCGTTAAACGCGCCTTCAATCTGGTCGTAATCGTGACCGTCGATGGTGATGACGTTAAAGCCGAAAGCCTCCATCTTCGCATCGACCGGCGCGCTGTTCATGACCTTCTCGGTCGGACCGTCGATCTGCAAACCGTTGAGATCGATGATGACGCACAGGTTATCGAGCTTATAATGCGCGGCGAACATGAATGCTTCCCAGACTTCGCCTTCCTCGATTTCGCCATCGCCCAGCAGGGTATACACGTTGATATCCTGTCCCAGATATTTCGCGCCCTTGGCCATGCCCGCCGCACAGGAAACGCCCTGGCCGAGCGAACCGGTGCTCATGTCCACGCCGGGCACGAGGTTCATATTCGGGTGGCCCTGCAAATAGCTGTCCGCATGGCGCAGCGTCGGCAGGTCGCTCACCGGGAAGAAGCCGCGATAGGCCAGCGCGCTGTAAAGGCCCGGCGCCGTGTGGCCCTTGGAGAGCACGAAACGATCTCGGTCGGCCTTTTTCGGCTGTTTGGGATCGATACGCAGCTCTTTGTTATACAGATAGGCGAACATCTCTGCGGAAGACAGGCTTCCGCCCGGATGGCCCGCCTTGGCGCCGTGCGTCGATTCAATGATGCCCATGCGGATTTGGCAGGCAGCGATCGCGAGCTGCTTCTTTTCCTGATTGGTCATAATTTCCTCCCTGAGACGGTTTGAAGTGGGTTATCAGTCTCTCTTATTTTATTGCTTTCCGAGCAGCTCGTCAAGTGTCGCGACGCGCTGAAAAAAGCACTGGTTTGGCGATAAAGCCGGCCATGCCGAAGGCGAACGCCTTCTTTTTGTCCTCGTCAAACGCATTGGCGGTCATGACGGCAATCGGAATCGTGCGCTTTTCCGGGTCTTTCAACTCGCGAATCACGCGCGTTTCGTCATAGCCGACATCATCAAAACCATACTGATTTATGATATAGCTTTACGCGTGTACGGTCAAGAGAAATTTGTGCATTTTGCTTTCTACTGACCGCATTTTTTGAAAAAAGGAAATCCCCCTTTTTTTCGCGAATATAAAGCGTATGATTTCCCGCTTGGCGGGCGAAAGGAGCAATCATCATGGATCAACTGAGCGAAGGACTCCGCAAACTGATTTTGGCCGGCATCGGCGCGGTCGCCGCGACAAAGGAAAAGTCCGAAGGGATTCTGGACGAGCTGGTGAAAAAGGGCGAACTGACCGTTGAGCAGGGCAAAGTGCTCAATGAGGAACTCAAGCACAACATCAAGGACGCCATCCGAGAGAACGTGACGCTGCACGTCGTCACGCCGGAGGAAACCTTTCGTGGTTCTCCATCCTCTTTTTTGCGCTGAGCGCCGCTCTGCTGGGGTGGACGTTCGTGTGGAAAGGAAAAAAGAAATAAACGCTTCCGTCAATAAAACCGCCCATGCCTTCTCACTCGGCATGGGCGCTTGTTTTACTGCGGCGCATCCATCATCGCGCATTCCACACGGCTGAGGCTCTGCGCCGCCTGCTCACAAAATGCGTTCAGCCCGGTTTGCCGCGCGTCTTCCGGCAGGGCGACGTATTCCTTGATGAGCGATATCATGCCGCCCGCTTCGCTTTGCAGACGTTCAAAACGCTTGTGCTCGTCGTCCAGCGCTATGCGCAGCATGTCGCAGCGCGCGCCCAGCCTGTCCGCCTTGCGCTGCGCGTCGGCGTTTCCCTCCGGCCTGGTCATCGCACGGGCCAACAGATAATCCAACGATTCAAACAGCTGACCGATGTGCGCGTCGCCGCTCTCCTGTGCGCGCGTTTTGAGCCGCGTCAGCTCGACCGGGCTTTCTTCTCCGGCGTAGGGACTGACGTAGGCGCGCCCCTGCTCGTTTAAGCGCTCCATCACGCCACGAACCAGTTCCGGCCGCGTCCGCACCGTAGACCGATATTTGTTCTGATAGCGCAGCATCCGCGTCCGGTCGCCGCCAGCCAGCTGCTGCACGCAGGCGCGCACGCTCACGCCCTGCGCTTTCGCGGTGAGTACCTGCTCCACCAGCCGCTCCACCTCTTCTTTGGAAAACGTTTCAAACGGCATCGCCCGCGCGCCGCCCTCCCCCTGTTCGGCGCGCACCTGCGCATAATAAAAATTGCGAATGCTGTTGGGTTTGCGCCCCAGCTGGCGGCTCATCCGATCAAATACGCTGCGCAGCGACTCGCCGCTTTGCTCCGCCGCCTCAATACTCTGCCGCAAGGCGTCGATTTCCTGCTTCCGCCAACCTCCGTGCGGGCCGCGTATGGGCCGTGCCGCCTGCATGCTGACCTCCATCCCGTCTATCCCCTCCTTCTGATTGTCCGCGCTCTTGCGCAGATACAGGGTTCACATTGATGCAGTATTTTATACGGCGCGCGGCTTCATCCGTTTCCCGTCAAGGCCGTCCGTCTCTTCGTTTGTCGCTATCAGTGTATGAACAACTGCCGCCGTACATGACGCGGCTCCTTGCCTAAGCGGTGAATTTGCGATATAATCAGAATATACGGGTTCGGGAAGAAAAGCCCGGCCCGATTCGTTTTATTTTTTAGAAGATTTTTCCCCACAGTCGGAGGACAGCATGAAAAAACGGATATTGGGGCTTGCGCTGGCGATGCTCCTGCTTTTCTGCGCGGCGGCGCTCGGCGAAACCAATACACAGGTGAAGCATTATCTGATGCTCGGCGAGGATGGTTATGCGGATCAGGTGACGGACGACGCGCGAACGGATACCATCGTGCTCGTGTCGCTGGATACGAAGTACAACCGCGTCATCCTGACCTCGATTCTGCGCGACAGCAAGATCAACAACCCGCGCGGCAACGAGACCAAGATCAACCTACTCTACAAAAATCACGGCTTTGACGGCATCGTCTCCTGCCTGGAACGCGAACTCGATATCGAAATCGAAGGCGCGATTCTCGTCAATTTTGAAAACGTCAAGCCCGTGATCGACGCGCTGGGCGGCGTGGATATCGAAATCGATCAGAACGAATATCTCGCCATCCGCAGCATCCTTTTGGGCAAAGACCCGAACATGCCGGACGGCCCCGGCCTCGTCCATATGACGGGCCGCATCGCGCTGGCCTATATGCGCACGCGGGCGACGGGTTCCGGCGGCGACTTCGCCCGAACCGAGCGGCAGAGGAAAGTCGTCGCCCAGCTGTTTGACAAGTGCCGCAGCCTGTCGCTGCTGGAGCTGGTCGGGCTGTATAACGAAGTTTCTTCCGGCATGAAAATGAGCCTTTCGGCGATGGATATCCTCAGTGTGCTTTCGCAGGGCTATACTCTGATGACCTCCGGCGCGGATTTTGTGGAATTCCGGATTCCTCAGGACGGCACGTATTCCTACGGAAGCGTCGGTTCGTCCTCCGTGCTCGACGTGCGCTGGAAAACCAACAAAACCCGTTTCCATGCGCTGCTGGATAACGAGCAGTGACTTCGTTTTACAAGGAGCTAAACCATGTTGAAACACATCACCGCCGCTTTGGCGGCTTTCTTCCTTCTTCTTCCCGGTTCGGTCTTTGCCGAATCGCTCGATCTTTCCAAGCTCGGCGACATTGAAGAAGCCGAACAGTGGGAAGAGCGCGCGTGGTATCAGCGCGAAGACGGCAGCGACTGGCGCGTGCAGAATGACGGCTCCGTTATTGTCACGATTTCCGCGACAGGCGATGTAACCATCGGCGGCGACACACGCAAGAGCGGCAAGAGCATCTTCGATAAACAGCTCGCACAGGAAGAGCTGGGTCTGGATTTTCCGCTTTCCAATGTCAAAAGCATCTTCGAGGCTGACGACATGACGCTCATCAACTTTGAAGGCACGCTGACCAACACCAAAAGCGCGACAAAAAACACCTACTCTTTCGCCGCGCCGCCGGAATATGTGCAGGTGCTGACCTCTTCGAGCGTGGAGGCCGTCAGTCTGGAAAATAACCACGTCATGGATCACGGCACAGCCGGATATCAGGACACCTGCGACACGCTGGCCGCCGCCGGAATCACGTACAGCGGTCATCTCGGCGCGTCCACATTCACGACGGGCACGGGCGTCAAAATCGGCATGCTGGCCTATCAGACCTTCAACGGCAACTACAAAAACATTTATGCCTTCATCGAAGGCGATATTCAGGCGCTCCGCGACGCGGGCTGCGCGCTGGTCATCGTCTCCTACCACTGGGGCGATGAAAAGGACTACGTGCCCAACGAGCGTCAGGTGCCTCTGGGACGCGCGACCATCGATGCAGGCGCGGATCTGGTCATCGGCCATCACAGCCACCGCATGAACCCGATTGAGCTTTACAAAGGCAAATATATCTGCTACTCGCTGGGCAACTTCTCCTTTGCGGGCAACGCCAAGCCGGAAGACATGGATACCTACATCTTCCAGCAGCGCTTCCGCGTCTATCCGGACGGCACGGCGGAAAATGCGGATATGCGCATCATCCCCTGCTCCATTTCGTCTCAGGAGAAGGTGAACGATTTCAAGCCCACGCCGAAGGATGCGGATGGCGCGCAAGCCCTGCTCGCCCGTCTCGATCAGCTGAACGCCCAGTTTGAAAAAGCATTCTCCAAAACGGGCGTTTCCGCCGTTTCGCCGTATCCGACGGAATGGAAGTATGCCTATTAAGCAGCTCAAATCCTCACGCATTTCTTCAAAAAGACGCGGCCTGTGCCAAAGCACGGGTCGCGTCTTTTTGTATGTCATTGGGTCTCAAACGGAATATACACCCGGAAACAAACCTTCCGGCCCTTATCGTCCGTTCCGCGAAGCATCCAGCCGTCGCCGACGCTCTTGGAATCCGCCCTACAGCCGTAGGTGAGCCGCCGAAATTCCCGTCCGCTGATATAGCTGGGTTTTCCGCCGTTATTCTCGCCGAAAACATCCGTCGTCTGCGCATAGATGTCCGTCTTCCCTTTTTTGTAAAAACGCACGCGCGTCAGCTCATCCACGGTTACGCCGACGCCGTTTTCTTCCTTGAAAAAGAGATTATATTCCCAAACCGGCGTGGATTCCTCCGTCTGCTGTTTGACCGCAACGGGCAGTTCCGTCTTGGTATAAATGCGGATATAGGCCTGCCCCGGCTCATTCGCCATTTCCTGCTCAAACCAGTCGATCGTATAGCCGCCCTTTTCATGGCCGACGGACGGCAGAAAGATAATCCCCAGCACAAACAGAGCTGCCGCCGCCAGAATCATCAGCCACGGACGCAGGCGAAACTTCTTTTTTTCATCGGGCTTTTGCGCCTGATCTTCCTCCTCGGCCTCCGGCTCGGTTTGAGTCTCTTCTTGGGGCACGAATTCCAGCCCCACCAGTTCCGAAAGCCGCGTCAGGGTCTGATAATCCGGTTCGGTTCGCCCCGTCTCCCTTAATTAAAGATATTGTTGGGTAAAAAAGAAAGGTCAGTCGATTT
>OLFX01000269.1_pt1 | contig 87534 bp, 117 predicted proteins | sample 1605091 | NCBI WGS metagenome assembly OLFX01 (sample SAMEA3888906, study PRJEB22519) | human gut metagenome | biome: human gut; feature: human-associated habitat; material: faeces | place: Denmark | collected 2012 | reverse complement strand
TTTCATATGCCTCTTTCACTAAAGAGTTCATATAATTATCAACAGTGCCTTTATCCAAAAAAGTTCCGTCAGGCATAATAGGCGTATAAGCCACATTCCAACCGCTGTTATTTATATCCGTTCCGAATTTATCAGAACCGCCAAATACTGTATCAATACCGCCGATTTCAGGGTCATACCCCCAACTTTTCAACTCATTTTCATACTTCTTCTTTAATTCATCATTCCAACGTATAAGAGGTCGCTTGTTCATATTGACATTGCCGAATTTGGTTGGGAGTTCCTCTTTTTTGATTTGGTCTATTGTGTAATCGTAAAATCCCCAATCTTTTGCTTTTTGATATTCGTTTTGTAGTTCTTGAATTTTAGGTATATCATTAAAACTTGACTTTCCTGTTTCTTTGAATAAACCCTTGCCCTTTTCGATTTTCTTTGTGTTTTTTGTTTCTTCTTTTTGTTCAGAGGGTACACTTCTTGGTGTGTACCCTTGTTTTGTTAATTCATCACGAATTGATTGAACATTATTTTTAAAATCCTTATATGATGTTATTTTTCCCATACCTATACTCCTATTTTACTGTTGAGTTACTTCGTATATTTCATCGTCTGATATTCCTATAGACTTTAATAACGGTAATTTGTGGTTTTGTGCGATAGATGTGTCATTTAATACGTTGGCTATAAGCATTTTCTTTTGACCGCTCGGAATGCTCGGATTTACTTGATATTGTCCGGCTGAATTTTTTTGAAGTATATCCATGCCTGATGACGTTTGAGACCTTTTATTATTCTGTTTAACCCAATCTTTCAAAAATGAACTGTCCAAACCGCTCACCTGACCGGTTGAACTACCATTTGCTCCTACTGCACCACTCGTTTGATTATATTCATTAATTGCGTCGTTTGATTTAGCTGTATTTTCTGCAATATTATTTTTTGAGGTGTTATTTGCCTCTGCTATATTGTTACGAGAATTATTATTTGCCTCCGCTATGTTATTACGTGATTGGTTGTTTGCAACAGCCATTTCATTATTAGCGCTTGCGTCATTAACGCGAATTGTATTATCGGCTTGATTCGTATTAACACGAATTGTGTTATCAGCCTCAATACCCGGCATTCTTTCTTCGTGTTCGTAACCCATTTTTGCAAGGTCGGTGCTGTTTTTAATTTGTGCGTCAAACTGTCTTGCGTCCTCTGTTTGCGTATTCGGAACACCGTAATCGCCGTCATCATATTGACCGTATTTACTGTAGTTGTTCCAAATTTTTACGCCCCTTGCAACTCTCGCCGCTTGTGCTGTCTGCGTATCGCCTCTTGCGATAGCTTGTTCGATTACCTTTTTATAGTCAATATCTTCTATCGGATTGCCGTTATCATCAAAGAATGGATTTGAGGAATATTGCATACCTTTAGGAATTTGACCTGTAACTTGTGCTGTTGTTGCGCCACGTGATACTTTACCGTTAAGTACAGTTTCATTTCTTTGTACTTCGTTATTCTTTGCTGTTTCGTCTCTATTGAACGCATTATCGATTTGAACACCCATATCGGATAGGATTTTTCGTGCCTGTTCAATTTTTTGTGTTGAGTTCGCCGCATTTTGTACCTTTGCATTATACGCGTCCAATACATTCTGTTGTGCCTGTGAGTACAGCGCCGCTTGTTGTCGCATTGCGTTTGCGGCGCTGTAACTGTCAACATTACCGCCGTTTGAGGCTGTACCTAAAGCAAGCTGATTATTTCTTCCCTGTATAGCTGATAGATTATATTTACCAAGTATTGCTTTTGCCTCATCGGTAGAGAATGGATTTGTTTTAACCATATCCATATAATCTTTATAGTCTTGTCCGTATGTTTTCATCAAGTCGTTATAATGGTCGAATAGATTACTTTGCTGTTGACCTACAAGGCTTGATGTGGTTTGACTTTTGCCTGTGTCTTGAACATAGTTTTTAAAAGCATTATCAAGCGTACTGTTATCCCAATAAGATACCCCATTTGAACCTACTGCCGACGGCTTGCCTATGTTTTTACCGCCTAAACTAACCTCGCCTGTCGTATCGTTATATTGAAGTGCATTGTCTATATCGCTTTGACTTAAACCGTACTTTGAGCCTAAGCCGTAAAAATACGGTCTAATCGCACTTTTACCGCTCTGTGCAAAGTAGTCATTAACATACTTCTTTGACGCGTCATATCCACTGTTATAAAGCGTGTCGGCAAGCTTTGTGTCGCCATTTTCACGCATTTGTCCGTAATAGTTTTGTGCCTCGTTTGCTATTTGTGCCGTTTTCTTTGTATCGCCCTCTGCATTTGCATTGAGCCAATTACCTTTTAGCCGTAATATTGTATTTACAGCGTCTTGCGTATTATATGCCATTCGTTTTACCTCCTTATGCTATTCTTCTTGCACCGACATAGTCGCTACGTCCTGATAAATTGCTGATTTTAACGACATCACCTGTCTTTGGTGCTTGTATGTACTGTCCGTTACCTATATAAATTCCGACGTGTCCCGGAGCTGACGTACTACCGCCCGAACCTCTGAAAAATACAAGGTCGCCCTCTTGCAAGTTATTCTTGCTTACGGCTTGCCCTACATTTATTTGGTCGTATGTTGTTCGTGGTATATCAATACCGCTTGCTTTCGCCGCGAGTTGTACAAGACCGCTACAATCAACACCGCTTGACGAAGTACCGCCGTATACATACGGTGTTCCCAAATACTGCTTTGCCGCCGCAACAATCTGTCGTCCTTTGGAAGAACCGCCTGACGAAGTGCTTGAATTATTCGCATAACTCAATCTGTTTAGATAACTTCTTGATGAATTACTTGATGAATTACTTGTATTTGAACCGCTTACACCCTTAGCTGTGTTGTATAGTTTTCCCATAATAGAACTTACCTGTGTCGCCCAACTGCTATCTATTGCTCCGCCGTCTGTGTATGCATACCCCATTCCTTTCGGATTGTTACCTGTACCTGCTGAATTAATTGACTTTGCACCATACCCATTGTAGTATGTTTTCATAAATTCAGTCGCAAATTGAGTAGCACCCTGTGACATCTGACCGTATCTATGAGCGTTGCCCTCAGGATTAACATTTGTAGCACCGTAACCCCAAATATTATTGGTTTTCTTGGCTATGTTTGAAGTACCCCAACCGCTTTCCAAAGCACCGATACCGAGTATCGCCAAAGCACTCATACCTGTTGTTTTTTGAGCATTGTATATACCTTCTGCGTCACTTGTTGATATGACCGAACTGCGATTAAAGTGCTTTTTAATGATTTCAGCTATTTGTGCTGTTGATAGTTTCGGAAGTTGCGTTGCTACATCAAGACTTCCAAGCGACGAACTGTCAAGATTTCCGTTAAAACCAACATTATCATCACCGTTTGAATTAATAGTACCACTGCTAAGAGCGGTACTATTTTCATTTTGAGTAGAATTTGATGAATTTGACATTGTGTTTGTTGGTTGAATACCTGTTGCTTGTGTTATCCATTCTCTAACCTTATCGCTTGTCGCACTACTGTTTACAATCGGCTTATAATCAGCCATTTTATTTATAACCTGTCCGTCTCTTTTGCTGATGAACGGATTAAAGGAATTTATGTTTGGTGCCGTTGTCGTGTTTTGCTTTCCGTACAATGTATCAATTTTGTTTTTTAATTGATTACTCTGTTGTTGTGAATCAAAATTAAAAAGGCTGTTTACCTTATTTCTTATTGTATCTGTCAAACCCATAGTCATTTACTCCTTATCAAATCTTGATTTTTATAAGTCCTGCAACAAATTTAACTGCACGATATACAACAACACATACCCACAATTTTGTATTGTTTAGGTTAAGGTGCGCGTCGTCTGCGCCTGATACAATACCGTTATCCAAACACCACTGAACAGGCTTATGCGCCCATTCAGGCATATTACTGTCAATGCAATCGTAAATCATTTCTGATTTATCTGCCTTTTTCTTATCCAACTCATTAATTTTGCTAAGTAGTTCCTCATATTGCGTCATATTCAATTCCTCCTTGTTTGTTTTATCCTTTGTCACTTGTCCTGTAATTCCTTTAAAAATCGCCTTTGCAAATTCTGTCGCACCGATTTTCTTGTATTTATTTGCGTCCTCTGTATCTACAAAACACACTTCAACAAGCATAGCTTTCGCGCCACTGCGATGTACCACATACAGCTTAGAGCCGTCTTTAATACCTCTGTTTTTAAAACCTAATTCACTTATCGCCTTACAAGTATTTGTTGCCTCATCAAACTTTTTACCACCGTAAGTCCATACCTCTGTGCCTTGCCCACCGCCACTGTTAAAGTGAATTGATACAAACAAGTCAAGTGGCTGTGCATTTGCCATATTTACAATATTACTTAGGTTTTCTACAACCGTAGCAGCATGGTCGTTGGTGCAGTCATACACCGTATGACCTGCACATTTTAACAAATTTTCGAGAACGTATCCGACTTTGCGAGCCTCTACGCTTTCATCTATGTAGCCGACAGCACCGCAACCGACAGTACCGCTTACAGTGTGTCCGCAATTTATTCCTATTCTCATATTTCCTACACCTCTTTCAATTTAACGCCTTCTATTGCTCCTCTTGCGTACAACATTGCAAGATAAACTTTCATTGCCTCTAATTGCATATCATATATACTCCGTATACTTTCAGGGGAAGTTATCAAGCCTCGCTTATCCCATCTGTCAACCGTTGCTTTTAATCTTTTGTATCGCATTGACAGTTGATAATATTCATCTTGCAAATCTTTTTCGTAATCTTTGCAAGTTTCTATCTGAATAGCCTCTTTCAAATCCATATTTATTCCTCTTTCTTCCCATCAAGTTCCGATGTCATTGTATCGAGCCATTTTTCGATACCGTTTCGTAATTTACTCGGTATCGGCAGACCGCACAAGCACATATTTTTCAGTATTGAAATACTTTCATACATTATGTACAGCAAGCAGAAAAACTCACATATGCCCACTTGCGTAATGCCTATATATTTAAGCACTTCTTCCGGCACAAACGGTAGCATATTAAAGCCTATCAGCTTATCTAAAATAGCCAAACCAACAATCGATACAATCATTGCAAATTTTCGTATTGCACCGTCAATGCCGAAACAGCTGTTAAACTTTTTCTCTTTGATTGCCCTTAGTAACCCCAAAACCGTATCTAACATAACTGCAACAAATACAGTTTTTATGAATAGGTTACACGCCAATGTAACCCAAAATATATTGATTGTTTCCCAAATGTTCATCTTTTTCATTCCTCCTGTTATTAAAGTAAATACGACCATCCGTCGTCATTTTTGCAAATCAGACCGTGAAATTCGCCTGTTTCCCCACTCGCACCGTATTCAAATTCCAAGTACAAAAAACTTCCATAAGTATCTGGTGGCGAGGTAATACCTGATACAGTGCGACCACCAGCCACACGAAATTTATTTTCTGCGTAGTCATAACTTATGTAAAAATAAGAATGATTTTGGCTGTCTGTTGCGTATTCTGCGGTACCTGTAACATCACCAACTCTTCTATAATTTACTTGTGGTTCTATTGTTATATTGTAACCGTCGTGTCCTTGTGTGACTGTATATTCCAAATCAATTTTCTTGATAGAATTCAGCTTGTTTACCAAATCCTCAATACCTGTGATTTTTGTTTGCAAAGTGCTGTTCAAATTCTCCCAATCTACCGAATTGTTTTCAAGTGTTCCTGTTTCGCCTGTTTCGCCTTTATCGCCTTTATCGCCCTTTGCGCCTGTATCACCTTTCAATCCTTGCGGACCTTGTTCGCCTGTGTCGCCCTTAACACCTTGTATGCCTTGCGGTCCTCTTATCGTACCTTTGTATTGCCACTTTACATCTTCACCGCTACCTGCTGTAGTAGACTGATAGATATAGCCATAATCGGTATTAAGGTACACATCACCCACTTTAACAAGAGGACAATCTGCATATGTATAGTTGATGTTTTCAGACGTACCGCTTAAGGCTGTGCCTGTATACCACAAGCTACCGTTCATATTTACATTTCCTTTGCCTGTGCCGATAAAAAACTCGTTTGTATCACTTGTGTATGCCGGCTCAGCGAACGACAATGTTGGTAGTAACTTTCTCAGTCCACGTCTAAATTGAATTTTATTAGCCATTTTTTAACCCTCCATAATTTCTTTTTTCTCATTCTCTGTGATATATCCCGCTTTGATGAATATATCTAAATGTTTTTCTTTGTAAATACCCATTTGATAGTACTTCTTGATTAACGCTTTATTCACCGTCAACACCTGCTTTCAGTTCCGCAATCTGTAACATCAGCATTGCGTTGATTTCGTCTTGTGTCAGCTCACCGTTCATAATGGACTGAACATATTGTTTCATATCCGACATACTGTCAAATGTTTTCGCCTGTATCTGTGACAGTTGTTCTGAAGTTGGCTGTTCAAACGTAACGTCTGTATGCTGAATTTTTGCGATTTCTGTGTCCATATCGAAATTGTCGTCAGTTTCGGCGAATTTATCATTGACAATCCTGCGTTTTATACGCAATATATCCCTGTCGGTATGTATTCCGTACACTGTGCCGTCAATTTCGACACCGTGTTCGTAGAATTGTGCCTGCCCGTTTTTACTATAAAATTTGTACATAATAGCCTCCTTAACTCCACGATGTTATATTTCCTTCTGCAATACAAGTATCTGCAATTCTACCAAAAGATTTAGCACTTGTTACATTATTTTTGATTACTGTGTTACCATCGACATCTAAAAGATTAAACTCGTTATTGTCGGCTAATGATGATGAAGTAGAGAACGTGTTATTTAAGATTAATGTCTTACCAGTTGCACCTATCAATGAACAACTTCCTGTCGCAGGTATAGATGTGATAGACATATAATTATCTGATATAATAGAAGAATTACTACAATCAATGAATTGAACATATTCCCCAGTAATTCTTATTGAAGTAAATTGATTCCCAATTAGTCTACCCGAATTTGTCAAGAATGACGTATCTTCATTTTGGTATATTGACGAGAAGATATTGCCTATAATTTCGCCACCACAGCTAATACTACAATCTTCCATAGATCCGAAAATATTTCCCATAATACTTCCACCTAACGATATTAAACAATTATCGCAAGTTTCAATATAATTACATTGAAAGAAAATATTTGTCGCCGAAAGCATAAACCCTAAAAGTGGTTTGTTTTGTGTAAAATTTAAAAATTCATTCCCTATTATTTTTGCATAACGTGCAATGTAAATTTCTTTCGTTATTGCATTTCCTGGAGCACCCTCAAACCCATCTATAACATTATTAAAAAATAGTACTTTACCCAATTTAAATGTTGATACACCTATTTGATGCGTGCTAAATATAGTGACAAATGAACAGAACATAATGTTCGAGTCATCTTCAGCATATAATACCATTGGATTAATTGTATCAGATGTCACTGTTTTAGTATCTTCTACCAATGTTACATTTTTCATTGTCGCAAATTGTGATATGTGAAAAATATGCTGTTTTTCAGCAGGATTTGTGTTTTTAAAAATGAATTCATCACACATTGACCCATCTAGGGTCATACCACCTTTTAATGATATAACACATCCACCACTACTGTTCGTCAATCCATAACCACGTATGGTATTTTCGTTTGTCAAAACACATTGTGTACCTACAGGATAGATAACGCTGTTGTTTTGCGCACTATCTATCGCCGCCTGTAATTTCAGTTCGTCGTGGTCGCCGTCACACACGACAAATATTTGGTTTTTTGTTTTCATCGACGCACCTGCTGCGGGGATTGGTGTATTGTCGTTTCCACCTACATATATTTCAGCCTCTGATTTGTCATCACTATATGCAATAGCTATTTCGCCTTCCGAAAGTGTTAATCTATTTATATTGCTTTTCAAACCGTGCTTTGCTATAAATCTTGTTGCCATTCTATCAATCCTCCTTTCCTTAATACGTTCCACAATCAATGACCGATGTTACTTGTGCAGACAGTTCAAGCGGGTTAAAATCACCGCAATCAAAACTGTTTTCGGGTTCACTGTCAAAGTTACCGCCGTCAAGCTCTGTTCCTAACTGTTCCATACCGAATACACCACCGTCGTATGATGTAATGCCGATTGCTGTGTACAGATTTTGAAGTTCGTTTGTATATGCATATACTATTTCTTCGACAAAAGCCTTAAAATCAATATAGTCAAAGTATTTATCAAGGTCTTTCACTTTGTCCCATATTGCTACTCTATCTTCTGTGATAGTATCAAGTACATTCTTGTTACTGTGCTTGTGAGCCAGTGTTTGCAGTGTATTCACCACATTTTCAAGCATTTCCCTTGCGTTTATTTCATCATCAAGTTTTGCGTTTGTATCGTCAATCTTGCCGTTTAACACGCTATCCATATCTTCAAGAGATTTTTGTATAATCTCAATTTCAGATTTGGTTATGTACTCTTTATCATTAACAAGTTGCGATACAAGTGTAGGAACGCTTAAAGCAAGCCTTAAACTCTCTCTTGAAATATCTTTTTTGAGTGATATTCCTGCTATTTGAGTTATTTTCAGAACGTATTTATTAAGCAAGTCAGGTGTTTCAGAGCCGAAGTCTGTCTTTTGATAACATACATTACCCTTCATTTAATCACCCCCATTAATTTAAACGCACCCTTACACATAGATTACAAGGCTTTGTGTCCTTGTTTTCAAACTTCAACGCCGATACAGTCTTATTTACAACATAGTTTTCTTTGACTTCCGACCATAGTTCAGTCTCGCGTGGTTTTCTTGACATAGTGGCATATAAAGCAACGTCGTCACCGTCACATTGCCACCCTATATCGTTCACACCTCTCTTATTTGCCGATACAACAGGCATTTTAAGATATATTATCTTTCCCGCTCCGACTGTATCTTCATATACATAATCGAAGCCGGTTGTCATTCGTTCGAATTCTTCCATTTCTTCTGCATTTGTTGGTTTGTTATACATTATTATTTATCCCCCTTTTGAACTCAACGTGCGCCATACCGCTTGCATAGTCGATAGTAAAGCTGTGCAGACTGTCCATAGGCAAATCAACAACTCCTCTGCCAATCGTACAATCTTCAGTTTCATATTCAATTTTTATATCTTTAAGATTTTGTTCTTCAACAATTATTCTCTTTACCTTTTGACATATCTCTATATCTATCGAGAATAACCAAGCTGTTGGTACTCTGTTTATAAACAACAGTGTTTCGTTTGGGTTTTTACACGTCACTGCGACGTTATCACCTATTCTAAATAACATATATTTTCCTCCTTAACTTGTACTTGTCGGTAAACCTATTACCGTACATTTCGAAAAATCCCAAGTGCCTTTGGGGTATGTCTTACTTCCAGTCGAACCTATAAAAGACGTTCCTACAGCTTTTATAGCAATACCAACACCCGTATCGTAAATCTGAAAAACTTCTTGTCCTTTGCCATTCGATACTCGCTTCAATGTCAAATCACCATAATTACCACTTGAATTACCAATAGTCACATACGCCCTTTTATCCTCATTATAAAATTTCGCTCCAACTATATCTGTACCTGTTATCGTTCCCTCTGTTATAAGGTCACCGCTCACCTTTACGCAACCGTTCAATATAAATCCGCCTGATATTTGAGTGAATGCAGAATTAATGCCGTTTTTTTCGTCATACTCTAACCAATCTTGTAAAATATCATTGAAATAATAATATTTGTTGTTATACTTGTAGAGTTTTTCTTTATCCAACGTTTTATCGCTTGCGGACGGTTTTTCTTTTACCGTAATAGCCTCTGATGTATTCATTTTTTCAAATGCAAGTGATTCAATCTTTTCTGCTGTTTGATTGAATTGTGTTTCCACACCTTTCTTTAGCTTTGAAACCCTTGTAGATATTCCGTCGGCAGTCATAGTGAACGTTGAAGATAATGTTTCTACTGAATTATCCGTGTATTCTTGACTTGATACTACTGACATTTCAATAGCTTGTGCCGTTTGCGATACGGTTGAATATTGATTTAGACTGTTTTCTAAGTCCTCATACGATACTTTGCTTTCTATCTTTTCAGCCGTTACACTGAATTGAGTATCATAGCCGTTTAATTTTTTTCGCAAAGTGGTTGCGAGGTTGCTTTCGTCTATGTTGTCTAAAGCGTCCTCTAATGTCCTTTTCAGCTTAACGTAATTGTCGTTTAATTCCGATACCGTTTCTCTAAGCTGTTTGTAATTCATATTGTTAATATCATCTTGATGATACAAATAACTCACCTCCTGGAGTAATACCGAGTTCCATTTCATAGAAACGTACATAGCCGTGTCCCTCAAAATGTAACTTGTAGCCATAATTAGCGGTCATTCGTGGTTTTAAGCGTATTGCTTGCATACCTTTCCGACCGTTACTGTCATATAGCAACTGCGATGTTTCAGGATTAAATTCTTCATTGTCGTACAGTGCATACACCTTGAAACGCCCCTCAATATACGCAAGCATTTGAAATTTTGCTATATGTTTGATATTTACTGTCTGATATGTGCTTGAAGATGATGATGTCAGTATGGTTGATAAGTCCGTTTCACAGCTCCAATCGTCCGTATATTTGTTCGTATCCATTTTGTATACAACACCGTCTTTGCATAACATATACATACCGTTTTTGTTATGTGCAAAGCCTAATACTTCACTATTAATCACTTGTTGCGACCATTGACCGACCATTGTGTCATACACAAACAGATACATTTCGCCTTGTCTGTCTGTACAATACAAGTAATAGTTTCTTCCGTCACTACCCGAAACGGCACTTTTGAACTCGTCAATTCCAAGATTATAGCCAATCTCACGCGGTTGTGAGCCTGTATACACCTTGATTTCATCATCTGACGCAAATATCAGTTTGCCGTTTACCTCTTGTATGCTCCTGTTGTCAATAGACCCCTCCGCATACACGTCAACCAATCTGAACGGATTTTTACTGTTGTATATTTCGTGCATAAAGTCACGTTTAAAGCAAACAACGTGGTTGTCATACACTGTTATACCTGTAAAGTTACCGCCTGCTTTTGTGTTGGTTTGTGAGGCACTGCTCCACGCATTGCTTTCGTTACTTTCAGCTACGGTGTCTAAGTTCCAATTCGTATAGTCGTTATAGCCTGAAACGTGTACTCTATCCTCATCAACTCCGAAAAGTCGTGATAAATGCACTACTGCATACTTTAGATTAGGGAACGACGGCGAAACAGTTATTCCAAACCCACTTTTTCCGTCACCTATATCGCTACAAAATTGATAGGTTTGATTATCGTATGTGTTAAGCCAATAGCAACTCTTATTGCTCCCCTCAGGCGGTGCATAGTTTTCGGTAAATTCATAATACTTTGATACTTTCTTGCCGTTTTCAAGATTTTTAATCAATTCGTATTTGTATTTATCGTCGCTATCCTTATCGGTGTTTTCGGTCCTTTTGTAATATGCTTTTGCCGTAACTTCTTTGTCGCTTATCTTTTCATAATAATCGGTTATATTCGTACCGTATGCAATATCAGTTACTTCCTCATACTCATACGGTATTATCGTACCGTTATCATCAGCTTTTCTTACGTATAGTTTGGTTTGAACCGTACCTGTACTATCAGAAACCTTTTCATAATAACTTGATATATTATCGCCTGTTTTCAGATTACGAACTTTCACATATGTATAAGGGAACGAAGTGCCTGTTCGCTCGTAAAATGTTACATTTGTATTTGTTCCCAATGGTGCAGGCTCTCTTTGATATAAGCCTTTGCCTTTTAACTTATCGCCTTGCTGTAACCAAGTGGCAACGGTGTATGTATACGGCGAGTATTCACCTTGCCTTTCGTAGTAATACACATCGCCACCGTCATATGTTGTTTCATTCGTATCTTCTATCGGCACATAACCGTCACGGAACACCTTATATTCCGTCTTTTTGTAACCGTCATTATACGTTTGTTTACTTGACTTTCTGTAACCGTCATTGTAATACTCGTCTTTCGTCTGCGTATATCCGTCGTTGTAGTATTTTTTTATTTCAACGTCCAAATTGCTTGTTTTAAAGTAGTTCACGCCACCTGTCAAAGTAAATCTGCCTATCGCCCCATTCCAAACATAGTAAGTTTTTTTGCCACTGCTTTCTTTTTGACAATACATAACATCAATATCGGCATTGCCGTCCTCAACTGCCTGTTTGTCAAATGTAGTAGGATCTTTGTCTGTATCTACAATCTTCATAAACATAGATACTTTGTCAGGAAACAGTATCAATTTCTTTACATATGTGCCGCCAAGTACATCAACGGCATTTTCATATACATTGAATTGCACCATACTACGCTGTATCGCGTCAGTTTCTTCTGTCACACCCTTTTTTATTAGACCTGTATATACTTTTGTGATTTGCCCTTTGCTGTTTTTCTTGTCGCTCAAAACAAGATAATCAAGTTTTAATTCGGTATCGTCACGATAGATAACAACAAGGAAATCATCAAAACTGAATAGCGATATAGGGTGTTTGTATTTAAGTCCCATATCGGACAATATGTCTGCCCTGCTTTGCGACGGTGTTAAATAAGGTGCCTCGGCTGTAGAAATGTTGCATTCCATAGACAAAGCACCTGTATCTATAACTTGCCGTCTGTTTAAACCGCTCCAATTCAGTTTGGAAAGGCTATATTGCTTTAGTGCCTGTGGTAATGGTACTTGTCCGAATTGTAATTCGTTTTGTTTCTTTGCCATATAACCTCTCCTTTACTGTCCAAATTGTTGGGCTTTATCAGATAGCCATTGTTTGAAATTTTCAAGTAAAATATTGTAATTGTTGAGCCAATTTGACGCAGGACCGTACTCATTTTCAAGTGAATACGCCTCGCCTCTCAACTTTGACTTTACCAATTCGATAAATTCTATCGGTATCATCACGTTACCGTCTTGTATCTCGTCATTTTCATTTACTTTTATCAATTTAGGCTTGATATGATAGATTAATTTAATAAAATTAGGTGTTTTTTGCATTTTAACAGCTAAATTATCACCTTTTTTATAAAAACAATCGGGAAATACGAAACCGCTCGTTATACTCGTCTTTATTAATTGTGTTGTATCTGCATACACCGCATATATATCTTCAAACCGTATCGGTGCTTCATTATCCGAAACATCAAGGTTTGCAAGCTGTATAACATCCTCTTGCGGTTCGGTAATTATCAAGTCGTTCTGTTCTTTTATAATCGCACTGTATAACAGCCATTGCAGGCTGTTCAGCCACGTTACATACGTCGAATTTGAGATAGGAAGTGCGACGTCCACTTCACTCTGTAATTCTGCTATTAACGCTTTTGCAGATATTCCACTGTCAAACACTTCTCTACCACCTCATTCGTCGTACACGTCTGTTATGTGCGTGATTTTTCCAATAATGCACATAGGCATTTCTTGATTTTCGTGTAAATTCTTGTTTGAATATACCTTGTTGGTCGTAACCGCAAAGGTATAAGATATTGTCCACGATTGCCGGAGTATAAAGCGGTAATACAACGTTTTCGTCCGATAAATCGTGTACCGGTGTAAAATGCACACCTTCTTTGAATAGTAAGTCGGGATATAATGCTTCAAGTTCTGCAACGGTGTCGTTAAAGAAATTAAAGAACCGTCGCTGTTCCAAAGGCACTTTAAGACTTACCTTTTCGTATATTTCTTTAAGTGTTACTTCTGCTTGTTCCAATTTATCACCGCATTTCAGAAAAAAATATTTCAGCAAGTACCTAAAATAACGGCAAAATAATGGCAAGGCAACATATAATCACCTTGCCGTTAGAATTAAATACAGTTGTAAATTCTGATTAGACCGCCCGGATTTGAGCAGATAAGGTCACCGTAGTTTGCAAGCAATGCTCTGTAAACTGATGAATTTTCCTTTAGGTTGAAAATACCACCGCCTTGTAGGTCAGCAAATTTCCATTCCTGTGTATGTAATTCAAGTGCTGATGTATCAACACCCCAAATTTCATCATCCGGCACGAACGTTTCGTTGACAACATCAACCTGTCTGTTGGCGAAATCAAACTGAATTGATTTGAAACCACCCTGTAAGGTGTTCTGTTCAACTCTGATATTGTTTACTCTTAGGTATTCTGCGTAGTGGTCGTACGCTTCGTCACCGCACAACAGCATATCAACCTTTGAGTTCTTGTCCTTTTCGGCACGTCTTAGAGCCTTTCTGATAATGTTGTCCTCAACATTATCATTTGCGTCAATAACAATAGGCTTGACAAACGGATTGTCTGCCTTGCTTACACCGTAAATTGTTGGAACTTCATCGTCGAAGATAGCACCAAGACCTGTGATTTCACGGTTAAATGAGTTCTGCACCGTCATAAAGCCGTCAACAAGTGCTGTTGTAGGTGCTTTGTCAAGGGTAATCTCATAGTTACCATTGCTGTTCTTTGTACGGTCAATTGCCATAATTCGTAACTGTTTAGCAACCACGTCGTTTGGCGTTGTAGCCGCAGTCGGATAAAAGTCTACAATCAAACCTTCCTTGACGTACTTAATGTCAGTCACTTCAACTTTTGTTGTCGGAGTTGTCTGTTTAACAACCTTTGTTAATGCACCTGTACCGTTGCCGAATAGTGAACGTCCGACGTTCCATTTTGCTGTTTCGTACGCCGCCTTAACTTCTGTGTCAAGTGCATTTGCCATAGAGCCGTTCTTGCCTGTAAGCTGTACAGCTTTGATTGACAATTCAACGTTTGAGTACATATCTTTTGCGTATGTTCTGAAACGTTTGAACATAACATTGCCCGCCTCAGGCGTTGCAAGTCCTTCTTCTCCGTAGCCAAAGCCACCCGATAGACCGATTGGAGCTGACGCAACAATCTCATTTGCTACCAATGGCTTTTTCTTGATTTTTGATAGTAGTGGTGTAGGCTCGATACCGAGTAGGTTATTCCATACCGGTAAGTAGTTAGATTTTAGAGCCTCTTCAATAGTTTTTAAGTTTTGTTCTCTTCCCATTTAAAAATTCTCCCTCTTTTGTAATGTGGGTACGTTATTTCCCTCTGAACATATCTTTTGTTCTTTTGGAGGCGTCGTCCCAAGTTGTTGGTTTTTCCTTTATTGTTAATGCCGCGTTTACAGCGCCGTTTGACGCTGACATTGCAGGCACTTGCTGACTTTGTTTAATGTCGTCCAATCTCTTTTTTTCAATCATTTGTTGAAATTCAGGATTGCTGTCGTAGTATTTCATTAATTCTTCTGCTGTTGGGTCTGACGGTGGCGGTGTATTCGCAGAATTTACGCCGTTTGCGATCATATACGCCGTCAAATACTTTTCGTCCATAGGTATGTCGTCGTTGGCTAACCACTTGTTATGCTCAATGATGTAATCTAACTGCGGCAACATATCGTTAATACCTTTCAGTTCATCAACGCCGCTGAACGCCTCAAGCATTTCCCTTTTTTCTTTCTCACGCATACCGTCCTTTGCGTATTGCAAGGCAGGTTCAACGTCTTTTAGCACTTGCTGTGTGACGTATTTTTGCATTGCATTTGCATAGTCCTGTTGCATTTGCTGAACAGTTTCATCGTCCTCGAACGCTAAACGGTTTACATCCAACATCGGCATTTGCATTTCGTTCTCTATAATCGCTTGCTCACGTTGCTGTGATTGCTGTGTTATAGTCTGTTGCAATTCGTTATTTGTCTGTCTTAGCTGTTCGTTTTCTGACATTATGCGTTGATAATCTTGTTCACGTTGTGCCGCCGCTTGCGCCGCCGCCTGTGCTACATTTGCCGCCTCGTCAACCGCATTATTATCCTGTGTCGGTTGTTCTTGTGCTTGTGGTTCTTGCTCTTGTCCCTCTTGTTGTGGTTCTTGCTCTTGTCCCTCTTGTTGTGGTTCTTGTGGGGTATCTTGGGGGGTGCTTTCTTCTCCCAATACCTCTTGACCGTCAAACATATCTTCGGTCGCTCGTCTTGCGTCGTAGAAATTATCCATTATGTATAGTCCTCCTATCTTTGTCCTTGTTGTGCCAACATAGCAATTACATTCTGCTGTTGGTCTTGTGTCTGTGCCTGTTTATGTAGTCTGATATGGTCCTCTAATGCTTTTGCATACTCAGGCTTTTTCAGTTTTAACAGCTGAAAATCCAACTGCAAGATATACCGTAGGTGTTCGTCTATGTGTATATCGTGGTCGTCAAACTCTGATACTCTTGGTACCGCACCTTGCTCAAAGAATACATTTTCACGTTGTGCCGCCTGTATTTGCAGTGCATTGATGTTCATTATTTCGGTGTAATTTCCTACTTTCATAAACTCCAGTGCCCTCTGCTTTACACGCTCCGGTATCTGACCGTTTGCGTCAGTGAACAGTCCCATTTTGTATGCGTCAAAGAAACGCTCCTTTTGCACTTCTTCTGACATCAGTAGTTCGTTTTCAGTGACGTATTCAACGTCATAGCTGTTAATATCGTCGCTATTCCATATGATTGCATTACCGATACGGTTTTTGCCTGTACAGTTCAGTACACGTCGTGTATTCGCGTATTTTTTATAGATTTCAAGCCACATTACCGCTAAATTTTTGATACTGTTTCGGATATGGTCGCCTGTCAGTGATAGACGTGTATTGTCTATGTCAACAAGGTTCTGTATAGCTGTACCTGACGTTACGCCCGCAGGCGTTGCACCGTTCATCATCAGCTGTGATACACCTGCTACATATTCCATATCATTTTTCAGATTGTAGCGTTCCGTCATTATTTCTGACGGTAAATTGCCATTCGGAATAGGTGTAGGTGCATTTGTTCCCTGTCTGTACACTAACATTGCACCAGGTGCCGCACCGTTCTGTTCAAATTCTTCAATGTCGATACTGCCCTCTTCGGCATAGAAACCCTGTATTGCAATGCGTTTGATGTATTCGTGTATACGGTTTAGACAACCGTTATACGCACGCTGACGTGGTATCAAATCTTCGATTACTGACCTACCGAAAAATTGTCCTGCCGTTTCACGACACATCATTTGCGTTAGCGGTATGCGTGAATACGGTAGCGGACCGTAGTAAACCAAATGTTCGTCACCGACAATGATTATCATTCTTCCGTCCGGTCTGTGTTTGGTCGGACGTTCAAAATACGTAATCACTTTTGCGGCGTTATCTACCGAACGTGTACCTAATGTTGTGACGGTATTCTCGTAACCGAAACCGCCTCCGGCAACAACGGGCGTCAATTCAAACGTTTCAACCGTTGCACCCTCAACTTTGATACCGTATAGGTCGTATATTTCCTCTTTGGTCTTTACTTGCTCCAAAATAATTGAACGTTGTGCCTCTATTCCCTCTTTGAATATGCTTTCTGGGAATACTTCGTACGGTGTTATCAATCCGTACTCCAAATCGCCTTGATAGAACGCTTGCTCAAACTTTCTCTCATTGCCCTCTTCATCAACAGTAACGACTTTTTCGGTGGCGTATTTCTCGCCCTTGTCCTTATCCCACCACGATAACCAAAAACAGTTACCGCACAATTCATTCCACTGTATTGCGGTATTTTTCTTGGTGTCAAAATCGCTTGAAGTCTGCAAATACTGCAATATCGTAGTTGATGTTTCAGCCTTTGCGTAGTCCTCTAACTCGTTCGTTCGTGGATTTACTTTCATTCGATAGTTAATCTTTTTCAGATTGGCAATTCGCGTATCTATTAACGGTGCAATCTGATTAAACGTTTCACGTTCCAACCAATCGTATACAGGCTCCAACTGTTCGATTTCGCGACTGTATGGGTTAAAATCGCAATACTGATTACCGACTAAAAAATTAGCGTTTAAATGCCATTGCGTTTCCAATGCTGAACGTGCTGAACGGCGTTTCTCTAATTCTTCGTGAATATTTGCGATAATATCTTCCTTGTACAGCTGATTTCCATCGTCGTCGGTGTCAATTACTCTGTCAACTTCTTCATCGTCTGCACTTTCACTGTTAGGTGGTGAAAACATACTCTTAACGCTCGCCTTTATGCCCTGCAATACAGGTGAATATCTTAAATTCATTATTCATCACCCACCTTTGCGTCGTTCTTACGCCACCTATTCAAAACGGCTTTATGCCTGCTGATAGGTTGCTTTGGCTCATCGGCTTTGATGTTGTTGTATTCGGTCATATTTCTGCACATCAACCTGTTATACAGGTCTTTGCGTTCGATATGTTGTACTATCGTCATTCCTACTATGGTTAATGTTTGAATAGCTGTAACGCATAGCAGAAACCCTGTTACATTCATAGCCACTCCCCCTTAACTAACTTGCAAAATACTCTCAATCAATGTTTCTTTGTCGGCGTTTGCGTTGATACCCATTTCTTTGGCGATTTTCTTTAAATCGTTGTATTTAACATTGTCCAAATACTCCTTTGTGTACGGAATAGGGTATTCTTCTGCGTTGTTATCCTCTGTTTCAACTGTTTCTTCCGCGTTTTTAACTGTTTTCTCTATTCCGCCGTGGAAAAATAGCGGTGGCGGTGGTACTGATACCGTCTTTTTTTCTACTGACGGGTCGTATTCCGCAACAGCTTTAATTGCTTTTTTCAAACATTCTTCACAGATAATGACACTGTTACCGAATTCGTTTGTATTTGTCAGTGAATATGTATCGGTATTTTTGCACCCTCTGACTTCGCATTTTTTCTTTATCTTCTTGATTTTCATTAGAAATAGCTCCTCCTTTTTTCTAATCTGCCTTTTAATGCTTTCTCTCTGTACTTCTGTATCGCCGTCTTTTCCTCTTTCGGAGGCTTTGACGGTGATGTAAATTGCAACACGAAATATCGCAATGCGTCAGGTAAATGTGTTATATCGTGTGGTTCTGTCGCACAATCCGTTGGATGTTTCGTATCGCGTTGTAACGATGTTAAACAGTCGATTAATTCAATGCAATTATCAAATATCATCAATCGGCTACTGCCGTTTTTGACCTGTAATAAATCTTTGACCGCCAACCAACCTGCTTCACGGTTATTTGAACTTTTCAGCAGTGGTAAACCGCCCTCACGGAACAAATCCGCTTTGGTCTTACCGCTTTCTTGTGTTCTACCCCACATATCAGGCGGAGCGGCGGTATATTCTATTCGTTCGTCAATCGGTGTCAGATTGACTATTTCCTCCGCACCGACTGAAATAACTTTGTTGCTTTCGGCATACTCACGGTAAACGTAGTAGTTACCGCGTTCATCAATAGCCACCCATACACACGCTAAACAGTCTAAACCGTAGTCCATTCCGCGATATTTACGCCAATGTTCAGGAATTTGAAACGGTTTAACAATATGTATTGACCTGTCAAATTCATCAAAATAGCGCCCTTCAAGCAAATCCCAACTACCGTCACGCCACGCCTCACGCAGTCCGTCGGGCAGATTATTTAACATATCCACATAGCCTGTATCTGTTTCTAATAGCACCGCATTATCAAACACTGTCGCAGGAATAAACATATAGTCGTTAGGATTTTCTGCATTCCTGTATTTTCGTGATACAAACAGACGTTTTACCCATTCGTGACCGACACCGCCGGGGTTACACGTCAGATACATGCGTTTAGGAAACGAATTAGCACCTCTGATACACGCTGTCAGTGTTGAATATTGATATTCAGTGAATTGCGTAGCCTCGTCCATAAAAATGACATCGTATTCGATACCCTGATATTGATTGACGTCACTCTCACTGTCGCAATATCCCATTTCCAACAGCGAACCGTTATTGAAATAGAAACACTTTTCCTGTTTGCTATATCTCGCTATACCTTTCAATAGCGGCTCTAACTCGCGAACGTGATTACGCTCCAAGTCCCTGTATGTCCGTCGCAGAAACAACATTTTGATACCTGCATATCTGATAGCCAATAACACTGCCTTCATTCTGACCGCCCACGACTTGCCCCCGCCTCTCGCTCCGCCGTACATAATCATTCTGTTATGTGCGGTGAAAAACTGTTCCTGTTTCGGATTTGTGCGTGATAGGTCTAATTTCAGACTATTCTGCATATTTCATCACGTCCTGTGGCATTTTAATTTCAATAGTCGTGTTCTCGGTTGATTGACCTTGTGCCAATGCACGCTTATCATACAGAGTGCCGACTGCTGTGCTGATTTCGCTTAACTTGTGCAGTTCCAAAGCCTTTATTTTAGATATCAAGGCTTTTTTCTGCGGCACTGTCATATCTTCGTCGTTGGATACTTCATCTAATAGTCCCTCCAATTCTTGTTGGTACTTCAATGCCGTTTCCATACGCCTGTTAATCAGTTCCGCGCCGTTTTCAATAGCCTTACTCGCCGTTTCAATGAAACCCTCGCGGACTTCTCGCCGTTTTTCTGCATATTCGTCCATATCAGGCGGATGTCGTCGCCACCACGATTTTAACGTGTTTACGGGAATACCCATTTTGCGTGATACTAATTCCCAATTTCCCAATACCGTGTATTCCGCAAATGCTCGCTCGCGGTCGGCGTCTGTATATGTTCTCTGTTTCGCTATGGCTGACACCCCCTTTCATCAATTTAATATTTCCGTCCCCACCGACAATCAGTGAAATATTAACCCACCGTCATCACGACGGTTCTACCTACTATATGTAGTAAATCAAATCTATCCCCCGCACTATTTTCCAATTTTAATATTTTTGCATTTTGTATATATTGCATAAATTATCATAGGAATATATGTACACTTTTCATAAACATATTTAACTTTAGCATAAAAGTATTGACTTTGGCATAAAAGTTTGCTATAATATAGTCAGAAAATAACAAAAGAGGTCAGCTGAAAGGCAAGAGAAAGGAAGATTAAAATGAAAGAGTATTTAGTTTGTAACATAGACGGAAGAGGTCAACTAAGAAAGGCAAGAAGATTGACTGATGAAGAGAAAAAGCAATATGTAAAAGAATTTAGAGATAGAGCTTTTATAGGTATCAGAGGTGAGAGTATAGATTTAAAATATCTTATGTTCGATGAAATTCTTGGGTTTTTAAACAGAGAATCGGACGGACAATTTACCGGTTCATCAGGAAATGTTTATATCATAAATCAAGACGAATGGGACGAATTAGTCCAAATGAATAGTGAAAAAGAAAAAATAGCAAAAAGAAAAGAAATTGAAGAAAATATTGTTTCTTGGGAGCAAATAGTTCAAAGATGTGAGGCTATAAAAGCTGCAGGAAATTTGTATAGCACAAAAGAAGAAGCACAAAAAGCAAAGAAAAAATACAACGATTTCTATAACGAAGGTGAAGACGGCTATGTTCCTCATTTTTGGACAGCAGAAGAATATGAGGATGCAAAAGCAAAATTGAAAGAATTACAGAATGAATTAAGAAATATCAATTAAAAGTGCAATTCCGACGCATTTCGGTGCGTTGGGTGCAACGGCAAAAAAGAAAGGAAGATTGAAATGAAAGAATTAGTAAACATAATAGAGGACGAATTTGGAGTTCTTTTTACGAAGTATGAATTAAGTGTCGCAGGTAAAAAGCTTGTAGAAAAAGTTGAAAAAGAAACAGATTACCACTTCGATAAAGTGGTAAAAGGTACAATCAGATTCATTCCAAATGAACCTGAGGACGACACAAGCCGTTGGATAAAAGTATCCAACGACGGGTTTGTTACAGCCTACCGATGTGGTATCGGTAAAGGTTGTTTCGCTGTCAGAAGTTGGACAGCGAAAAACGTTCAAGATTGGTTGGACGGTAATACGGAAGCCTGTTATGATAGAGCGGTGTGGCTATGATAAAAAAATGTATAATCTGCGGTGGCGAATTTAAAACGTCACCGTCAGCTAAAAAAGTAACCTGTTCAAACGAATGTAGACACAAATACGCAGTTATTCGTTCAACAGGAAGAAAGAAATCAGTCGAAGAAAAGAAAAAAATTTCTGATGCACACAAAGGCAAAGACACATACCAAATCCGGATGTTAGCAATAGAGGCGTCTAAGGCAAGTCCTAAATCGGGCAAATTTGAAACAAATGTCAACGCAATAGATTGGCATATTGTTTCACCTGAAAATGTACATTACCGTTTTCATTCGTTGAATAACTGGTTGCGGTTACACGGCGAAGAACATTTCGGTTGCAAACCTGATACACAGCAGTTTTACAATGTAGTGTCAGGAATGTCCCAAGTGCGAGCTACTATGTTAGGGAAAAGAGCATATCCTGCGACCTACAAAGGTTGGAGGGTTATCATAGATAATTAAAGGAGGAATTTAAAATGCAAAAAATCATCAGAGGAAAAAAATATAATACAGACACTGCAAAGGAGGTTTGTTGCTATTCAAACAACTTACCTTTCGGCGACTTTGATTGGGTACAAGAAACTCTGTATGTAAAACGTACAGGTGAGTATTTCTTGCACGGTAAAGGCGGAGCAAGAAGTAAATACGCTGTACCGGACGGCGATTTTATGGGGGGCGGAAGTGAAATTATCCCCCTATCCGAAAAAGAGGCTCAAGCTTTCGTCGAAGAAAACGGCGATACGGAAACCTATGAAAAGTTTTTCGGTGAAGCTTCTGAAGGAGAAACACGAACAACTATTATCCTATCCGAAACAGCTAAGAAAAAGCTACAACGTCTTGCCCTCGAAAAGCGTGTATCTATCAGTCAAATCGTGGAAAGACTGATTGAAAACGCATAACAAAAAAAGACGGTTGCCGTTTGGTAACCGTCTTTTTTGGGAATAAATGAAAAAATATAATATCTCTCAAGTGAGCATATATATTATATCACATTTTCTACCGCAAGTCAAAGTGAGTTAAGTTATACCGAAACCGTTTATAGAATTCGCGTTTTAGATTAAATAATCGTTTCGGGTGCAATCCGTATTGCATTTGTATGTAGACGTGATTGACGGAGCTGTCGGTCAGAAATTTATATAGTGCCTGATAGTCCTCTCCTGCGACCTCAAGACACATATTCAGCACTGCCTTATCTTGCTCCGGCAGTCGTCTTGCGTTCACGCACAGAAAATATATCAATCCCTGCGTATTGTAGTTTATTCCTAACCTATCTAATGTTCTTGAAAATCTAAACTCCGTCAATCTCCTGTCCTCCTATTTGCTATACGTTATCTTTCCGTCGTAATAGAATGTCATACCGCATTCTTTTCTTACGACCTCTTTAACCTCTTTCAGCTTGCCGTCCTGCATACCCATTAAAACATCTTTTATTGCCTGTCCTAATTCTGTTATACGTTTCTTCTTCCATTTCAACATTGAATAGAACGTATACAGGATTATAGGTGCATTGTTTTTCATTGCACACGTAACCATTTTAATACGGTCTTGCTCGGCAGTGCTTGTCTTGATTTTTAGTGGGTCAAAATCGTTCATCAGTTTTTCATAATCAAAATCGCACTCGTCTTTTAATTCCTCTGCGAGTTTATCAATATCGCGTTCACGGTTATACACAACCCCAATATATCGAATAACTCCCTCTATGTATTGACACACGCGTTTTTGACCCCATTTGCATTTTATACGCAGATACCACGCACCTACTACCACAAGATTGACAACGCCCTCTGTTGTAACTTCGTTTTCAACAATCTTGTACGACTGCAATGCTTTCTTTCTATTGAATTTCTTAATACCACGTTTCTTTGCAATTTCATCAAAATTTTTTAATATTCTTTCTTCTTCGGCGTTTTTTATCACCTGCCTTACGGCTCTGCGTTTTTGTTTTAATTTCTTCGCTATTTTATCTTTCACGCTCTACTCAACCTTTCTTATCCGGTACATACTCCGGACACTTTTCAATTTTTTTTTACCTTCTGCCGACAAGTCGTTTTCGTCTTTAATATTATTAAGACACGATATTACTCTGTCATTCATCGTAACTTGAAAATTTTCGCTTTTCGGTAATAGGCACTCTGTTTCTCCTTTATGGAATACGCATTTTTTGCAGTTACAAATCATTTTAATTCTCCTTTCCATCTTCTTTTATAACTATATTAAGTTGTCGTCCTAACCATTTTAATCCGTTTGTAGTTAACCAATAACAAGTATGGTTGTCACACTTCTGTACATTTATAATATCTTATAGCACCGATTTTAATTTTCTTTTTTGACATTTGTTATCACTCCTCATTTTGATAAAATTCCTCTCCGATTTCGTATTGGTTGAAGTCCTCATCCAACCACCACCTAAACACATCATATCCTGTTTGCCATGTCCCCTCTTTGCCGTTTGCTTTTCTTGTTTCAAGCATTCGGTCAAATGCGTGTATATATGCTTTTTCGTATGTTGGATACCTGCGAAATTCAACATATCTATGTTTTCCCGCCATAGGACAACCCCACACAACCAACTCTCTTGAAACCCTCGCAGTATAATGGGTTTAGGTCTATCTTTTCACTTTGGATATAGTCCTTTATGTTTTCATCATTCCAATCGACAATGGGGTTAATTACTGTTTTCGCCTGCTTTTGACATCTTTCAAGCCAACGCCTTTTGTCGTCATTGTCATTATTCAAAACGATTCTTTTGTTCTTATTGCTGTTGAAATCTTCGTATATTCCACGCTTAGAGCGCGAACGGCTTTCGGCTCTGCGTTTCTGCTTTAACTTCTTCGCTGTTTTATCCATATCAACACCTCACCAAATTCACCCTAACCACGTCAGGGTTTCTGTCCACAATCTTTGCTATTTCAAAATATGATAGACCATCACCTCTTAATCTTTTCATTGTATCTAATTCTTTGTTGGTTACTCGTGTCTTTTTCTTGTTTTCAGAATTGCTTGCTTTATCCGGTACATATTCCGGACACTTTGTTATCCTATACGAATCATACGTCTTGCGGTGTACCTTTTCAGCGGTCCAACCCTCAACAGGCTGAAAGCAACTACTCCACGAACACCATCCGCAAGCATTCTGGCACGTCCAACATAATTGTTCTTTAACCATTTTGCGCCTCATCTAATCGCTGAACATACTCGGTAAAATACCATAGCAGTTCATCTTTGAATACTTCAATAGCTTCCTCTGTTTTTTGGGATGTTGAGAAATATATAGCATTCGGTCGTCTTAATTTCCGTTCTATTCCTATGTTTAATTCATTTAAACTATAATTATATGCAAAACAATATTTATTGATTTTATCATTTTTCCAATCAGACACAGAAATAACCTTGTCATTTTGTGCCTGCCACTGTCTTAAACAACGCAATAACCTATCAGCTCTTGCATTGTTCTCAGCAATGGTTTTATCGCTGTAATAATTGCCTACATCATAACGATTTTGGTCAAATAGGACGGTATTCTCATTTTCTATTACTAAATCTATAGTATTGACAAAATAATACTTCTTATTGTTACATTCTTCTCTTCTCTCATATCCTGTTTTAGGCTTATCCTCAATCAATCCCAGCTTTTTTAGCTGTTCAAACAATACTGTCTCTTTTAACTGTTCCTCAGGTATTTCAGCCTGAACGCTTTTATCGTTCACTTTCAACTCTACTTTCATTACTTTTCCTCCTTAATTTTATTTCACCTCAACGCTCACACCCTCGTGCGTGTGCCAATACAATTTGTAATGATATGGGTCTGTATGTGTCCCTGTAATATCTTCAACCGCATACATTGTGTATTCATTTAAATACACATAGTTTTTCTTATACGAATTCTCACCCGTTTTAACAGTTATCACCAATTCGTTAGTTGTATTATTGGATATACTCATATATCCCTCCGCCTCAAGCACGATATTATCTGTTCGTGCATTGTAAACGGTGATTTTTCGTTCGCATTCAAAATAGTCTGCCTGTTTTGACATATTGTAGTTTACCATTTCCGCCTCCGAACACGCCGTCAGCATTACTGCTATGCAAAACATCATCAATATTCCAATTATTTTTATAAATCTTCTTTTCATTTATTATTCCTCCGTTTATTTTTCTTGAAATTCCTTTAATCTGCCCTCTAAATATTCAATCTCATCTTTCCAATGCTCAATTAGCATTTCTTCGATTTGTTGCTTTGCGTCATCTATACTATCAGCCCACAATAGGTCATCGTCTACACTTAATTCTTCTGATATATAATAAAATACTTTATCATCCATTTCATCTTGAACAAAACTCGCAATTACCTCATCATCATCTTCATAAAATGGGCTAAAACGAAGTTCGTGCCATTCTTCTCCAAATTCATTCTTTTTGACTTTCCATTCTTTCATTTATTATTCCTCACTTTCCCGACCTTAGCATATAAAATAATAACTGCGACATTGACCTTTGACGGTCCTTTGGGTGTGCCTCCATTGCGATTTTTAACGTCCACCACACCGTTATATCATCTAATGGCGTTGGATTTTCAAACTCGTCAACAATATCTCTGTCCTCGGGACACGCCACATATACACCCACTTCCCACGGTTTGTCTTTGATTATTTGTTTGTATGTTTCCATTGTCGTAACAATGTAATTCCTTTCGCCCTCAAAAGTCAAGCCATTTCCACTGTTGTAGTCTGCCTTGCAACTCTTGACCTCGTAGAATATAAATTCCCCTTTTTCTATGCCGCTTGTACTTTGATTTTTCGGTACAAACTGCACGAAGTCAACACGCTTTTCTTTGCCTTTTCCGCCACCACAATCAAGTGTAACTTCGCTTGCGTAGTATTTACCCCTACCCGATAATCTTTCAATGAGTAACTTGCTCAAAAATTCGGTTGTTTCTTTCCTGTTCATATTTTCTCCTCCAACATCGCCGTAAGCAACAGCAAATAATTTATACTGTCACCTATTTTTTCAGTCCACATTTCTTTTGATATTGCCTTGCCTTGTTCGTAATCATCAATCAAATCGTACACGCTGACAGTATGCTTTGCCATCATACCACCTAACGCTTTAACTGCTGTGCATTTCTGCAATTTACCTGCCACTTTGAAATTATGTAATCTATCATCGGTTGCATATTCTTCTGCTTTACTGCATAGAACGCTTTTGCACGTTTCTATGCGGTTGTTTATGATATTTTCAAATTGTTCAGCTTTCATATTTGTCACCTCTCATTTGCACGGCTCATACTTTTTCTGAAACACATCAGGCTTACACGGGTAATATTCCCCTCGTAGTCCTCTGATGATGTAGTCACCTGTGCTTGCTACCATATCGCCCTCTAAGGTTTTTATTATCAATACTCCGTTTGTAATAATAGCACTTTCATTTTTTACAAATCGCATAATCTCTGCTACATTTCTGCCCGTCCATTGTACCGCCTCAATTTCACACGGTTTTGTTCTAAACTTCATTTTTGTTCCTCCATTAATTTTAACGTTCTTTTCAGTTTTTCGTCTGCAATTTTGTTTATTGTGTCATTGTCAATGTTAAATAAATATTGCAACTGTATCATCATTACAATTACGTCCGATAATTCTTCCTTTATGCTGTCTTTAACTTCGTCCATTGTTTTTCTTACCGGTTGTCCGATTTGTCTTATTCTCAAATACTTAGTCAACACTTGTGTTAATTCAGCCATTTCTTCAATCGCTACCGGAATTTGTTTAATACCGTAATAATTTGCTATGTCTAACCAATCTTGTTTTTTGTATATCGGCATAACCGCATTTTCTTCCAAATACTTTAGTGTGTGTAACCAATTTGCAAGCTGTTGGTGTTCTTCTACATACTCCAAACAATTTTTAATTGTGACTTCTTCGCAATATTCTATCGCCTCATCAAGCGTCATAGTCTTTGATTTTATTTCTGTTGTCGAACGCATATTCCACGCTTCTTCAAGTTCATCGTCTGACCTACTTTCATTAATAAAACCTACTGTTGCACCGCAACTTTGACACTCAACTTGAAATCGCATTTCGTCGTATACACCACCGTCAAGAAATGCTACTTCTGCGCTCCCACAGAATGGACACGGCTTTAATTCATTCCTCATTTTCTATTCCTCCAATTCGTCTATCTTCTCAAATATGTAATCTACCGCAGACTTTAAATCATTACCGACACTTTGAATGTTCTGTGGCGTCAGTTGCGAACTAACAAGCATTGTGTAACAAGTTTTCTCGCTTGGTAATACGATATTCAACGCTAAGCTACTTATCAATGCTATAATGGGTATTTTAAACCACTTACTAAAGCATTGTCGTTCCTCTTCTTCGTCAAGATATTCATAAAGACTAACAGCTGCAGCAAATCCCACTACAAGCATAACTATAAACAATGCAGTTTTGAAATTGTCGCACAAATTAATTAAATAAATCAAACTTGGTTTAATTATCGGCGTATTCATTACTCATTTCCTCCTTCAAATATTGGTTTATATTTATTGCCTATCGGTGTGTTATACAATCCGCACGCCTCATATTTGCTACGCCAATTTGTATTAGCCTCTCTCGTTATACCATACGCCTTGCATTTGCAGTGATGTTTTCCGTCAACTGCTATTGTTGTGAAGTTACAGCAATTACGGCATAACACTCCTTCCATTTCGCCGTATTCTCGATACATAGCACCGATTTTAATTCTCTTTTTCTTCGCCATTTTCTTCCTCCTCAAAATCACTAACCACTTTTATAATTCTTATAATCACTTTCATAATAGTTTCATTTTCTGTGTAATTACTGCTATATTCAGTATGCAGTTCCGCATTTTTTCTACCTGTTTCATAACAGTAAACCATAAAGTTCATGTTCAAGAACGAACTTTTTTCCGGAAGTTCATTAAACATTTTTAATCTGAATTCTGTTTGCTTGAGCATTATATCTTGAACTGCCTCCTCCGCACATTTTGAATTGCGAATTGAAGCAATACAGAAGTCTATAAAATTTAATTTATCAAACGCTAAATTTCCTGTTTTTGCTTCGCCTAAATATTCTTTAAATGTCTTGCGAATAATATCATCGAAATCATACGGCAAACACGTATTCATTTCTATTTCCACGTCCATTGGTAATTTAATAGTCATTGTCTTATTCCTCCATATCAATCCACGTTATCCCCACTGCATAAGCCGCCCAAATGTCACTTTTAAAGCCGTAAAACCAGTCAGGATTTTTCTTTGTTCCCTTGCCGTTCTTTAAATCGTGTTTTGCAAATCTGTCTATCAAAGCTCTGCGAATAGTTGCGTCGTTGGCTTTCATACTGTGACAGATATTTATTTTTTCATCTTTGCGTGTTATGTATTGAACATCCTTTTGCAGTTGCTTTGCTTTTTCGGTAAACCTGCCTATCCACACACACGTTTCAAACACTTCACGCCCAACCGGCATACCGTAACACGCCACCATTTCGATAACAACAACGTCTACTTGATATACTCTTATCAGACGTTCAAAACTGTCTAACAATTCGTTGTTATCGGTCTTTCCAAAATCTTGCGGTTTCATTGTTTCCTCGTCAATAACACACCAACCGCTTTGTGCATTACCGGGGTCTATTGCTAATATTACCACTACATTCGCTCCCTCATTATTTTTTCAAGTTCGTCATAATCAACACCGTTGTCATCATATACGCTTTGTTCATTCCCTTTGTGGTATGTTTTCTTTGCACCTTGCACTTCCGCAAGGGTAGTACGTCCCGCATTAAAATGATTGCGAAGTATTGCCTCTATGTACCTGTAATTACGTTTGTTGTTCTTTACAGCTTCTTCGATTGCGTATATAACAACATCCTCCGACATATCATTCAGCCAATCATCTAAGCCTCGCAGTGTAATTGGTGTCAAAGGTGCTATATTGTTCTCATATAGCTTAACAATTCTTACAGGCAGACGTGGCAGTTTCCTTTCTTCTGCTTTCTTTTCTTTTACTTTACTTTCTTCTACTTTCTTTTGTTCGGAAATGTTTACATTTTTGCTTGAAATGTTTACATTTTCATTTAAAATGCGTACATTCTTATAAATTTGGTCGACTTTAATTAAGAGGTACTCTTTTCTGACTTCAACTTCTTTACGGCGACTGACTGCCTCGAAGTATCTTTCTTGTATTCCTCTCGAAGTCAAGATTTGATACTTGTCATAAAGTTCACTGTCAAATATACCTCTTTTAATCGCGGCTCTCACTATTTCGGACACGGCATCACCACCCAAACCTACATTCTTTCCGAACAATAATGCAACGTCTTCTGTCCATTCACAATAGTAACCTTGCTGTCCGTATATCTTTTGGAACAACTTAACGACTATCGCAAACCCTTTCAGCCCAAATTCAGCCTCGATTAATTCAAATTTATCATCTAAATGTACGTTCAGCGGAAAGTAGTTAATTCCGTTGTTCATACACTACACCTCTTAAAACGGCAAATCTTCTTCATCACCGATTGTTGCAAAATCCTCACCGTATTGACTGTTTAAATCATCTAAACCACTATCAGACAAATCGGTATTACTGCCTGTACTGTTTTCAGATTTTGAGCCGGTAAAGTACGCCTCGTTTACAATAACTTCTGTCGCATACTGCTTTTTACCGTCATTACCGTCCCAACTTCTTGTTTGAATACTTCCGACTACGGCAATCATACTGCCCTTTTGGAAATATCGTGCGATAAATTCGCCTGTCTTACGCCACGCAATACAGTTAATAAAATCAGCCTGTTGTCCATCGTCTTTCACAAATCTTCGATTTACCGCAATAGTAAATCTTGCGACCGAAAGATTGTTCGGCGTTTGTCTTATCTCAACGTCTTTTGTAAGGCGTCCCATTAATATAACTTTATTCAATTCTTCCTTCCCCCTTAAATGTTTTCTTTAAAATTTCCTTTATATCTTTTCTTATGAGTTTTAATAATTTAATATTAAATCTTCCAATGACAATCGAATGTGTTACACGATTATTTCCTTCGCGTTGGTGCATTGAAATCAATGCACCGTCGCATTCGGTTTCAAATACTTCGTTCGTGTATGTATCTTCTACTCTTATTTTTACCATTGCATTTCCTCCTATAAATAACTTTTTCCGAATACTTCTCGGAATTGTTCCTCTGTCCAATTATTCTCTTGCATAGCCTTTTTCTGACCGTATCGGTGCAAATAATCAGCTATATCACTGTTTCTGTGTGCACTGTATTCGCCGTTACGGTGACAACGTTCGCCACATAGGTAAACTACCAATCCGTATTTTTCAGAGTATTTTCGGTTACTTCCTCCGAATATATGGTGTCGTTCTAATCTGTCACCGTTTCCGTTTCTACCACATAGAAAACACTTCTTCATTGCTTCCACCCGTCCTTTAACACCTGTAATTCTCTCGGCGTCATTGTTTCGATACCCAGTGCCTTGCAGTCCTGCACGATATTATCAATCAACATCGACATTTGCTTTGTGTCGTATGATGATGAACCATAGTATAGAACAACGTTTGTGCAACCTTTAAGTTTGCTTTCAAGCGTTTCTGCCTGCCACCCTAAGCCACTATGTTTCCAACCCTCGCATAGTTTGTTGACGGCTTTTGTAGGCGCACATACTATCTCACTGTTACCACCTATTTCTTTTATCTCTCGGCGGTATACCTCTGTTTTACTGACATTTAGCTTTTCTGCCAATTTATCTATCAGTACCCAACAGTAAGCATTTGCGTCAAGTGACCTCTTTTTCCTGTACTGTTTAACCTCGACAACATATTCTTTGCCGTCCTCTAAAGCTGATATTAATGACGATAGCCACGCTACCGCCTTAATACCGCTCTCTTTATTGAATATCTGCTTGTTCATTATTTTCTACCTTATAATCTTCTGCCATTTGTTTTGCGTTCTTTGCGTATTGAGGATATTCGGCAAGTTCTACTTCGTCAATATCCTTGCCTAATGCAGTTTTTAGCAACTCTCTTATCTCTTCCTCTGTCTTGCCTGCTCGGCTTGCAAAGTTCTTTACAAAACCTTGCAACGATTTTTTTATAACGACGTTAGCACTGTCAACCAATCTATTAAAAAACAACACATACTTTCCTTGCGGTAATTCGGTTAATTCTTTTGCGCCGAATTCATTTAATAAAATGTTGAGCGTTGTTTCTCTATTTGCTTTTGGGAACACACGCAAGATATTTTGTATTTTTTTTATCTGTGTTTCGCTGATATACACTTCTTGTGAGGGTGCTTTGGACTGTGTTCCATTCCCAGTCGGAGTTGGATTGTATTTACTTCTACCGGCTTGCCAATATACATCAGCACCAAATCCCAACGCCTTACAAGCTACCGATATAGCGTCTGTCAGAGCCATTTTAAAAGCCTCGTCCGATGTATATAAACCACTTTTTTCTTTTGCTACGAATGAATTACCGCCTGTACCTTCGATAGGCATACTCCATTCGTTGTTATGCTTTATGTATAACTCAATATCTACAAAGGCACATTTTACACCGTCTGCACCTTCTTCTACCCATTTGCGTACCGTTTTGTAGTACCAACCTATTCCGACAGGTCCGAACTGTTCTGTAAGAGCCTGTATTCTCCACATAGGGTTTATATCTGTCATACCTTTCAATCTACCTGCGTAAATAGGTTTCTTCGCATTTTCGGGTACTGTTCTGACGGCGTTGTATATTTCCATATTAGTCATTTTGCCACCTCTACTTTATACTTACATTGTTTCTCTCTACCAACTCTGCGTGCGGAATATCAAAACCGCCTTGCAACATTTCTTTTATAACTGTCTTGTTTGCTTCTGGTCGCTTGAATGTCAACAGGTCGCTGTTGTTCTTCATTGCGTAGTCGATAAATTCATCATCAACCTCTATCGCCGTTGACTTTCTGTAACTTATCGCCACTTTTGGAGTAGCGAATTTATTACCTTGCAATGTTCGATTTATGAAATTCTTCAGATTTTCAGCCTTGTTTTCCAACGACTTACGACGTTCCGCAAGTGCTTTTTCTTCTTCTCTTATAGCTTTGCTCTCGGCTACAAGATTTTTATACCATAACGCTGTATTTTCGATTTTTTCTTCCTTTTGCATTTGCAGTTCTTCAAATGCCTCGTAATCCTTTATCTCGCCTGTTTCTTCGTCAATTAAAGAAAACATTGCGTTGTTTATTTCGTATATGTTCATTTGACTTATTATCCTTTCTGTGTTAGAATATTGGTGTGTTATAATATATGCCATTAAACGGTATTGCGGGGGAAATTGAATTCCCTCGCTTTTTTATTATTCAATTATATGTACATTCGGTACATCTTCAAGCAATTCTCTTAGCTTGTCCGCAACGTTCTTTACTGCCTCGCGTTCCCAAGCTCCACCGTCTGCCTCAAACAGTGCCGCTCTGCCGTCTTTAAGTCTGATTAAGAAATCGCTTTCCGGTTGTTCAACCTCTAAAAATGTTCTGTATGGTTTCAACGTAACAATCGGCTTAATTCTCTGTTCACCTATCAACTGAATACCACTCTTGACAGTTGCCGACTGCGTGATACCGTCGTCTTTTGTCTGTACACTCTGTTGGTCTGTTATGTTACCAAGCAACTGCACAAGATAATCTCTGTCCTCTGTCGGTGCAAAACGTGATTTTAGGCAGATAATCATATTTTCAATGCTTATATACTCGTTAAAATCGAAACCGATAAATTTTGCTTCGGCAGTAAAAGGTCTTTCACGTTGCATATCATCTCTGATTGCACCGAACACGTGTACTCGTTCTGCTGATGTTGCTCTGACGAACAGCGGAAGATTATACTTGCTCATCTCTTGTTTTATCATCTCTGCCAAACCGCTTAGACTTGAAAGGACTATTGTATCAGCAAGTTTGTTTTCAACCCTATATAAGTGCTCGTCCGAAAAAGTGCCTTGCACTGTTTCAATCACCTTTGGTCCTGTCATATCCTCGATTTTTTCAATAAACTCTTTGTTAATCATTATCTTTATCCTCCTTAAATTACATTGCTTTCTTAATTGGTATAACCTTTGGCTCATCTTGCTCCGAGCCGTCTAATGCCATTTGTCCCGGTACTTGTGGCAACATTTCAACCAATGCTTTGCCCTCATCCGATTCCGTCAAGTACAACGCACTTTCGATATTGTTCGTTGGTGTCAATGTTGACTTAACCTGTGTTGACATTTTGATGTTCTGTCTTTCACTGTCTGGCTTTAGTGACAACGTCAATGTTATCTTTCTTACTGCGTCCGCTTTGGTATTTAGGTCAGTGATATTATCAACGACCTTGCTTAGCTCGTAGTCCAATCTTTCACCGATTGCACCACGAGCGACCTCTAATAAATTTGCATTACCCACTTTTTATCATTCCTTTCTTGATTTTTTATTTTTTTGTGGTATAATATATGTAAAACATAGATTAATCTATGTAATTACCTTTGACCGTTTACGAGTGCCAGCTCTAACGGTCTTTTTCTTTTGCAACAATATTGATATACGGCTCACCATTATTCCACGAATGGTGTATTTCAAAATCGGCACTACCATTAACCAATATTTTTGTGTCACTGCCAAGTGCAGTTAATATCTCGATAAATTCTTCATTATTGTAGTTCTCTACTTCGTTATTCATCTTCTTTCACCTCCAACTTCTTCTTGATGTCATCCAACATCTTTAATTGTAATCTGTATTTCTTATCGACTGTTTTGTCAGTCGGAATACACAACGACATAATTTCTTTAAACGGCTTGCCCTCATACACGCTTATACATATAACCGGTGCAAACTTATTGTCACCTACCATTGTGTATATCACGACAGGTGCATCATCATGCTTTGCCGCTAACAAATTAATCTGTAAGCATAAATTATGTAGCTTGCTTATCTGACCTGTTGTCATTTGTTATCCTCCTATATTCATCATCACGATTATTTCAAACGCTATCAGCAACATTGAAAACATTGTTACCGCAATTATATATTCTGTATTTTTCATTCGCCATTCACCAACGCAATCACTTGGTCTATCTGTCTGTTGGTCTTTTCGTCAAACTTATGACTGCGTGTTTGTGGCTGTTCCTCTGCAGCATATGTACCGCCCTTCATATCAGCCATTGCTTTACCGGTATCAACCCACGCTCTACGACCTTTCTCATTCAGACTGTTCCATATCCTCATTATTAAATTCATTTCTTATCTTCCTCTCTCATTAGCTTCCAACCGCCGAATAGTCCGACACCGAAACTAAACAAAGCTACACCTATAATGTACATATGTTTTACCTCTCTTTCACTTGTTACCTCACAGGCACAAGCGAGTTACTCTAAAAATGCTTAAGTACGATACTATATACAGCAAAATGGAGGTTATAAAAAGAGTAACTCGTTTCTGCCTGCAAGGTGAATTATTTACGACATCTCTCTTGCCAATTTGGCAACTGAGATGTAACTGTCTTTAAAATCAAAAAGTTTTTTTACTGTTTCTCTGTTTAATCCACAGAACTTTTGAACATCTTTAACTTTCAGCATTTCTTTATTAGGATAAACCTCTTTAATTCTTTCAAGATTATCTCTGTATGACGGTTTTTCAAGTGCCATTTCGCTCACCCTCTTTCTTGTAAACTTTTTCTTGCTATGTTATAATCACCGTAGAAAGTGAGGTGATTATAATGCCCTATCAGCGACTGATTAATGTAAAATGCAACCGTTTTATCGGTTCGGAATTTAAGTTTGTTCTTAATTTTGTGGAAGATATTAATAAACAAACTGTATTAGCGCCGCTAAATGTTTGCGATAATAGTGATAATTCCGATGTCTGTATAAACTGTGCTAATCGCATTTGGCATTTCTTTATGAATAGTCCTAATCATTTAGTTCTTGGTTCATTCGACCCTTTAGCTCCTTAAGCAGTTGCAATACAATATCCAATGTGTCGCTATCGGCACAAGCAATGTCTAATTTTGAGGAAGTGAAAATGCCTGTTTCATTTCCTCTTTTTCGTTTGACTACTTCTTGATACGCTCTGTAATCTTCACCGCTTATTATGCGTTCCTTTGTTTGTGGAAGAATTGATATACAAGTATTTAAGTATTCAAGCCTTTCTTTTAACGGTAACTTTTCAATATTCATTTCTGCCTCCACTCCTCCAAGAAACTCTTTATCAGCATTACAACCGACGCCGGAAACACTATAGCGGCAAGAGCGCCGCAAGCAATCGCTATCATTACTATCATTTTTTCTACCTCCTATTTCCATTCTGCTCTTGTTAATCTTTTATGGCTGTGCTATAATCATCTTATGCTACAATCATCTTAAAGGAGTGAATTTATCATGAAATTAAACCTTCGCACTAAAGATAAAATACTCAATACTTTACTTGTAATCGCCAAAGAAACCAATACCACCGAAATCAAAAATTTCAGCAAGTATGTCAACAGATTTGATTACATTTCAAAAGCTGACCTGTACCGCTATTTGAAATTACTTGAATATGAACATATTATTGACTTAGACTATTACGATGAAGAAATATCAAGCATCCTGCTGATGCCGTCAGCATATATATATTTCTCCGAAAAAAGACAGTCTAATGTATTTACATATGTTAATATTGTATTGAGTGCCATAGCTGCTGTTGCCGCTGTAATGGCTCTGCTACATTAAATTTCTTATTATCAATAATGTTACAATACAAATTTCCTCTAAAACTATAATAATTCTAAGTGTATTCAATGTAATTCTCCTTATATTATTCTGATTACTATATCAATAATCGCCGCGACCAATGTAATACTTGTAAGTAAGAATATTATCTTGTCTGCGTATTCGTAATGCCCCACTGCTTTTTACCTCCTATTTAGTTTTTTACTTTCTGTTCTTGTTTTGCTATCCAATCTACACTTACATTAAATAGCTCTGCCAATTTTGACGCATAAGCTAAGTCAAGGCTTTTTTGACGTTCACCGTTTTCTATATAAGTATAATAATTTTGACTTATACCTAAGAAGTCTGCGACGGCTTGCTTTGTCATTTTCTTTTTAAGCCTTAATTTTTTTAAATATTCTCTCACGTTCTCACCAGCTTTCTTAATTCGCATAATGCGTTGAAAATATCATAATTTTATGCTACAATTTTCTTAATCACATTTGAAAGGAACGTAAAATTATGAATTTGACACCACTTCAATTAGAAATTCTCGACTATATCCGTACTCCGAAGTCTTGTTACGAAGTTATGAACAAGTTTGGATATAATGATTTCAATGCCCTCATAGATGATTTAATTTATTTAAAAACACCACTGTATAGGGCAAACGATGAATATATTTCTAAAAAAACGATGTTGCAAGCAACACCTTTGGCTTTAAGCATAGTAGAATCAGTATGTAATGATAATCGGTATAAACGAAATACTTTTATTGTTGCTTTAGTAGCCGCAATCATTTCAATACTGTCTTTTATAGCAAGTGTACTATTTGGATTGCTTGGATTATTAAATTCATAATCGTTGTCGCACAAGTAATAATATTAAGTACCATTATTGTTTGATATATATTTATATCGTTTTTATTACGCACTTTTTCATCTCCCTACTCCCTATTTAGTTTTTACTTTGCAAAACCAAAGTATCTTGACAAAAAAAATAGGTTCCTATATCACACATTTCTATATCAATCACTCTGCATATTTTTTTGATTTCATCTTGATGAAATTCACTTTTATTGTTGAGTTTCTTGCTTAAAGTAGATACATTAAGACCTATCTTCTTCGCTAATGCTTCTAAAGTAAAACCTTTTTCTTTAATTCTACCTAAAAGCTTACTGTAATTATACACCTTAACACCTCCTTACTTTGTGTTTGCAAAGTTATTATAGCACTTTGTTTTTCCAAAGTCAATAGGTTTTGCAAAGTTTTTTTATTTTTTTCAAAAAAAACATTGCGTTTTTGCAAAGTTTATTGTATAATACTTGTAAGAGAGGTGAAATGAAATGAAATCTACATTTGCTGAACGTTTAAAAGAGGCTTTAAAATATAATGGTATGAGCGCCGCCGAACTATGCAGGCTTACAGACACTCCCGAAAGTGTAATGAGCCAATATAAGTCGGGTAAATATGTAGCAAAACAGAAACGATTAGATGCTTATGCAAATATTCTAAACGTTTCTATACCTTGGCTAATGGGGGAAGATGTTCCTATGAAAGATGTTTCGCCATTACCGGAAGGAGCAATCCCTTATAATCCTATAATGCACAGAATACCTATCTTAGGAGATATTGCAGCAGGTCTGCCGATATTCTCAGAAGAGAATATCGAAGGATACACTTATACGGAATTAAATCACGGCGGCAAATATTTCGCATTAAAGGTAAAAGGCGATAGTATGACTGCCGCAAATATTCCCGATGGAAGTCTTGTAACTGTTCGCGTACAACCAACTGTCGAGAACGGTGAGATTGCCGCTGTTCGTGTTAATCACGACACTTTTACAGTAAAGCGTTTTAAGCAAGAAAAAAATATTGTAATGCTTATGCCACAATCCTACAATCCTGAACATCAAACACAAATTTACGACTTAAAGCAAGATAGTATTGAAATAGTAGGAAAAGTTGTTGAATGTAAAGTCGGATTTTAATTATAATATTTCTATTGCTACGATTGTTATACAAGGAGAATTAAAATGGAATTTGTAATAATTTTATTAACTTTCGGTTTGGATATTATACTTCCTATATTGGGTATTGTCGGATATTTCGCTCCAGCATATTGGTTATTAAATGTATCATTCCTTTTTGTTATAGGAAGTACATTTTTTAAACACCTAAGCCTATTTACTATTATCATACACATAATATCTTGTATAATCGGTATTGTAATAGCTGTTATACTTCAACTTCCGATTTTCAATACAATTAAACTTATACTATGCTTTGAATGGCTTTTGTTGAATGTTATTTGCGACATAATGATTCTCTTGAATAAATAGTCACATATGTACAGGGGGAAAATTATATGAAAAAGATAAAGATTATCTATATAGCGATATTATATGTAATTCTTATTGTTATTCAACTTTGCTTTTTTACACCATACACAAGAATTAAAACATATGTATCAGCTCAAAATGTACCGCATTCTGTTGTTCTTGAACACAGTTGGACCGGCATTGACAAAATTAAAAACTATGAACATCATAAAGAAGGTCTTGATAAAATATCGTTTGAAATAGAGCAAGTCAATGTTACACTTGCTATAATACAATTTTTGCTGACTACATCAGTTCCGATTTGTCTATTGATTATGCTAAAACGTCAATCTACAAAAAATGCTGAATATACCAATGAGAATAACGCAACATCAAACACTGTTAATTCAAACGATGATGAATATGTAACATTTCATATATTGTCGCTCAGCAAAGGTTATATACAAGACGTTATAAAAGTAACTCCCGAAAATAGAGAGCTATTAAATAAAGAATTAGATAAAAAAACTAATGGTATTTATTGCTATGAATTATCAGAAAACGATACTCCGCGCTATGAATTTATAACAAAAGAATTATTCGATATAATGTTATCGTCATTTCAAGAAAACCAAAAGCAATTACTTTTCAATCACACTTGCTCTCACTGTGGCAAAACATTTAAAGTAAAATATAATATGCCAAAAGGTCAAACAACAATACCGAATTTATCTGTTATTTGCCCTAAATGTAACTCAAAAGAAGATATTGAATTATAGGAGGAAGTTAAAATGTATGAAGAAGTTAAAGGCGTAAGAATACCTGTATTTGATAATATCAGGTGCATATCAAAAGAAGATTTTGAAAAATTACCTGATAAGCAATTTTATCAAGTGATGTCAGAAGAACCCGACGGCAAATTACTTGTCGGTCATTTTGCACCGAAAAAGAAATAAAAAATTCTCCGACCGCTACCAACAGTCGGAGAATAAGATATAGAGTGTATTGCATATGATACACATATTCGCAAAATTATTGTATCATATACACTCTGTTTTTGCAATACCTAATTTTAAAAGGAGTGTATTAAAATGAAAAAGAGAAAAGACGGAAGATACTTAAAAGTCGTCACAATAAATGGTAAGAGATTATATTTTTACAGTAGCAAAACTACGGAGCAACAAGCTGAACGTGATATTAATCGTCAAATTCTTGCTTACACCCAACAAGAAGAAAGAGGTAAACTGTTTAGTGAAGTTGCAGAAGAATGGGAAGAAGAACATTTTCCTAAGATAGAGTATAATACCGCAAAAAGATATAAAATTTTACTTAGTCACGCAATAGAAGAATTTGATGATAGATATATCAAAGAAATACAGCCTATCGATATTGAGCAATATTTAGACTATTACGTAACAAGAGATTATGCAACAAAAACCATAAAGGACCAATTATCCATAGTCCGATTAGTTTTTAAATACGCCTATATAAAAGGCTATGTTGAAAATGACCCTACAAGATATATCAGTCCTCCAAAAGGCAAGTCAGCTATCAAACGACAACCTCTTACAGAAGAAGAAACCGAAGCAGTGAAAAATAGTCTAAATTGTTCTTTTGGTTTGTTCCCATATTTTTTGTTATACACCGGATTAAGAAAGGGCGAAGCTCTTGCTTTACAGTTTAAAGATATTGATTTCGATAATAAAGAAATTAATGTTTATAAATCTGTATATCATAAAAGCAACGTCCCTCATATTAAAGGCACTAAAACAGAAAACGGCACTCGCAAAGTGGTTTTGCTTGATGTATTAGCAAATAAGCTTCCTAAAGGAAAAGATGAAAATTTTATATTTTCGATTGACGGTACAAAGCCGCTCGGTTATTCAGCTTTTCAACGCCGTTGGGATAAATATAAAAAAGAAACAGGACTTGATATAACAGCTCATCAGTTGCGTCATACTTACGCAACAATACTTTTTGAAGCAGGGATAGACGTAAAAGATGCTCAACATTTATTAGGGCATAGCGACATTTCGGTTACAAGAAATATTTATACACATATTCGTACAAATCACTTTAAAGAAACCGTGGAAAAATTAAATACATTTATGAATTAGTCAAGCATTAGTCAGATATGTTCAGAAACCGCATATTCATTAAATATTTAAGGGGTTCGAATCCCTCCGGGCGTACCATAAGTTACAATATCCGAACCTCGGTTCGGATATTTTTTTGTTTTTCTATAAAAAACAATATTTTTTGCAAAAAAGTATTGACAAAATAATTTTAATGTGCTATTATACTATTTGTCGTCAGACATTAAAACTGAATATGCGTGATTAGCTCAGTTGGTAGAGCACCTGACTCTTAATCAGGGTGTCCAGGGTTCGAGCCCCTGATCGCGTACCACGAATACCGCTTAAACACTACGTTTGAGCGGTTTTTGTTTTGTCTTTTAATCAATCTCTAAAACACTTTCTAACACTTTTCTAACACTTTTTATGCACTGAACATACCCTTTAGTCCCTGTCCCAATTCTCTCTTATGTTTCATGCTTATATGACCGTAAATGTTCATTGTAGTGCTAATATCCGCATGTCCAAGCCATTCTGATATATCTTTCATATTCCACCCTCTGAGAATAAGCATCGATGCACAACTATGACGCAAATCATGAAATCTAATGTGCGGAAGCTCATTTTTCTTTAAAACTTTTTGCAACTCGTGGCTAGGATAACTTGGATAATACGGTGTACCATCTTCTTTTGCAAAAATATATCCACTATCAGAATAGCAATTTTTAAAAAATTCTTTATTCTTTTTTTGTTTTTCTAACAGTTTTTCTAACAATGGCTTCACATCATCCAAAAGAGGATATACGCGATTACTTGTTTTATTTTTAGTAGAATCTTTGGCAACCACCTGATTTTGAAGAACAACCGTATGCTGAATTACTATGGTATTATTCTCAAAGTCGACTGCATCCCACCGTAACCCCATAAGTTCGCTCCGCCTTAACCCGTATATAATAGTCATATATAACATATCGTGCAACATTGTACTTTTAGAAACTTCAAGCAACCTATTACACTGTTCCACTGTGTAAAATGAAGGTTTTACAGTGGTTTTCTGCATTTTAGGCAATCTTGCGTACTGACATGGATTATCTCTTATTAGTTCTTCACGAATGGCTTTCTTAAAAATCAAACTTAATATTGTACCGTGAATTTTTAGAGTTCTACATGATAATCCGCCAGGTTTACCATCTAACCTTCCCGTAACCGCCTTATAATTATAATATTTTTCAATATCTGCTATCTTCACATCTTGTAGCATTAAATTCTTTTGTTCAAAATACGGGATTAAATGGTTTTCCGTATCGGTTTTATATCCTTCGTATGTAATAATATCAACTTGCGTAATCACTTCTTTAAGCCACTTTTTTATGTATCCCACAAAGTCAATTTTATCAAACATATTGGGATTTTCATTATACTCCGCTAATAATCTTGTTAAAGCCGCTTCGGCTTCTCGCTTATTACCTTTCTTTGCATCAATACAGAGATTTATCCATTTTTGCTTTTTATTAACACGGAATACTGCGTAATATTTTCCGCCCTTTTTCTGTAGACTACCTCTCATATGTCATTCCTCCTTAACTTCGGTAGTCTGCTGACAATATTATTTTATCATCAACAGCCTACTTTATCAACATATTTTTTTAAAGTTGTACTCCTTTTAAATACTCAATCACTCCGAATTTAGGAATTATATATTTCTTGCCCAGTCTACGATTGGGTATATCGTTGTTTTTTAATAATTTATACGCTGTATTCTTACCGATGTTAAGAATTTCGCACAAATCTTTAACATTTATCACATCTTTATATTCTTCCAACAATCATATCACATCCATTCTCGTTCACAAATTAAATATTTTAACCCTTTTTCAGCGTACAAGAAGCTTATACGTTCAAAAAACATAAAAATATCTAAGCTACGCGGACGGCAATTTGCAAAATTGCTCCATAGGATTTTCACCTTCCCGGCGCTGCCCGGACTGCCCCCGATGCTTGCATACACGCCCTTAAAGCGCGGTCTACGGCTAGGCAGAAGTATCATTATACCAATATGACGTCTTGACCATTCAAACTTGCAATTTGATTTTTACTAGTGATATTTATCGCTCGGCTACCTCTATGCAGTGTCTTGGCGTATCAAGTATAAGGCTCTTCCATATTGGAATGTATCCGTTTGCTCTTTATTATGCTACAGCATTGTCTTCTGTGCTTTCTTTGTATATGAAAGGATTTTATTTATACATAACAGTATTTTTTGTAAACTTGGTAATAATGCCGCAAATAATTCTTCGCTCATCATTAGCAGATTTTTTTATCAAGGCATAAAGACATTCTTCCTCTTCGTCTGTAAGATAGTTTTTATAGCTTCTGTATTCAGGCAATATATAAATTCCACCTTGATTACCTTGTTTCGTATAAACAGGAGCAATGCCACTGAGATAAACTATATCTCTGTCGATTGTATCTGTAGAAACATTAAATTCTGTCGCCAATTCACATCGAGTTGATTGCTTTTTTTTGACAAGAAATTCAAGTATTTTTGTTCTTCTTTCGCTTACACATAATTTATCCCTCACATTGCTCCCCTCCTTTCGGGAGCAGTATACCACTCAAACTCCGCAAATTTTTCCGAGTTTGAAAAAATAATTTTGAAAATTCCAAACTTTTTTTCATTATCTTAGTCCTTTTCCTATTTTTTGAAAAAGACCTCATTGGCGGCGCTCTCATAAAACATTCAAATACTAAAAAAACACGATTTTCCACAACCGTGTTAGATATGTTCGTGTATATACGCTTCGATTGTTCACGTTCGAGTTTTAAATCAGCTAAAATAAGCACATTGATTTTTTTAATAAATCATTCCCCATATGTTTTGCAAACAATAAAACCCCTCCAAGAAACTAAGCTTGAGGAGTTTTTACAATCAAATAAGCCTCATCAAACCATCGTTTTTTTTGATGAAGCTTTATGCTGCTTCTGAATTATAACTTCGCTCTATCACGAAGCATTTAATCGTGTTAATTTCACAGAAAACATTGTAAACTATATGTGGAGGTGAATTTTCAGTGCTATGAAACACGATATTTTAGGCGAACAAATAAAAAACGCTAGACTACATAAGGGAATATCACAAGAACAGCTAGCAGAAATGTTAAACTGCAGTTCCCGCCATATTATGGCGATAGAAAATGAACAGAAAAAACCTGGATATTGGTTACTTTATAATCTCATACGAACCTTGAACATTCCTGCTGATACTATTTTTTATCCTGAACGACACAGTATATCACCAAAAATAGATACTTCTATTGACGAACTGGTAAATATGCTGTATCTGTGTGATGAAAAGACTATAAATGCAATAACTGCCGCTGTTCACGAACTTATCAAAAGCAAATGAAGAAGCGCACAGCATAGTGCGCTTTCTTCTAAAGCACTCCTAATCTTTTAAGTAACTTTACACAATCTTTTGCTCCTTGTGCATACAAGAATGCACAGTCCTTATCCGCTAAATCTGCGTGCTTTGCAATGTACAAATTTATTATATCGGCTTTCTCTGCTGACAATTCTACTAACACTGATTGCATTTTATTTCCTAACTGCGTCAGCTCTATATTGAGCTTGCTATACTCCCTATTTTTCATTCGATAATGACTCAGTTTATGTTCTATAATTTCATCAATTACCAGCGAAATTAATTTCTGTTCGGTCATAATAAATATCTGCCTCCTACTATTTCACTATGATTATATAATTCCCCGAAAAATTTGTAAATAATTCTGGAAATAATGGTAGTATTCTACGGAAAAAGTGGTTATGTACATCTTCTATGTAAACACAAAACCGACACCATTAGCCTGATGTCGGTTTCATCTTTCAATTTTTTATCTGTTTACTGTTTTATAAACCATCTGACGTCATCTTTGTTACTCTATAATTGCCGTTCTTGATTCTGCATCCCACGCAACTTCAAAGCCCATTTCTTCTGAGAGGAAGCGCAGCGGTACCATCGTTTTGCCATTTATAAGACGTGCAGGGACGTCCATAGTAGCAGGCTTGTTATTTACTTCTGCATTAGTATCATCTATCGCAAATGTAACTGCTGTGTTATCAAGTGTCGCGGTCGCGGTTTGTGTTTCTCCGTTCCATTCAACATCTGCGCCCATCTGCTCAAACAGGAAGCGCATTGGAACAAGTGTACTGCCGGATTCTATTACAGGCGGTGTTTCAAAACCAAGTATTTTGTCTTGGAATTGGACATATATATCACTTACATTTAATGCTTCATCTATTTGCTCAATAGGGCAAGAATAGTACTTGGAGCTATTTGTTATATCAAATTCAAATCTATTATCTTTTAGTTCAAAAACATCGCTAAGCCAACAATTTTCTTCTGGGATAGATATGATAGTAAAATATACTCCATCCTTTGATACGGCTATTTTATCTGGACAATTTGTTCCATCATACACAAGATTGGCAAATAAATAATCATGAACCTGAATAATTTCACCAATATCTACACTCTCATAAATAATACCCTGCTTCGCAACCCCATTTTGAGATAATGCAATATCTCCCAATCCTTGCGTAAGATAACGATTATATTTATATTGCAATTTGCCATTTCTAATAAACAACTCATGTCCGTCGTTTATAATCGGTATACCACCACTCTCATTGTATACATGCCAATTTTCAAAATCCGTTGAATAATATGATTTTTCCTCTGACACAACATTCATATGAGTTTCAGGGATATATTCACCATATTGAGAATATGTATTTATATAATACACTCCATTTATATATGACATATCGCTGACATAATCTCCGGAATATGATTTTAAAACATTAAAATTCTTATCCAATAAAATAATATTATCATCTCTAGTCACATAATTAAGACCATGACGTATACAATTTTTTCTCCTAACCATATATCCATCATTCGTTTCAATAACTTGTGAAGTGGGTCGATTACTTGAACTTACTAAACTGTCCAGAAATTCGTAATTACTATCGGTGACTGCATTCCTCCAGTTGACTTTATCTTTTGAATATGTGACTTCCCATGCCGATGCATTGTGTGCTTTTCCATCATAATATACTGAAAAATACCCTTGACCTGTGTATACAACTCTATCTTTAGGATTTATTATTTCATTTTCAAAATCAATCGCATATGTATCATTGGCGTGGATAATTCCAATCATCATCGTAATCATGCAAATTATTAACAATATGCACGGGGTGTTTTTCTCCATCTTGTCCAACAATTTCTCCATAATCTTTCTCTCCTTCATAGATTTTAAAACAATTTCTCATACTACCGTCATTCGCTGTAAATAAACCTGTTTTCATCTTATATTCTATCTCTTGGTTGGGTTCTAATACAATATAATACATTACTTGCGCTCTTGTATGAGAACCTTTGGATAACATTACCGGTTTTTTATGCAAATTCTCTAAATACAAAAATTCACATGACTCACTATCTAATATAAACTCAATAGTTTTTGTAGATTCTGTTGAATTTTTAAGTTTGATGTTATATGTTTCTATAACTGAATAATTCGCTATTGGGAGTTTATTCCTTTCATTTTCACCATCATAACGGTTTAATGCCGCCTCAGTAGCTATTAAACGGTTGGGAACATCGCCTACTATGCTACTATCAGCACTATAATTTCTATCATGAAATTCATCGAAATACCAAACATTATCGTCTGTATCATAGTCATATCTATCTTTTTTACTATTATCTACGTATCTAAACTTTAGCAATTCTGTTTCCGTTGCAATGTCTCTAACCCTATACTTATATAAATTACCATTACCGTCTTCAATACCTGGAATGTTTACATTTGGTGTTGCGTCCTGTTGCGGATTAACATTGGACTCCCAAAATACACTTTTATATCCGAGAGGATTATTAAGATTAAATGTTCTTACGGGAATATACTTTTCATCTCCCTTTATTTCATATGAAAAATCCGATATAACTTCATTAGGAGTGTTGGAAATTCCTTTAAATGCACCTTCTCCAATATATGGTGCATTATTTTCACCTATACTCATAATATTTTCTCTGTTGTTATATGCCATTTGGTTAAGAACAACTTCGCCCTCCAAAACTTCGAATTCAAATATTATATAAAACGGCATTTGGTCATCATTATATTTCGGTAATCGAGGATATTCTAATATATTTTTATTATATCCATTATTATATATTTTTTTATTATAGATATCTTGAAGCCACACTGAATTACCTTCTGCCGAATTCAAAGTGTAGTAGCCTTCATCTATTCTACCATACAATCTATTATCATACTCATTGGTTTTCACCTTAAAAATTTTTTCACACTTAAAATATTCCATATTCAAAATGGCTTGCGGTGATGTCCAATCCGAGTCCCATCTATCTATTTGAGGTGCATTTATACCAATAGCATTGACCTTAATTTTAGCATTTTCCGAATAAAGTTGCACATCCATAGTGACATCTTCACTGGAATAATTAAGATGCCAAGACATAAAAGTATATTTCCCCTTGCCTAAATGTTCCTCTCTTATAAAAGCATAAGGAGCATAATCTGCCAAAGTATTATCTGTTATTGCTTCAGGCGCATCTGAATAAATAAAGTATTCGCCTTCATTTTCATGTTGATGGAATACAATATCCCCATCTTGAGGCTCATCCACTTGTAATTTATATTCATTATTACTAATATTATCTATCGTAATTGTTGTGCCTTTTTCAAGGTAATATTTATAGCAAGCACACTCCTCTGTTAGAGATGTTTTGTTTCCATTGCTGTCTATATAGTTAAGCTCTCTATTGACTCCTCTCATTTTCTGGGTTATAAATTGAGGTACGTTGCTGTTAAATCCCCTATACAATTCAGTATAGTATTCTTCCACTTTTCTTCCTGCTTGGTCGGTTAAATTAAAGGTTGTACCAGGCGTAACATTGATAATATAACATCCATTTTTCTCAGCAGTAAATGACAGTTTATTTCTATTTATCATATCTTGCGTGATAACTTGATTTAATGGTATAACTTGACTTTGAGTAGATATGTTAGTTATTTTTAAATTAATAATGTCTATTCCCGTTCTTACTAAATTTAGTTGAAATACACCTGGTCCGCGAATTGTATAAACAAAATTTCCTTTTTGCGTTGTTTCAGGGGTAAATGTGCCTGTACCTTCTATACAATCCATTTCACCTTGAATTGTTGTTTCTGTACCGCCTTCAATTTTTACTTCGTATTCTTCATCATCTTCAATATGTATATTAAAGGCAGCCTTATTGTTATTATTAAAGGAAATGTTCTTAATGATTCTCTCATCAGTAGTCATATAAACATCAACAGGAACTGCTTCTGTATTTTCTTCAATGTTTGCTATAATAACAGGAATGTTTTCATCCATGTCAAACAAACATTTGATAAGTATTGTGCATATCTCTGAACGCCTTATATCCGCATCCGGCGCCATTGTGTTTTTATCCTGACCGTTCAAAATATTATTCATATACAACTTATATATGTAGTTTTCATTCTTATTGCCCGATACATCAATAAAATTTTTATATGCATTTTTTCTTTCATTCTCTATGTTTTCAACTTTATCGTATAATAAGGTGGGTACATTGACTTCTTTTCTTTGATCGAAAAACAACTGACAAATATATTTAGCCGCCTCTCCCCTGCTAACTTTAGTCTCTCCTATGGTTATCAACTTATCAAGTTTATTGATACTAACATCTATATCTTGATCATCTATTGTCTTAAAGCCCAATTCGCTTGCCTTTTTCATATAAGGATATGCCCAATATGTTGTTGGGTTATCATCCGCAGTCAATATTCCGTCAACTTTTGCACTTTCAAACATCATTCTGAATAACTGTGCTAGTGTTATTGTATTATTGGGTTCAAACTTATTTTCATCTGTACCCGAAACAATGCCTAAATTTGTTGCTTTAAAGATGTAATCATGAAACCAGTCATTGATAGTAATATCTCTATAATACCTTGTATAATATACTTTATTGGCGCCGTATATATCAGCCAGACCATTTGTAAATGTAACAAGAGAACCCACCACAAAATTACGTTCTGTATTTTCTCCCGTACACTGCGCGGTTACATAAAGCGTTTTATCTACCGAATTGAAATCTATGTACCCCGATTTACCGTCCAAAGCTTCACGTCTTATTGTATTTAAGTCATTTTGTTCATTGTCTATCGTAAAATCGTAATTTGATGGGTATTGTATTTCAACAGTAATTTCTGAATTTGTTCTTGTTACTTTTTCATACAAATTTGTAGCTTTGCCAACAGTTGACATCAAATATTCATATGTATCAAACACAGCCTGAATTTTATTAAACTCAATCTCTTTATTCTCATTATACCTTACTAGTGAACCACCAATCGGGTTTCTGTATTCATATACAATTTCCCACTCATCATCATGTTTCATCATCATAGGGAATCTACGTTTCATATTTTTTCTTAAAACAGTTGCTGCTTGAGTTATATCTGGATTTGAAATAATAATTTTCCTATTATTAGATATTTGCCCAAATATACTATTCCATACATATTGAAAATCATATGGAACTTCCCCAAATTTTGCATTTTCTCCAGAAACAAAACTCTGTAATTTATCCTTTAAATCAATGTTATTGCCCGAATAACTGCTTGTATTAAACAAATCATATTCACTTTGATTCTTAGTTCCTATACTTGCTTTTAATGGTACACATTTATACATATTCAACATTGATGCCATTTGTAAACCTGCATTGTTATCTGCTCCGACAAACATATGTCTATCAGTTCGAAAATCACTTAATACTCTATACACATTATAATCTATGGTATTAGCATAAGTCTGCGCTGCTTCTGTCATATTAAATTCACAAAATGCTAAATATAAATCAGATATAGATAATCTTAAATCCAAATCCGTAGGACATTGATATATCCCATCCATATTTAATGCGTTATTCGTATCTGTATTCAATACAAATACAAATGGTATTATTCCGTAGTCGCTCAGCTCGTCCATCTTATCTTTAAGAGCCGAAATATCATCTACTTTATGTGTTGTTACTAAGACAACTTTATTCCTGTTGCTTGATTCTTCATCAAACACACTAATTGTCCTGTCCAAAATAGATATAATATCGTTTGTCCCTGTATATTCTTTTTCCTGTACCTCTGATATTGCCTTATCCAAATCGTCTGTAAAACCCTCAGAATTTGATGATAGTACTGCATATCTTGTATCTTCCGGCGCTTGCTCTGAAATAGATTTAAAGCTATCTATCCATTGCTTATCACCGTTTATGTCATATTCATACATAGAATATGACATATCAAATCCCATTACAACATCAAAATCTGCTATGATTTCATCATTGTCTCTATAACCCAATCCAAACAGTGAAAAACCATTCTTCTCCTGTATTGCCTTATACAACACATTTTCATCTGTCAACAAACTTGTATCAATAATGTTCTCATTGTTTTCTATTTCATTGTCATTTTCTGCAAAAGCTGCTGTTAGACTCATTAACATACAAAAAGTTAATATAAATGATATTATCCTTTTCATTTGTTTCCTCCTCCCAAAATTCTACTTGTAAATCTATTGTTCCAAGTCAATTAAATATGTTGAATTAAAAAAATTCAGATTATCCTTTTCTACATATATCAATATTGGTCCTGGTTCTGCCCACGAGGTTACTTTTAGCTCTCCTGTATTTGAATCAATACTGACACCCCTTTTAGGAGTCTTTAGTGACCAATGTACATCTGTTCTAATTTCAGTGCCATTATTCTTTGTAGCTGCTTTGGCAAAATAATTATATGTTACACTGCCACTATTAGGAATTTGAGGATATACCTCACCAGAAATATAAAGATTTTCAATATCTACATTTGTAATTCGAACATTATCAATACATAGCTTATCCTCTGATGAAAATGCGAAGTAATTTATATAATTACATTCTCCAGCAAAATCAGCATTTTCTACTTGGGCAAGTAAATCGTTTGTATCTCTGTCTATAACATAAATACTGTACTTCTGTGTATTCACATTTAAAGCCATTTTAATAGTATACCACTTAGAAATATCACTCAGGGTAAACCATCCTTTCTTATCTGCTTTATACATGATATGAAAGTCACCTTTAGAATAATATTCTAAATAATCCGCTGTTTTTCGAAGTCTTCCTGCCATAGTAAAACCCTGAGCAGATATATCTCTTGACTCTCTAGTTTGAATCTGCATAGCTGCAGACGTAAATTTTATATCAAATTCACAGTATAATACTCCCGTAGAATATATATCTCGTGCTTGGAAATTATAAAAAGATGAATCTTTATGTGTCAATACCATATATTTATTCCATATATCACCTTCAACAGACTTAATCCCACGTCCTGTATTATCAATCCAATTTTCGGTTGATGATGCTTCAAAATTATCGTCAATAAATACTGTATCCTGTGCGAACACATGTGATGTCATCATCATTGTAATAGTTATCATAATAATTAGAGATATAATTTTTTTTTACCATTTGTGCCACCTCACTTCTTTTCCTTGTTTCCGTTTAAAAGAAACGATTTTTTATCAACGTAACCACGACCATCACCTATGCCTACGACCACTTTAACTTTTCTATCTCCTGTATTTGGGTCAGCATAGAATATAACTCGCCTATAATCTTTACTTGCACCAGCGAACATTCCCTCTCTCGCCGACCAAAAGAAGAACGGAAGTGACCTTGTATCGTAATTATAATCCCCCTCATCTAAATAAAGCTCATATATCCCTTTGTTGTCATCAAGAACCTTCGCGTTCACATTTAAAATCTCAGGTGCATCTGCAATGTCACTGTTATTTGTTTGTTCGTACTCAAAGCCCACTGTTCTAACAGGAATATCCGAATTCTGATTTGCTATATCAGTCAAAATGTCATATGAATATGTTTTATCGGACACTTCTCTTGAATCATATGAATATCCGCCTGTTAAATAGATGTGATTATCCATTATATCAAATCCATAATATATAAGATCATTAATATAATTACTTGTAATTATTTTCCACGACTTTGTATCCGTTACATATTTTAATATATCAACATTGCCCTTCTTATTCACTGCAGCACATACAAAATCGTTATTATAACCTTTACCTCTAATATATTCACTTTCATATGGCATCGTTGCCTTAGGTTTCCACATATCATCGACTCTGGCATACACATTTCTAGAGTATCCATTATAAGTAGTACCACCTACGATATATAATGTCCCACCGCTAATAAAAGATTGTACATCCATCATAGGCTCTGGCAAATCGAATGTTTGAGATACCTTTCCGGTTGCAGTATCAAACACTTCCACAGTATTAACATATCCATCCGAATTCCTTCCACCTATTATGTAAATATATCTCTCATCCGTTACAATACCTGCTCGTCCGCGTCTGGTATTTATATTTCCTTCTGTGCGCCATACCTTTTTTTCAGTATCATATGATCTTACATCACTGTAATATATTCCGTTACTATATCCGCCAACAGTATATAATTTATTATCCGATGTAATAAATGCAGCATCCTTTTTTATGTTCTCTGTATTATTATCCTCTTGAGTCCATAATCTTGTATCTGGATCATATACATCAATACTACTTAGCACCTCGTAATTACTGCCTACTCCACCAAACACATATAATTTGCCATTTATATTATCCATACCATGTCGTGCGCGATTATTATATAAATTGTTCAATTTTGCTGTTTTATGTATATTGATAGCATAGCCTGATGTACTTCTACTATAATAAAAGTTAAATGGTTTCAAAGCTATATAATATGTTCCTGCTTTAAATTTGTAATTAAATACATTATCAAAATAAGTATTAAAATCATATATTTCTTTCTTATTAGCATTGAATACCACTGCATCTGCAAGAGTTTTTAACTCGAAATCAATAGGGTCTTGTGTAGTAATCTCTATATCATATGTTCCTGTAGTCGGAATAGTGAATTTTAGAAAATCTATATCATCCTTACCTATAAATGATTTTTGAATCTCAGTTTCTATTGGTATGGTTAGAGCATTATCTATATTATCCGAGGCATCATCTTCTACTTTACCTATACGATACATATAGTTTCCGCGATGAGTTTGTTCAATATCAAAAATATCAATACTATATGTCTTTCCTGCTTTTAAATAAGTAGCACCAAATGATTCTGTATACATAGAATCAACTAATTTTTTTCCGTCCGGTTCTTTTATAGTTATATTGAATGAATATTTTAGATTATTTGACTGTATAGGGTTACAATGTACAATATCATAATATCCATCCACTGAAGGAGTAAATTGATAAGTATCTACATCATCCACAGAATTTATTGAACCATATATATAATTAACCCATTTATTTTTCACACGTTCGGGATTATCATCTTTTTCATCAAATATACTACGCTTGAACATTAGTTTTTGATCTTCTCCATATGTAACTTGTCCGCCAAACACATAAATAACATCGTCTGCAATTACCATATTATGACAAGCTAAGCCCCGTATCATTTTTAAATCATTGTACCATTCTGCTCTCCAATTAGAAACAGTTGATAGGGAATCAGTATCATAGCGATATTTAGTATTTGCTATTGATACTCCACTGTTTATTTCACTACGTCCTCCAGTTATATATAATTCGTTTGTGTCCATATCCCCGCGATTTACAAACGCACAATCATATACTTCTCTCGGCATTTTATCAATATACGTCCATTCATCATCTTTAATATTATATTCATATATGTATTGGTTGTTTATTACATAAAAGCCTCTATTTGTTGGAACAGCATAACTATCTATTGCATAAGTAGACATTGATGCAAGTTGCTTCCATGTTTGTGAGTCAAAATTATACTTATATGCTTTATTACTATTTATGCCATTTTCTTTGCCGGAAAAAATATATAATTCTCCATTATACATTCCTGCTGAATAATTTGTACTATTGTTTGGGGTTATAATTTCCTCAAGCCATTTATTTGAGTTGACATCATAAACAGAAATCGTGCTTACTGCATTTCCTGACAAGTCATATCCTGCACAAATATAAACCTTATCATTTGATGTTACAGCCATATGTTTATATCTGCCAAACGGCATCTCTTTCTTTGTTGTCCATGTTTCACTAATTGTATTATACATCTCAGTTTTATTTGTGACTGCCCCACGTTCACTCCCACCGAATGTATAAATATTGTTATTGACAACCACGCTTGACATATAACTTCTTTCACTTGTCATAGTTCCACACGATTGCCATCCTGTTCCGGAAAATGATGTAAGCATAATATCAGAATCATTTTCTCCTGTCCCCTCATCCCACGTTTGCAAAAAATCTTTTTCATCTTCTTCCGAAATATTTTCACAACATTCCACATCTATATTTCCAAAACCGGTTATTCCTTGATTTACATCTATGTTGTGCTGTTCTTCTATAATCTCACAATTCACAGTCTCTTCTTCTGTCTCTATTCCATTTGCAAAAGCCATTGTTGCAGAACACATCAATGAAATCACTATAACCATTGATATCAATTTCTTCATATTTGCCCTCCAAAACCATATATTTTTAAAAGAAATACGGAGAAATTGTAAAGAAAGGTATTGCTAGCAAGCTCAAAAAACCATCTATTTCTTCATATTTTGACTTTCCTTTTGCAACATGTTTTGCAATAATTATACCTAAAAAATATATGAGTTTTGATAACACCGCATGGATTATTCGCGCACTTAAAGATACATCCAACAAACCCTTAGGATAGATACCTATACCTGTAAACATAAACAAAACCCCTTCTGCAAGCATCATAATTGCAGTTAGCATAAAAGCTTGAATAATAGCATTTTTCAATGTCACTTTAAAACACAAATACATAAGCACAAATGTTGCAATAGAAAATGCTATTACATTTAAAGTAGGCTGATAGAATGAAGAAATAGCATACAACATCATATATCCTACTATTATACTAATATTCGCATATAAATATTTGGTTCTTGGTTTAAATAATGCATTTGTATAATATATAAACACAATGCATCCAATAAAAATAGATATTAATAAATTAATTCCTTCTATCATATTTGCTCTCCTCCTATAATAAACATTTGTTCTTTAAAAAAAGGATACTGACGTCTTGACATATGAACGCTATATTTTTTTGTTTTATATGCCAAATATACTGTTGTTTTTGTGTATTTCTCTACATAATTCAAATTTACACAATAGCTACCATGACATTCACAAAAATTTCTCGTAGGAAATTTTTCCTTTATTTCTTTGTAAGAGTCAGAAACCACATATTCATTAGATATTGTTACAATTTTACAATGCTTATTTTCTGGAGTAATGTACATTATATTACGAAGAGGCAGTTCAAATTTTCGTTTACTCTCATATATTTCAACTTTAATCGTCTGCATCTTTTCCAAAATTGGTGCAATGCTCTTTTTCAATCTATATCTATCAATAGGTTTTGACCAATATCTAAAAGCATACTTCTCTATTACTTCATCAATATATTCTTCATAATTAGTAGTAAAAATAATAATACTTTCAGGATAATAGCGTTTTATCATTTTAGCTACCCATACACCATTTTTATCTGAATCTTTTAATTCAATATCCAAAAAAACTATATCATATTGATCCTTATTTTGTAATAGTTCATTCGCATCCATATACACATCTATAAAATATTTTAAATGCATTTCATCAAAAACGTCTTTTACAATATTGCATGTTTGTTCCAACGCAATTTTTTCATCATCGCAAATAGCAATACGCATTTCCATTTCCTCCTTAAGCATTTTATTCCTCCCTTCCATTATAACTATATTTTTGTAGATTGGTATATTATTCTTGTATTTTCGTCATTTTATCTAATTTTCTGCACTTTTATTATCTATAATCAACAAAAATCGCTCATATAAACTGTTGAACAGGATAATAATATAAATAATATCCCATTAAACAGGATATGTCAATACGCTTTGACGGTTCAACAGGATATTTTTCTAATTTTATACTGTACAATAGTATATAAAAGGAGTGTTTTTTATGAATTTAGATGATTTATTTGCAAAAAGATTAGCACAACTTAGAAATCAGAAAGGTGTTTCTGCAAGAGATATGAGTTTATCGTTAGGACAGGGAGCCGGATATATCAACAATATTGAAAACAAAAATAATCTGCCATCAATGACTGTTTTCTTTTATATATGTACTTATTTAGATGTCACACCAAAAGAATTTTTTGACTTTGACAATGCAAATCCAAAAGAATTAAATAGTATAATATCTAACTTAAAGAAACTTTCACCGAAACAGCTTAAAAATGTTTCAAACCTTATTGATGATTTGATAAAGTAGAGAGATATTTTTAAATACCTCTCAATTTATCAATATCAGTAACTATAATAACTCTATTCTTCGTGATTTACGCTACTGTTTAGAATGGAAGTTCATCGTCATAATTATCTTTACGGGATAATATTTTATTCTTTTTACAGGTATGCGTATTATAATCTCTGAATAAATCTTTTTTAAATATACACATTTGCTCGCCTGATTGACAAGGTCTCAGTTGTTCGTAGCACATACTGACATCCACGATTTCAACAAGCCATTTATAAAATTTATTCTGTATTATTTTCACCTTACCTGTAAAGCAATCCCAAACTGTAATATTTACAATTCTTCCTTTTCTCATATTTAATAAATCACTAAGTATATATTTCATAAATTAAATTCCTTTCCTTTAATTATTTTTCCTTCAAATATTTCACTATGTACTTATCAAACACTTCATCAAGTGTTAGCATTTCTGTTTCATTTATGACCTCTTCCATTGTACGTTCGTCACTATTTAGCTCTTTAATGTCACGAGTTATACTAAAATAATCACAAATATCATCAACAAAATGTACATGTGTCAACGTAAGAGCATAAAAAATATCTGAGCCTGTATTAAAACATAATGATGAATATACTGCATTGTCATAGTCCTCCGCCTCATCATCGGTATGCTTCAGCAATCTCTCATGTTTTTTATGTAATTTCAAAAGCATATTGAAATTTTTTTCATATACTTTTAACTCATATTTTAAAAATTCCTTATCTTCTTCCGTTAAATACGGACATTCAAAAGTCTTATTTTTCATCTTGTTTTCCCTCCAAATATTTTCTTATATATTCATCAAATACTTCATCGAGCATCAGAATTTTTGTTTTATTTAACACCTCACATTGAGGAGCAAACACTTCAAGCTCTTTAATACCCCGCGTTTGAAAAAAATAGCGGCAAATATCTCTGATAAATATGCTCTGTATATTTGAACACACGTTAGAAATATTCATTTTAAGTGCAAATCTTAGTAATGAATATTGCAAATAATCATCCTGACCATCACAGTCCGATTTGTGTTTGTCCTCGCACCTCCGATATAGTGCTATAATCTCTTTGGCGCTTTCCTCATAAATTTTCTGCTCATACTCCAAAAATTTTTTATCTTCTTCCGTCAAATACGGACATTCAAAAGTTTTACATTTCATTTTTATTACCTCCTTATCACAGAAAGGCGCGTGTTTCCACGCACCTAATCTGCCTATATAATTTATATTCCTTATTTTTTACGCTGCTATATTATATCCGCCTTTTGCTCTTACACGAAGTTTATACTCATCGCAAAGCGTTCTGAGACATTCAAACTCTGAATCCATATCGTTAAGTCTTTGCTTCAATATAACCTCGTAATCGTATTTCTTATCTTCAAGCGTACTCACCCTATTCAGCCAACGTGTCAAAATAGCGTTACTTTGACTTCCAGCTTTTATCAGTTTTTCAATTTTATCCTGATAATCCTGTATCTGCTTCTGCATATACAGATAGAACTCCGTAGCCATCTTTTTACGCTGCTTTTCGTCATCAGCAACATACATAGAGTTTATGCTTATTTCTTTGCGAGTCGCCTTATTAGTGGGAGCGTACAAATTCATACCGCTCAATTCTTCCATAAAGTCCTCAAAGTCATCAATATAGCCCATATACTGTTTCGGGATAAAGAAATGATACCCGCGCGCTGAAATCTTAATTGCATTTAATGACGATATATACTTGTCCGCCACTGTTTCAATCTGTCTGTTTCCCACGCTGTCTAAGTATAGCTTATATAATTCCTTGACCTTATCACAATATCCGTCTACATCACGACGTGTAAAGCAATCTACATCTGTTACAAATATATCGCCTGAGTTCCTGTCAAGCTGAACATTTGCAAGCTTACGGTAATCATTAGTTTCTTCATTAACTGTTTCCTCTACAAGCTCACGGGATATGATGTTGCCGCTTACTCGCTTATTATCTCTGAAATAGATACGCGCAATATTCGGTTCACCGTTGCGTTCCTCTACAATTCTGTCCTTAACATCAGTAGTGGCACAGCGAAAAGCGTCAATAGCAGAATGTTTTTCTCTTTTACTTGCCGGAAAACCATATCTTTCAACCAATTCCTTAAATTCCTTTTTGTTAATCAGAAGTCTGGGGAAAGAATAATATAAAAACTTACCCAAGATTTCCGAGCTTTGACCGTCCGTGCTATTTACCACCATTAAATTATTTGCTTCCATAATTTTTCCTCCTTCTTATGCCGCCAATCTGTCATAGCTGCTGTTATGACGCTTCTTTTTGTACAGACAATAATCATCAATTCCCTTATACCACGGGTCCCAAGTACAGGTTTTGGTTTCTATCCCGCACTCGTTTAAAATTCCCTTTATTTTTATAAGAGCCTCTTTTACACGGTGATTGACCTGTTTATCCATGTCGAACATCTCATACACTTTTTTTACGTTAAGCTGATTTAACGTATCAGACAGACAATTTACTGCATTGACGCCTGCTATTGCAATAAGCAAGCTTCCGCCGGATAAAACACTTGTAACATCAGCTTTAAGCGCTCCTTCAGTAAGATATGCCGTGTCAGATGATATATCGCCTACAACGTGTACCCAAGAGGAGACGCCTGTCCCCTCCGGATACTCATTAGTAGAAAACCATCTATATCGGTCATCGTCAACGTCAAGTCTGATTTGCAAACCCTGTATATACCCGTCTTTATTGCATACGGGAACAAAGTAACCGCCGTATGGAGGTTCATATATTTTCCATTCACCGTATTTACGATAAAAACCCGGTATTCCGCTAAGGTCATGTTGTGCAGACAGTTTTTTAATAATTTCCCGTCGTTCATACTCATTAGCGGGTACACTCTTATACAAGAAATTTTGTATGTTTTTCATTGACAACCCTCTTTTTATCAGATCATTGAAATGTGTGTTATTAAGGGGCAGCATCTGTAACATATCATAGTACACATTATGACGTTCCATAAGAGATTTCATTGGTGTACTGTTTATCGGCTGTATCCTCTTAGGCTCTGTACCTGTAATACAGTTTGATAATTCGTTTGCTGCTTCCTTATTTGTCATACAATTTATTCTTGCATATAAACTGACGTCATTTCCTCTTGCACCGCATCTAAAGCAATTCCACTGATTTTTCTGTGTGTTGAGATACAGATGATAATGCTTATCACCGCAAAACGGGCATAGCGCCTTAATTTCTCTTGCGCCTATTCCGTCGTTCTTCATCTGAATACCGCATAAACGCGCGACTTCTTCTATTCCGAACTCTTTCCATTCCATTATGCCGCCTCCTTAACCGCAGCAGGCGATGGTTCATGAACAGTAATCGCACATCTGCGTACAAACGCAAATATCATCTGTCCGTCAGGTCTGGTGAAATTAGTGTTAATACTCTCAGCATTATCCACAAATGTCGGATATGTAAGCCCTGTCAGACGCTTCACAAGCATTGCTATCTCCAATCCTGCTTTGATACGTTCCGAATTGGACAGCCAGCGGTAGTCTTTTCCGTCATAAGTAAATTTAAAGGTATCCTTTATTTCGCCCGTACCTTTTACCACTTCAGACAGCTTAATTGCCGCTTTATCCATCTTTAACGGAGTTAGCATTACTTCCGCACGCTTGACTGCATATTCATTTACGGCTGATATGAGATAACCCAAAAAATCTTTTTTGCCCTCATTATCCTTTTTCTGTAATTTAACAGTTTCTATTGCTTTAGTGAGTTCTTCTTCACTGCGCATAGAATTTAAATCACTTTCATCCGCAAATAACTCAGCTTTCATCGCTTCAAGCGAATTTACCTGCGCTTCACTGAAATTACCGAAGGTCAGGGTATCGCGCAACCTGTCAATATCAGAAGAAGTTGCCGACTTGACATTCTTGATTTCTTCCTCAACTTTTTTCAAGTCATCCGCCTTGTACTGTTCAAACTGATCCTTTGCCTGTGCATCAAGCTTCACAATATCATCAAGCTGTGAGTTCAGATTTGCACCATTTTTCTTCATATTAGCAAGTGTTGCCGTTATATCTTTTCTGACAGCGTTAAATTCCTCATTTGTCAGAGCATGAGTACAGGTAGGACAAGGCACTCCCGGTCTGATACCCGTAGCTTTGTTATATAAGCCGGTATATTCCAAGCGTGCCGCGTTCAGCTCCGCCTCTATTTTTGCTCTTTGTGCAGAAAACTTTGAAACATATGGTCTGTTCTGAATTTCCATACGCTTTCTTTCAAGTGCAAGAATTTCATCGTTAGACAAAGACTTTTTTGCTTCATTATATTCCTGTCTTACAGCTTCAACGTCTATGCCCTCAAACTGCTTTTTCATAACAGCAGATATTTTAGCTTTCTGCTCCTTAACAGAGGTCTCCAGCTTATTTCTTTTTACAGAATTATTTTCAAGCTGCTCCTCTAAAAGCGCAAGCTGTCCCGAAAGATATGTAATCTGGTCGTCAGCCTCTTTCATTTCCGCGCGTTTATTTTTTATATAGTATTCCGGTTCAAGCAAACTTTCATTTTCAAGCAAATCCCTTGTCTGCTCACTGCAAACTGCCAGAATAGCCTCCTTTGAAACAGGCGGGAGAAGCTTTTGCAGAAATTCGCGTCCGTCACTCGCTATTTTTTCAATAAAATACAACGGATTTATAACCGACAAAAATATATCCTTCTCAACAAATAAAGCCGTAAGACTTTTTTGTGTCATTGTATTTCCGTTAAGAGCTATACTTGTCGTATTTCCATTTTTACGCCGTACAAGCGTATAAATCTCTCCGTCGCCATTTACAAATTCCACCTCAACGCACATCTGCTTTGCGCCTTTGCTCATGAGCTTATCAATACCTTTTTCGCCCCAGAACGGCACGCCGCAAAATGCGTATGCAATAGCGTCGGCAATAGTGGTTTTTCCCTGTCCGTTAGCGCCTGAAATATATGATGTACTTCTGAAAAAGAACTCCCTTTCCTGTGCAAAGGCTTTAAAACCCTGCATTTTAATTCTTGTTATCGTAAATTCCGTTATTCTATCCATATTATTTTTCCTTTCTAAGCCGCCAATTCATAATCCTGCAAGATATGTACTTTACCAAAGCCTGTATCTTGTGAATAAAATACGGCGCTGTTAAGCTTTGCACCTTCTTTAAAATTATCGTCTGTACCGTTATAGTAGACAGTCGCAGTCTTGTTTCCGCCCTTAATATCCTTAATTTTAAGCATACTCCTGACATTCTGACCGTCTTTTTGTCTCTTTACACCGAGTATTTCATACAAAGGTGTAATGGTCGGCTGCTGTGTCTGCTGTGGACTTGCCGGCTTTGATGTTGGTTTTGCCTTGTCTGCCTGCGGTTCGGGAGTGTTGCCTGTGTTCAGATTTTTAAGAAATGTTATATACCTCTGCTGAAGCTTAGGCATTTCGTCATCTTGTATATATATCTTATCTCCTCGCATATATACATTAACCCATACAGGTGTTATCTCATATAAATACCGTCCTATGCCCCACTTTACAGCCGCGCGCTTAAATGCGTCAGACAATCCACCTTTAATCGGTGAATAATTTGATAGTTCGGCGCCATCGCTCTTACTTATCCACTCTTTAAGACTATCATCATAAATTGATATAGTACAAATTTGAGATGCGTTATTTTTTGCTGTAATCCATGGTTTATACTCGTCTTTCCAACGCATTTGACCGACAACCTCATCAAGACGCTTAGCAATAGTTCTCGAATCAAGATATGCAACTGCAAGTCCGCTGGTCTTTTCATTATTCGTAACTTGAATACGCCATTTCACACACTCGGCATCAAATGGCTTTGCAAGTCCTTCCAAATATTTATTTACACTCATTTACTTACCTCCGTAATAAAATCATTCAGTGTTTTTTCCATATCAATCAATACATTATCATAGTAATACTGACTGTCTTTATCTTTCAAATGCTCCAATAACCCACGATAATCCAAATTGAGTTTTGTCCTCTCTTCTTTATAATAATCATAGTTATTAGGCATTTTCAATATAAAGTATGGCAAACCGTTAAGCTGATGCAATGATTTAATTGACGGCAACACGTTACTTCCTGTGCAAAGTCTAAATTCTTCTACATTGGAAAACGGATAAATAAACATCTTTGATTTAGGAGTTAATCTGCCCGTTTCCGTAACACCAAGCTGCACATCCGTTATGAGATTATCAGCAGAAACCGAAAAACCAAAAACCAATCTCGGCAAAGGAAAATCCTTATATTCTGTTTTTTCAAACATAATATCTGCTGTCTGCTCCTCAAAACTTATTACAACGAATTTATTTTTTTTCTTATCTTCACTGTAAGCTATACAATTTTGCGGTAATATACCGCTGTTTATACTAAATTTAAACTTTGCTGCGTCCTTTAAACACTTCAATATCTCGTTTGCCTCAATATATTTTACTGAAGTAATGTTATTCTCCTGCATTTCAACGCATATTCTGCAATCATTTTGGATATGTATAACAATTTCGTCATTTCTATTCATCACGCAGCCACCTCCAATTCTTGAGGCAGAAGCAATGAAAGATATATTGCTATTATTCCGGCATATATTTTTTTCAGCTTTTTTAACTGTTTCTCATAATAATGAAAAATAGTATTTATAGAAAAATATAATCCTACATAATCATAAAAACAACCTTCCTCGTACACATATACGTTTACTGAACTTGCATATTTATGCTTTGTACCTGAATAAACATCACCATAACAGCAACCGCATGTATCTATTTTATCTAAGCGTTTCAATGTATAGTTTAACGCATCTCTTATGTATTTGTTTTCCTTCTTACTCCAGCCCTTCAGCCTGCCTATCTTCTTTGCGAGTCTGTAATACTCCGTCATTTCTTCACTTGAGAAGAAATATCTGCAGCAGTATGTTTCCTCGTTAAATTCACAGTTGACGAGAAAGTCGCTCTCACGTATTGTCTCATAAAATAAAAATTCGGTTTCTTCATCCAAAAGCATATAAGACAACTCTGTAAAAGCTTTTTCCCCGCATTCATCATAATGCCTCTTTAGCCTGCTGATAAAGCTTAACATACAATCATTATCAACCATTTTTCTGCTCCTTAAAAAAATACTTTGCCCTCAGATACATTGCACGGTAAACATTCACCGAAAACGGAATATAATGCTCTGGCGTTATTTTCTATCTCCATCATTTTATTGTAAAAGACCTCATATTCTGAAGCGCTAAAACGACTGAAATCAATATCACCCACATGAATATATTTTCCGTTTATTATCGCAGAATAGATAGTATCATAGAGATACTGTATTCCACCTGTATGTTTTCTGACGGACACATCCTCCAAGCTTTTTATATTATCCTTAAATTCTTTTATGTCTAATGTAATCATATCAATAGTCCTCCGGCAGTAAAACAGTAGTAGCACTTCTGTCGGCTTCTGTTATAATCCAGAATTTTCTATCGTTTGCATCAGTATATGACGCAAATATTCTGTCGCCGTATTTCAAAGCACTGTCATTCAACTGTTTATCGCTTTCACACAGATTTCCCCAATCACCTTGCATATAGCGAGCCAGTAAGATTTGAAGTACGCTTGGAATATCAAGCTCTTTATTAGCATTTGCTGTAATCACCATTCTTCCCAATTCAAATTTACTGTTCACCGTATTACTTTTTTCATGAAAGCCTTCAGGAACCTCAAACCATCTATATTCTGTTTCCTTTTTACCATTTTCCTTAATTTCCGACACATCCACCAAAACCACGCTTAACTTATTTTGAACTACATGTCCTGTTTCTGAAAGCGAATAGTCCCATAAGCTACTAAAACCGTTATCTTCAAGTCTTTTCCCTATTTCTGCACAGATATTTTTATCAAATGTATAGCGATGACCTGTTACGGCTTCTACATAGTCTTGAGGTGTATATATTATTAGTTTTATCATTATGTTCATTGTTTTTTTCCTTTCTTTGATTTATTTACGCTAAGCTCTTAAAGCCCTGCGGCGTTAGTACATTAAATACCATCTTATTTACATGCGTTTGTGACAGTGTATCACCGTTATCATATTTCTTGGTTTCTTTTATGATACGACCTTTCAGAATGTGCGGACTGTCACAGTCAATATAACCGTTTATAAGACCGCTTCCGCCTATCAGTCCGATTTGTCCCGTATTCAACGGTAACAGCGGACGTTTCTCACGCGCATCCAAAACACTTTTCTCAAACAGAAAGTCCATTGACTTCGAGCCTGCAAGCTGGCGTTTTAATTCACCCATATTAAAAACAGCGCCTTTAAATAACTCTACGTTCTTTTCACGTTCGGGGAGTATATAACGCTCGGTTTCCAAGTCGGTGATAGGCGGCATATGCTCTATATCAGATGCAGCCTGTACAAGCTTTTCAACCTTATCACTTCCGTCACTTTTAGGTTTCTTGATACCCATTACTGCTATCTGCCTGAATTTTTTGAACTCATTATCCAAAAAACGAAACATTTGTATATCCTCTATGTTGTCGCATAAAATTCTGCAAATATCGCTTGTCATTCTGTAATACGGAATGATATATATAAGCAGTCCTCCGTCCATAAGATGATAAAGGCTGTCAACAAGGAACTGTTTTTCACTTCTTGCTCTGCTTCCGCCCTCCTGCATAACAGAAAGATACGGAGGATTTAAGAATACCAGATGGAACACATCCCTGCTTATTCTTGAATAAAAGAAGCTGCCAAAACCAACTCTATCAAGACAATTTTCTGCTTCTTCCCCTCGAACTTCATCAAGCTCAATACCATAAGTATCTGCTAATTTTCCGCTTGTCAGCGCACTTAAAGCCATACCGCATCCACAGCACGGGTCAAATGCGTTTATACGCTTTCCATCAGGGAATAATATACCGTTCTTTATATACTTTACATGCTCAATATCTGTTGGATAATACCCTGTACGAACATTATTCATCAGTCTGCCTATAACAGACGCATTTGTAGTTTCGTTGTCAGGAATACTATCAATAAGCGGCTGAATTGCACCGATAAACTTCGTATAGTCCGGTGTCAGTAAATTGAATTTACTTACTGCCGTGTATAGTTTATCCGCGTATGTACTGCAAGTGTCCATATCTGCCTCACAGAAAAGAAGCTTTAAATTTAAAATGTTATCAGCTAATTTCTCTCTGTCTTTTTCAAGCTTCTGATACAGTTCACGCGCCTTTGGAATGTTATTACTCTTTTGGTTTTTCTCAATAGCCTTGCGCTTTACCGTCATACTGTCTATTGCAGATAAAACAGAACTTTTCATAAGCGAAAAGCGCTCTAAAACATAATATTTCTCCATCACCGATTACCTCCTCTTGACAAGAGTGTTTTTGAGTTCATTGTCATTGAAGAAAAGGTAGTCTTACGTACAAGTAAATCACCGCATACAATAAGCTGATACAATATCGACGCGACAATGGTTGATGCAAACAAATTAGCCGCTATACTCTGCGGCGCTGATACGCTTCGCTCAGCACACGAAAGCTCCGTCGGAAATTTCTCATCGCCCTGTAAAATATCAGGGTATATTCCCGCCACAGGCTTTGTTATAGTACGTCCGTTTTTGCGTACTCCGCATACCACCTGTCCCGTGTATTCTCCGTTACCGGAATCTATGTATATGATATTCCGGGTTTCTTTGAATACCTCATGACATAGCTGACGGGAACGGTTATTGTCAACCGCGCCTATTAAAATCACTGTCGGTCCTTGAGAATTGTAATAATAACAATTACTGTCTACAAGCCTTTCCAATGTCTTTTTATCCTCTATGAAATCCGGTATATACTCCGTTTCTATCCCAAACGTGCCTGCATAGCGTTCCGCCATAACCTGAGCTTTGTTTTTGCCTATATCGCACGCGGCAAAATTCTGACGTATAAGGTTCTTTTCCTCGACTATATCACCGTCTGCAATAATGATACGGGCAGTACATCCCGAAGCAAATGCTATACGGTATAAATGCGGAGCAATATATCCGCCTGTACCGCCTGCGCCGATGAGGATAATCTTAAATCCGTTATATCTGTTTACTTTCATCAAAAACACCTCCGTCTTTATACTCTGTCACATTGTCCAGCCATTCGGACGGGAAATCGTCAAACGGATACTCAAACATATCCATAGGATTTATTTCCTCAAACTTACCGCCGACGGAAATACGCATTTTTATATCCGGCAGCATTTTATCAAGCCTGCCTATAACCGTATATATCCGCGTCGCCTTTTCATCTCTGTCGTCTGTTTCCGAAAAGTACGCTTTCATATAATTGTGAGAATGAATATCCATAACATGAATTAAATCATCCTCAACATCAGGCAAAACCGTATCAACAGCCGCCGCGCCTACTTTCTGTTCGGGAACCTTAACGATATATCTTTTATTTTCAGCGTCCCAATATACGTTTACCAGCGCTTCACAGATATTTTTTCTATCCGCAAAATACCGAAAAAAATCGATTATTTCACTCAGCATATCAAATGGGATAAGAGGAAGAGCCGGAGTAAATCCGGCTCTGACTTTCGTTAATCCCCTTATTTTGTTGGCTTTGGCTCTGAATATCCCGATTTCATTCTTGCGTATCTCATACACATTTCCGTCATCGCTCGGAACATATGCAATAGCCTTGCCGCTGTTTAAGGCTTTTTCCTCATTGGAGAATATACCCTTATATACAGGCATCTGTCCTTTTTTCTGCGCTGTAACTGTGGGTATAACCTTACAGGAGAAATCGCCTTTCTTACGTTTGATAGCGGTCAAGAAGTCTTTAGACTCCTCAATAAGCTTCTTCTGTTCGGCAATGGTAGTTTTCGTAGGCTGAGCGACATTCTTTACAACACCGCAATAATCCATTTTCCAGCTTACTCTTTTCCCGTCTTCAAGCTCGGGAAAATCCTCAGCTTTCGCCTTACGAATAGCTTCAAATGTTTGGGATAAGTCTGTAATATCCTCTGTCGCACCTGCGTACTTGAATACCGGCGGCTTATTCAGCAAACCTGTCTTGGTTTCCTCAGCCGCTTTGGTTTCCACTCTGTCGATTTCAGCTTCAAACGGATTTGAACTGCTTTGTTCGCCGCTTTTATCTGATATTTTCTGCTCATCCTGTACATTCGCATTATTATCAACCGCCTTTTCTTTATGTTCTGTTTCCTCAACTCCTGTCTTTTCAGGCTTTTTTATCATCTCCGATTTTGCGGGAGCATCCTCCGACACCCCTGTTTCGGAAACAGCTTCCGTTCCTGTTCCTTCGGCAGTCATTTCTCCAGCTTCTGTGGTTTTTTCTGCTGCCACATCATTGAATGGATTATTATTGTCATTCTCTATATCCACAAATGTATCCTCTGTACCATTTACACCTGCAAATGGGTCATCATTTGCGCCGATATTTGCAAACGGATCGTCTGCCGCACCGACAGCTTCCGTATCGCCTAAATCAAGTTCACTCTGCAATAAATCTTCCATGTTTTTCTTTTCTTCACTCATAATTTTTTCCTCCTTAAATTCTTTGTTTGTTCTTTACCTTTACTTAATTTTCTCTCTAAAAAACTCACGCCGCCTCCTTTGCAAATGCGCCTATACACGCATTTTTATATGGAGTTGTATGTAAAAGCCTTCTCCGCTTTACCACGGGTCGGCTGAGTTTCTTACACACGCTGCCGCATATGTCAACTCTTTCATCAGCGATTACATCACCAAGAGTTAAGCTGCTGTCATTGAACTGATAATCCAAACTAAGTATTTGTACACCTTCATTTCTACTTCTTTCTTCTCCGAAGTGGCTTGCCAGAGCCCAGCGCATAGCGTTATTAGCGATAGTTGAAAACTTATACTGTTTCAAATCATCACGCTCGTCATATTGCTTTACCGCACGCATAAATCTGAATATCACCACATCGTAAAATTCGTCCATCGGCAAACCTCTGTACTTCAGGAAGTCCTCTACTAAATAGTGATGCTCCGCCAAAAATTGTTCTTGTTTCTCCGTAAGCATTCTTCTTTGTTCTGTCTTGTCCTTCATTGTTTTTTCCTCCTTAAAAATAATTTAAAATATAAAAAAATACGCCCAAGAAATTCTTAAACGTATTTATTTTCCGTAATATTTCGTTGTTTTTCCTAATAAAAAACGGCTATGGGCGCACTGTCCCCTTGGACAGAACTCTCACAACCACTTAACTACAACCACTTTAACTACAACCATTTATGCTTTTATTATATATTGGAAAAATGCTGATTACAAGACCATGTGCAAAAAAAATCGGGGTAGAACAAAAAAATTTTATAAAAAAATAAGCGATATGACGGAAAACTTACCGCCATATCGTTTATTATACTATTAATTTCCTTTTTCTGATTTTGAATATACCTAAATATATTATGCTTTTGGTGCTGTCTGCTTCAAAAGCTCCTCATATTTTGACCGTTCATCCTTGCTAATATTCATAGTGTCCATTGCCTGCTCTGCGGTCATTTTTAACTTATCCATCATATTACGTATTGCAATCACTATACCTTTTTCCATACCTTCCGCAAGGCTTTCCTCAATTATACCTTTACTTAAGTTGCACATATCCGTTACCTCCTTATCAAATGCCTGAGTCATTTTAATATCAAATTCATTCTGTAAAATCTGTTTCTTTTCTTCCGGCTCTATCTTCGCTGATAATAATGTTTCCAACAATCTCAGTACATTATTTCCCTTACCGCCCGAGCCGAGACATATCATCACTGCTGTCATTAAGTCATAGTTTTGTATAGGCTCTTTTACATTACCTATTATATTTCTTTCTGTTAATGAATAGCTTGTAATGCTGTCTTGTCTGTTCTTCGGCGGTCTGGCACAAACCCATATTGAATATACTTTCTTTATATCAGCATATCTGGATTGAGTAAATTCCGTTCCATACTGCGCTGAAATCATTCTGCTGCAATAGTATATGCCGCGTTTTATTAAAGGATACCCCGGGTAAAAGTCATTTTGAGCCTCTACATTTATTATTAGCTGAATTAACTCTCCCGATACAGGAGCAGACGCCATAAAGCGAATATCGTATGTAACAGTACCCTCTGTAAGAGTTGCGTCCTCATTCGACAAACCTCGTATTGACGGGTTAGTTTCATCGGGATTTACCGCAACCTCTGCAATCTGAGGCTCACTTTCAATGTATTTCTCCGCTATATCCTGTATATTACTGTTTCGGTATTCTTCAACGCAATCCTTTAATATCCACGCAAGTATTGATTTATCGGCAAGTAAACGTTTACAAGACGCATCTACTGCCGCACCCTTACCAGCGCCGGATATATCCTTTGCCAGAGTATTTTCATATTCCATATATTTTTACCTCCGCTTATGTTTATATAATATCATACTAAACTCGTAATTTCAAGTCACTATTATTATTGTTTACAAATTATTTCAAGTTCTTAAACAGACGGAAGCAGATAATAATATCTGCTATTACCGTCTATTTACTTGTTGATATTATACTAAATCGTGTCGTCTGCAATTAAACCTTCTGTTAAATTATTGACTGCTACGTGTAGTATTTCCATATACGAAACATCTGTTTTTAACCACGCATCATAGCATACAGATAAGGGACATTCAAATTGAAGTAAAAACTTTATCTGTTCCTCATTCAAATAATCCTGCTCCAGCAATGAAAGATATTCGTCATATATCGTATGTTGGTATGCCATTTCCATAACATACTCACTGGGTTTCTTTCTAAGTTCATCGCAAAATTCCATTTTCTCTGCTGATGCCCGCTCATATAACAAGCTCCGTAATTCCTCCGTTGAGAGTTTTTCTAAATCAAGCGTATTAACTTTATTCATTTTGCCCTCCTTTACCACCAGAACAGATGCGGTCTGAGTGTCAGCGTCAGCACCATTATGTAAAACAGCGCCGATATACCTATTTTAAGATACATTGTAATAGGAATATCCCCACACATCACATCATTTGCCGTAGCCACATATTTCTTGCATTCTTTCACATATTTGTTTATATCGCGTATAAACATAATAACCGTTAATATAAATAATACCTTGTAAAACATAAATTTATCCTCCTTGTTTCATTCTTTTTCTGTGTATTTTACTACTTCTTCACGGGCAACCTCTGATATGATGCTATCATAAGCATCCCAAAAGTCATCATCACCGCTGATTTTATCCTTTATTACTTCTGCAACAGAATTATCCTTTAACAGTTGCTCATATTCCGCATCTGATAACAACTCCGTTTCCTTTAACTTTAAAACCTGCGTTCTAAATTGACTAAGCATATCCTGAGAAATCATAGATTCTGATATTTCCGCCATAAACCGTTCCGACATCTTCATCGGCTTTTCCACAATGGAAATGGAATAATGCCTTTCTGAATAATAGCCGTCTATATAGCATTCAAATGAATTTTCATCCGTTTCCTCTATATAATCATCATCATCTTTCCAATCTGGAATACAGCCATCTTTCATTTCTTTTTTTAATTGTTTGAGCATACTTATTTTAGCGCTGTTCAAATCTGTAAATATATCTACATCATGACCGTAATCATCATTTGCCGCCCAGTCTTCCTCAAGAACATACACATTACATTCTTTCGCTTCGTCTTCTATGCTCGAAACAGGTTTCACCATATCCGGCGCTAATATAACGCTGTCAAGACATATGTCATTCAGACTTTTAGGACTGCCGTATATTTGGGAAAATCTTTCTTCAAGCTTTCGTATATCCGGTTCTAATATCGGCGGTTCAAAGGTACAATAGAAATCTGAAGTGTCATTATCGGTTTCTTTATCAGCTTCTCCTATCCGTATTTCGTATATTCTACCGATAAGTCCCTCATAATCACCATTTTCCGTTCCTATAACCTCTTCACCGATAATATACTCGACGCCGTTACTGCACAAACATTTTTCGCCCTGTTTATTTATAATCATAATTATTCCTCCTCCATATCTTCATCAAGACTTATTCCGCGCATTTCAAATACCGCTTCTCTGAACATATCCTCTGCGTTTTCTTCGGTTACATCAGATATAGTACACAAGATTGAACAGCCTTCCATCACGGTCATAACATTATAATCATCAACCGAATAGGAATACAAGTCCTTATATGCCACTTCCTGAAGCAAGCGCATTGTGGTTTCCGAACAGCCCTCAAATGCCGCCTCATCATTGACGAAATTCATAAAGCTGTCATGAAAATCCTCAGTTCCCATATCCACAAGATATTGCTTACACTCACTGCCCAGATATTCAAAGAAACTGCCATAACTCATATCGTCTGCGAGCGCATCCCATATAAGCGCAGATGAAATCTCGTTATACACAAGCTGTCCTCCTGCGGTCGCGTCGGGATTGTAATATACATGTGTAAAACCGCTGTCAGTCTTGAAAAACTTGTCCTTATCAAGCACATCACTATACTTTTCAACAAGCAAACTGTCATTGTACTTTCTCATCTTTTCATTGTTATAGGCGAAAATATAAAAGTTATAATCGCCCATTCCATAAAAACAGCGTATAAAGTATGTATATTTCTCAGTTACAACCTTATAAAGATGTATATCCGCAAACTTGTCCGCAAGCTTAAAGCCGTTATGAAGTTCACATATATAACGCATAGTTGCCCTGTCTTTTAAAATAGGCGTAGGCGATTGCTCTTTCAGATACCGCTCCAGCTCGCCAATTTCCACCCTAAATTCGGTTGTATTCAAAGCATCGGTTCCGTTATGCCAAGTAGTCCAATACTCTGTACCAGACATCCCAAAATCTCCGCGCAAATGACCTATATACCCGCAGTCTTTACTATAACAATCTTGATAAATATATTTCTCATCCTCAGCATTAGCCGCTTCAAGCTTATATTTAGGGATTTCTATGCCTGCCATTTTACACACAACTTCCGAAAAATATTTTAATTGCTTTTTCATATCACCATAATCAAAATATGCAGCCTTTCCCTCGCCCTCCGGTAATTTTTCACCTTTTACCACAAGAGTTAAAAGGCGCGCAATTTCCTTTGTGGAAGGATAACTATTTCTTTTAGGAGTGTTGTTCGTATATAAGCACATATAGGCTTTCTTTGAGTCGCTGAATATACTGCCTATATAAATTGCTTCATAGCCACTATCGCTTGTTACAATAATTGTATCATCGCTCATATAGCCATCAATATAATAATCCTTGTTAATATCATCTTCTGCGATAATTCTGCCTGCTTCCTTGATTTTCTTTGCTAATTCATATATTTTTGACATATTTTTATCCTCATCTTTCTTTTTTACCTTACATAACCATAATACGAGTTTTATCGTAACCTGCTCATAAGAATCTCTCTTCCATTTTCATTTTTAACAACATAGCAAGTTACAAACACTTTCTTATCATAAAGCTCTTCTATTATTGTTCTAAACTTATCAAGAAAGTTCCATGCGTCAATTTCCTTATCAAATTTGTTTCTGGAATATTCTGAAAAACGAATGCTTCCCCCTTCCCGACTTTCTAATATATCTGCCCTAATTCTAAACATATCTTTACAGTAATACGCATCAACACCAAGAACACATGTTCTTATAGTTACGTTACTCATATTTTTTCTCCTCAATTTAATCAGTTACATTTTCCGCAGGTCTGTTGCAAGCAGCTCCGTTATACGCAAAGCTGTGCGGACTTTTACAAGTATTTTGCCGAGATGATTTTCACCAACTTCGTTTACCATACCCCAGAATGTATCGCCCCAGTTATTGCCTTCGACTAATTCCTCATTTCCTGTCGCAAGCAACTTCTGTTTTAGTTCTTCATTCTGAGAGAATTTTGCAAAAACAACCTCAAACATAACAGAAAGCTTTACTTTTTCCCAATCGGAAATCAGTTCTATCTTTTTGCCTGTTTTTTTAGCAACTATCGCCCGCATAGAACAAAAACTCTCCTTTGTCTGCAGGTCTGTTGCCTTTTGTGCCTGAAAAGCTGCCTCTGCATTGGCAAACTTCAATCCTTTATAATATAAAGGACTGTCAGCAAAATTACTTAAAAAAGCATATTCTCCTCTAAAATCACTAATCATTTTCATTCTCCTTATCTTTCTCCGCATTTTCTTTTGAAACATTACCATTAAGCAATTTGGCTTTCTTAATTATACCGTTCTTCAAAAAGAAGTCCGATGTATTATCACAGCCGCGTATGCTTGTTGTAATAATAAATCCGTCTGCTTCATACGAATCACAGATAAGAAGTCCGTTCAGAATATCAGTTGTATTACAACCGCAATCCTGCATGGTTTTCTCATCTATTTCCGCTTCGACTATAATTCGTATTTTCTGCATATTTTTTCTCCTTATCTCCTATCCTTCATAATATCAAGCTCAATATCGTCCTTGCACATCTCGCTCGTTCTGTATATCTTCTTACAGAATTTTTTGAGTGAAAACTCATTATTCTTACCCTTATCAAGCAAAATGCCTGTGACGGTAAATTTATGGCTTGACTGCATTTCCTTGAACTTATCCTCAAATTCATTGGATATATTGCTATTACCGTCAGTTATAAAGACAATATCAGCGTCTTTCCAGTCACCGTCCTGTATTAAGTCCATAGCCTTGTTAAGCGGCATTTCAAAGTCTGTATTGCCGCCGAGAAAGGTTTCCGATGCTTCAAACATTCGCTCACGCATATATGTATCGTCTGCAGGAAATATATGCGTCTTGATTTTATCGGAGAAATGTATCAGCGCAAAATTACGCTTATTATCATGGCAAATCTGCAAAAGTATCATTGCCATAGCCATTCCCCACGCCTGATTATCGCCGTAGGTAGAATACGATTCGTCAAGACATACGATTATATCACCCTTGCCTTTAGATATAGGCTCGCGTCTGCGGTACTGTTTTAGCTGCTTATTCTGATATTTCCTTGCAAATACGGGTATTGTTTTCGGGTCGGAAAGTAATGATAATTCAGACGTCAACGCCCTTGATATGCTGTTGCCTGATGTAATATCATAAACCTCTCCGCGTCCGAACTCATAGCCGTTTTTCTTCTTATTGGAATAAATATCCTTATATCGTCCCAAGAACTTAGCTACATACGCTAACTTTTCAGACTTAGACACACGCTCCAGCAATTCAGAGTTAAACTCGTTCTTCGGCATATTCATATCACCGTTTCCCCAGCTTAGCAGCACAAAGCGTATAGTTTCTGCACTATCCATCGCCTGCGTCAACGCTGACACAATAACCGTCTGTAATTTCCTGCGATTTACATTAGCCGACCTGTCAGCCTGCTTTTGAAGATACGCATATTGTTCACGCTTACTTTTAAGCCTGTTTGCAAGGTTTACCGCCTTTTTCTCGGAGGGTGATGGCTTTTTCATTTCTTGCTTTAGCTGTTTATGAAGCTCGGCGCATTGTTCTGCCATATTCTCCATAGTATTCATGTTTCCGTCACCGCCGGACAAGGCTTTTGCCATACCGTTTAATCTTGGCATAAGATTGCGTATAAACACAATCGCCGCCTCCATTGCAGGCATTTCACAGCCCTCGCACACAGCTTTTCTTGACGCATACTCATCCTGTGTCAAAAGGCAGGACAATATAACCTTATTCACCTTCTTTGCTGTCGGACTTAAATCCTCATCATCAAGCATTTTAGGCGTAATCGTATAAAATGCCTGAAAAACATCGTTGATTAGCTGCTTAATTGACGAAAGATACTGTCTGCCCTCTGTTTCAAATTCTTTAATTTCAGGCGTCTTATCACGAATATCACGGAATATCTCACGTTCCAGACGTGTTGATTTCAGAACATTATCCGAAAACCCTTCTGATATTCTTTCTGATAAAATACCCGAATTTAATATATCTTCTATTGATTTAAAATACATAATTGTTTCTCCCTTACACTAATTCCGACGAATGTTTTCCGATATATTTTACATTTCTGTCCGAGCCGGCATTTTGAGCATAAAGCTCAATAAACCGCTGAACAACAATAGGTAAATTACTTACAGGCTCGGTTATATCCTCAAACTTACCTTGCTGATTTTGCTTTGTGCAGACATACACCTGCTCCCCATCAGCATTTGTTTCAATATCGCCGTTTAGGTGATAAAATCTGGTTCCGCCTGTTCTGGCATGAAATTCATCATCATAAATTAAACCGCATACTACCTTTATTTCTTTTCCCATAATATTTTCTTTTCCTTTCATCAAATTACAGAAAAGGAGAGATGTATCTCTCTCCTTTGTCTGCTATATAGGTGTTATTTAGAATGGCAAGGTGTCCTCGTCAACTTCCTCATCACCGAAATCGCTTCCAAAGCCGGGAAAATCATCAGGAAATCCGTTAGCATCTCCAAAAATATCGCCGGCAGGAACTCCGTCAGTGGTATTGGGTGTTGTATTTGCATTACCTTTAGCCTGTCCGCCCTGTTTCTGAGGCGCATCTGCAAAGCCAACTTCACTCGCTGATACTTCAAAGCCATAATGCGTCACACCGTCCTGCTCCCAATTTCTGGTCTGCAGTCTGCCTACGACATATACCTGCTTGCCTTTGTGGAAGTTACGACCTACAAATTCCGCCGTGCTTCTCCATACTACAACGGGTATAAAATCCGCTTGCGGCTGTGCATCGCCGTATTTCGGTCTGTCTACTGCAAGAGTAAACCAGCCCTTTGATATCTGCTTTTCACCTATTTTTCTCACTTCGGGGTCTTTTGTCAATCTACCCATAAGTATAATTTGATTTAACATGCTTCTTTCTCCTTTTCTCTGTATAATTCCATAATCTTGTTATATATCTGAACACTGTTACGATTTGCTTTCGTTAGCTGCTTCAGCGTTGTTTCGCTCCTGTTTTTCTCATATTCATTCTTTAGCTCAGCGCGCTGTTCACAGCATTGCATATACAAATCCAATAACAGTGGGAATACAATTTTACTACTCTGCTTATCGTAATAAGACAAATCCATACTTTCATCTCCAAACAATTACGCTGACTGTTCGTATGTTTCTCTAAGCGGTACAACAGTAAAGCCTTTCTGCTCATACACTTGTTTGCTTAAACTTTCAAGCTGTTCATTGGCTTCCTTCACCTTATCGCGGTCTGTATCAGACGTACATTCAAGCTTCTGTAATTCAGAAAATACGCGTACAAGCTCCGTTCTTGCTTTTGCAAATGCGCGGTTGTTTGTACTATTACTCTGAAAATCCTCAAATGCTTCATCTGCCATAGCAATAAGGTCGTTAATACGGCTCTGTATCGGGTTATCGCATATTTCCGTCAGCACAGCGGATATTGTGTCACGCTCCGCAGGTGTTGTCCAGAAATAGTTTTTGAGTATCATCAAATCCTCCACCGATACCGTATCGTGTCCGTTAATATATGCCGCCGCCTGCACAATAGGCGTAAAATTAAAGAATTTACGGTCAGAAATATGTATTTCTTTTCGTCTTAAGGTACACAGAATATCGTCCATAAGCTCGTTGATACTGTCCGGAACCTTAATGCACTTAACCTCGTTCTGCATTTCGCAAAGCTCTCTCAGCGTAATCGTTGTCAGATTAGCATTTACAGCAGGCGTCTGTTTCTGCTTCAGAATAGCCTGTCTGTTTGCTTTTTCCGCAACATACTCCGTTACAACTTTGAGGTCAAAACGGTCATATAACGGTTTTAAAATCTGATTCTCCGGCTCGGAGAAATCAGGAATTTCATTACTTGCCGAGAAAAACGATATTGCGGGAATATTCATTGTCTGTCCCTCATTCGTATATACGCGCTCATTAAGCGCCGTAAGCAATGAATTTAAAATACCGTCGTTTGACTTGAAAATCTCATCAAGGAATATAATATGGCTGTCAGGTATCTTGCCCTCCGTTATTATTTTAGGGGCGGTATCCTTAACAGCGCAGACAATTTCCTTTATAGCGTTAAGCTCTTTGGCAAGCTTATTCGCTTTTTCAAGACTTTCAGCCTTTCCGTCTATCTCGTACTGCTCATATGCTTTCTTAACTTCATTAAGCTTCACGCTGTATGATGTGTCTTTTTCAAGCTCGCTGTGAGGCATATTGCCGGGAATAATACTTGACAAATCAAGCCTGCCGAACAACTGCTCCTCGTCCGTCTGCTTTGACATAAGACGCTCAAACTGCTTCGCGCCTGTTATGCGCTTACGAAAAGCGTTTATGCAATACGATTTAGCCTGTCCCGTATCACCGAGTATAAAGAGATTCTTCTTTGCAAGCAAAGCGACTGCTATACACTGTATAAGCTCGTCGCGTTCCGCCGCCTCCGTTGCCACTTCATCCATTACTGCCTTAATTTTTGTGTTATTCATCTATTTTTCCTCCATATTTTTGTTTATGTATTACAGAAACATTGCAATCAGCACTTACGAAGCAATGTATGTATCCATGTACTTGTATCTTCACTGTCAACCATTTTACAATAATATTTGCCTGTTCGATGGTCGTATGCATACTGTGTTGTATATGTATCTGAATACATTTCAGACATACAAAACATCTCAACACCATTAACAGTACACCAATACAATGGCGGTAATACATTAAGCGCATCTTCATATTCTTGCTCTGTGACCCGGTTCAGTTTGCCTGAAAGAATACGTTCCCTTTCTATTTTCTGAAATTTATCCGTTTCCATAACTTGAAAACCTGCTTGTATTTTTACTTCATTTTCTCTAATCCGAGACTGCAAAAATTGTTTTCGCTTTTCATCCTTGCTTTCTTGAAGTGAAGCTTTCAGATGTTTCAAGTCATTCGTATAATACTGATTAGCGCGCTGTATTGCTTCATCTGCCGTTTCGCCTTTTTCTGCAAATCCATAAGTCGTCATTGTGTCCATTTCCACAATTACCAATTTATCATCATACATCATAATTAGTCTCCGAAAATTACGCAGCCTTTTTAGCTTTTGACACTGTTTTCTTAACCTTACGCTTTACTTCACGTTTGCGCGTATTCACAAGCATATACTCACTCAAGCCATTGGAAACGTATAAAATTCCGCCGTTTGTTAAATGAATATCCGCCTCTGTTTTAATTACTTTCGCCATATCCGTGAAATGCTTAGCGTTATAGTAAAACTCGCGTCCTGCGCCGTCTGTGATTTCTGCCGGAATGTCTACCTCAGTTGAGGCTTCTGTGCTTTCTACTGAAATATGTATGCTGTTTTCATTGAATTTCATTGTCACAGGTGCAACATCTTCACCGAAATTTGCAATCATTGATACAGTTTCTATCATAGTCTGCATATCGTCCGCCTTTACTCTGGCAACAAGCTTTTTATCCTTTGCCTCTAAAAGACGGCTAATGTCAAGAAACGGCTCATATATTATTCTCGTTGAAAACAACATGTCCGGTTTTACAAATACCACTTTCCCGTCACTTAGTCCGATTTGAAGCTCATCCTTATCCTCTACTGCGCTTGCCAAATAAAAAAATGACTGTTTGGGAATAGTAACAGACAGCTTTCCGCCACACTCGCATTTGTTTTCCGTAACAGTCAATCTACTTATATCACATGACGCGGCTCTCACCGTATCCGAATATATATCCAAATGTATTCCTGTTAATGACGGCTTTTTATCGTCACTTCCAACTGAAACAGATGTTTTGGAATACAAACTGCATATACCCTTGATTTTTAACAAGCTATCGGGATATGGAATATTGATTTGCGGATAATTCCTCGCTTCAATCACAGGAATGTCGTAACGACAATTACCGCTTTTTATACCGAGCAGTTTGCCGTTATACTCCAGAATAATATTATCACCGCTCATACGGTCTGTAATATTCAAGAACATCCGTGCGCTTACAACAAAACTTCCGCCTTCCTCAATATTAGCCTTGAATTTGCGTTTTATTGAAGTTTCAATATTGCTTGCTGTAATATACATAAAACCGTCGTCCTCGTTACATTCCACCAGAAATCCTCTAAGTTCCATCTGTGAATGCGTCTGCGGAACAATCCTTATCATAGATTTTAGATAGTCAAACAAGACGTTTCTGTTAATTGTTACTTTCATTTATTCCTCTTCCTTTCAAATCTTTTCTAAAATACCGTTATCAAGCAGATACATTCCAAAATTATATTCGGTTTTGGTTATATGATATACATATCCCCGTGCTTTATCTATCATTTTGCACAGCATATACTTGCCATTTTCACATTTAGGCAAGTAATCATTTCTAAGCTGAAGTATTACAAAATTCTTTCTGCTCATATAGTTTAGCTGTACTATATCATGACACTCCGTATCTTCATCGGGCTTATGTATTCTATATACAAACTTTTTCTGTAATACCATTTGAATTTTTCCGCATTGCATAGGTGCTTTACCATCTAAGAAACCGTATAAATCGCATTCCTTTTCGAGTATTGCTTCCTCTTCTTTGCGCTTTTTCTCCTTCAGCTCTAACTGTATTTTGTATTCTGCTTCTCGTTTCTGACGCTCATTATACTTGACTACATATTCCATCTGTTTAGACAGAATATCGTGCATATCTGCCTCAGTTACAATATCGCATCCTGCAAAGTCCTCTCTTGCAGGCTCGGGATAATTTGAATTTACCAGATAACATTCTCCCAAATCGTGATATGTTTTGCTTCCGACAATTTCTTTCTTTTCACCAAATTGCGTATAAAAGGTCTGTCCGAATAAATATGTGCTAATCATTTTTCCTCCTTAACTTGCAAGCAAATCAAACAACGAAATCTGGTCAGGATCATCATATTCAGCTTTACTATGCCGTTTTTTGCTTGAAAATGCGGCTGAAACACTGATTTCTACCTCTGTATGAACTCTTACAGGCGGTATATACAGCTTCAATTTTTCCTGATTATCTGTCTTGACCTCTTCAACATTGTTTTCGTCTGCTTCTGTGATTTGTGTTTCTTCTGTTCTGTCATGAATTATCGCCATCTTCTTAAAGGCTTCGGATAAATCATCAACCTCAGATTTAATTCCAAGCGTCAATTCCTTAGCAAGAAGAGTCGTCATATCTCTGCATTCACTCATTGCCGCCAAACCTTCGTCTGACAAATTACCCTCTATAATAGTGGCAACAGCCAATTTTGACGCCATCAGCTTTAATGCGCGCTCCTGCATAACTCCTTTATAATAGAGCATATACACCTCAATTCGCGGCGCTGTCTGATTTATTCGCCACGAGCGACGTGAGCTTTGACGGAAAGTAAATAAGTTATAGCCGATATTGTAATACACCAGCGTTGTAAACGCATTCAAATCCAAGCCTGTTTCCACAAGCGACGGATTTGTTATAAGTACGTCAATACCTTTTCTGACCTTATCCTCTACCCATGTTTCACGCTTATCTGGCGGAATATTAACACGCAGAATTTCCGTTATGTATCCTTTTTCGGATAACAGATTTTTTAGTTTTTCCTGTGTATCAAGCCGTACCCAATTAGTATAAATCAGAACACGCTCACCGTTTTTGACCTTGCGCTCCACAATATCAAGCGTTGCTAAGTCCTTTTCGCTTAAATCTTCTGGTGCTGCTGTATCTCTCGGTGTTATAATTGGATTTTCTTTATCCTTATAAATCGGATGTATAACAGGGTCTTGATTATACGGTTGTTCGGGATATGTCGATAAAAGCTGAAGATATTTTGACATAATTTTTTGTGATGCTTTCCTATCATTACGCATAATGCTGACAAGTGCATTTTCTATTCTGTCATATTCCTTCTTAACTTCATCACTCAGTGATAATTCAATAGGTATTTCCTCATAATCAGGCAAAGCCTTACCCATATCATTAAGGGATAAGAACACCGCCGATTCAATAAGAAACCTTGAATATACCAATGGAGAAACACCCGGTAACTGACGTTCACGCACTTTAGAACCTCGCGAACGGCTGTTCTCGTTGTACTCACTGACTTCAACCTCGAACACTTCCTCTGTAACTCCGTACTCGCTGTTAAATGCAGTAGGATTATCGTATGCCTTGTTATCAGCAAGCATAAGATTTGGCGCAATACGGTAAAGCAGATAGAAAATACCGCTTGAATAACCGTTTACAAGAGTTGCCGTCATACCGATGACTTTCTTACTGCATCCTACAAGGTTAGCCATTGCATTGCCTTGTCCGCTGTCGCCCTTGTACTGATGTAATTCATCGCATAAAAGTCCGTCAACTTCCTTTATATGCTCAGCAATATATCCGCTTAAAGTATAGCGTCTATATCCTCCGAGCGCCGGAAATATCATATCAGGATTAGAGATAATATCATTCAATTTTTCTATGACTTTTTTATCCTTAGTTCTTTCTAAATGCGAATACGCAAAATCACGGTACACATACCCGTAATTGCCTATCTTCACCCATTTATTATGACGTAAAGAATAGTCATCAGGATTATATGCCGTCCATAAATTCGCACCGCATTCCTCACACTTATGATTTTTGTTATTTTCTTTCTTAAAAAAGAATTGATTTACTTTTACTTTGTACTTAGTACCGTCATCGTTTAATTCTTCCATTATCACAGCGCCGCAATCAGGACATATATATGCGCCTTTTCCTCTGGAGTACCGCACGGCTGGACGCTTCATATATCCGTCCCTTGCGCGTTCCTTTGACAAAATAACATATACTGTACTGTTGTTTTTGGTGTAATCCTTATACACCGCCTGCAATTCAGTAATATTATGAATTACAGCCGCCTTTGTGTTTGGAAGTGTTTCATAAATCTCACGAACCCATTTTCCTGTAACATGTGATGGTGACAGCACTACATTAAAACTTTTTTTACCGTTCTGATATGCCGCCAGCGATGCCGAGCCGATTTTGGTCTTGCCGCTGCCGCATTCTGCAATTATCATTGCAACCTTTGCTTCATCAAGCCTGCGTTTGACTGCTTCTGCCACAGCAAGCTGAGCAGGATATAACTCATACCCCGTATGGCTTTTCAAATATTTGTTGATGTCTTTCAGTATCGGACATATATCCTCTGTTGCAGGATCATACAACGGAGTAAACGAATCTTTGATACGTTCTGCAATTACAGTTCCGTATTCCTGCAAGTATTTTGATACTGAATTGATGTCTTTGAAATCGTTTTGTGATTTGTCTGCATTCGGTATTGATATAGCTCCCGAAGCAAGACCTCTGTTCACAATATCAATAACGTCCTTTTCATCATTACGCATACGAAGCATATACGCGTCAAAGCTCTGTTCTATTGACAAAACTTCAAGCGGTATCAGTATTTCGTTTTTGATAAGCTCATCAATGATGAAATCCTTAAATTCGGGAATAAGTGGTACAGAAATCTTTTTATCAATTTCTTCAAACAGCGCATCCCTATCATTTTCCTTACAAAAAATGTACTTCTTTTGTTTTATGCTCTCCTTTCTTTTTTCTTCGTCCTCTTCCGTATCCTTTTTTTCATCATCAAGAGCTATAAGCATAGCTTCTGCATACACACCGTCGTGTGACAGCTTCCTGCGGCATTGCTTTTTCTGTGTACTGATAATTACACGGTGCTGCTCAATTTCAGCCTCTACTGCAATTCCTCCGTACATAGCATCGCTCATACCTCTGACTTGTTCAGGATACCCGCCGAACCGGATAGCCACCATGCTGCGTTTGCCGTTTTCTTTATGATACACAAGAGTATCAGAAAAACATTTCAGCAATATGTCTTTATCATGATGGATTATCGGTACTAACTGAGGTAGTTTCCTCATTTCTGCATTTTCCTCCTTACTTTAAATTTTTATATGAAAAAAACACAAATCTACGCTAAAAAGCAATATACTTGTGTTTTGTTTCCGTAATATTTAATTGTTTTTCCTAATAAAAAACGGCTATGGGCGCACTGTCCCCTTGGACAGAACTCTCACAACCACTTAACTACAACCACTTTAACTACAACCATTTATGCCTATATTATATATTGGAAAAATGCAGATTACAAGACCATGTGCAAAAAAAATCGGGGTAGAACAAAAAAAATAAAGAGATATGCGGAAATTATATTCGCATACCTCTTTACATCACAAAAATTCATTTTATATAATCCTTATTTTTGTAAAATCTAAGTTTTAATCATTAACTACTCTATATCATCCATATCTAATGCACCATTAGCCATCATATTTTGAAATGATGTATATTTCTTTAATTCCTCTGCTGCTTCACTGCCGCAATACTCTTCTATCGTTTCTGTAAAAGATTGAAAAAATATCATATCCATTTCTTCATCGGTCAGTCCCATATCAATCATTCTTTTAAAGAGTGCTAAGCCTATTAAATCGCGTTCAGAATAACCATCCTCTTTCAGCTGTTCAATTTCTTCATCACTGAATATTTCCCTAACCTCTTTTGGATACATAAAATACTCCTTTTCTTTTACATATACTTCTAATCAAGCTTTTCTATATCAAGCACTATCCTCGTTATCTTTGTATAACGGATATGATAATTCCCGTATTTTTCATAAGCATCCCAAATACAACCGTTTAGATGTTTTAACTCCTCGTTATCTGTTATAGTGCGTCGAAATCTGCCAAAACCTATGTATGAAGGAAGTTCGTTTACATACATCTCCTGTCCGCCTCTCAATGCGCATGGTATATCAAGACTAAAAGTAATTAGACATATTAAAGACACACACGCAATAAATATCGTTACTCCTAAAGTTTCGTTGTCCATATCGTCATCTTTTATTCGTTTCTTCCAAATAAAAAACAAACTGATGACTAACACAATAAATGAACCAATCAAAAAATCCAGTATATCATATAACCCTCCAAAATAATTTTCTCTTCTGTAAATTTATTTCTTATTCCTAAGTTTTAATATAATAATTATATCTCTTTCTTGTAAATTCGTCAATTATTATATTAAACAAATATACAGTATTATAACAATTCCGTAAACAAATCACTTTCCACACTGATAATATCGTCAAATTTAACTGTCGTTCCATCGGTCATCTTAATCTGATTGTTATATACATCAAGCTTTTTTACCGTTCCTGTAATTGTCAGGTATTCGCCGCCCTTTTTTTTCGTATCAGGGTTAAAATATGTTATTGATACCAACGGCTTATTATCCAAATGTTCAGCAATCATAAGCAATTTTTCATTTATTAAAGCCTTTTCGCTTTCGTCAAGCTCTATTTTAGCATCTGTAATCCGCGCTGTTTCCTTTACCGCGTCTCCATAGCACGGAAGCGCAGCGAATGGCGAAAACTGCGCCGCACGGTCAATCATAGACATGTGCGAATGTGTAATAGATTTATGATGCGGCAGATTTATAATATCATCATATTTATTGGAATGATTCTCTGTATTCAAGACTTATGACCTCCAATCTGCCCGTTGCGCTCAATCGTAGTAGCGCCTTCTGCAAGGTTCATTCCCTTTATAATGGCGTTTTTACCGTATTTCTTTTTTATATCAAGAATGGCTTTCTGGACATTCTTTTCATCCTGACGTTCTTTTTCCTCTGTCGCCCTCTGTTTTTTGACCTCTTCATAATCTGTAAATAAATCAAGCTGTTCAAAAGCAGGCTTCATCACGGTTTTTTCATCAATAACGTGATTAGCCACAATATATGCACGTCTGATAAACATATCCTTATTAACTATTCTGTCATATAGCTTCATAGCAGCATTTACTATATCTTTTGTGGAAGATGTTTTCTGCTCCAGATTTATTGTACCGTGTGCATGCTTTGGGACTTTTCTTCCGTAATAATCTGTAGTAACCTCACCTTTATATGCTTTTCTCTTATCAGCAGTATTCAAGTTTTCTATATCATATCCCACTGTTAAAACAATTTGGTCTGTCACCAACCCTTTATCCACCAAATCAAGCGCAAGCAAATCCGCCATTTCCCGAACAATGAGCTTTGCCTTATTAAAATCATACGGACAATGCAATACCTGTCCCGAGCCAATACTGTTATTACTCGGCTTATATGCTTTTATATCTGCCATAGTACACGGTTCATAGCCCCATGCGTGGTCTATGAGAAGCTCCGCGTTAATCCCGAACATCTTATACAGTAAATCCTCGTTATAGTAATCAGTTTTCTTTCCTATCGAACAGCAGGCAATATCGCCCATTGTCATTAAACCGATTTTCTCTAATTTCTTTAAATATCCTCTACCGACACGCCAGAAATCAGTGAGCGGTCTATGATTCCATAGCAGTCTGCGATATGACATTTCATCTAACTGAGCAATCCGCACACCGTTCTCGTCTGGCTCAACGTGCTTTGCTACAATATCCATTGCAATCTTCGCAAGATACAAGTTTGTGCCTATACCTGCGGTTGCCGTAATACCCGTTTCCGACAGAACATCTTTAATCATTTTCATTGCAAGCTCGTGAGCTGTCATTCCATATGTATTGAGATAACCAGTAACGTCAATAAACACCTCGTCAATGGAATATACATGTATATCCTCCGGCGCAATATATTTGAGATAAATGTTATAAATCCGCGTACTGTATTCTACATAATGCGCCATTCTCGGAGATGCGACAATATACGAAATTTCAAGATTCGAGTTTTGATTGAGTTCAATATCATTATGTGATGAACCACTAAAAACGCGTCCGTCAGCATAATTTAAACGCTTAGCATTAGCGGCTTTCACCTTTTGAATTACTTCAAAAAGTCTTGCTCTGCCTGATAGACCATATTTTTTTAGCGAAGGCGTAACTGAAAGACAAATTGTTTTCTGTGTACGGCTCTCATCCGCCACTACAAGATTTGTTGTCAGAGGGTCAAGACCGCGCTCAACGCATTCTACTGAGCCATAAAATGCTTTCAAATCTATTGCAATATATGATTTTTCCATATCTTATGCCCTCCGCTTCATAATTTATATACTTAGATTATACAAGAAAAAAACATATAAATCAATATTATACTACAAAAGATAATATAAAAAAGAAATACTATTATCCTTAACTCTAATAGCATTTTCTTTTTTACATAAACAATGAAATAAGTCTATTTGGTTCTTATATTCACACGTCCCACAGCAATGTTTTTGGCTTCAATCCCCTTATCATTCAGCTTGCTTTCAAGTTCAGATGCAATACTTTCTGCCACCTTAATTTGCACACAGGTATATGTCTTTTTGTACTTGTCACCAAATACATCACCTTTTATTTCTATAAATTCGTCCGAAATATCATCATCTAATATATTATATTCTTCACGTATCGACTGCATTTCCGATGGCGTTATCTCACGACCTACTTCAATGTTAAAACCCTGTCTCGGCACACAATTATTAATCATGTATATTGTGTTACCAAGGTCTTTAAATTCGCAGTGTCTTCTCACTTGTATCAACTGCTGATTAAGCGGTATTTCCTGTGATAATTTTCCCTTGATAGCATAATACAATCCATCATTTTCAATGATTACTCTGTTCAATCCTGTGTCATAAGATATGTTATCAACAACGAGCTTTCCGTCTTCCCACTCAAATTCGCTATCATTTATATCCTCCGGCGGATTCACAAGTTCTTCTACCGTAGTACCAAGAATTTCAGCCATTTTGCATGATGTTACCGTTGCAATGCTTTCAATGCATCGTTTTCCATTTTCCAAGCTGGAAATATACTGTTTAGGTTTACCTATTCGGTTTCCAAGCTCCTCTTGTGTCATTCCTTTTTCTTTCCTTAATTCCCTTATGGTTTTCATTGTCATTCCTCCCTAAATCTATATTCCCGTTCACTTGTACTGTTGTTAGTATTGTAACATAATTATATTACTTCGTCAAGTTTTTTCTTTTAATTGTTATATAAATATATTACTTTTGTCATTATGCCATTCAAGAAGGTAAAATATTTGTCATATAAAAACAAAGGATAATACGGGATTATCATTTATTCGATAGAATATGGC
>OLFX01000267.1_pt1 | contig 87727 bp, 66 predicted proteins | sample 1605091 | NCBI WGS metagenome assembly OLFX01 (sample SAMEA3888906, study PRJEB22519) | human gut metagenome | biome: human gut; feature: human-associated habitat; material: faeces | place: Denmark | collected 2012 | reverse complement strand
AACCGTTCGCTCTACGAAACCCCATAACTATTATAAGTATGTAAATGGCCAGTGCATCAAATGCACCGTAACACCCACCCCTGGGGAACACCAGAAAAACAATCCTAAGTTGGTGTATGCCATTGACTTTGATGTGACCCCACATCAACTTCGCCACACCTATATTACTAACCTGCTGTACGCTGGCGTTGATCCCAAAACTGTCCAATATCTTGCTGGGCATGAAAACAGCAAGACAACGATGGACATTTACGCGCAGGTAAAGTATAATAAACCTGAAGAACTTGTAGGTGTGGTAAATGACGCCTTTCGACAATAGAATCAAAGTATCCTGTGTCCCCATTTTATGATTAAATAGTGGGGCAACATTTGAGGACAGGGGACAAAAAGCCCGGAATATCAAGGAAAATCGGACGAAAGAACGGTTAAGTACGGCCTGAAAGCCGCTCGTCGCGCTCCCCAGTTCTCCAAGCGCTGAGATTTATTGCTGCGTTTCAAAAATGCCGCCCAACCGGGCGGCATTTTTTGTTCTCTTCCAGGGGCCCATTGCCAGCCCGGGCAAAAGAGGATATACTAATCCCATACCATACCAAAGAAGGGAAGTGACCCCATGACACAGCAAGCCCATCTCAGCGACGCCTTCCCCCTGGCCAACGGCGTGGCCATCCCCTGCCTGGGCTACGGCACCTGGCGGATGCAGGACGGGGCGGAGACCGTGGCCGCCATCCAGACCGCCCTCTCCCTGGGCTACCGCCACATTGACACCGCTGCCTACTACCGCAACGAGGCCAGCGTGGGCCAGGCCCTCCGGGCCAGCGGCCTGCCCCGGGAGGCGGTCTTCCTCACCAGCAAGGTTTGGAACACCGACCGGGGCTATGCCCCAACCAAGGCCGCCTTCCAGGCCACCCTGGACCGCCTGGGCACCGACTACCTGGACCTCTACCTCATCCACTGGCCCGCCGCCGCCAACCAGTTCGACGATTGGGAGGCCATCAACCGGGACACCTGGCGGGCCATGACGGAGCTCTACCAGGCGGGGAAGATCCGGGCCATCGGCGTGTCCAACTTCCGCCCCCACCACCTGAAGGCCCTGCTGGAGACTGAGGTGGCCCCCATGGTGAACCAGATCGAGTTCCACCCCGGCTGCCAGCAGCGGGAGACCCTGGCCTTCTGCCGGGACCACGGTATCCTGGTGGAGGCCTGGAGCCCCCTGGGCCGGGGCCGGGTGCTGGACCACCCCATCCTCACCGCCATCGCCCAAAACCACGGCAAGACGCCGGCCCAAATCTGCCTGCGGTGGTGCCTGGAACAGGGGGTCCTCCCCCTGCCCAAGTCGGTGACCCCCGCCCGGATGGCGGAGAACGGGGACCTCTTCTCCTTTGCCCTCACCCCGGAGGATATGGCGCAGATTGCCGCCCTGCCCCCCTTCGGCGGCTCCGGCCACGACCCGGACCAGCTGGATTTTTAACCCCCTCTTGCCTTTTTCCTACAGAGGCGGTATACTATAGGTATTCTAATCTCGGCCTAAGAGAGGACGGCGACGGCCTATGTTCGGACGGAAATCAAAACGTACCCAAAAGCGGGAGGCGCACCAGAAAGCCCTGCGAGAGGGGCTGATCTTTTGGCTCCCCGGAGGTTCCTCCCAGATCAATGTCTACCTGGACTACTGCGTCATTCGGTGCCTGGGCAAGACCAAAATGAAGGAGAAGGAGCGGGAGATCCCCTTCACCTCCATCCGGGACGTGATCTATACCCCTGCCACCGTCAGCCGGATGGCCAGCCTTCAGCTCATCACCAAGGAGATGCCCGACGTGAAGCGGAGCTACTGGTACGCCTATGAGAACAACCTGGTGGTGGTCCACCCGGGCAACGAGGAGCTGGCCCAGAAGATCCGGCAGTACATCCTCAACCCCAAGGGGTCCGACGTGGTCCCTCCGGAGTTTTTGGCCCAGCTGCGCAAGGAGCGCAAGGAGGAGCGCCGCAAGGCCGCCGAGGCCGAGGCCCAGGCCGTGCAGGCCGCCAAGGAGAAGCTCAAGGCGGAAAAAGCCGCCGCCCAGGCCGAAGAGGCCAAAGAATCCCAGCCATAACCAGAGAGAGGAAACGCCCCGGACGGCATCGCCGTCCGGGGCGGTTGTCCTGTCCAGGGCTATGGCCGCTGCCCGATCCGTTCCAGCAAGCCGTCCTTCTCCTCCCGCCGGATGCTCCACCCGGACAGGAGGAGTTCCAGCCCGAAGAGCACCCCCAGGAAGAGGGCCATCTCCGGCAGGGGGAACTGGTAGGGGACGATGGTCCCCCCGTAGGAGAGGGAACTGACCGTCCGGCAGACCCCCACCGCCACCGGCAGGCCGATGGCCAGGGTGGCCCCGGCGGCGGTGAGGGCGTAGCACAGCCCCTCCCAGGCGATCATGGTCCCCAGCTGCCGCCGGGTCATGCCCAGGGTGCGGAGCATGGCCTGCTCCCGCCGCCGGGTGAGCTGGTTGGAGAGGGTGGTGTTCACCAGGTTCACCACCCCGAAGAGGAGGATCAGCCAGGAGACCACCTCCAAGGCGTCATAGATCATCGTGTTGCTCTGGCGGAAGGCCTCCACCCGGCTGGCGTAGGTGTCCAGCCCCACCTCGGGGTGGCGGGCCACCAGGGCCTCCAGCCCGGCGGCCACCGCCTGGTCTTGGCTGGGGTCGCTGACCACGGACCAGGCGTAGTCCAGGGGCGCCGCCCCCGGCAGCAGCTGCTGGAACAGGCCCGCCGGGGCATAGAGGATGGCGGCGTCCAGCCCTAGGTTCCCGTGGCCCCCGCCACAGGCGGCCGTCTTGGTGGCGTCAAAGACCCCCGCCACGGTGACGGTGACCGGGTCCCCGCCCCCCTCCACCACCAGGGAGGCCCCGGGGGCGATCTCCGGGTAGGCCTCCGCCACATGGGAGGCCACCAGGACGCTGCGGTCCCCCTCCGGCATGGTTCCAGCCAGGAGGGCGGCGGCCACCGCATCCCAGTTCTGCTGGGTGAGGACATCCCCCATCCCGGTGCTGTGGACCGAGGCGTCCCCCGCCAGCTGGTACCGCAGGCTCAGGGACTGGCGGGTGACCACCACGTCGGTGACCCCGTCGATGGCCAGGATCTCCTCCCGCAGGGCGGGGGTCAGGGGGTTGCCCTGGGCCAGGATGTCGGCATGGGCCCGGTCGGAGGAGAGGTAGACCTTGTAGTCCCCCAGGGGGAACTCCATCCGGGCCATCCGGGCCGGGTCCTGGACCAGGGAGATGGAGGCGATGTTCAGCAGCAGGATGCCTCCCAGACTCAGGGAGAGGGCGATGCTCAGGGTTTTCCGCCGGTCCCGCCGGAAGTTCCGCCAGCCCAGGGCCCGGGGGGAGAAGGTCCCCCGGCCGGCCCTCCGGGGCGGCACGGCCCGCTGGTCGGGGACGAAGCGCATCGCCTCCAGCGGGGCGATCCCCGCGGCGATCTTGGCGGGCTTGCGGACGGCCAGGGCCACCATCCCTCCGCCGATGACCAGGGTCACCAGGATGGCCGCAGCGTAGTACAGGGGGTGGAACCCCTGGGGGAAGAGGGCCAGGCCCACCAGCGCCCCCAGCACCACCCCCGCCAGCAGGCCCAGGCTCCCCAGCCGGCGGCCCTCTCCGTGGACCATCCGCCGGATCTGCCGGGGGGTGGCCCCCAGGGTGCGCAGCTGGCCATAGCTCTGGATCTTGTCCTGGATGGAGATGCGGAAAATGCTCTGGATCACCAGGCAGCCCCCCGCCAGCACCAGCGCCCCCAGCACCAGCACCATGGGCAGGACCTCCCGGAGGTAGCTGCTGTCGTGGTACCGGAAATACACGTTGGAGAACCCTGGGACGGGGAGGTCCAGGTCCTCCGCCGTCTGGCGGTAGAAGGCCTCGATGGCCTCGGCAGACAGGGCCTGGTCCCCGGCCAGGTGGACGTAGGCCAGGTACCCGGCGGGGTCGTAGTCCGCCCACCCCTCCAGGGCGGCGTGGGAGAGGACCATGGGAAACTCCGCCCCGGCCGCCGTCTCCTGGCCCAGGATGCCGGTGACCACATAGGTGCCGGAGAAGCTGGGGGTGTCCAGGGTGACGGTATCCCCCAGCCCGGCGCCGTTGGCGTACTGGGCCAGCCAGTCGGCCCCCAGGGCCACCTCGTGGTCCTCCTGGGGCAGGCGCCCCTGGGCCAGGGACATCTGGTGGCGGAAGGTGTAGAGAAGGTCCTGGTCCACATAGAGGTAGGTGGCCTGGAACCCCCGGGGGCTGTTCTCGGTGCTTAGGACATAGTAGGTCCCCACCCGGGCGATCTCCGGCACTTCCTTCAGGGCGGCGATGTCGGCCTGGGTGACCCCGGCGTAGGTGGCCTCATAGGTGTCGGTGATCTGGTCCTGGCGGATCTGGAGGAGGGAGGCGCCGATGGTCCCCGCCAGGCAGAGGAGGAAGGCCCCCAGGGCCACGGCGATGACCACCATCCCGTTGCGCCGCTTCTCGCTCTGCAGGCTGCGGCGGGTGAGGCGCCGGAGGATGGCGCCGGTGGGGTTTTCCAAGGGAAGTGTCATGGCGGCGCCCCCCTCATTCCACGATCCGGCCGTCCTCGATGCGGACGATCCGGTGGGCCAGCTGGGCGATCTCCGGGTTGTGGGTGATCATCACCAGGGTCTGGGAAAAGGCCCGGATGGTGCCCTGGAGCAGGGCCAGCACGTCGGCGCTGGTCCGGCTGTCCAGGTTGCCGGTGGGCTCGTCGGCCAGGATCAGGGCGGGCTTGGCCATGAGGGCCCGGGCGATGGCCACCCGCTGCTGCTGCCCGCCGGAGAGCTGGTGGGGCATGCTGGTGAGCTTCTCCTCCAGCCCCAGCATCCCCACCACCTCCTGGAGGAAGGCGGGGTCGGGGGTTTCCCCGTCCAGCTCCACCGGCAGGACGATGTTTTCGTAGACGTTGAGCATGGGCACCAGGTTGTAGTGCTGAAAGACGAAGCCGATGTTCCGCCGGCGGAAGATGGTCAGCTGTTCGTCGTTCATGGCGTCCAGGGCCTGGCCCCGGACGGTGACGGTGCCGCTGGTGGGGGTGTCCAGCCCACCCACCAGGTGGAGGAGGGTGGACTTGCCGGAGCCGGAGGTCCCCACCACCGCCACGAACTCCCCCTCCTCCACGGTGAAGTTCACCCCGTCCAGGGCGCGGGTGAGGTTGGGTTCCGTGCCGTAGTATTTTTTCAGGTCGGTTGTCTCTAAGATGTGCACAGGGGTCCCTGCCTTTCTGGGTTGGAATGGGTCCAGGATAGGGGGGGAATGTTGCGCAATCGTCTCACCCCCGGGGGAGGAACAGGGAAAAGGTGGCCCCCTGCCCCGGGGCGGAGGACACCTTCACATAGCCCCCCTGGCGGGTGACGATCTCCCGGGTGAGGAAGAGGCCCAGCCCCACCCCCTCCACGTCGTGGACGGCGGCCTCCCGGTAGAACCGCTGGAAGATGGCCCCCTGCTCCCCCTCCGGGATGCCCCGGCCGGTGTCGGCCACGTCGATCTTCACCAAAGCGTCCCAGGGGGTGACGGTGACGGCCACCTGGCCGCCAGGCGGGGTGTACTTCACCGCGTTGTCCAGAAGGTTGGACAGGGCCTCCGCCGTCCACTTGGGGTCGTGGGGGAGGGTGAGGCCCTCCGGGCAGTCCACCGTGAGGCGGAGCCCCTTGGCCTCCAGGGGGGCCAGGACGGTGTTCAGGGCGGCGGCCAGGGTGTCGGCCACCGGGCGGTCCCGCTTTTCCAGGGTGATGAGGCCGGTCTCCAGCCGGGAGGTCTTCACCAGGGCCTGGAGGAGGAAGTCCAGCTTGTCCAGCTGCCCCTGGGCGGCCTGGAGGAACTGCCGCTGCTGCGCCCAGGGCACCGGCCGGGCCAGGAGGGTGTCGTAGAGCATCCGCAGGTTGGCCACCGGGGTGCGGACCTGGTGGGCGATGTTGGAGATCAGGGTTTCCAGGCTGGCCTTCTCCCGCTCCACCGCCTGGCGGTTGGCCTCCATGGTGTGGTAGAGCCGCTCCAGCCGGTGGTGGAGCCGGGCGGAGAGGGTTTCCGCCGGCGCTGCCGGGGCAGGGCGGGCGGACCGGTCCAGCATACCGTCCAAGGTGCGGCACAGCTCGTCGGTGAAGCCGGCCACCTGCCGGGCCACGCACCGGAGGAAGGCCACCGCCCACCCCAGCAGGGCCAGGGCCAGCAGCCCCCCGAAGAGGGCCAGCCGGGCCTCCCCCGTCCCTGCCGCCAGAAGGAGGACGAGGGCCAGGGCGGTGAGGCCGGCCCCGGCGGCAAACCGGCGGACCAAAGCGGCCATGGGCAGGGCGGTCACAGGGCCTCACCCCCCACCCACTGGTAGCCGATGCCGTAGACGGTTTTGATATACTTCCGGTCCCCGGTCTCGATCTTCTTGCGGATGCGGCTGATGAGGGTGGCGGGGGTGTGGCCGTCCACAAAGTCCCCGTCGATGTCCCACAGCTGCTCCAAAATCTGCCCCTTGGTGAGCAGGATGCCGGGGTGCTTCACAAAGAGGGCCAGCAGGCGGAACTCCTTGGGGGTGAGGTCCAGGGGCGCCCCGGCCAGGGTGGCGGTCTGGGCGGAGAAGTCCAGGGCCAGCACCCCGTCATCAAACCGGTGGCGGCGGGGGGCGTGGAGGTCCAGGTGGTCAAAGACGGCGGCGATCTTCCGGCACAGCACCGGCAGGGAGAAGGGCTTGGTGACATAGTCCCCGCCCCCGGCCTCGTAGCCCTGGAGGATGTCGGCCTCCCGGTCGTTGGCGGTGAGGAACATCAGGTAGGTGCGCTGGCCCCGGCCCCGGATCTCCTGGCACAGGTCCAGGCCGCTGCCGTCGGGGAGGTTCACGTCCAGCAGGGCCAGGTCAAACTCCGTGGCCTGGATGTGCTGGACCGCCTCCCGGTACCGGCTGGCGGGGATGACCTGGTACCCCTCCTCCGTGAGGTTATAGGTCAGGGTGCGGTTGAGGAGGGCATCGTCCTCCACCAAAAGAATCTTACGCATGGAGCCCCATCCTTTCTTGCGGGAAGCGTCCCTTGGGGATAGTATGCCAGGCAAAGGTTGCAGAATGGTTGCAGGGCCTGCCTGGGAAGGAAAAAACGCCCCCTTCAGCCCAGGGCCGAAGGGAGCGAGGGAAGTCGTTTGTCTCAAAAGGAACTGGCCAGCCCCGGCGCGGCGGGGGCGGGGACCGGGGCGGGGTCGGTCTGGGTCATTTTCTCCCGGGCGTCGGTGAGCAGGAGCTTGATCCGGTTCTCCTGGTTGACCCGGGAGAGGCTGGCGTCGTAGTCCAGGGGCAGGATGTGGGCCTGGGGGTAGAGCTCCCGGAACCGCTTCAGGGTGCCCCGGCCCACGATGTGGTTGGGCAGGCAGCCAAAGGGTTGGGCGCAGATGATCCGGTCATACCCACTTTCGATGAGCTCCACCATCTCCGCCGGGAGGTACCAGCCCTCCCCCATTTTCACCCCTTTGCTGAGGATGCGCTCGCCCTTCTCCCGCATCTGGCGGAAGGAGGGGGGCGTGTGGAACTGGGGGTAGCCCGCCAGGGCCCGGGACAGGGCCGCCTCAAACCGCCCGATCACCCGGCCCAGGAACACGCTGACCTCCCGGGAGAAGCGGCTGCCGCCGTAGAGCTCCCAGTCCACCGCCGGGCTGGACAGGCAGTACCGCAGGAACCCCAGCACGCCGGGGAGCATGTACTCACAGTCTTGATTCTGGAGGAACTCCTCCAGCTGGTTGTTGGCGAAGGGGGAGTACTTCACATAGACCTCCCCCACAATGCCCACCTTGACTTTTTTCGCCGCCTTCACCGGGATCTCTGCGAAGGAACGGGCGATGTTTTTCAGGTTCCGCTTCACCTGCCCCAGCCCGGCCCGGGCGGCGGAGAGCTCCCGGCCCAGGGTCTCCTCCCAATGCCGGAGGAGGGATTGGGTCTGGCCGGGGTTGGTCTCATAGGGGCGGACCTGGTTGCCCAGCAGGAGCAGCAGGTCCCCGTAGGTCACCGCCACCAGAGCCCGGATGCACATGGCAGGGGTCAGGGAGAACCCGCTGTTCCGGGACAGGGTGGAAAAGCCTAGGGTGACGATGGGGATCTCCAGCCCCAGCTTGTTCAGGGCCTTGCGCAGCACCATGCTGTAGTTGGAGGCCCGGCAGCCCCCGCCGGTCTGGAACTGGACAAAGGCCACGTCGGCGGGGTCATGGGTGCCGCTGGTGATGGCGTGGAGCTGCTGGCCCAGGGAGCAGATGGCGGGGTAGCACATGTCGTTGTGGATGTATTTCAGGCCGGCCTCCATCACGTCCGCGCCATGGGTGCGCAGCACCTCCACCCGGTACCCGCTGGCCCGGATGACGTTGGCCAACAGCTCCATGTGGATGGGGAAGAGGTCCGGGATGAGCAAAACATGCTTCTTTTTATCAAAAACAGGTACAGACACCGTGCTGGACATGGCAATTCCTCCCAAAGGGCACAGCAGCCCCCAAAACGGGGGCGCAGAAACGATTCTTATCCTGTTCAACATAACAGAAAACCGCCGGTTCGTCAAGGATTTCCTTCCAGGATTTGACAAGATTTGCGCTTTTTTTGACAAGACCAGCGGGGAGCAGGGGAGATGCTTGCCTTTTCCCGGGGAAACGGCTAGAATAAAGAAAAATCTGCGGTTTTCCCCAGGAGGGAGGCCGAATGACAAAAGGAGAAAAGCGCCATGTACGACCTGCTGTTTTCCCCGGGGAAGATCGGGGGACTCACCCTGCCCAACCGCATCGCCATGACGGCGGCCTCCGCCTCCCTCTCCCAGCCGGACGGCACCATGACCGAGGACATGCTGGCCTACTACGAGGCCCGGGCCAAGGGGGGCGTGGGCCTCATCATCACCGAGATGGTGTGTGTGGATGAGGACCGGGGGGTTCTCTTCCCCCGGGAACTCAACGCCGCCCGGGAGGAGAACATCCCCTCCTTCCGCCGCCTGGCGGACCGGGTCCACCCCCACGGGACCAAGATCTTCGCCCAGCTCTTCCACCCCGGGGCCAACGCAGACCCCAAGCTGAACCCCCTGGACCTCATCTCCGCCAGCCCCGCCCGGGGGAAGAAGCGGGGCCAGGCCCGGGCCGCCACGGCAGAGGAGATCCATGCCATCGCCGCCAAGTTCGGCCAGGCCGCCCGGCGGGTGCAGGAAGCGGGGTTTGACGGGGTGGAGGTCCACGCCGGCCACCACTACTTCCTCCACAGCTTCCTCAGCCCGGTGACCAACCACCGCACCGACGGGTACGGCGGCAGCCTGGAAAACCGCACTCGGATCCTCCGGGAGATCGTGGAGGCCATCCGGGCCGCCTGCGGGCGGGACTTCCCCCTGATGTTCCGCATCTCCCTGGAGGAGTACATCGGCAAGGACGGCTACCACGCCGACACCGGCATCAAGATCTGCCAGATGCTGGAGGGCTGGGGGGTGGACGCCATCAACGTCACCGCCTCCGGCACCGACAGTAAGCTCAGCCAGAGCGTGGAGCCCATGTACTATCCCCAGGGCTGGCGGAAGCACCTGGCCAAGGCGGTGAAGGGGACGGTGTCCATCCCCGTGCTGTCGGTGGCCCTCATCCGGGACCCGGCCTATGCCGAAAAGCTCCTGCGGGAGGGGGTGCTGGACTTCGCCGGGTCCGTCCGGACCCATCTGGCCGACCCCAACTGGGCCGCCAAGGCCCGGGCCGGGCAGGAGGAGGACATCCTCCCCTGCATCTCCTGCATGGCCTGCTTTGCCAAGTATGACCAGGCCGGGCACATCACCTGTGCCGTGAACCCCGAGACGGGGTACGAGGCCCAGCTGCCCCCCCTGCCCCAGGACGGGGCGGGCCGCCTGGTGGTGGTGCTGGGCAGCGGCCCTGCCGGCCTGGAGGGGGCCTGGATGGCCGCCCGCCGGGGCTTCCGGGTGGTCCTCTTTGAGAAGGCCCCCCAGCTGGGGGGGCAGCTCCGCCTGGCCATGGCTACCCCCCGGAAGGAGAAGGTGGGCTGGCTGCTGGAGAGCCTGGTCCACCGCTGCCGCCAGGCGGGGGTGAACCTCCGCACCGGCTGGGCCCCCACCCTGGAGGAGATCCAGGCCCTCCACCCCTACGCCATTCTGGACGCCACCGGCGGCCGGCCCAGCCTCCCGGCCTCCATCCAGGGGGTGGGGGAAAGTCCCCTGGTGTGCACCCCGGTGGAGATCATCACCGGCCAGTTGGACCTCCGGGAGGAGAGCATCGTGGTGGTGGGCTCCGGCATGACCGGGCTGGAGACCGCCGAGATCCTCTCCCACCGGGACCGGAACAACGCCGTCCTGGTGCTGGAGGCCGCCCCCCGGGTGGCCCCGGGGGTCTATGGCTCCAACCGCAACGGGGTCACTTGGGTGCTGGAGGGGAACAATGTGGTCTTCCTCACCAACCGCACCCTCACCAAGGTGGGGCAGGACCGGATCTGGTTTGCGGACAGCCAGACCGGGGAGGAGTACGTCTACCCCTGCGACCGGGTGGTGCTGGCCCTGGGCACCACCCCCACCCGCCCCTATGCCCTGGAGGACCTCCAGGCCCTGGGGGCCAAGGTGTTCCGGGTGGGGGACGCGGCCCAAAGCGGCCAGGTCTGGGACGCCGTCCACGCCGGCTACCACGCCGCCCGGAGCCTGTGAGGCTCCGGCTGCCCGCCGCCGTTGTTTACAGAAGAGACATGGAAATTTAACAAAACTCTGCTGGAGTATTTTACAGGGATAGGGTATGATTTAGACTCAGAGAAGTAGTACATCCACGAAGAAAACCGCGGGCCAAGGGGCCCAGACAGGAGGTCTATCCCTATGAAAGCATTGCTCCAGAAGAAAGGGTTCATCTGTGACATGGACGGCGTCATCTACCACGGCGACCGTCTGCTCCCGGGGGTCCGGGAGTTTGTGGACTGGCTGTATGCCGAGAAGAAGGAGTTCCTCTTCCTCACCAACAACAGCGCCAAGACCCAGCGGGAGCTCCAGGCCAAACTCTCCCGGATGGGGCTGGACATTGACGAGAAGCACTTCTACACCAGTGCCCTGGCCACGGCGGAGTTTGTGGCCCACCAGAAGCCCGGGGCCCGGGCCTTTGTCATCGGGGAGCCCGGTTTGCTCAACGCCCTCTACGAGCGGGGCATCACCATCGACGAGACCGACCCCGACTACGTCATCGTCGGGGAGTCCCGGAACTACACCTACGACAGCATCTGCCGGGCGGCCCGGTGCGTGAACAACGGGGCCCGCCTCATTGGCACCAACACCGACCTCACCGCCCCCACGGAGTGGGGCCAGGTCCCCGCCTGCCGGGCCCTGGTGGCCCCCATCGAGCTGGCCACCGGCAAGGAGGCCTACTATGTGGGCAAGCCCAACCCCCTGATGATGCGCACCGGCCTGAACCTGCTGGGGGTCCACTCCCAGGACACCGCCATCATCGGCGACCGGATGGACACCGACATCGTGGCCGGCATTGAGTGCGGGCTGGACACCGTCCTGGTCCTCTCCGGGGTCACCGACCGGGAGGGGATCGAGCACTTCCCCTACCGCCCCCGGCTGGTGCTGAACGGGGTGGGGGACATCCCCGCCGCCGCGGCCCAGGACCGCAAGGACCTGGTGCTGCTGGAAAACGACGCAGGCTGAAGAAGAACAGAACAAACCGCGCTGCGATCCCTTGGGATCGCAGCGCGGTTTTGCTTACGGAGTAGGTTATCGCTGGTACTCAAAGTCCAGGTTGTACAGGCTCACCAGGTCCCCGTCCTGGATGCCCATCTCCTCCAGCCGGTCAAAGAGGCCGGCGTTGCGGAGCATCCGGTCAAACCAGTTGCGGGACTCGTAGTTGGAGAAGTTCACGTTGGCCATGATCTTCTGGAGCCAGGGGCCCTCCACGATCCACACGTCGTCCTCGTGGCGGATGGTGAGGGGTTCGGTGGTGTCCACCTGGGGGGGACGCTCTACGTATTCCGGCTCATAGGTGATCACCGGGGGCAGGTGGGCCAGCTCCCCGGCGGCGGCCTTCATCAGCTCCCGCACCCCCTGGTGGGTGGCGGCGGAGAGCTCGAAAAAGGGCAGGCCCAGGCCCTCCACGTGGGCCTTGAGCTGTTCCAGCAAGGTGCGGTCGGCCAGGATGTCCGTCTTGTTGGCGGCCACCAGCATCTTCCGGCTGGCCAGCTCCGGGCTGTACTCCTTGAGCTCGGCGTTGATGGTCTCAAAATCCTCCACCGGGTCCCGCCCCTCAGAGCCGGACACGTCCACAATGTGGATCAGCAGCCGGCAGCGGTCGATGTGCCGCAGAAAGTCGTGGCCCAGGCCGGCCCCCTCGGCGGCCCCCTCGATGATGCCGGGGATGTCCGCCATGACGAAGGACACCCCCTCCTCCACGAACACCACCCCCAGGTTGGGGAAGAGGGTGGTGAAGTGGTAGTTGGCGATCTTGGGCCGGGCCTTGGTGGCCACGGAGAGGAGGGTGGATTTCCCCACGTTGGGGAAGCCCACCAGGCCCACGTCGGCCAGGAGCTTCAGCTCCAGGATGACCGAGCGCTCCTTCCCCGGCAGGCCGGCCTTGGCGAACTGGGGGGCCTGGCGGGTGGGGGTGGCGAAGTGCTTGTTCCCCCAGCCCCCGTTGCCCCCCCGGCAGAGGACGAAGGGCTCGTCCCCGGACATGTCCTGGATGATCTCCCCGGTCTCGGCGTCCCGCACCACGGTGCCCCGGGGGACCTTGATGATCAGGGGGGCGCCGTTCTTGCCGGAGCACTGCTTGCCGGCGCCGTTGCCGCCGTTTTCGGCCACGTACTTCCGCTTGTACCGGAAGTCCATGAGGGTGGACATCCGGTCGTCCACCTGGAGGATCACGTCGCCTCCCCGGCCGCCGTCCCCGCCGTCGGGGCCGCCGGCGGCCACGTATTTCTCCCGGTGAAAGGCCACCGCCCCGTTCCCCCCGGCGCCGGAGCGCACCAGGATGCGGGCGGTGTCGATGAATGTGTTTGCCATGGGGCACCTCCAAAAGAGCGAATTTCTGAAGCCGCCGGGCTTCAAAAATTGGGGGTTTGCAGCCCGAACCGCGCCTGGCAGCGCCAGGTACGCTCGGGCTGAGAAGGATTTTTTCCCCGGCGCATGTCCGTGGAAAAATGGATGGGAATTTCGTGTCCCGTCTGCGGGCAGGAAAATCCTGCGAGGCGTTGGGACGGAAAAAGCCCCGGACGGGGCGTCCGGGGCTTGGTTGCGCAGGGATTACTCCGCGGCGGCCTCCACGATGGAAACCTGCTTGCGGTCCTTGCCCAGCCGCTCAAACTTGACGCGGCCGTCCTTCAGGGCAAACAGGGTGTCGTCCTTGCCGATGCCCACGTTGGTGCCGGGATGGATGTGGGTGCCGCGCTGACGGACCAGAATGTTGCCGGCCAGCACGAACTGTCCGTCGCCCCGTTTCACGCCCAGGCGCTGTGCCATGGAGTCACGGCCGTTCCGGGTGGAGCCGACGCCCTTCTTATGTGCGAAGAACTGAAGTCCGATCTGAAGCATTGGTTACACCTCCATAACATTGATGTGTTCGGGATACTCCTCCTGCAGCTGGACCAGGTAGACCATGAGGGCGGCCAGCAGGGTCTGGCTCACCTGGTCGGCCTCACCTTCCAGGTTGCGGGGGAGTTTTAGGGTGATGGAAGCATCCTGGTCGTTGACCTTCACCCCCGCCTGCAACCCCAGCACGTCGTTGACGGCGCACTCGGTGAGGCGCACGGCGCTGGTGACTGCGGCGCAGAGGATGTCTTCCCCCGACGGGGCCAGGCCGCTGTGGCCCGCCACGGTAAAGGCGGTGATGCGGCTGCCGTCGGTTGAAAAGGATGCCTGGATCATTAGGCGTTGATCTTCTTGATCTCGACCTTGGTGTAGGGCTGACGGTGGCCCTGGCGCAGGCGGTAGCCCTTCTTGGGCTTGTACTTGAAGATGACGACCTTCTTGCCCTTGCCGTTCTTCACCACGGAAGCGTCCACGGAAGCGCCCTCCACCAGGGGAGCGCCGAACTTGGGCTGCTCGTCCAGGATGGCCAGAACCTTGTCGAACTTGATGGCGTCACCGGCCTCCTGGGGCAGCTTCTCGATGAACAGAACGTCGCCCTCGGCGACCTTGTACTGCTTCCCGCCGGTCTCGATGATTGCATGCATTGCGATTGCACCTCTTTCCTTGATTACGGGCTCGCTGTCGGGGGCGAAGGGGGAGGGGGAAACCTCCCGGCTTACTTGCAACCCATTCAAAGCGGCTCTGAAATTATAACAGCGGGAAGGGGAAATGTCAAGCCTTTTTCCCCGCCCGGGGGGACTTCCATCCGGAAGATATCGAAAATCCGCATCTCCCATCGAAAGCCTTCATTTGACATTTCCTCTGGCTGCCGTATACTGGAAATTAGGAAAGGGGAATCCAAATGGGAAACCGCCGGTGTTTAAGCCGCCCCGGCAGGGGTTAGTTCTCAGAGGTGAAACTTTTCCTTGTTGCTCATAAACCGAAAGCCCAGACGGGGATTCCCCGTCTGGGCTTTCGGTTTTCTCTTTTCACAGGGGATGGCGGCTTTTTGAACGCGGCAGCAGGAAGGGTTCCCCTGGACTTCTGGAGGCAGGACAGGCAAAACCCGTCCGGAACAGTGCTTTTTCGCCGCGCATGCTGCGGGAAAGGGCAGCGTTGATGCCCCCTGCGGCTGCAAGCGCTCTGGGAGGCTGCGTCCCTGGGCGGGCCGTCCCTCATTGTTTCGTGGGTTTGGGGTCCGGCGGAACCCCCCGGCCGGCTTCCCACTGTTTCAGGTAGGCCTTGGTGAGGCGCAGGAAGGTCTGGGTAACCCCGTTGAAGGGGGCGGCGGCGGGGGAGAGGAAAAGGATGGTTCGATATACCGCCGGGGCAAAGGGGATCACCGTCACCCGCTGGGAGGGGGGCAGCCCCGCCAAAATCAGCCGGGAGAAGATGGTGAACCCAAACCCTGAGGACACCAGCTGCAGCACCCCGGCGTCGGTGGAGAGGTGGGCGGTGAGCTGCTCCGGTGGGGAGAGGCGGTGGTAGAGACGAGCCAGGGGGCTGGTCTCTACCCGGCCTGTGGAGGGGAGAAAGGGATAGGGGTAGAGCGCCTCCATCCCTACCGAGGGCTGTTGGGCCAGGGGATGGTTTCGGGGGACCACCACCACGTATTCGTCCCGCCACAGAGGGGCGGCGGACCAGGCGGGGCTGTGGTTGCCGACATAAAAGGTGCAGTCTACCTCCTCCCGCTGCAGGCAGGTGAGCAGTTCATCGTACCCGTCCCGCTCCACCAGTTGGACGGCGGTGCGGGGAAATTGGGCGTAAAACTGCTCCAGCAACGTGGGCAGCCAGGTGGCAGTGATGCTGGGCAGAGTGCCGATGCGCAGCGTGCTGCTCTGCTGGGCGGCGGCTGCCACCCGAAGTTTGTTCTCTTTGGCCTCGATCTCCTCCATGATACCCAGCAATTCCGTTCCCGCTGGGGTAAGGGTGACCCCTTGCCGTTCCCGGCGGAAAAGCTTTACCCCCAGTTCCTTTTCCAGATTGGCGGTGAGGTGGCTTAAACTGGACTGGGAATAGCCCAGGCTCTCAGCGGCCCGGGTGAGGCTGCCCAGCTCGGCGATGCGGAGGATGGGTTCATACTTTCCGATGGGAGACATCTCCTTCCGTAGGGCTCATGCTGGCCCCAGTTTCCCCAGGTACCACCCGGTCACCCCGTCCTTCTTGGCCAGGGCGCCCCGGCTGGTGCGGCGGACGATGGCCAGCCGGTCCCCCGCCCGGACGGGCAGCAGATAGTCGGTGGAGTCCAGGCAGTAGGGCCCTGCCGGGCCCTGGCGGAGGTAGTCGGTGAGGATGTCCAGCTCCCGCCCGCTCTCCAGGTGGCGGCAGCGGGAGAACTCCTCCCCCAGGGAGAGGACCTCCAGGGCGCTGTGGCCCCAGCGGATGTTGATGGGGTTGGGGGAGGGGGCCTGGTCCTCCCGGGCCACCATCACCGGGAAGCCGTCGTAGGCCAGCCAGGCAAAGTCTTCCCCAGGCTCCTTGGGGAGGATGAGGGCGTTGAGCTGGCCGTCGGCCTTTAGGTTACATCCCCCGTCGATGCTGACGATGTGCCGGTCCGGCAGAACCAGGGGCTTGGCGGAGGGGATGTCCTTCCGGTACAGGGTCACCGGCCAGTGGCCTACAATGACCCACCGCTGAAAGGCGTGGCCCTGGTTTAGGAAGTCGTCGTTCTTCATGCAGGCCCGGGCGGTGAGGTCCTCCAGCCGGTCCTCCCGGGGCACGCCCCCGTGGACGAAGAGGTACCGGTCGTGGAGGAGGATGGTGGGCATGGCCCGGAGGAAGGCCACCTCCTCCGGGAAAGTGGCCTCGATGGCCTGGCGGGCGGCGTCGAAGTCCTTGGGGTCCTCGGTGCCCACCCCGGCCTGGTGGGCCATGTAGACCCAGGCGCATTTCTCCCCCCAGAACTGGCCGTACTGGGCGGCGGCCTCGTCGGGCCAGGCGTGGCGGAGGAAGGAGAGGGTGACGTCCTCGCAGTTGCCCTGGAGGAAGTAGACGGTGTTCCGGCGGGACAGGTCCATGAGGTAGTGGAGGGTGTCCAGCCCCCCGGTGGATTTCTCCAAAATGTCCCCCAGGACGATGAGGATGTCGTCGGAGGAGTAACCCACCTTTTTCAGCAGCCCCTGGAGGAAGGGGAGGTTGCCGTGGATGTCGCTGACCACCAGCACCCGCCGGTCCGGCGGGAGGATCAGGGGATGTACGCTCGCTTGCATGGCCATTACCCCAGCCGGGCTTCCAGGGCGATCCAGCCGTTCTTTTCCCGGCGGCCGGTGACAGCCAGCCCCGCTGCCTCCAGGGCGGCGGCCACCTCGTCCCCCCGGGTGTCGATGATGCCGGAGCACAGGAAGGTGCCCTGGGGGTCCATCAGCTGGGGCACCATGGGGGCCAGGGGGATGATCACGTCGGCCACGATGTTGGCCAGCACCAGCTGGGCCCTCTCCTGGGCCAGGGTCTGGACCAGACCCTGGTCGGCCAGGACGTTGCCCGCCAGGAAGCGGCACCGGTCCCGGCCGATGTCGTTGAGGGCGGCGTTTTCGTAGGCCACGTCCACGGCCTTGGGGTCAATGTCCACCCCCGTGGCGTGGCTGGCCCCCAGGCGCAGGGCGGCGATGGCCAAAATGCCGCTGCCGCAGCCCAGGTCCAGCACCCGGTCCCCGGGCTGCACGTGGGCCTCCACCCCCTCCAGGCACAGCTGGGTGGAGGCGTGGGACCCGGTGCCGAAGGTGAGACCGGGGTTCATCAGCAGCCGGGTGGCCCCGTCGGGGATGGCGGCGGTGTCCCGCTCCCATTCGGGCACGATGTAGAGCCGTTTCCCGATGGCCAGGGGGCGGTAGTACTTCTGCCAGCTGTGGGCCCAGTCGTACTCCCGGAGGGGGATGGTGGTGTAGGGCAGGTCAATGCCTGCCAGGTAGGTCTTCAGCTGGGCCTGGCCGTCGGCGTCGTCGGTGACGTAGAGCTTCACCCGGGAGACCCCCTTCATCTGGTCCAGCAGGGCCTCGTCCACATAGTCCCAGTACTGGCGGTTCTCCTCCAGGAAGGCCCGGAACTCCTCCTCTTCCTCCACCGCCAGGCCGGGGACGCCGTTGGCGATGAGTTTGGCGCAGAGGTCGTCCAGGTCCTCTGCCTTGGTATTTAAAATGACTTCCAGCCACATGCTGTCCATGGTGGGTTCCTCCTATGGTGGTTGTAGGATGTGGTCTTTATTGTAGCCTCTCCCGGGCCAAATTGCAAGGCGGGGGTGGGGCTGGACGAAAAAATGCCTGCCGCAGACGCGGCAGGCATTTTTGGAAGTTCTACCAAAGGGTGCAGGGCACCGGTTGGGTCCGAAACCATGGGAGGGGGGATTAGATGTCCTTGGTCCACAGGGAGGCCATGGAGGGGCCGCCGCCCACGCACAGGGAGGCGCCGCCCACGGTGAGGCCGCGGCGCTCCATTTCATAGAGCATGGTGACGATGATCCGCAGGCCGGTGCAGCCGATGGGGTGGCCCAGGGAGATGCCGGAGCCGTTGACGTTGGTCTTTTCCAGGTCGACCTTCCAGCCGTGCTCCTCCTGGAGCTTGCGGCCGACCCCCAGGAACTGGGCGGCGAAGGCCTCGTTGATCTCCCAGTAGTCCACGTCGTTGAAGTCCATGCTTACGCCCTTGAGGCACTTGGGGATGGCATAAGCGGGGCCGATGCCCATGTACTTGGGCTCCACGCCGGCAGAGCACATGTTGATCATCTTGGCCATGGGCTTCAGGCCCAGCTCCTTGGCCTTGTCGGCGGACATGACGATGACCGCAGCGGCGGCGTCGTTGATGCCGGAGGCGTTGGCAGCGGTGGTGACACCATCGGGGGTGAAGACGGCCTTCATCTTGGAGATGGTCTCATAGCTGCAGTTGCGGATGGGGTGCTCATCGGTGTCGATGGCGATGTCGCCCTTCTTCTTGTTGTGGAGGATGACGGGGATGATCTCGTCCTTGAACTTGCCGGCGTCGATGGCGGCGCAGGCGCGGTTGTGGCTGATGACGGCCAGCTCGTCGCACTCCTGACGGGAGACGTTGCACAGCTTGGCCACGTTGTCGGCGGTGACGCCCATGTGGCCGGGGACCAGAGCGTCGTACAGGGCGTCGTGGATCATGCTGTCGTACAGCTCAGCACCGCCCTCGGTGGGGATGCCGCCCATGCGGTAACCCATACGGGCCTTGGGCAGGAGGAAGGGGGCCTGGGTCATGTTCTCCACGCCCACCACCAGGCCGATGTCGGTCTTGCCCAGCTGGATGTTGTTGCAGGCGATCTCCAGGGCACGCATGCCGGAGGCGCAGTTCTGGTTGACGGTGACGGCGCTGCTCTCGATGGGCAGGCCGATGCGCATGGAGACCTGGCGGGCAGGCAGGGAACCCTGCATGGCGGTGTAGCACTCGCCCATAACGATTTCGTCGATGGTGTTGATGTCGATGCCAGCGCGGCGGATGGCTTCCTTGCCGGCGGTGATGGCCAGCTCTCTGGCGGAAACGTCCTTGAACTGGCCCTGGAACTTGCCAATGGCGGTCCGGCAGGCGCTGACGATGACTACATCTCTGGGTTGCATGTTAAGTATCCTCCCATAATGATTAGAATTTGTCCATTTTATACGAACTCCATACAAAAATGGCTTATTTCGTTTCTCAGATAGCTATATTATACACGCTCATAGGGCCTTGTCAAGGAAAAGTTGCAAAATGAGCGGAATTTTTTCTGATGCTTTTTCAGGAGAAACGATTGAATTTTTGGTATAAACTGTGTATAATAGCGCCATCATGGAAAAATCCGGCGGGAATTGTGCAGCAAATCTGTCATTTTGTGGCACGGAAGCCGCCGCTTCCGCCGGGAAAGGAGGTACCATTATCAGCAAAACGGCAGAAACATGGCACGAGGCGGCCATGCACTTTGCCCTGGACCTGGCCAAGGACAGTGAAAATTTTCCCAAGAAGGTGCTGGCGCTCTTCGACAAGCACTTTGGCTTTCGGCGCAGCATTTTCTTCCCCTATCAATACCCGGCCTTTCTGGGGGGGGCGGCCCGGCGGGGCAACACGTTGAGCAATTACATCACCTACGGCATCCGCTACGGGCCCATGTACGACTACAAGGACCACATCTATAAGGATGACATTTTCCGCTACTCCTCCCTGCCGGCCCACCTCAAGGGCAAGCGGGTGATCTTCACCGAGGATGTGATGACCCTGGAGGAGTATGAGCGCACCCCCTACGGCATCCACATGGCCGCCGAGGACCTATATTACCAGGCGGTGCTCTTCTTTTACCAGGGGGAGCGGGTGATCGGCTCCATGGGCCTCTTCCGCACCCGGGAGGAGGGGGGCTTTCAGGAGGAGGAGCGCCCCCCCCTGGAATACCTGGCGGAGCTGGTGGAGGCCAACTACCAAAACTACCTCCGCCACAGCGGCGAGGCCCGGTTCCAGGACTGCTTCCACCTGTTCTTCCAGGATGTGAAGATGGGGGCGGTGATCCTGAACCAGGACATGACCGTCCTGCAGACCAACAAGGCCGCCCAGGAGATCAGCCAGGTGTTCTGGGAGCAGTACCGCCACAACCAGGGGCACTTCCTCCGCAGCAACTACCAGGGGGACCCCAAGTTCCGGGAGGTCCAGACCATGATCAACGAGATCAGCGACCGCCTCACCACCCAGGGGGGCACCAGCCAGACCTTCACCTCCCTGTCGGGGGACATCTCCTTCTACCACACGTCCTTCCTCTCCTCCAGCGCCGGAGGGCTGATCCAGACCTGGCACCTGATGTTCATCACCTGCCAGACCAAGGAGCTGCCCAAGAACCTGAACCACCCCTACAACACCCTGACCCAGCAGGAGCGGCGGATCGTCTACTACCTCTCCTCCGGGATGAAGAACGAGCAGATCGCGGAGGAGCTCCACATCAGCATCTATACCGTCCGCACCCACATCGCCAACATCTATAAAAAGTTTGAAGTCAATAATAAGGTGGACCTGCTGATGCATTTGCAGCCCATTATGAAGGAGCAGGGGACCTGACAGTACACCAGCGCACCGGCCAGAAGACAGGCCGGTGCGCTGCATTGCTGTCAGGCCCGCAGCTGGTAGCGCTGCCCTTGGGGGACCACCAGGTTCTGCCGGGTCAGCTGGGCCAGGGCCCCCTGGACCTCCCGGAGGGAGAGCCCCAGCCCCTGGGCCAGGGTGCGGGGGGCGGCGGAGACGTGGTCGGTGAGGTATTCCAAAATCTGCTGCCGGGTGAGTTCCTCCCGGGAAAAGGCCCGGTGGGGGAGGGGGAGGGAGAGGTCGGTGCGCTCTGCGTGGGCGGCCTCGGCCAGCACCGGGGCCTGCCACCCCTGCTGGGCCCAGAGGGCATAGATCCCCCGCAGCCCCCGCCCGGTGCCGGTGGCCAGCTTCAGCAGGGCGAAGAGGGCCACCAGCCCCCGGTTTCGCGGGTCGCCAGCGGCACCCTGGCGGGCCCGGTCCGGGTCCACCCGCAGCAGGCCGCCGTTGGACACGGTGAGGTTCCCCGCCGTGCGCAGAATGGTCAGCCCGCCCCGGCTGAAGTAGTCGGCGTGGAGGATGGCGTTGAGGACGGCCTCCCGCATGGCCCCGGCCAGCCGTTCCTGCTCTGCGGGGTCCTGGGCCAGCAGGGTGGAGACGGCGGTGAGCCGCCGGGTGACCATCCCATAGAAGGAGAAGAGGTTCTCCGGGGGCCCCGGCCGGAGGGTGGACAGGGAAAAGCCTGTGTCGGCCTCCTGGTAGGTCAAGCGGAACTGGGGGAACACCTCCCGCAGCGGCTTCCGTTTGCCCAGGAGAAGGAGCCCCGCCAGGGTGGGGTGGTCCCCCCCGTCCTGCCCCCGCCCTAGGATGCCTGCGGCGGGGAGGAACTGGGGGTCGGGCAGGTAGTTCCAGGGGTGGTCGGGCTGGCGCATGGCCATGAGGGCCCGGAACTGCCGCAGGTCGGTCTGGGCCAGGTCGGCGGGGGTGCGGCCCTCCAGCACAGCCAGGTCGGCGGGGGCGTCCTCCCGGTCCCGGAGCATGGCCCGGACCTCCTCGGGGGAGCAGTGGTAGTCCCCCTCCCCGTCCCGGCGGTAGGCCCCGGTGAAGGGGCTGTCTCCGATGTACACCGGCCGCTGGTGCCGGTCTGCCCGGGGCACGGAGATCACCAGGATCTGCTTTCCCTCTACGGTGTGGAGGGCCACATCCTCCGGGGCTAAAATGTTGGCGCTGACCTTGGCGGGATCCTGCACCGTGGCCCAGAATTGGGCGGCGTACCCCGGCCCGTCAGGCACGCCGGTGATGTGGAGGGTCTTGTCCCGGTCCTCCTCCACCCCCAGGAGGAGGAGACCGCCGATGGTGTTGGCAAAGGCGGAGTAGGTCTCCCACAGGCTGTGGGGGAAGCCCCCGGCGGCCTTCTTGGCCTCGATGCGGTTGTTCTCCCGGTAGCGGGCGATGTGGTTTAGGTCGATCATGGCGGGCCTCCCCTCCCGGCCGGAACCGCCGGCCAGGTGTCTTTGCTCCCATTATAGAAAACGGGCTGGGCCTTGTCAATTTTCCCCAAGGCGGGGCGGGGGAGAAGAAACCCAAAGTTTTTTGAAAAAATGCTTGACAAATGGAGAGGGATCCGATAAAATAAAATTCGCTCCGCAAGAGACGGACGATTAGCTCAGCTGGTATGAGCATCCGCTTGACGTGCGGGAGGTCACAGGTTCAAGTCCTGTATCGTCCACCAACTTTTTTAGCAAGAAAGCACTGAAAACACACGTTTTCGGTGCTTTTTTGTTATTTTTTTGCAAAGTTGGCAGGAGGGAAATCCGGCGATTCTGCACCGAGGTCAACAAACAGGTCAACAACATCGCCGATTTTCTGGGTAGAATCCAACGCCAGGAAGCCCAAGAGAAAGGATGCTACCTATGGCAACGATCACCCCCCAAAAGAGGAAGGGAGCCCTTGTCTCCTACAAATTCCGCGTCTGCGTCGGCAGGGATGCGGCCAACAAGCAGATCTTCCGCTGCACCACCTGGCCGGTGCCCCAAGGACTTTCCCCCGCCAAGGCGGCAAAGGCCGCCAAACGGGCAGCAGAGGCCTGGGAGAGGGAGACGCGGGCTGCCTATGAATATGACCTACGCCATCCTCAGCAGGCGCAGGATCGCGAAACGTCCCGCCTCAGGACGGACTTTGCTTCCTTTGTACGTCATACATGGTTTCCCCTTTGTATTGAGGATGGAGCCCATAAACCAAAGACAGTCGCCTTTTATGAGGACACCGTGCGAAACATTATAGACTACTTTCAGGGCTACTACCTCCAGAAGATCCAGGGGATGGACCTTCAAAAATTCCTGGCATATCTCCGCACGGGACGGGGGTTCGGCCCCCAGTATGTGCAGCACCATGACCGCACCTTGCGTCGAATCTTCGCCTTTGCCCAGAAGCAGGGATTGATTCCAAAGGATCCCATGGACACCGTAGAGAAACCCAAACTGCCCAAACGTCAGGTAGATGCCCTTTCGGAGGAGGAAGCCCGCACCTTCTTTTCCGCCCTGGAGAGTTGTCCTTTAGACTTTCGCTGTCTGCTGTACCTGATGCTCACCACCGGCCTTCGCCGGGGAGAATGCCTCGGCCTTCAGTGGCGGGACGTGGACACCGCCCACGCGCTTCTCCACGTGGAACGCCATGTCACCCATACCACAGCGCAGGGCACGGTGGTCAGTTCCCCCAAGACAACAGCCAGTGTGCGAGCGGTCCCCCTGCTGGACAGTATGCTCTCTCTTCTCTGTCAGCTCCGAACACAGCAGCAGAAAAACTTTCCCGATGCGGGTCTGGAGGAGAGCTTCCTGTTCCACGGACAGGCAGGGCCCTTTTCTCCCCGGGATCCCGACGCAGTGACCCGGCGTGTCAAACGCTTCATGAAGCGGCATGGGCTTCCAGACCTGTCTCCCCATGATTTGCGTCACAGCTGTGCCACGCTGCTGCTGGGCAGTGGGGCAGACATCAAGAGCGTGCAGGAGATTCTAGGCCACACCAACGCCAGTACCACGCTGAACTTTTATGTCAGACCAGACCCAAAGCAGATGCAGGCGGCAGCGAATAAGATGGCGGAGGCGTTTCGGTTGTGAAGAACTTGAAAAAAACAGGAATTTTTGCAGGAAGAGGGCCACATCTCTGGGGGAGTATCTTTCCCCCAGAGACTGCGTCCCGTGTCAAACAGGACAGATTTTCCAGTATATTTTTCTTGTTTTTGTGCACAGCATGGTTCTTGCAGCAAAATTTTGCGAGGAAGATAGGGAAAAGAAGTCCATAGCAACAGAGAAGGCCCCTGATGTCCGTGCAGACATCAAGGGCCTTTGGTCTGTTTGGGTTAGGCGGGTTTTCTCCTTATGCCGTCTTTTCGATGATGCTGCCCAGGGCAGCCACTACGACGGTCTGGCCGTTGGACACATTGTCGAAGTTGCTGTATGCCAAGGGAAGGGCACGAACGTTGAAGGTGTCGCCTTCGTAAATCTCAACGGAACCGATATAGTAGAATATAAAGTAGTTGAAATCCCTGTCATTTGCAAGAATCGTCGTATAAGTATGACCATAAGCATTGTTCTCAAACACCTGTGTAGCGGTAAGAGCAGTCTGCGTGAACAGAGTTTCTAAATAAGGTGCTGTGTTCTTAGCCAATTGAACATACCCAATGGAGTCATCCGTGAGGGAAATGGCTTCTTGGATGGCTTCATCGGTTTCACAGGGGAAGAGATTCTCGTGGCTGCTGATGAAAGTAGCAGATGTCTCGGCCAACGTAAAGTCATTGAGAATGAACTGGGGCACCGTAGCCACCAACTCGGACAGGGTCGGCGTAAAGGCTCCATTCTCATAGGTTCCTGTTTCGTTCCATTCTTTTTCAGCGTTAAAGACACAGGTCCCTTGCCCCTGGAAAACGCCGTTGACAAACTCGCCGTCATAGTACCAAGAGGTCCCTTCCTTGTTTTGGGTATCAAACCGACCGGTACCATTGGGGATACCATCCACCACTTCACCAGTGTAGGTTCCTGTGTTTTCTATATCCGTGAGTGCTAAACCTGTGCTGTCCCAGTCCTTCATGGAAAGGGTGAGTTCCTGGTTTTCCACGGTCTCTGTTTTGGGCTCGGTGGAGGTGGTGCTGCCTTCGCAGCCTGTAAACAGGAACAGGGAAAGGCAGCATAGAAGCAGTGCAGTGATTTTTTTCATGGGGATCTTTCCTCTCTGTATGATTTTTTGCGGGGGATAGATAGGGATGCTGGGATGGGAAACCGAAAGCAGTGAAAGATGTGGTGACGTTATCGTTCCTCCTTTGCTTTGCGTATAACAGCCGTTCCAGAAACAGAGACAGCAACCATGTTAGAGGCCATGGAAAAGTACTCATAGTGAATACCAACCACTCGTATCCCTGCATGGCCCAGCACGGCAGCCGTCATATAAGACACGACTCACAAACTATAGATCGGGGCTTATTGTAGGGTTTTCACCGAGCAAGATGACAAACTTCATATTAGAGTCAACCAATTTATGATTCTAACAACCCGGTGTCTAAGGAGAATGACCTTTCCGCAGTCTGTAGGGTCCGGACTATGTGGTGGTGAAACCCCAGTGGGCCTCGATTTCTACTTCTTGGACGGGTACCAAATTGCCGTTAAAACGGATAATGAATAATAACAGATCTGAAAACTGAGAACCTCTAGTAGTGGCCGGTCTATAGAACCCAAACAACGAATAGGCTGTGGCTATTCGACCTTACCACACAGCGAGTTTTGCAAAAAATCCGCGACCGTGTCGGCTGCGCAGACGCATGTCCCCGCCCCGCATCAGCGAGCGAATCTCTGCATGTGCAACGCGCTTTTTCTTCGCGTTCCTGCAGTTTGGACATCTTTTGGGGGCAACCCACCCCTTGGCATCAAAGTGCTTTTGCTGTCGCTCCGTGAAGACGAACTTCCTACAACAATCCTGGCAAACTAAAATCTTGTCTTTCCGCATAGCTCAACATCCTTTCAAAGAACAGAGAGACAGTATTCATTTCTAGAGCTGTCTCTTCCCTCTATATAGGGAAAAATTTTCTAAAAAAGGAACAGCTATTCGAGAAAAACTTGCACAAAAATTCTTTTTCATATTTGTGTATACTGCCATCTTCAATCGGAGGGAGCGATGGGGTCCGCGTTTATGGCCGCTAAGAGTTGACTCTTATCTATAATTTTAAAAAATTATAGAGTTTTAGCGAGCTATTGTAGTTGCCGCCTCACTCGACTCCCAACGCTTTATATACCGCATCCTCTGCGCTTTGATAGAACACAAGATTGAAGCAACCAACAAGCTCTGCGGGAACAGAAGCCAGGTCGACAGCGGAAGAAATGGGAAGCAAAACCTTCTTTGCTCCGCTGTCCAGGCAAACTTGCAGGGTATTGGCAAGTTCCTCTACCTTCATCATCGTTCCTGCAATGCTGATTTCCCCTAAGACAGCAAGGCTGCTGACGGTTGGCTTTCCCAATGCAATTGAGGCCAAGGCAATCAAAGTGGGTAAGGCCAAAGTTTCTGTCATACCGAGTCCTTGTAAATCTTGGTAGTTGACAATGTAATCTTTGGTTGTGGTGCTAATTGCTCCGCTGATCCTATTTCCATTGGCTTTGAGATAGTTGAAAGCGGTGTTGGTTGATTCTTTACATTTAGAATCCGATCCTAATCCAGTTCGTTCAAACTTTCCATTTCCAGGCAGCATTTGTGATTCCAAACGGAAACAACCAATCATCCCGGACTTTCCGTGGGAAATCGTATAGATTTGGCCTGGATTGCACATCCCTTCCGGAATCAATTTGCCGCCGCCTTGTTCCGGAACTGACACATAGTGTTCCTCAAAGCTCTCTGCGTCAATATACGAAAAATTGACATCATAGAATTCCATGCCGCCTAATTTTTTCAGCTGCTCCTTCACCCGGCGCCGCATTTCGAGGGAAATCTTTAGAATCTCTTCTAGTTGCTCTTTGGTGTATTCTCCATCTGGATACATCAGCTTGATAAGGCCACCTACCATTTTTCGGACGGCGATGGTATCTCGTTGATTTAAATTTTTCCCCAGACGAAAGTGCTTATCCAGGGCATCCCCGTACTGTTCCTTTCGGAGCTCGCGAATAAACTCCGCCAAGTAGTCAGTGATAAAGCCGTAGTCATCCGTAAAGTGTTCCGGACGGAATTTGGGGATCTCCCATCCAGGAATATAGCAGTGCATACGGTCCAAAAAAGCGGTGTCTGTTCCCATCTCTGGCGGAAATGGCTCAAAGAGGTTAGAAGTCTTCAGCAACACATCCACACTCTGGTTGATGTTTCCCACGAACACCATGGAGGCACTGGCAGACTTTTCCTCTTTCCCTCGTGCAAAGGAACCAGACGCCATATAGTCTTTCATAATTTGGATGCCATCTTTGTCCTTAAATTGGATGCCTGCCACTTCATCGAATGCCACACAGTCCCAAAGGCCAACCAGCCCTACGGTTTTCCGTCCCATGTTATAGAACAAATTGGCTACGGTCGTCTGCCCACCAGAGACCAAAATGCTATTGGGGGAAATCTCTTTGTAAATGTGGGACTTACCTGTGCTCCGAGGTCCCAATTCACAGAGGTTAAAATTGTTCTCTACCAGAGGAAGCACACGGGCCAACAGGAGCCACCGTTCCCGCTCGGTAAACTTGTCGGGTTCCATGCCCACGGATCGCAGCAACACCTTCATCCATTCCTCTTGGGTAAAAGATTTCCGCCCCTGTTTTAACTCCTCAATGTCGACATGCGGCATTTGAATGGGGGTCAGCTTGTGGATACGGATCGGGGAAGCCTTTTTGTCCTCCTCGATGTACTCATATTCCAGCTGCACAATGCACCAGATCCCACCGCAAAGCAGGCGGTCATATTTGGTGGGATATTCTTCCGAAATAGGAATGTTCTTGACACCCAGGTTAGAAAACTCTGCCTCATACCGGTCTGTTTTGATGTTTAAGTTGACGGTAATCTTATCAATTACTGTATAGCTTCCTCTCTGGCGGAGCACGGAAAGGATCTTCTGGGCTTCATCCGGTCGCACGTAGTTTTCCGCGAGAATGCGTTTTACATTGTTGACCCCCGTATCAATCACATCAGGGTCATCCGAACTGCAATACTGCCCCAGCAGAAATTCCAAGACATAGACAGGCACATTGGCCCCCTCTTTGATTTTCTTGGTCAAGTCTTTCCGGACAATCCTGCCATCAAACATTTGCCGCAACTTTCGGTTGATCTCTGCGTTGGCATCCTCTGGAACCGCAGTTTGTGCATGGTCCTGCATCCTAACATCCCCCTTTACAAATCAAATCCGAAGTCATCCGCAAAGGCAACGTCAATCTGGAACCCAACCTCTTCCGGCACATCCGTCCCATTGGCAATCACCAAGCGGTATTCTTGTTTCCTGTCGTAGGTCCCCGCCTTTAAGTTAAAGCGAACCCGAAACACTCGCTCGGAAGCATTGGCACTGGTACGGTCTGCGATCACCGTCTGTCGGTCGCTGACTACCACACCTTCGCCGTCCGTCATATAAATGGTATAAGTACAGGGCTGTATCTTGTCTCCCACAGGTTGTTCCTGGAGGAAATCCAGGGAAAACAACAGGTTTGTGATTTTGCGGCTTTCGCTGAGCAGCTTCAACCCCGCGTTTTTTACTTCCACGTACTGCTTGCTCTTGCTCCGCAAATTCTTAAAGGCAATCACAGGGACCACCATCTCTTGCAGACTCACGCCGCCATGTACGTAGTTCTCTCCCCCACCGGAGACCTTGATCCGTGTTGCGTCTCTGGGGGTATACCCATTGAGGGGGAACCCCTCCAGCACGCCGGTCCGTTGTACGGGCAGCAGATGCTCTGCCTGGGCGTCCAGGGATGTGAGGGCATATCGCCTACCGATTTCATAGATTGTGCCAGTCATGACCTCCCGGCCCACTTTGTCCCCTTCCGTCAAAGGGCGGTAGGTATACAGGAAGCCGTGGTCAGCCGTGATCAAAATGTCTGTCCCCTGCATGTCGTTGACAATCACCCGCACTAGGCCGGCCAGTTCTTCCAGGGCATCGGTACAGGCTTCAAATACCTTTTGCTCTGTAGGAGCCTTGTCTCCGATGGCATCAATGGTATTGTGATAGATATATACGACTTCTTTCCCCTGGATCAGTTCCCGCCGCTGGGCTCGTTTCATGCCAATAATATCTCCATACTGTACAGCAACACTGTTGGGGTTGCTGGCGCATAGGATCTTTTCCCGGTCTGCCGTAGTCCGGGTAGGCATTTCATCGACGAACACATGCATGTCTTCCGTTACAGACAACGTTTTACCCGGGAGCAGCGCTGCCATGCCGAACTTTGTAATGGACGGGAACATGCTCTGCACCGCCTCCAACTTCACCGTCCCCTTGGTGGTGCGGGGGAGGGACTCACTCAGTTCCTCCGCCACTTCAAATCGCAGGGCATCGGAGAGGATCACGAACACCCGGCCCCCTTTCCCAGTAAGGGGACGGACATAGTGTGTGTAGAAATCCCGCTGCCTGCCAATCTCTGAGAGGTACCCCAGGTGAGCCAGCTCTTCTTCGGCCGCAGTGGTCCAGCATCGGGTCAGTTCTTGGAGGAACCAGTTTTGGTAGAGCCCTTCCACATAGTCCGTGGCCCCCTTGAGTTTGTCCTCCAGGACTACGTTGCTATCTTTGAGGGAGGCCCCGAAAGCGGTGTGAAACTGGCGGTAAAACCGGTCCATTTCCCAAGCGGTTTCGGTATATAGCTTCCAGACGGCTTTGGGCTCTACGAGGTGGAAGCCTTCGCTGTGGTCTCGGTAAAAGGCCTGCATCTTTGCAATGGCATACAGGCATTTGTAATAGGGCGCGAAGGAAAGGTACCAGCCCGCCGTGCGCTGGTGTTCTGCGGCCTTTAGCATCCCGTCGATTTTCACCACCTGTTCTGCTGTCTCTTGGAAGAACCGTTTCAGGATGCTCTCGTGGATGGCGGGGAAGATATCTCCGGTGAGCAAGGTCTCCACCTCCAGCTTGTCAAAGCGTTCTGGCAGACGGAGTTCCTGTTCCACCGAGCGGCAAAGCGCCCAAAGGGTGTCACGGTCCCCTCGCTCTCTCCACTCGCTGACCAGGCTGTAGCAGTAGGCCGTGTTGGACTGGGAGACGAACCGCTCCAACCCTTTCCAAACCTCCATTGGCATGGTCTGGGCCTGGGCTGTCAGCAGGACGTGGGCGGCAAAAAAGCCCAACGGCTTGTCTTCCTCCTGGAGATAACCGGTGTATTTCCGCGCAAGCTGCCAAAAGACCTCGATGTCCCCAAACTTTTTGATCTGGTTCAGGGGTGCATTGTCTTCTTCCTCTAGGCCGCCAGACAGCACAGCCTGGAGGACATCCTGGGCTGTGCTCCCTTGCTTCTTCTGACCGGCTAAAACGGCCAGAATGGCAATGTGCAGCTGCAAAGGCGTTTGGTAGGACTCCCGCCCCAGGCGGCGCAGCTTGTCCACCCGCTCCTTGTTGGCGAAGAAGGTGGCATACCGCTTCATGGTCTTGCGCAGGGGCGGGCTGGGCTCGATATGTAGGTCCTCCATGAGCAGAGAGGTATAGTCTGCCCGGAAAGACTCGCTGTACTTCTCCATGTCCAACAGCCAGTTGTCCTGGGGGTGTGCATAGGAGAAGGGATCATAGATCAAATAGTTTCCCTGGGGATCATCGTGGAGCAGCAGCTTTTTTATCGCAAAGTTGTTGCTCCCGGTGCGCTTGACCACGGTTACGCCGGGGAGGTCCAGGCTGTCCACCAGGTCCGCAAACTCTCCGTCCTCGTCGTGCCAGAACAGGATGCGGCGCTGGTAAAACTCCGGCAAGGGCGCCGCAAAGCGGGCCTGTAAGGTGGATTGAATGGATTCTGTGGACATGGGCATCCCTCACTTGATCTTCGCCAACACATCCCCAAACAGGGCATAGTTGTGCTTTACCCCATCATCCAGGTCGATTGCGATGTTCTGGTCAGCCAGATGGTGGATCTTCTCCTCGTACTTCTGGATCTCCAGGGACTGCTCCTGGAGCTTTTTCTGCTGTTTGGTGAGCTTGACCCGTGCGGACCCGGTGGCATGCTCCAGGTTTTCGGTGAGGTGGGCCAGCTGGGTGCGGTAGCGCTCCTGCTGCTCGTGGACGTAGTCGGTGCGCATCCGGGCCAGGAGGTCGCTCTGGTACCGGTGCAGGTAGATGAGCGCTTTAAACCCATTCTTCTTGCCCGAGTCAAAGAGCCAGTAGATGGGCCGCTTTTGGTAGGTCTTGCAGTGGTCCTTGTAGAAGTCGTTGAGGAAGTACCGGCGAATGACCTCCCGGGACGTCCCCTTGCCCTCCAGGGCATCGGCAATGAAGCGGAGGTTTTCCTCCAGGGTGTCGCTGCCATAGACCGTCTCCACCCACTTCACGAAGCGGCCGGTGATGTCGTCATCGAAGTAGTCGTCATCGCAGATGGGGATGATGTTGTCTGGGTCAGGGGGGAACGAGGCCTCCACCCACTGCCCCTCCACTTGGATGTATCGATACTCCTTGGAGGAGGATGCGCCTGCGCCCTCTTCCCGGCGAAACGCATCCTCAAACGCGCCTCCGGCAAAGACGAGGCCCTCCCGTTCCAGAGCATAGCGGCCAAACATGCAGCCCACGGCATAGGAGAGCAGGGAGACGATCTCATCCCGGAGGGTGCGGACGTAGCTGCTGCCCTGCATGCTCTCGGGGACCTCCTCCTTGGTGCGGAAGATCCGGTGGACGGTGACGTCCTTGTCCGCCACCTCGGGGGTGAGTTCCTCCTGGAGGCCGTAGATGTCGATGAAGATGCGGTTGAGCTCCTCCTCGTTGGCCTTAAGCTGTTGGAAGCGGGATTCGCACTCCGCTTGCCAGGCGGTGAATTTGTCGGAAATTAGTGTTCCCATTAGTTGCCCTCTCGTTTCATACTTACTTGCATTTACCTGGGAGTTCTTCCGCTGCGATCCATCGTTCAACGTTTACTATATAATCATCCAGTGCACGAAGGACGCAGTTATAACCATAAGCCTTTTCCGGAAAGGTATACTCCCATATATAGCTCAAGGAAGAATAAATATATCGTTCTTCAAATTTCCCGTCATTTGAACGGCTGTCAAATACAATTTTGTCTTTAGGGACTCTGCATAGTGCAACAAAGGTATGGCTAATTGTTCGGAACTCATCTACAAGATTTGATCCTAAGAGAGAATCTAAATCCTGTAAAAACTCTGGTGCATAGGCATACAAATTATAATCAAATTGCTTCGATATATCGTACAAAAACTGGAATCCGTTTACACAGAAGTCCTCGCAAAGACGGCTTTTAAATCTTACTGGATTAAAATATGGATTACTGTTATTTTGCCAATCAATTAATTTCCCTTTGTAAACAAGGACAATATCCGCATTGGAGCTAGTCTCAAAGCAAACGCCATTCCTCTTCAAAAAGTCAGAGAATGAATTTGCAGTTGTTATTAGCTGGTTTAATGGTAAAAGTTTTGGAATATCATCCGCAGTAAGCTTCCTTGAAATATGGCATAGATAAATATCGTCTAGAAGTTCTCTTCGATTCTGCTCGATATATGCATACCCTTCACTATCACCATTTCTAAAATCAAAATTTTTGATGTCTTCTAGAAGCGTTTGTGGGATTTTCCCAAGGTAATAAGCTACATCAGCAGTTAAATAGTCTATCGAATCTATTCGTATAATCATAGCTTCAAAATTCCATAATCTATAATGAAAGGAATGACGATGATCTTTTCTCTGTTTTTATCCAAGAGAAGAGTTTTAAACTACAGAGAAGAGTTTTAAACTACTTTTTGCTTCACACCAACGGATGCCGCTTGAAATCCCAAGAGGTTTCATAGGAGTCCCAATCCGCTTTTGAGATCTTCAAGCATACATGCGCTAATTCAGAAATGTCTTCTGTTTTTTCTAGTATAAGAGGGACAGATCTGACATCTTTAACTTGGAAATTCAATGTCGGGTTAAAAACCCTGGCAATTTCTATATAAATTTTGGAATTTAATAACGATAGAACAAAATAAAAAACATCTTTGTCTACGATGATAGTTGATCCACCTTTATCATATGTCGCTCCTTCTGGCATAATGCGGAAGCTCGGTTCTGCACTTGTAATCAATCCCCACGTTATTCCACACTTATACCAATATTCCGGATTGATTATTTGCGAAGCGTGAATGCCATCTCCATATTGATATATACTCCTCGCTGCAGGAGTCCAATTTACTATATCATCGAGATTTCCCCACCACTTTCTATATCCTCCGCCTTTGGCGTAAAATATCCACTTATCCTTATGGTTTACTTTAAAAACATTTATCTCCCAGTGCTTCCGCACATATTTAGCGTTATTTCCAGTAACATTCTGGCTTGGAGAAATAGACTTATCATATAATGTTGTGTTATTGAAAGCTAAAAGCAATTTCTCACTCACCCAATACGCCACCGGCGACCCAGGGATTTTGGAGAAGTTGGACTGCTGGGCCTCGTAAAAATATCCACAGTCCGGGTCTGTGATGGCCTCCAGCACCTTCTGCCGCTGAACCTCCATGCCGCCTTTGAACTCAGATAGGCGGAAATATAGGCCCTTTTCCCCTGCGCTGCTGTTTTTCAGCATAAAGGAGCAGACCGGCACGGTGGCCTCCTCAAAGGCGGAGTATTCCATCTGAATCAGCGTGGTAATGGTGGCATTCTGGATGATGTATTCCCGCAGGTTTTGATAGGTTTTAATGAACATCCAGACAAAGGGGCTCATAAAGCCGCAATACCCTCCGGGCTGGCAGAGCAACAGGTTCCGGTAGATGAACACACTGAACAGGTCTCCGGCATAGTCCTTGTAGTGCCGGTTGATGTACTCTTTCAATTTTGGATTGTACTTGTTCAAATAGGGGGGATTGGTGCAGACTGCGGTATACTTCTGCGCCAGCAGCCGCCGATAGTTCCAGTTGTGCAACTGGTCCTCAGCGTTTGGCTGGAACAGGGAGAGCTCGTCCGTCTGCTGCGGCATGGCCCCCAGGGCTTCCTCCTGAACCAGGGATCCAAATTCCCACAGTTCCTCGTCGGAGGGGGTTGGCGCATAGACCTGCGCTTGAATGCCACGGGTGAGAATACGCCGGTCATACTGCCGGGCTTTCATCATTACGGCAAAGTGGGCCAGCTGAATTGCCCGCGGGTCAATGTCCAGGCCGAACAGGTTGTGTTGGAGAATTTCGGATACCGCATCCCGCTCGCTGTAGCCGCATTCCTTGTAAATCTCCATCAGAACCTCAAAGGCATAGACCAAGACATGGCCGCTGCCTACGCAGGGATCGAGGAAGGTCAATTCTTGGGGTGTGACCGTTTCTTCTACGAGGGGGAGTGCTCCGTTTTTGGGCAGCACGAGGTATTCCAGTTTTTCTCTCAGCTTGCTTTCTGGATGGCGCTCTATCCAATACCGCCCCAGAGAGTTGTCTACGATGTAGTGCACCACCCAGTCTGTTGTAAACAGCTGGGTAGCGGCAGGGATGTCCTCCCGACTCACAGCGCTTTTGTTGATGTTCACCACCTGGTCGTGCTTTTCCGATTCATAGAACTGATACAGCCATCCAATGGTCAGGTCCGTCCAATCCTCCTCCGGGATGTCCGCCACCAGATGGCCCAGCACGCTGTCCGGCCGGAGGATGTTGTTGGGGAAGAGGAGCTCGGTGTAGCTCCCCATCCGTTCAAACATCTGGGGCAGAGCTTCGTTGAGGGCGTTGCACTGGGTGAGGAGGAGGTAGCGGTAGAGGGCCTCGGTCTGGTTCTGCTCCAGGTACTGGGCCACTTTCTCCCGGTCCAGCCCGGGCAGGTCCAGGTGGAGCACGTCATGGAGGATCTCCGGCTTAAAGGCCCCGCTCCCGTCGGAGAACACCCGGACGTGGGAGGGGAGGTAGTTGTTCACCTCCATGAACCGCAGGGCGATGAAGCGGTTGAACCAGGTGTAGGCCACCTCCTCCATCACCTGGTCATAGCCCTTTTGGGCGATGGCGTGGAGCAGGTCCCGGCGCTGCTGCTGTTCCTCTGTCGTGAGGGCTTGGCCATTGACGGCGGCTGCACTGGCCTCCCCGGATCCCTCGGCGGTGATGCCATACTGGTAGGCCCGCTGGGCCACCTGGGAGAGGAGTTCCTCCCGGGCCCACATGGCGAAGGTTTGGATGGCTTTCTTGTTCATGGTGATTCGCTCCTTTAGCTGATCTGCACGCCGTCACAGGCTTCCAGGGTTTGGTAGAGTTTGTCCCGGATGCTTTCCACGTATTTGTCGATGTCCGCCTTGGTTTGCAGGCGTTTGGCCGCGCACAAATCGTACCGGCGGACGGTGGCAATCTTTTTGGGCTTGGGGGCCGGTTGGGGGGCGCTGGGCTGCTTTGTCCCTGCCGCTGCGGGCTTGGGGGGCTCCGGTTCCGGCGCGGGGGCGGCTAGGACCTCCATCCGCTTGCAGATGTTGTCCTTGTAGGCCAGCAGCTGGGTGGTCATGGCGTCCAGGTCGGTGAGGGCGGTGGCTGTCTTGGCCACGGTGCGTTTGTTGGCAAAGTGGTCATCGGCTTGGCGGAGGAGTTGGTCGGCGTTGCGGGCCTCCCCGGCCAGTTGGTGGACGTCCTCCATACACTGGCGGATGATCTCGGTCACTTCCTCCTTCTTCTGGTTCAGGAGAGCTTCATAGGCGGCTTTCACCTGGGACAGGAGCTCTGGCAGCTCCCCAATCCGCCGATAGGGCTTGGGCATGGACAGGATCTCCGCGATGGTTTTGAAGGTGTCCTGGGTATTCAGATCGGTGGAAAAGTAATCCCGCTCCTTGCTGATGCGGTTCATCTGCTGTACGGCACTGTCATACACCGGGCGTTGACTCTGGAAGAAGGCCTCCACCTCTTCCAGGTCCTCGCTGCTGTCCAACAGGTCATCTTGCCGCTGCACCATGCGGGTGAGGAGGGCCACATTGTCCTTTCGCTGGCTGAGCACATCCTGCATCAGGTCCCGGGCCTGGGTGACCAAGTCTTTGTCCGGGTAGCGGTGGCCTTCGTAGGCCTGGAGCAGCTTTTGGTAGTGGGCCAGCTTGTCCTCAAAGGTGGCCAGCACATACTGGATCAGGCCGTCTTCGTCCTCGGGAATGCTCATGGCCCCTTGGTACTCCCGAAGGAAGGCGATGCTCTTGCGCATGAGGTCCTCCGAAGGGGCGATCCGGCGGGTGACTACGGCCTTATCTACCTCAGACTTTTTCCGCAGATAATCCACCAGCCGTTTTTCCTCCCGGTTCACAATGGCCCCGCCATACTTGATGGAGATCTTTTGCTGCGCAATGAGCCGGGCCAGGAGAGCAGCGATGTCAATCTCCTTCCAACCGAAGGGGATGGCCTGGTAGCGGCGCTGGACATCTCCCACAGAAATGGTGGGACCATTGGCCTTCAACTCCAGCCACTGGCTGATCTCGTTGAGGGCATCCTCGTTGTTGGCGCCGCTGCCAGCGATGCCGGCGGGTTCCTGGGCTGTGCCGTTGAGAATGGCTAAGATGTCTGCATCGCTCTTGGCAAAGCGGTTGACCATGGGGAGCTTGTCATAGACGCTCTCCACCAAGCTCTGGAGGGCTGCGTCCAGCTTGTCCTTGGCATGGGCCGCTTTGAGGTCTAGTACTTCGCCGTGCACGACCACTTGCGCCCCTGCGATGGCCTTCTCCAGATGGTCCCGAGCCTGGGTCTCTAGATTGCGCGCCTCGTGCTGGCGTTTGCGGATGATGTCTTGAATGTTGTCCGGCAATTGGCTGACATTTCGCTGTTTGACGTAACGGCGAATCTTCATGGCCTGCTCCAATTCCTCAAAATAGGGCAGGTCGTTGGAGAGGACGAGAATGGCTTCCTTATTTACTTGGGAATCCATTTTCAGCTGCTGTTCTGCGGCGCCATAGTAGTCTCCAGCTACCGTGACCAGACGCAGCCGAATGCCTCCACTGGCAGAACCAATGAGGGTCTCGTCTATGTATTGGTCATAGGGGAAGTCATACTCCCTGTGCTTGTATTTCTTGGCGGGATAGATCTCTCCGAACACGGTACTGCCGATGCTCTGGGTGATTTGTGCCGTATCCACCGAGGTGTTTTTGATTTCCATGGCCACATCTTGTTCTTCGTCGGTGAGGAAGGCATAGGTATCCCCGTTGCGGGAAATGTAGTTTTGAGAGAGTAAGCGCTCCAGCGATTCCGCGACAGAAGTACGCAGGGAAATCTTGTCGGTCCGGAGATCCTCAATCATCAAGGTTGCAATGTTGTCGATGTTTGAAGGAATGTCGTCAATGTACCGGATCAGGTAGAGGAGCTTCAGGATGCTGACGTCCTGCTGCTCGATGCCATCCTGGTTGTCGGCCGCAGTTTGGCAGCGATCGATCACCCGGCGAATGGCGCTTTCCAGGAAGGTATGTACGGTGTCATAGAACAGGCAGAAGGGGACCAGTGCATTTTCATCCTTATCTTGCACTTTTTGGGCGGCCTCCTGGAAACCAGAAAGCATTGACCGCTCGCCCCCAGACAGGTGCTTGCCGGAGTTGCCATGCTTTCGAATCTCCTGGAGCACATCTTGGATGATGAGGAACTGATAGGGGACAAAGGGGAAGGTCGCCGCGAACTCCTCCCCGTCGGAGAATCCCTTGACGTCCAGCACTTGATTATTAAAGGTATAGAGATTTTTGAGGACGGCATGTTCCTTATCATAGACTGTGTGAAGGAGATGATCGGCCTCCTCCGTTTTGGCAAGCACACGCTTTTTGATCACCTCATCCACCGACGAGGAGGAAAGGCTCAGACGTGTGTTGAACCGGCCTTGGATCTTGGAAAAGTCATCCCCGGTGATGTGAACCACGGAGTCAATGGCTTCCTGACTCGTGACCATGACCCAAACCTTTCCCATACAGCGGGTACCGATCTCTTCTACTAGGGATTGAAGGTTGATCATCAGATCCCCGTCATCACCAATGTACTGACCCACTTCGTCCACCATGAACAGCAGCCGGAACTGCTTTCCCTTGCTGTCCACATACTTCTGAATGTCCGCAACAAGCTGTGCAATACTTAGCTCCTTGGTCTCCTCTCCGTTGAACCAATTGCGAGCGGCTTGCTCACTCATGCCAAGGACGGATTGCAGCACTGCTACCACGTCATCCTCGAAAAACGCAAAGGAGTCGCGTGCTTCTACCCAAGGTGCACCGTTCACCTGTTCAAAGGCAGCGCGGAATGCCGCGGTTTTTCCTTGCTCTTCCAAAAATTGTTCCAGGCGTACGACCTTCAAGTCATCGCCATAAAAGCCACAGTGGGTATAAAACACCTTGGCAAAGGTGCGCAAAACTGCGGTTTTGTCTTTGTTGCTGGGGCCTTCAATGTCAATATTAAATAGGATAGACTCAGTGGGAACCGACACACTCTTCACTGCCTGCGCGTACATCATGGCATCGTCAAACTTATCAGCAAAGTAGTCGATGGCATATTTCCCTCCAACCTCGGCATTGCTAAGCAGATAGGAAAGCATTTTTAAGAAGTGAGATTTACCGCTTCCAAAGAAACCGGAAATCCACACCCCAATTTTGTCTGTGGGGGTATCGATTGCCTTGGTATAGTGATCAAAAAACGTCCGAAAATGTTTCCGTAATTCTTTGGTGATAATGTACTCACTGAGTTCCTGCTGTAAGCTGTGTTCATCGTCCTGTCGGACTTTAATCACGCCATTGATATCCCGGTTGATATCTTTTTCAAACATGGTTTGGATTTTCATGGTCTTCCTCCATTACAGCAAATTGAATGCACGGTAATAATGGCCTTCCTCGAAGGCGCCAAACAAACTTAGCGTCTGCCCATCGAAGGTTCCTGGATAAAACATCACAATAGGAATATCTGCAAAAAGATGCTGCATGCTGTCTAGGATTCTATGGGCACGCATAAAGGGGTGTACTTTCCCAATCCCTGTCAGGAATAAAACGTCCTGTCCCCTCACATGGGGGGAATACTCCATGCGTTTTAAGAACGCATCTGGCGTTGCAATTTTTTGCAGCTGACCGAGGAGATACGCGGATCCCTTCCGATCCTCAATTCCTTCAATGGACGTTAAGATCCGTTTTTCCTCTAGCAACGTGAGGAAAATTTCATAGAGGTCATACTCTAGGATGCGATACGGTGGATTGGCTTCTTTCTTCAGCCAATGAATGTACTCTTGTATGGTCATTTCCTCTTTGGGATCGTAGCAAAAGACATGAATCCCTACCTCATTGCTCAACCCTTGATTGGCTAGAAAACTGGGATCAGAGATTCTGCCCTTGATCTGATCCAGCTTCTGTTTGATGGTCTCCACAACGGCCCTCCTTACTTCAGACAATGAAACGCAGGCAGAGCATCCTCATCCCCATTGGCGCGAATGCCCTGCTCCAGTTCCGGGGACAAGATCACACGGTTCAGCGTATTCGCCTGTATGCTGTCCAGGTATTCTGTCTCCATCAGGGAACGTACTAGGACACTCTTGATCTTTTGAACCGTTCCCGCACTCCAAGCGGCTACACGATCGTTCTGCTCTTGTAGACGAGCAAAAAAGGCATGTAAATCCTTGCGAGAAAAGGAAAAATCTTGATCCTGGAACTTCTCTCCGATCACCTGCAACATAAAGTCCCAGATCAGAGCGTTGTACCGCATCATGGCATAGAGGTTGATCTGTTTGGCCACTGGGCTAGGCCCGTAAGCAAGTTCTTGCCGCAGCATGTCATTGTCCAACGCCTCCAGCCGCTTGTAGCATGCCCTGGCAATTCGGGACACTTCTCGCTCTGTGGGGTATTGAAATAAATTGTTGGCTTTTATTTCGTCTATCGCTTCAGTCATTCCTTTTTTGGCGAGATATAGCTTAGCCACAGTACGTATCTCACGGAAAAGAAACTGTTCTGCGGTTAAGCCACCATAATAAATGCGTATCCTCTCCACAGTTTTCGCTCCATTTTCCAATCTTGAAAAACCCGCAAAACCTTTACTATGCCAATTATTGATTTCTTTTCATGGATTGCTCCGTGTTCTTTACATTGTCACAGCTTACTTTTCCCAAAATCTCCGCAGACTCCCGATAGTACCGGTTGCTTTTCTGCTTCTCTTTGGCGATGTCTGCGTTGATTTTTAGCAGCAGTTTTTCAATTTGGTCTGCTTTTGCCCGGTTTTTTCTCTGGTGAATCACTTCCTTTTTGAAGAAGCTGTAGCGGATCTCACCCAAGTAACTGAACCGAAATTCCCCCACGCCTTCATAGGTGGCGGTGAGCTCTCCCAAAGTCCAGGACTCTGGGTTTAAGTAATATAACGCCTGAAATTGCCGGAACTTGAGTTTGGGCAGGTCCCGGTTTTTGGCGGAGGGTCCCTTGGCCCAGCGGATTACCACCCAGGAGATGAGGATGGTAGAGAGTAGAACGGCAAAAATGAGGATGGTTTGCAAGGTTCCTTCAAAATGGCGCATGGTAGATTCCCTCTTTCCTTCTCACAGCCGAGGTTCCGTTTTTTACTGCGGTAAAGCGTATGAAAATCCCATTTTCAATATTTATAGTATATCGTTCTATAGGTTCGGAATCAATAGTCTATGTAAAAATCAAAAAAATATCAATAGTATATCCTCCAAAGGAGGGAATACCATTGAACCTTTCCAAAATCATTGGCGAAAGACTACGGGGATACCGCAATCAACTCGGATGGAGCCAAGAACGACTGGCAGAACGGGCCAATTTACATCCAACGTATATCGGACAATTAGAGCGGGGCGAGAAAAACGCCACGATAGAGAGCATTTCTAAGGTCAGCGCTGCGCTAGATATCTCCCTGTCACAGCTGTTTGAAAACATTTCTCCCTCCGCCTCTGCGCAGGATATTCCATCCAGATGTTACGATATTATTCAAGCACAGCCCACGAAAGAGCAGGAGGATTTACTTCTTATCTTGGAACAGATTGTGTACTATAAGCACAGAAAATAAGTGATGATGGCGCGGTGAATTTCAAGTGCCATGGGATAACTATAGTATAGTAAGCTGTATGTTGTCTTTTCTGGGTGCATTGAGCAAGGGATGCGCTTCTGTGGTAATCTGAAACTCTTCCCGATAGGGACAGAAATCGCCCTTTGATATAGAACGGGTTGTGTTCTGTATCAAAGGGCGATTTTTCATCTTCTATTATTGGGCTATCTCTTATCCTCCCACTTACCTTAGGTTACCCCAGGTTACACTACCATACATACTTTTTCCAAGGCGCGCAGAAGAATAAATATTGGTAAAGGTGTGTTGTATGGCGTAACCTGGAGTAACTCTCTTAACAGAGTCAACTCTGTTGCGTAGTTTTCTGTTTATCCTCTCGATTCCCTGACGAAAAACCTGGAAGTTGATACCTTTCGTTGAGATTTAAACATAAACCAAGCCATGTCTTTTTGTTCTGAGGCCGGATTTTCTGAAATCCCATGCACTCCATAGCGGCGTTAAAATCGTTCTGTCGGCGAATCATCTCGCCAGAATGCTCTGCCCAATTTTGATAATCCCGGTATAGCTCCATAGCTCCAACACGGGCATTGGGATCCTGAATGCATCGATCCTCCACAAAATTGAGCAGCCAGTTTTCTTGTTCCCGATAATTCTCTGTCGCTTGTCTGACTGCATCGGGGATGGATAAACGATATCCCGAATCAGAAAAGTGCACGGCACCTTCTACTGCCCAGGCGAGGATTGCCCCGCCTGCGTGCTCAATGAGAAACTGAGCGTAGTTGGGAATTCCATCCGCTTCCGGAATGGTTGCATTGAAGGGAATCACCAACAGCCGACGCCAAGTGCCTTCATCCGTAGAGGCCACCTTAGGCAAGTGATTGGTAAACAGCACTAAGGTGTGAGTCGGTTTAACGGTTTCCGGTTGCTTAAACTTTTCTTCAATCACCAGCTTATCTGTGCTGGAGATCTGCTTTAAGGTGGACACGGAAAGCCGTTGGGATTCCTCCAGCTCCCCTGTTACCACTAAGCGCTTTCCCCGCAGGGTGGCAAGAGCGGCCCCTTTGTTCGAGCGGTCGGTCGAAATAACCTTGATATCTATGCTGCCGGCGTAATCACCGAGGACCTCACTGAGTGCATTGAAATAGGTGCTTTTTCCGTTTCTCCCACTTCCGTAGGCAATCACGATTCCTTCGTGATATACCTCACCAAAGAGAGACATCCCAGCGATCTGTTGAAGGAAATGCTGAATGCTCCTATCTCCACAAGTAATCGTGTCCAAGAAATCAGCCCAAACGTCTGCTCCATGGTGATCCATTGTTGCTGCTGTGATTTTGGTGCAGTATGCGCCAGCCTCGTGGGGGCGAATGGTGCCGGTACGCAGATCCACAATACCGTCTGGTGTATTGAGCACAAAGGGATTTGCGTCCAATTGGGCCGCAGGAAGAGCCAAAGCTGGTTTAGATAGCTCTATCATATTTTTGAGGCGGGATGCCCCTCTCGATGCTTTTGCATGGGATAGAAATTCTTTGGATTGGGAAAGAACTTTCTTCTTCTGCGCCTGGTCCATTTCATCCTTGGAATCTCCACTCGCATCATAGGCAGCAGAGGCCCTTGCATACTCGCTATGGGCGGTTTGATTTCGCTGGATAGCACTGTTGAGCATTTCTTCCGAAAGCCTGATTGCACATGCCATGGCACAATAGTCGTTCTGCTCCCAGACCTGATCGTTCCATTGAAACCAGCCCAAAGCGCCAACCCAAAGCAAATTCTCTTGATATACCTTCGTAAATACCTCTGCATTGCCTGCGTCGGAATAGTCCGGCGGAATAATACTGGGCAGTACTTCCTGACGATACCCCGGTTCATACCGTTCAATACTCTTTGCAATGGAAGCAATTTCCGCCTCTGAGAGAGGGGACATGCAGAGGTCCGCATTTTTTTGCTGCAGTGCCGCATGAATTTCCTCTGTGGTAGCGCCCTTGCCCCGGAGGGAACATCCATAACGGAAGAGCGTGTCATTTCTTGTCCCTACAGGAATTTTTTCCTCGGGATTCCCCTCTGTTTTGCCCGGGGTAATAGATGCTCTCTTCCCCTTGTGCTTGGATTCCATAAGATCGTGAAGCCAATCCGGCAATGGCGCAAGGGGGGTATCTTCCGGGAGATGGTTGACTTCCCATTCATAGCGCCGCCCACTGGCTGGATGGATCGAAGGGGGTGCAATCACATATCCTCCGGTTCCCCGATAATCCAACCCCGGCAGAAATCCTGCCGCTACGGTAAGGTCTGGGTCGTCGCATTGGAAATAATAGTGGACACCGCCTCCACCAGTTAAGCACATCCAGGTGTCTGGCAGGGGGCCATATTCTTCCTCTAAGTGGGAGAGGGTCTCATCCCCATATTTCCCAGCATTGTGGTCGATGTCCACGTCTAGTACAACAATCCCATGGCCTGTGGCAATGGCGATATTGTGGGTACTATCCTCATCCCACCACTGTTCAATTTGGGTGAAGTCATCGGTTGCGTCTTTGTATCCATGTTTTGTAACCGGTTTCTTCCCTTTGCAGGGAAAAACCTGGAGTCCAAAGTCTTCGGCGTAACTTTTTGCAGATCTTAACAGTAAACTTCCGTTATTAATTTTCATAAATGTGTCCTTTGTTATTAAATTTATCTGCTGATAGTTGCGTGTCACCATGTGAATAAAACAATGAACGCACAAATTTTTCCTATAGGTGATCATAAGGAAGATGAAATTGGCAGATATTTATGTGAAGTTATTTTTTGTGAAGCACATTCTTTACTGCATGATAGTATACACCATTTTGTATAATTTGTCAAGATTTTTGATGCTGCTGTTTGTTCTATCTTACCAAGGCTGTCGTGTTACGAGGATGCCCTACGCTAGGGCGTTCTCATAGCATCCACCGATCATTTTCTTCACACATGCTGAAAAAATTTTTTATTTTTGGTTTTTTTATTGCTCCTCCAGAAGAGAGAAAACGCTGCTTTTTCTACGCAGATATCAGCAGGGGCAACATATTCTCCTAGACACCCCCTAGGGACAGAAAAATTTTCATGACGCGTGGACCGAAGCCTCTCTTGGGTGGGCGAAGGATCATAGCAAGCAGGACGCTAGGATACTTGTGGCATATGGGCGTATCGATTCCCTGATTACGTGCTTCCCAGACCGTTCTACCCCCTGCCCCCTGTGGTTTCCTGGGTTTCATTGGTTGGATACTGTCCCCCCAACCAAGCAAACCCTTCAAAATTCTCCCCCTTTTTTCGCTCACTTTTCCCAAGAACCCCCTTACCTACCAAGGAAAACACCGCTTATTTTAGGTCAACAAACAGGTCAACAAACCGCGTCAAATCGCCTGCTTCCCCGCGGTTATCCCTTGCATTCGTCCAGGAACTATGCTATACTCCCAGGCAGGGAAACCCAATAAAACCAGTGCTTTTCTGTGCGATTGGTTCACGGACGATTAGCTCAGCTGGTATGAGCATCCGCTTGACGTGCGGGAGGTCACAGGTTCAAGTCCTGTATCGTCCACCAAAAAGCTCCCTGACCATCAGGGAGCTTTTTTTGATTTCCTACGGCTTTCGTTTTGCCGGTACGCTGGAGGAGGAATCCCAATGGCACCAGCTTCCAAACCAGCTCACAGGCCCACCACGCGGATGTGGCTCCTGCTGCTCCAGGGGATGATCATCGGCACCGGGGCCATTCTCCCCGGGGTCAGCGGCGGGGTGCTCTGCCTGGCCTTCGGGCTGTATGAGCCTATGATCCAGCTGTTCACCCACCCCCTGCCCACCTTGCGGCGGCACCTGCGTCTCTTCCTCCCTCTGATCGGCGGGGGACTGGTGGGGTTTATCCTCCTGGCCCGGGTGGTGGAATACCTGCTTACCGTCTCCTCGGGGCCCACCATGACCCTCTTCGCCGGGCTCATTTTCGGCACCATGCCCGCCCTCTTCCATAAGACCGTCCGGGGGGAGGAGAGGAAGGCGGCCGCCTGGGTGGGGTTTGTCCTCTCCCTGGCCCTGTCTTTCACCCTCTTCCAGGTGCTGGACGAGGGGCCCAAGGACGCCTTCCTCCAGCCGGGACCGGGGCTGTTCCTGTTCTGCGGAGCGGTGTGGGGGTTGAGCATGCTCCTGCCAGGGCTAAGCTCCTCCTCCGTCCTCCTCTTCCTGGGGCTCTACCAGCCCATGGCCCAGGGGATTGGCCATCTGGACTTGACGGTGCTCCTGCCCATGGGGGCAGGGTTTTTGCTGACCATCCTGCTGCTGGCCCGGCTGGTGTCCTGGCTGCTGGAGCGGTACTATGTCGGCCTGACCCGGGTGCTGCTGGGGTTTGCCCTGGCCTCCACCCTGATGATCCTCCCCACCTCCTTTGCCGGGCCTGGGGCCCTGGCGCTGAGCTGCCTCACCTTCGCCGGGGGTTTTGCCCTGGCTTTCTGGATGGGCGGCAAGGCAAAATCATAATGGATCCATGCCCCAAGGGGGCGGGCGTTCGGCAGATGCCCGCCCCCTTGGTCTGGACAAGGGAAGCGCCCCCAGCTGGGAAACCAGCTGGGGGCGCTTCGTTGGAAGAAAAGAGGTTCCGTGAACTTTATGCCTGGGCGAACAAGTCGCTCATACGCTGAAGAATGGTGGCCACCTGTGCCCGGGTGGCGGTGCCCCTGGGGCTGAGGGTGGTGTCAGAGGTGCCGGTGATGAGGCCGGTGCCGTTGCTCCAGGCCATGGCAGCTTGGGCATAGGTGGCAATCTGGCCGGCGTCGGTGTACCCGGAGAGGTCGGCGGAGGCAGACAGGTCTGCGCCCTTATACTCGGCATACCGGTAGAGTATGGCGGCCATCTGCTCCCGGGTGAGGGCCTGGTTGGGGGCGAAAGCGGTATCGCTCACGCCATTGACGATGCCGTTTGCCCGGGCCCAGTAGACGGCGGTGCCGTACCAGCTGTCGGCGGCCACGTCAGAGAAGGGGTAGTCCAGGGCGGTGTCGGGCAGGGCGGGGGTGCCCTCCAGGCGGTGGAGGATGGTCACCAACTGGGCCCGGGTGGTGGTGCCGCTGGGGGCGAAGAGGCGGTCCCCGGTGCCGGTCATGAGGCCGTTTTCATAGGCATAGGCCACGGCATCGTAGTACCAGTCGCCCTGGGTCACGTCGGTGAAGGGGAGTTCTGCCGGGGTCTCGGCCTGCTGGCTGTGCTGGAACACGGCCACGGTGCCGGAAACCTCGTTGGCGGTGAGCAGGAGGGCCTGGCCGGTGGGGCTCACCGCGGCGGGCACAACGCACATGCCCTCCACGGACACATCGCCCTGGGCGGGGTCGGTGCCCTCCTCAGGGAAGTCCACGGTGAAGTCCCGGGTGTTCACATATTCTACAAAGGTGGGGTGGGTGGGGTCAGAGAGGTCGTAGACCATCACGCCGCCGATGCGCTCCAGGCCCACGTAGGCGTAGGGCTTGCCGTCCACCAGGTTCACCGTGACGCTCTCCGGCTCGGGCCCCTTGGCGTCGCTGCGGCTGTCCAGCTTGTTGTTCTTGTTGGAGGCGTTGAAGTGGTCGGGATAGGCCTGGGCGGTGATGCGCTCAAAGTCGCTGCCGCTGTCAAAGACCTGGGTGAGGCCGTTCTCGGTGACCTCGTAGAGGGAGAAGGACCGGCCGCCCAGGAGGAAGTTGGTGTCCTCCGCCACGGCGGGCAGGCCGTCCAGCTTGGTCTTGTCTAGCACTTCCACCTCCACGTCGGTGGTCTCGCCGTCGTTCTCCACGGTGCCGGTGACCACGGTGGTGATGTTGGCGTACTCCTCCCACTCCGAGGCGTCCCCCTCGTTGGCGGTGAGGAGGTAGGTCTTGCCGTCTACCTCATACAGGGTGATGCCGTCGGGCATGTACACCCCCAGGAAGTTCTCGGTCTGGAGGTTGGCCTGCTGGTCCTCCTTGTTGGCGTCCAGCTCGTTGCCGGGCTGGCTGTGGTCCTTGAAGCCCAGGGAGTGGATGCCGGTGAACTGGCCGCTGGCCAGGTCCAGCACGGCGATGCTGTTGGCCTCCTGCAGAGCCACATAGGCGGTGGTGCCGGCGGCGTTCACCGTGATGTACTCGGGCTCAAAGTCGGTGGAGGGGTTCAGGCCGCGCTTCAGCAGGACGTTGTCGGCCACCAGGGCCTCCCGCTGGCTGTCCCAGGCCTCGAAGGTGACGGTGTTGGGGGTGGGGGTCTCCGCCTCCAGGTCCACGATGGTCACGGAGCCCTGGGGATCGGTGCCGTTTTCGTAGCCCTGGCGGGGTTCCCCCTCGTTGGCGGAGAGGACATACCGGCCGTCGGGGGAGAAGACCACGTTGTCCGGCTGCACCCCGGCGGTGTAATGGGCCAGGTATTCCCCGGCATAGTTGAGGAGCAGGATGGCGCCGTTGGCGGCATAGTCCTCGGCCTGCACGGCCACAGCGATGCGGTCGTGGGCGGTGTCCACGGCCACGCTGGTCAGGTCCCCGAAGGTGAAGCCGGGGATCATCCCGCTCACGTCCACCCGGGTTTCCAGGGAGAGGGTCTGCGCCTCCTGCCCGGCGGTGAGGCCGGCCAGGGAGACGATGTCCAGCTTCTTCTCCCGGCCGTTGACCAGGTAGAACTTCTGGTTATCCTGGTTGTAGGCTACGATCTCGGCCACGCCCCCCTCCTGGTCGGAGTAGCCGGTGGAATAGCCGGCGATCTTCTCCAAGGTGGGGGTGGTGGTCTGCCCGTCCTGGGCGGCGAAGGCGCTGGGCACCAGCCCCACGGCCAGGATGCCGGCCATGAGCAGGGAAGCGCCCCGTTTCATCCGTTGGTTCATGGTTGTGATTCTCCTTACGATATGGATGGAATAAAATATGGGTCCCCTTTACCATACGGTATTTGAGGTGTTGTTTCCACCTGGAAACTGTGAAAGGGAGGTTAAATTTTTATAAGATTTCCATCCAAAGGAAGGGGTGGATTCATTGACTTTTCCCCTTTTGCGGCTTATACTAATGTATGCTTATACGCTGTGGCGGCCTGTGTGGTGGAGTGGCCGGCCCCGGCGCAGAAGAGAAATTTGAGAAAGAAGGTAAGAATCCAATGAAACGTAACCTCACCGTTTTGCTCCTGGTGCTGGCATTGGCGCTGTCTTTGGTTTCCCCGGCCATGGCTGTGGAGAGCGAAGACACCAGCGCGCCGGTCACCTGGGGGGAGCTGACTGCCGACAGCCCGGACTTGACCCTCCCAGTCACCGGGGAGCCTGACCAGGCGGTCACCAACCAGGAGGCTGTGGCCTACCTGCTCCGTTGGGCAGGCATGGAAGAGAGCCAGCTGGGCACCTACCCCGCTGACTACAACGCCATGGCCGACAGCATGGGTATGACCGACGGCATCGAGGGCTATACGCCCACCGCCACCTGCACCCAGGGCAACCTGGCCGTGATGAAGCAGTCCGCCCAGGTGCTCTATGACGCCCTCCACGGGGATACCCTGGAGCCCCTGTTCATGAACGGCATGGCCCAGCCCATCTTCCCCTACACCACCGGCGCGGTGGAAGAGGGCTATGACAACGCCAACAGCGACATCATCCGCTTCTTCGTCTACGTGGAAACCGACTACGACACCGACGACGACGGCAAGCTGGACCTGGTGAAGGCACTGGTACAGCTGCCCCGGGCTGCCATGGAAGGGGATTACCAGGCTGCCACCATCTATGAGGCTCGCCCTTACATCACTGGCTGCACCTCTGGCCCCACCCCCTATGGCGAGGAGGGCTATGACATCTCCAAGCTCTACAGCCAGCCCGAGGCCCGCACCCCTGTGGGGAAGGCCACCACGGAGGAAGTGGCTGCCGAGGCCGACTCCTCTGAGTGGTATTACTACAATAAGTATGAGGGAATCTATGACTACGAGGACCTGACTTGGTATGACTACTACCTGGTCCGCGGCTATGCCGTGGTGGAGTGCGGCGGCCTGGGTACCCGCGGCTCCGACGGGTTCGAGACCTGCGGTACCGACCTGGAGATCGACGCCTTCAAGTGCGTCATCGAGTGGCTCACCGGCGACCGGGTGGCTTACACCGACAAGACCAGCAACATTGCCATCGAGGCCGATTGGTCCAATGGCAAGGTGGGCATGACCGGTCGTTCCTACGCCGGCACCACCCAGTTCGGCCTGGCCACCACCGGCGTGAAGGGCCTGGAGACCATCGTCCCCGTGGCCGGCATCGCCAGCTGGTATGAGTATACCAATTCCCAGGGAATTTCTACCCGCTCCAACACTGCTTATTCTGACTCCCTGGCCTGGATGTGTTCTGGCCGGTACCTGGACCCGGAGGATTGGGCCACCATCGAGGAGAAGTACGGCAACTACCTCAACCAGATCCGCAATGACCAGTGGGAGAGCAACGGCGACTACAGCGACCACTGGGTCAGCCGGGACTACACCTTGAACGCCGAGAACATCCAGTGCCCCGCCCTGATTGTCCACGGCCTGAACGACTACAACGTCCGCACCAAGGAGTTTGACCTCATGTACCAGGCCTATGAAAAGGCCGGGGTGCCTGCCAAGCTCCTCCTCCACCAGGACGGCCACCTCACCCCCACCTATCCCTCCGGCGGCCTCTCCTTCCTCATCGGGGAGACCTCCTATGACGCCATCCTGAACCAGTGGTTCAGCCACTACCTCTACGGCCTGGACAACGGCGTGGAGAACATGGCCGCCGTTACGGCGCAGAGCAACACCAACACCATGGAGTGGAACACCTACGACAGCTGGAAGGCGGAGAGCGCCATGACCCTCACCGGGGCCAGCGCCACGGAGGAGACGGCCTCCATCAGCAGCGACTACGCTGCCATCGGCGTGGACCGCAGCAACTGGCAGGACACTTTCACTGCCAGCTCCACCGCTTCCAGCGCCATGTATACCATGGACGTCACCCAGGACACCACCATCAAGGGCTCCGTGGCGGTGAATTTCAGCGCTTCTACCCTCAACGGCGAGGGCGAAAAGGCCCTGGCTGACCGGGACGGTCTCATGGTCAGCGCCATGCTGGTGGACATCGCCCCCGAGGGGACCACCTTCCCCGCCTGCAACACCTCCGGCGCCTACGTGCCCAAGACCACCCTGGCTGAGGGCGGCGCCTGGCAGGGCGGCGGCCTGGAGAACCTGGACCTGGTGAAGCTGAACACCACCGACGTGTCCTACAAGATCATCACCCGGGGCTGGATGGACCTGTGCAACCCCGACGCTGGCTACGACTCTGCCTCCGCCGCCAACGGGATCTCCCTGGTGGAGGGCCAGTCCTACGACTACACCCTCTACCTCCAGCCCAACCTCTATGAGGTGCCCGCCGGCCACACCCTGGCTCTGGTGATCTACGCCTATGAGCCCGGCATGGCCAGCTACGACCAGAACTACACCATTCAGGTGGACAACGCCTCCGTGGCCGCACAGATCCCCGTGAGCGATGCCCCCACCTCCACCATCCGGACCTACTCCGACGTGGCCAGCACCGACTGGTTCTATGACGGCGTGAAGTATGTCTCCGACCGGGAGATCATGACCGGCATGGACGAGGGCATCTTCGCCCCCCAAAGCAACACCACGAGAGCCCAGCTGGTGACCATGCTCTACCGCCTGGCCGGCTCCCCCGACCTGCCGGAGGAAGGCCTGGACTATCCCTTCTCCGACGTGGATGCCAGCAGCTGGTATGGCCCGGCGGTGTACTGGGCCCGGGCCAACGGCATCGTCACCGGCACCAGTGACACCACCTTCACCCCCGACCGCCCGGTGACCCGCCAGGAGATGGCGGCCATCCTCCACCGGTACGCCGAGTTTGCCGGCTATGACGTCAGCGCCTCCGCCGACCTCTCCGGCTACACCGACGCCGGGGACATCGCCGGGTATGCCCAGACCGCTATGGCTTGGGCCAACGGCACCGGGCTTGTCACTGGCACCTCCGACACCACCCTGAGCCCCACGGGCAGCGCCGTCCGCGGCCAGGTGGCCACCATCCTCATGCGCTTTTTGGAGCACGTGGCGGTCTGATCCCCCCACCCCCTCCAACGGCATACAGAAACCCGGGAGCGGGCCCATTGGGCCCGCTCCCGGGTCTTTTCTATCGGTATGGTCTTTCAGCTGGGGGTGGGCAGCGGCTCTGCCGGTCCTCCCGCCGCCAGAGGAGGATGCCCACCAGATCGGCAAAAAACCAGCCGATGGGAATGGCCATCCAGATCCCCGTAACCCCCAGGGCCGGCAGGGCGGAGAGGACATAGGCCAAGGCCACCCGGGTGCCCAGGGAGCACACCGTGAGCACCACCGACACCCCCGGCCGGTTCACCGCCCGGAAGTAGCCGTAGAGGAGGAAGAGCACGCCGATGCCCAGGTAGAAGGCCCCCTCGATGCGCAGGTACCCGGTGCCCACGGCGATGACCTCGGCGGCCTCCGGCCCCACGAACACCGCCATCAGCCGGGGGGCCAGCAGGCACACCGCCCCGCCGATGGCCAGGCAGAACACCACCACCCAGAACACCGCCCACCGGGTGCCCCTGCGGATGCGCTCCCGCTTCTGGGCCCCGAAGTTCTGGGCCACAAAGGTGGAGAAGGCGTTGCCGAAGTCCTGGACGGGCATGTAGGCCAGGGTGTCGATCTTCACCGCCACGGAGAAGGCGGCCATCACCGTGGTGCCGAAGCTGTTCACCAGCCCCTGGACCAGGAGGATGCCGAAGTTCATCACCGACTGCTGCAGGCAGGTGAAGCCCGACAGGCTCAGCAGCTGCCCCAGGGCGGCCCGGCTCCAGTAGCGGTCCTCCTTCCCCACCCGCAGGGCGGGGAAGGCTTTCCAGGTGTACAGGGCCAGGCCCACCCCCGCCAGGTACTGGGAGAGCACCGTGGCCAGGGCCGCCCCCTGGACCCCCATGGCCAGGGGGACCACGAAGAGCAGGTCCAGGCCGATGTTCAGCACCACGGAAATCCCCAGAAAGAGCAGGGGGGTGGCGGAGTTGCCCACCGAGCGCAGGAGGTTGGCGAAGAAGTTATAGAGGAAGGTGGCAAAGATCCCCCCGAAGACCCAGAGGAGATAGGTCCGGGTGAGGCCGGTGATGTCCCCCGGAATGCGGAGAAAGACCAGGATGGGCTCTATGGCCAGGTAGACCGCCAGGTTCAGGGCCAGGGTGATGGCCCCGATGAGGAGGAAGGCCTGAAAGATGCCGTTGCGCAGCCGGGCCGGGTCCCGCCGGCCAAATTGGATGGAGAAGTAGACGCTGCTGCCCATGCACAGCCCCAGAAGGATGGAGGTGAGAAAGGTCATCAGAGTGTAGGAGGACCCCACCGCAGCCAGGGCCCCCTCCCCGATGAACTGCCCCACCACCCAGGTGTCGGCCAAATTGTACAGTTGCTGCAGGAGGTTGCCCAGGATCAGGGGGAGGGCAAACCCCAGCAGGCCCCGGGGAATGCTCCCCTGGGTCAGGTCGCGTTTGGTGTGCATGGCGGGATCCTTTCTGGGGAAAACGGTCTCGGCTCTCAGTGTAGCACGCCGGGCGGCGAAACGCAAATGGGGCGGCGCGGTTTAACCAAAAGGAAACAAAGATTTCTCCGTTTCCTGATGGAAGGGGAACCGGCGGATGGCTACAATAGAGAAAAAAGACGAAAGGGTAGGGGGAAATCCCGGGAAAACCCGGCAGATTTTTGCACCAGCAGGCCCCGTCAAAGAAAATTTTCCTAGGAGTTACAAAGGCCCGTATGGGCCTTGTAATTTTTCGCCGGACAGGGAGGAAACCCAGCATGGAACAAGGCATTACATGGGAGGATCGGGTCAAGGGCGCGTATGCGTCCCTGCGCCCGTCAGAGCAGAAGGTGGCGGAGTTTTTCCTGGCGCACGCCGAGGAGTTGGAGGACCTTACCATCGGGGAACTGGCCCGGGGCGCCGGGGTCAGCGAGCCCACGGTGATCCGCTGCGTCCGGGGGCTGGGCTACCGGGGGTACCGGGAGTTCAAAGGGGCCCTCAGCCAAAAGGAGGGCCAAGTCCGGGGGAACGCCCTGGACTACCTGGGGGGCTTTGCCCTGCGGCCCTGGGAGCGGATGGGGGACCTCCCCCTCAAGGCGGTGCGCACCCACCGGGCGCAGCTGGAGGAGACCTTGAAATCGGTGCCCACCGGGGAACTGGAGCGGGCCGCCCGGATCCTGGCCGGGGCGCAATTCATTGATATCTATGGGGTGGAGAATTCCTGCGCCCCGGCCAGCGACCTGCTGACCAAGCTCACCTATCTGGGCCTGCCCTGCCGGTTTCACACCGACGCCTATCTCCAGCAGATTGGGGCGGCCCATCTGCGGCCGGGGGCCGCGGCCATCGCCTTCTCCCACTCGGGCAAGTCCATGGACACGGTGAAGGCCCTGCGCCTGGCCCAGAAGGCCGGGGCGGTGACCATCGCCGTGGCCGGGGGGGAGGACCCCGTCCTCTTCCGCTACGCCGACGTGGCCCTGGGCGTGGGGGGAACGGCCCAGACGGTGTACGGCAAGGCCATCTTCTCCCGGGTGGCCGACTTGGCGGTGGTGGATATGCTGTACATGGCGGTGATCCTCAGCGACTACGAGCGCTTCTCCCACAACTTGGACCACAGCGGCCAGGTGATTGCCGACCGGGACTACCCAGACCAGTAACTCCCAGGCCGGGCGGCGGAAGGCCAGAGAGCAAACAGGAACCTTGTAGGGAAAACTACAAGGTTCCTGTTTTTTCTCTGACAGGATTTAACCATGGCTTCACGGGGGTTTTACGGGACAATGGTGGTAAGCGGCTGGTCACCTTTGCTACACTGCACTTGTAAACGGAAGCGGGCCGCCCTGCTGGCCTGCCATCTTGCAGAAAGGAAAAGGAGAAGCACTGCTATGTTAGAACTCAGCCATATTCAAAAGTCGTTCGACGGGGTTTCGGTCCTCAAGGATATTTCCATCCAGGTAGAGGATGGGGAGATTGTCTCCATCCTAGGCCCTTCCGGCTGCGGCAAGACCACCCTGCTGAACATCATCCTGGGCATCGTAGAGGCCGACGCCGGCACCATTGTGTATAACGGAGAGGACCTCACCCGGACGGTGATGGAAAAGCGCGGCTTTAACATCGTCTTTCAGGACTACGCCCTGTTCCCCAACCTGAACGTCTACCAGAACATCACCTATGGGCTGAAGAACAAGCCCGGCATCTCCTCCAAGGAAGAGGTGGAGGAACTCATCCACCTCCTGGGCCTGGAGGACCACCTGAACAAGCGGGTGGACCAGCTCTCCGGCGGCCAGAAGCAGCGGGTGGCCCTGGCCCGCACCATGGTGATGAAGCCCCGGATCCTCCTGCTGGACGAGCCCCTGTCCGCCCTGGACGGGGTGATCAAGGAGTCCATCAAGGACCGGATCAAGACCATCGCCCGGGAGTACCACCTGACCACCATCATCGTCACCCACGACCCTGAGGAGGCCCTCACCCTCTCCGACCGGGTGCTCATCATCGACCAGGGGACCATCGCCCAGTACGGCCGCCCGGCAGAGATCATCCAGAAGCCGGAGAACGATTTCGTGCGGAAGTTCATCCTCAACCAGCTGGAGATCAAGCGCAACAACATCTATGCTCTCTTCGGGAGCAGCGCCAACTCCATTGCCGGATAACCCGAGGACACCGACATGAAACGGAAATCTTGGGAGCTGAAGCTTATTTTCCTGGTTTTGGTGGCGGTCTTTGCCATCTTCCTGGCGGTGCCTGCCATCCGGCTTCTGCTCAAGTCCTTTTTGGGGGAGGATGGCCTCACCGGGGCTTACTACCTGGACGTCTTCTCCGGCAAGGGGTTCACCACGGCCCTGGGCAACAGCTTTGCTGTGTCCATCGTCTCAGCCCTGGTGGCGGTGGGCATCGCCTTCGTCATGGCCTACATCATCCACTACACCCGCCTGCCCCGGGGCTTTAAGCGGTTTGTCCAAGCGGTGGCCACCTTGCCCATGTTTCTGCCCACCATCACCTACGGCTTTGCCATCATCTACTCCTTTGGCAAGCAGGGCCTCATCACCCGGCTGCTGGGCCACCAGTTCTTTGACATCTACGGCTTTGGCGGCCTGCTGGTGGGGTATGTGATCTACACGGTGCCGGTGGCCTTCCTGCTGATCCACAACACCATGGGGTATGTGGACAAAAAGACCCTGGTGGTCTCCAAGGCCATGGGGGACGGGACCCTGTCCACCTTCTGGATCGCCATCCTCCGCCCCCTGTTGGGGACCCTGGCCGGCGCCTTCATCCAGGCCTTCTTCCTCTGCTTCACCGACTTCGGCATTCCCGCCTCGGTGGGCGGGGATTACGAGGTCATCGCCACTGTGCTCTACAACGAGATGCTGGGCGGCGTGCCCGACTTCAACCGGGGCGCGGTGATCTCGGTGGTGATGCTCCTGCCCTCCATTGTGAGCATCCTCCTGCTGCGCTTCCTGGAGCGGTACAACATCCGCTATGACCGCATCAGCGACGCCGACCTGCGCCGCAACCCCGGCCGGGACACCGCCTGGGGCCTGTCCGGCACGGTGCTGGCCATCCTGATCCTGTGCATGTTCGTGGTGATCTTCGTGGTGCCCCTGGTGGAGCGCTGGCCCTACCAGACCGGGTTCACCTTGGAACACTTCCAAGAGGTCTTCTCAGACAATGAGCTGCAGACCGTCTACCTAAACTCCTTGGGCATGGCCCTGGCCACGGCGCTGTTTGGCACCCTGGCGGCCTACGGCGCGGCCCTCATCACCGCCCGGAGCAAGCTGCCCGGCTGGTGCAAGCAGGTCATCGACGCCATCGCCCTGGTGACCAACACCATCCCCGGCATGGTCCTGGGCCTGGCCTTCCTGTTCGTCTTCTCGGGGACCTCCCTGCAAAACACCTTCCCCCTGATGATCCTGTGTAACATCGTCCACTATTTCTCCACCCCCTACCTGATGATGAAGAACTCCCTGTCCAAGATGAACGCAGGGTGGGAGACCACCGCCATGCTCATGGGGGACAGCTGGCCCAAGACCATCCTCCGGGTGGTGACCCCCAACGCCGCGGCCAGCCTCATCGAGACCTTCAGCTATTACTTCATCAACTCCATGGTCACCATCAGCGCCCTGATTTTCCTGGCCGGGGCCCGCACTATGGTCCTCACCACCAAGATCAAGCAGCTGCAGTACATCAACGAGTATGACCAGGTGTTTGTGCTGTCCCTGCTGATCCTGGCCACCAACCTCATTGCAAAAGCCATCTTTACCTGGCTTGCAAATAAAAGTTCCCGGAAGGGAAGCAGTAACGCAAAGAAGAGAAAGGAAATGAAAGCATCATGAATCTCAAGAAGTTATTGGCTCTGGGCCTGTCCCTGACCATGGCCACAGCCCTTCTGGCTGGCTGCGGCAGCACCAACGACACCTCCGCCGACGCCGGCAGCGCCGGGGAGAGCGGCGACACCTCCGCGGAGCAGGTGGTCATCTATTCCAACGCCGACGAGGAAGCCATCACCGCCATGGAGAACGCCCTGGACAGCAACGGCTATGAGGGCCAGTATGTGTTCCAGACCTTCGGCACCTCCGAGCTGGGCGGCCGCCTGCTGGCAGAGGGCACCAACCTGGAGGCCGACATGGTCACCATGAGCACCTTCTACCTCCAGAGCGCCCAGGATCAGAACGACATGTTCCTCCCCCTGACCTTTGACGTGAACACCCTGGAAGAGGTGCCCGACTACACCGCTCCCATCACCTCCCAGGAGGGCGCCATCATCGTGAACACCGAGATGCTGGCCGAGAACAACCTCCCCATGCCCACCTGCCTGAAGGACCTGGCTGACCCCGCCTATGCCGGCTTTGTGGCCGTCACCGACGTGCAGTCCTCCTCTACCGCCTGGCTGCTGATGCAGGCTCTGGTGTCTGAGTACGGCGAGGAAGAGGCCCAGAACATCCTCCACGACATCTATGTCAACGCCGGCGACCATGTGGAGTCCTCCGGTTCCGCCCCCCTGCAGCTGTGCGAGGCCGGCGAGGTGGCCATCGGCTTCGGCCTGCGCCACCAGGCTGTGGCTGCCAAGAACGACGGCCTGCCCATCGACTATGTGGACCCCACCGAGGGCAACTTCTCCCTGACTGAGTCCGTGGCTGTGCTGGACAAGGGCGATGCCACCAACCCCCTGGCCATGGAGATGGCCCAGTGCATCATTGAGAACGGCCGTGCCGAGCTCCAGCAGAACTATCCCAACCCCCTGTACGAAGGGGAGAGCGCCGACAACGCCAACAAGTCTGCCTATCCCAAGACCTTCAGCGAGCCGCTGACCTTTGAACTCTACGAGCACCACATCGAGATCTCCGAGGCTGCCAAGCCCTGAGCAATCCCGTGATCCCCATCATACTCCATAAGAGAAGGGCGTGACCGCGCCCTTTTCTTATGGACAAAAACCGGGAAACACCCCGGAAAAATGGAAGAAATTAGAAAAGGAAGTAGTATCATGAACCAGTATAAGCTTTTGACCCCCGGTCCCCTCACCACCACCGACACGGTGAAGGCCGTGATGCAGGTGGACCACTGCACCTGGGACGACGATTACAAGCAGATCACCCAGCGCATCCGTGCCCAGCTGCTGGCCCTGGGCCATGTGGCCGAGCCGGCGTACACCGCCGTGCTGATGCAGGGCAGCGGCACCTTCGGGGTGGAGTCCGTCCTCACCACCGTGGTGGGGCCCAAGGACAAGGTCCTCATCGCCGCCAACGGGGCCTATGGCCTGCGGATGACCGACATCTGCCGCCACGCCGGGGTGGCCTACACCCTCTATGAACAGCCCAACGACCAGCGCCCCGAGGCCGGCGTGGTGGCCAAGTATCTGGCGGAGGACCCCGCCATCACCCACGTGGCCATGGTCCACGGGGAGACCACCAGCGGCATCCTCAACGACGTGGCCGCGGTGGGCCAGGTGGCCAAGGCCGCCGGCAAGACCTTCATTGTGGACGCCATGTCCACCTTCGGCGGCATCGACATCCCCCTGGCCGACTGGGGGATCGACTTCCTGGTCTCCAGCGCCAACAAGTGCATCCAGGGGGTTCCCGGCTTCTCCTTCATCCTGGCCAACCGGGAGAAGCTGGCCGCCTGCGCCGGCCAGGCCCGCTCCCTGTCCCTGGACCTCTATGACCAGTGGAAGGGGATGGAGGACGGCGGCGGCAAGTGGCGCTTCACCTCCCCCACCCACGTGGTGCTGGCCTTTGACCAGGCCCTGAAGGAGCTGGAGGCCGAAGGGGGCATCCCCGCCCGCCACGCCCGGTACGACGAAAACCAGCGCCTGCTGGCGGAGAACTTCCAGGCCCTGGGCTTCCGCCCCTACCTGGACCCGGCGGTCCAGGGACCCATCATCACCTCCTTCTGCTATCCCGAGGGGGCCACGTTCACCTTTGACCAGATGTACCACTACATCAAGGACCGGGGCTATGTCCTCTACCCCGGCAAGGTGATGGAGGCCGACACCTTCCGGGTGGGCAACATCGGGGAGATCTATCCCGAGGATATTTTGAAGCTCAGCGCCATTCTGGCAGACTTTCTGAAGGAAACGGAGGCAGCACAATGAAACCCCAACTGATCATCTTCGACTGGGCAGGCACCACCGTGGACTACGGCTGCTTCGCCCCGGTCAACGCCTTTGCCCTGGCCTTCCAGAAGTTCGGGGTGAACCCCACCGTGGAGGAGATCCGCGCCCCCATGGGCATGCTCAAGCGGGACCACATCCGCACCATGCTGGCCATGCCCGCCATCCAGCGGCAGTGGCAGGAGAACCAGGGGGCCGCCGACGAGGCCGCCGTGGAGAAGATCTATGGCGTCTTTGAGGACTCCCTCATGGAGAGCCTGGCGGACTACGCCGCCCCCAAGCCCGGGGTGGTGGAGACCGTGGAGGCCCTCCGGGCTCAGGGGATCCGCATTGGCTCCACCACCGGCTACACCGATCAGATGATGGCCGTGGTCACCCGGGAGGCCGCCCGGCAGGGCTATGCCCCCGACGCCTGGTTCAGCCCCGACAGCGTCCAGGGCCTGGGCCGGCCATACCCCTACATGATCTATGCCAACATGGCCCAGTTCCAAATCCCCTCCGTAGCCGATGTGGTGAAGGTGGGGGACACGGTCGCGGACATTCAAGAGGGAAAGAATGCCGGCATCCTCTCCCTGGGGGTGCTGGAGGGCAGCAGCGTCCTGGGCCTCACCCAGGAGGAGTACGAGGCCCTCCCGCCCCAGGACAGGGAGCGTGTCCTGGCCCGGGCCAAGGAGACCTTCCTGGCCGCCGGGGCCGACGGCGTTTTGTTAAACCTGTCCCAGCTGCCCCAGTGGCTGGAGGAACAGGAGAAGGAGGACTGAGAGAAACCCAAACCCAGAGAAGTCACAGAAAGGAAACTTGCCTTTTCTGATACAGAAAAGGGGGGAGGTCGTTCTAGGAACGACCTCCCAACGAAGCACTCTTTACGGACAACCGAAGGAACCGGCCATTGCGTGCCCCAAAAATGAATAAGAACGACCCGACAGACCTTGCAAACAATCCTTGAAACCCCGAGCAAAGAAAGGAAAGCAGACCCATGAATTGGAAACGAACCCTATCTGGACTGTTGGTAGCAGCGATGATGGTAAGTGTGGTACCCGTGTCAGCGGTAGGAGACACCTCTAACGACGTCGAACCTATGACCCAAGAACGGGTCGATGCTGAGAATGAGGCGTACAACGATGCCGAGACGAAGCTGGAAATCATCAGCATGTCGGACACACATGTGGCAAGCTATGAATCGAAAAAACCTGCCTTCCAAAGCATTGGAGCGTGGGCAGAGAAAATCGGCTTTGACACAGATGTGGTTATGATCGATGGGGACGTAGAAGCGAATGAGCGGCTGGAGTTTGAAAACAGTAGTAAAGTTTTCTATGAAGCTGTGATCCAGCTGATGGACGAGACCTTTGGGAAAGAGATGACGGTGATGTATGCCGTCGGTAACCACGACCGTCCTGGTGACTACATGATGCCGATGTTTGCGGAGGCAAAAGAAGATGGCCGGCCCAACTGGTATTTTAAGCAGGAAGACGGCGGAGACTACAGCAACTATCATGTAGAAGTCAACGGGTATGATTTTATCACCTTAGACTACCGGAACTACAGCAGTTTTCTGAACCAGACCCTGGAGGAAATTTCCTCTGCCGAGGACTACGATCCGGGGAAACCGATTTTTGTTCAGGTGCATAGTGGTTTGAGTGGCACCACCTGGGGTGGATATCAGGATATCGCCGGTTCTGCCATTCAGAACGCCCTGGTGGATTATCCTCAGGCCATCGTGATGACGGCCCATTCCCACTACAGCAACGAAGCGGAAAGCGGAATCTATCAGGACAACTTCACTGTGGTGAACAACGGTTCCATGGATTACGTGGAGATACCTGGCGGCTTTGAAAATGCTGCTGTAGATGTCCAGGGCAAGTATGAGAACGGAGAAAAGGTAGAAAATGAACGCACCTGCAACTTCATCTCCGTTCTGGAAGACGGGACCACGATCATCCGTCGATATGATGCCACCAACCAGCGGTGGATGGGGATGCCGTGGATCATTGAGACCCAAAAAGGAGAGGACGGCCTCCATTACACCAGCGACCAGCGCAGCAAGATTGCGCCTTGGTTTGAGGAAGGCGCTGCCATTCAAGTCAGTGATGAGACCGATACCACGGCAAACCTGACGTTTACACAGGCAGTGGATGACGAACTGACCACCAGCTATGAAGTAACCGTGAAAAAGGTGATTGGGAATCAGGATGCTAGTTATACGGTCAAAGGCGAATATATACCGGATGATGAGGCCAGATCCTACACCGGTTCCTTCACTATGTACTCCCGTTTCTATCTGCGCCCTTATCCGGAGGAGTTGAAGCTGTACTTCAGCAACCTGGAGCCCGGGACCAAGTATCGTGTTCTGGTCACGGCTATGGATGACTTCGGCAATCGGTCGGAGCCCCAGGAGATTACCTTCCAGACGACAGGCGGGGCCATCGACCTTCCTGATACTCTGCCGGAAGGGTTTGAGGAAGGCCTGCAGGTAGATATGCGGTTTGAGAATGATCTGACCGATCAGGTGAATACCGAAGCTACCGCGACGCCCAACGGAGACGTTACGTATGAGGAAGGTGTGTTTGAAAGCACTGCGGTTCGCGTCAATGCGGGAGAGAGCATCGACCTGGGAGCCCGAGATGCCATTGATGATCTGGGAACCACGGGAAGTGCCACCTACAGTTTTTGGTACAAACTGTACGGGATGCAGGTGGACCAAGTCATTTTTGGCAATAAGGATTGGAACAGTGCCCCGAATGCAGGGATGGCCTTTGCCATTGGCTACAATGACAGTGATGTCACCCATGTGAGTGGCTCCATCGGCGATGGGAAAACCTGGAGCACCGGAACGGAAAACAAGTACACAACATATGAGGGCCTGAAGGCCAACGACTGGAACCTGCTCACCTTGGTTGTGGATCGAGAGAATAAGACCTTTACCACCTACGTCAATGGCCGTGTCTGCAAAACAGAAGAGTTGCCCGACGGGCTGACCCTGACCAGTGGCTATACCTACCACATTGGCGCTGGTGGCAACGGTACCCATGATGGTCTGGATTTCGCGATGGACAACCTGCGGATCTGGAACCGCGCTCTGAGCAACGATGAAGTGTTGGCCATGTACGGGGTAGAGTACCCCGACCGAGATGACACGGACTATCGTGCCCTTTTAGAGGACGTTCTGGCCGAGGCAAAGGCGCTGATGGCACAGGCGGAATCTGGCAAGGATGGAGTGTACACGGTTTCCTTCAGTGAGGCCTGGACAAGCCGTCTGTCCCAAGAGATCCAGACGGTGGAAGCCGGCATGGGAACCGCATCTGACCAGACAATCCAGGAATATGTCAGCGAATTGCAGTACCTCATTGAGCAGACGGAGGCCACCAAGACGGTGACGCTGGATCCTCCGACCACGCTGCCAGACAGCGTGTGGGACGGCCTGCTTGTAGACATGGGCTTTGAGAACGACTTGACGGATGCAGCGGATGCCAATGCGGAAGGAACCACAGAATCTACCCTTAGCTATGAGCCGGGTGTGTTTGAGAGCACTGCCGTCCGTGTTGAGAGTGGAGAAAGCATCTCTCTGGGGAGCAGAGACGTGCTGGATGCGTTGGGAACGGATCAGAGCGCTACCTTCAGTTTCTGGTATAAGTCTTATGCCTCCAACGCGGACCAAGTCATTTTTGGCAACAAGAGTTGGGGAAGTGCGACCTATGCGGGCCTGGTGTTTGCCTATGATTACAATGATGGAGACCCCACCCATATCAGTGGCTCCATTGGGCCTGGTAACGGGGACTATGGGCAAACCAGTTATATCCGTTTCCGTGGTTTGGAAAAAGACGGATGGAATATGCTGACCCTCAAGGTGGACCGGGAAGCGGGAACCTATACAACGTATGTCAACGGGATTCCCTATGCCAGTGGGGCGCTCCATGAGAACGCGACCCTGACCTCTGGTTCTCCTTACACCATTGGTGGAACCAACTTGGATTTTGCCATGGACAACCTGCGGATCTGGAACCGTGCTCTGCGCGACGAGGAGATTGCGTCGGTCTACGGCGTTGACCTCCAGGGAGAGTCCGGAGAACTCTCTGTCTCTGCCACTGCCGGTGGGGAAAACTATACCAGCGGCAGTAAAACAAACCAGGATGTGACGATCACAGCCCAGTTGAGCGGTGGATCTGGTAGCGTTGAGTATACCACCGACGGTCAAACCTGGGAGGACTACACTGCCTCCATCACCGTGGTGGCCAATGAGACAGTCAATCAGACGACCTATCAGTTCCGGGTCAAGGGCTATGAAAACACGCAAACCGCTTTCTCCGTAGATATTCTGAAAAAGACGCCCGCGATTGACGGCGTGAACGCAGGTGAGACCCTGACTGGTAACGCCATCACTGTGCCGGATGGGTATACCGTTTACCTGGACGGCAGCCAGGATGCTTACGTCTCTGGCACATCCATTGAACCGGGGCAGCACGTTGTGCGGATTGAGGACGAATATGGGAACACCAGCGAACTCAACGTCACCGTACGGGACTCTGGCGACGACAACGACCGTCCCATCGTTCCTCCGCAGCCCACCGGCCCCAGCGCCGGGGATGCCCAGGGCTGGCAGGAGATTGCAGACGAGCTGGCTGATGCGGCCAACGGGGAGACCGTGACCGTGGACATGAACGGCGCCACAGAGATTCCCCGGGAGGCCCTGGAGGCCATGGCCGGGAAAGACGTCGCCCTGGTAGTGGAACTGGAGGACAACGTCCAATGGACCATCCGCGGCGAGGATCTGGCGCAGGCCGATGCCATCGAGGATCTGGACCTTGGGGTCACCCTGGATACCCACGGCATCCCCAGCCAGGTGGTGGACACCGTGGCCGGCGACGGGACGGTGGTGCAGTTCACCCTGGCCCATGAGGGGGCCTTCGGCTTCCCCATGACCCTCACCGTGCCCCTGGGCCGGGACAACGCCGGGGCCTGGGCCAACCTCTACCACTACAATGAGGACGCGGCAGCCATGGACCTGGAGGCCTCCGTGCGGATCGCCGCAGACGGCACCGCTGCCTTCCCCCTGACCCATGCCTCCCAGTACGCTGTGGTCATCGACGAAAGCGACCACAGCCAGGGCAGCGGCGAGCAGCACCCCTTCACCGACGTGGCCGCCGATGCCTGGTATGCCCAGGCGGTCCAGTACGTCTATGAGAACGGCCTTATGGACGGCATTGAGAACAACCAGTTCGCCCCGGAACACACCACCACCCGGGCCCAGCTGGTGACCATCCTCTACCGTCTGGAGGGCCAGCCCGCCGTCACCGGTGAGAGCGGCTTCACCGATGTGGAAGCGGACACCTGGTACACCGACGCGGTGGTCTGGGCTGCCGCCAACGGCATCGTCAACGGGGTGAGCGACACAAGATTCGCCCCCGGGGACGAGATCACCCGCCAGCAGATGGCCGCCATCCTCTACCGCTATGCCGAGGCCAAGGGCTACGATGTGACGGCCTCTGCCGACCTGAGCGGCCACCCCGACGCCGAGACCATCCAGGCGTATGCCCAGATCCCCATGGCTTGGGCCTGTGCCCAGGGTCTGCTCCAGGGCTTTGAGGATGACACCCTGCGCCCCGCCGGCAACGCCACCCGGGCGCAGATCGCCACCATTCTCATGCGCTTCTGCCAGACCGTGGCCCAGTAAGATTCTGCCTTGCGGCCGAAAAGGAGAGCACCCACCGGTGCTCTCCTTTTCCCTTGCTGGGGCCGGTTCCTTTTGACAGGGCTTGCCTGCTGTGGTATCATGGGACCCTCCCATACCACGGAAAGGAGAGATAGCCATGCAATGGATGATCGCGTCGGACCTGCACGGTTCGGCTTACTATGCCCGGGCCCTGGCGGAGGCCTTCGCCCGGGAGGGGGCAGACCGGCTGGTGCTCTTGGGGGACCTGCTCTACCACGGCCCCCGGAACGACCTGCCCCGGGAATACGCCCCCAAGGAGGTGATCCCCCTGCTCAACGGCCTGGGGGACCGGCTCCTCTGCGTCCGGGGCAACTGCGACAGCGAGGTGGACCAGATGGTGCTGACCTTCCCCATCCTGGCCGATTACGCCGTTTTGGCCCTGGGGGAGCGGCTGGTCTACTGCACCCACGGCCATGTGTGGAACCGGGAGAACCTGCCGCCCCTCCGGCCGGGGGATCTCCTCCTCCACGGCCACACCCATGTGCCCGCCTGGGCCCCCTTTGGGGCGGGGAACCTCTGCCTCAACCCGGGCTCCCTGGCCATCCCCAAGGAGGGCAGCCCCCACAGCTACATGACCATCCAGGACAACCAGATCCTGTGGAAGACCCTGGAAGGGGACACCTACCACGCCCTGGTCCTGTGACGACAAACCCGCCCCTGATACGGAACCACTTCCGTGTCAGGGGCGGGTTTTGCGTGGAGGGTAGGAAAAAAGCCCGTTGGCAAGACGTTCCGCCGCCGGTTGGCAGCAGGGGCTTTTGGGTTATCGGACGATCCGCTCCAGCCGGGGGCCCAGGCGGCTGAGGATCTCGTTGGTGATGGTCCCGGCCTGCTGGGCCAGGTCGTAGGCGGTGATGGTCTCCTGGCCGCTGGTGCCCAGGAGCACGGCTACGTCCCCCGGGTCCACGGCGGGGATTTCCGTCACGTCCACCAGGGTCTGGTCCATGCAGATCCGCCCCACAATGGGGGCCCGGCACCCGTGGAGGAGGACCTGCCCCCCGGTCAGGGTCCGGGGCAGCCCGTCGGCGTAGCCGATGGCCAGCACCGCCACCTTGGTGGGCCGCTGGGCCACGAAGGCCAGGCCATACCCGGCGGCACACCCCGGGGAGAGGGTTTTCACCGACGCCACCCGGGCTCGGAGGGAGAGCACCGGCCGCAGGTCCGGGGCGGCCAGGTTCCGGTCCTCCCGGGCGCTCAGCAGGCCGTAGAGGGCGATGCCCACCCGGGCATAGTCCCCGCCCAGGTCGGGGTAGTTGAGCAGGCCGTGGCTGGCCAGGAGGTGGACCTTGGGCAGGGCGATCCCCTGGTTCTGAAGGCGCTCCAGCAGCTCCCGGAAGGCCTGGGCCTGGCGGTGGACATAGGCCTGATCCCGGGAGGTGGTGCCGTCGGCGGTACACAGGTGGGTGTAGATCCCCTGGATGCGGAGGGAGGGCAGGGCAAAGATCTGCCGGATCTCCTCCAAGTGGCCGCTGGCCTCCCCCAGGCGGTGCATCCCCGTGTCCACTGCCAGGTGGACGGACAGGGGGCGGCCATAGGCCGCCAGCTGGCGGGCGTAGGCCGCGTCCACCACCGTCTGGGACAGGCGGTACCGCCGCAGCAGGGGGAACTGGTCCGGGTGGGTGTATCCCAGGATGAGGATCTCCCCCCGGATGCCCCCCTTCCGCAGCTGGATGCCCTCAGACAGGCAGGCCACGCAGAAGGCGGACACCCCCTCCCCCTGGAGGATGCGGGCCACCGGCAGGGCCCCGTGGCCGTAGGCGTCGGCCTTCACGGCGGGCATCAGCTGGCAGCCCGGGGGCAGCAGGGCCCGGAGGGCCGCCACGTTGTGGACCAGGGCCGCCCGGTCCAGCTGGACCCAGGCCCGGCCAAGCTGAGGCACCTGGGGGCGCAGCCGCCCCAGCACCCAGGTGACCACCCCCGCCGCCAGGAAGGACAGCAGGCACACCATCAGGTACTGGACCAGGCTGTTGCCCACCAGAATCTTGGTGAGCCCCACCACTTTGGCCCCGCCCCGGAGAACCACCAGCATGGCGGGGTGGAGGATATACACCCAGGTGGACAGGGTCCGGCAGGCCGCCGGGGCCTTGGCAGGCCAGGCCAGCAGCAGCCGGTACAGGAAGCACATCACCAGGGGCAGCAGCAGGTACATGCTGTCGTGCCGCTGCAGGCCCAGGTGGCGCAGGAGGAAGCCCTCCCCGGTCATCAGGGCCAGGGAGAGGGCCAGCCCCAGGCCGGCCGCCCAGGGCAGGGGGGCCGGGCCCCGCTTGCCCATCTGGCCCCCCAGGAGCAGGAAGAGGGGGGCCATAAACAGGCCGTTGCGGGTGTAGGAGAAGAGGTGGAACCCCGCCTCGTACAGGCTGGCCAGGGGGGCGATCTGGGCGGTGAGGCCGTAGTAGCTGTCCCCCAACAGGGCGATGGCGTAGAGCACGCCCACCGCCACCCACAGCCCCCGCCCCCGGAACACCCGGGACAGGCCATACACCACCAGCAGCCCCATGGCACAGGCGGGGAAGTACCACAGGTGGTAGAAGGTGCCGTCAAAGACCAGCAGCCGCACCCCGTCCAGAAGACTCAAGTCCTGGTAGTGGCCGGCGTACCAGCCGATGGGGAGGTAGAGGACCACCGCCACCAGGTACAGCAGCAGGATCTTCCGCACCTGCCGCCCCAGGGGGGCAAAGCTGCCCTTGCCCGCCAGCACCTGCCCCAGGACGAAGTGGCCGGTGACCATGAAGAAGAAGGGCACCGCCACCCGGGCCAGGCACCGGGTGAGGAAGAAGTCCCCCGCGGCAGAGTAGGTGGTCAGGGGGGAGATGTGGATGGCCACCACCAGCAGGGCGGCCAGGATCCGAAAGGCGTCCAACCCGCCGTAGGCGCGGGACTTAGGCATGGTCCGCCCCCCATTCTGTGAGGAGGAACCCGTCCACGTTGTTGCCGGAGAGGGTGCAGCGGCCCTCCTCCGGCAGGTCCACCACCGTGGGCCCCTGGGGGGCGGCAGGCAGGAAGGAGAGGGTCACATTCCCGTGGCGGTATCGACGGGATTCGTAGGGAAATGCCCGGATCCAGGCGATATACTCTTCCAGGGTCAGGTCCCGCTCCGCCATGAGGGCGGCGTGGGGCTGGCCCACGTAGCGGAAGTGCCAGGGCTCGTGGCCGATGCCGGTGATGGCCTCCTTCCCCGCCGGGTAGCGCTGCACCCATCCATACTGGGCCATGGTCTGCCGGAAGGTCTGGCAGAGGCCCTCATAGGGGAAGGCGGGGCGGATGAAGTCAATCTCCCCCTGGTTCAGGCCCAGGTCGATGGCCAGTCCCGTCTGGTGCTCGCTGCACCCGGGGCAGGCCACATAGGTCTGGGTGAAGGGCAGGCCATTCTCCGCCAGGGAGCCGTCCCAGATGGCCTGCTGCTCGGCCAGGGCCCGCCAGCCGCTGACCGGTACGATCCCCTTCCACCCGTCGATGGCGGCCATGAGGCTGTCTAAGGCCTGGGCGGCCCGGCGCTCCAACTGGACGCCGGTGCCCGCCACCGTGACCAGGTCCGGCTGGGGGAGGGGATGGCAGGGGTGGTGGGCGTTGACCAGAATGAGATCCCCCTGGTGCACCGCTTCCGGGGGCAGAATGCGAGTGATCACGGCGCCATCACCTGCCCGAGAATGGTGTCCAAAATCTCCGGGAAGGAGAAGCCGGCGGCCTTCATCATGCCGGGGAACCGGCTGTGCTCCGTAAAGCCGGGGATGGTGTTGACCTCGTTGAACACAATCTGCCTCTCGGGGGTGAGGAAGCAGTCCACCCGGGCAAAGCCGGTGCAGCCCAGGGCCCGGTAGATTACCTTGGCGGTCTCCTTCACCCGCCGGGCGGTGTCGGGAGACACCCGGGCGGGGACGTGGATGGCGGAGGTCTTCAGGGTGTACTTCTCCGTGAAGTTGAAGAAACCCTGGGAGAGCTCGATCTCGTCGATCTCCCCCACCACCAGTTCCTGGGTGCCCATGACGGCGCAGCCCACCTCGAAGCCGGGGATGGCCTCCTCCAGGATCACCTGGGTGTCGTACTCCAGGGCCAGGTCCAGGGCGGGGCGGAGCTCCTCCGGCCGGTGAATCTGGGAGATGCCGTAGGAGGAGCCGGCGTTCACCGGCTTGACGAACAGGGGATACCCCGTCTGCTGGGCGAAGTCCGCGGCCCGCTGGGGGTCCTCCCAGGCCTGGAGCACCAGGGAGCGGGGGACGGCCACCCCGGCCAGCTTGGCCAGCTTGTGGGCCCGGTCCTTGTCCATGCACAGGGCGGAGGCCAGGGTGCCGCAGCCGGCCACGGGGATCCCCGCCAGCTGGAAGAGGCCCTGGACGGTGCCGTCCTCCCCGTTGGCCCCGTGGAGAATGGGCAGGGCGCAGTCCAGGGGAATCACCCGGTTCTCGTGGGGGAAGAGGGCCAGCAGCCCGTGAACCGCCGGGTCCGGGGAGACCGCCACAGGGGTGAGGTGGTCCAACGCCTCGGCCCAAGTGTCGGTGGCGATGTGTTCGTAGGCCCCGGAATAGAGGTACCAGCGGCCGGTCTGGGTGATGCCCAGGGGGAGGATGTGGTACTTCTCCCCGTCTAGGTTGGTCAGCACCGCGTAGGCCGACTGCAGGGACACGGAATACTCCGGGGAGTTGCCGCCAAAGAGGACGGCAAGGGTGGGCTTCTTTTTCATAACTGCCTCCTGTGTTGCGCAAAGAACGAAAAAGGTTCGGATTTCCCTGAAAAAGCAGGGAAATCTCTGATGATCTGCCTGCAATTATAGCAAAGAAAAATGATGGGGGATTTAAGAAGTCCTTGCGCTTTTCTTAAAAACAATTGTGGCTTTCTTAATAGGTCTTAAGAAAAAATGAAGGAATCCCCGGGGTGACCGGCAAAAAACCTGGAAAAATTGAACAAAATGTGAATATTCCTTGGGTTTATCTTGACAAAGGGAAAGCCGGGGGGTATATAATATCAAAAGTAATCACTGATTACCTAAAAGAGAATGAAACACCATCAATATATGGAGGAAACGTATCATGGTATTTGAAGCAATTGCAGAACTGGTAGCCGAGCGGGTGGAGAAGGACGTCTCCGAGATCACCATGGACAGCAAGTTCCAGGACCTGGGCATCGACTCCCTGGACACCGTGGAGCTGCTGATGAACCTGGAGGACAAGCTGGGCATCGAGGTGGAGCTGGACCAGAAAGTGGAGACCGTGGGTGACCTGGTGGCCTTCATCGAGAGCAAGCAGGCATGATCCACACGCCCTTATGTGACCTGCTGGGGATCCAGTACCCCGTCTTTCAGGGGGGCATGGCCTGGATTGCCGACGGCAAGCTGGCCGCGGCGGTGTCCGAAGGGGGCGGCCTGGGTATCCTGGCCGCCGGCAACGCCCCCGGGGACTATGTCCGGGAGCAGATCCGCATCGCCAAGTCCCTCACCCAGCGCCCCTTCGGGGTGAATATCATGCTCATGAGCCCCTTCGTGGAGGAGGTGGCCCAGGTGGTGGCCGAGGAGAAGGTAGCCGTGGTCACCACCGGCGCCGGCAACCCCACCAAGTTCATGGCCCAGTGGAAGGAAGCGGGGATCAAGGTGATCCCCGTGGTGGCCTCCGTGGCCATGGCCAAGCTCATGACCCGGCTGGGGGCCTCTGCCCTCATCGCCGAGGGCGGGGAGAGCGGCGGCCACGTGGGGGAACTGACCACCATGGTCCTGGTGCCCCAGGTGTGTGACGCCACCGACCTGCCCGTCATCGCCGCCGGCGGCATTGCCGACGGCCGGGGGGTGGCAGCGGCCTTCATGCTGGGGGCCTGCGGGGTGCAGATGGGCACCCGCTTCCTCAGCGCGGAGGAGTGCTCCATCCACCCCGCCTACAAGGAGAAAATTCTCAAGGCCAACGACCTGTGCACCATGGTCACCGGCAAGCGCCTGGGCCACCCGGTGCGCAGCCTGCGCACCCCCTTCGCCCGGAACTACGCCAAGGCCGAGTACGGCGGCCTGGACGACGAGGCCCTGGAGGCCCTGGGCACCGGCGCCCTGCGCAAGGCCGTGGTGGAGGGCGACCTGGAGGAGGGATGCTTCCTCTCCGGCCAGGTGGCCGCCATGGTGAAGCAGGTCCAGCCCGCCGCCGACATCGTGCGAGAGGTCATGGAAGGGGCCGAGCCCGTGCTGAAAGGAGCCACAAAATGGGTAAAATAGCATTCGTTTTCGCCGGCCAGGGGGCCCAGTACCCCGGCATGGGCCAGGAGCTGGCCCAGTGCTCCCCGGCAGCGGCCCAGGTGTTCCAGCAGCTGGACGCCCTGCGCCCTGGCACCTCCCAGCAGTGCTTTTCCGGTACCGAGGCCGAGCTGAAGGAGACCCGCAACACCCAGCCCTGCATGTTCGCCGTGGAGCTGGCCGCTGCCGCCGCCCTGGAGGAAAAGGGCCTGCGGGCCGACCTGGCCGCCGGCTTCTCCCTGGGGGAGATCGGCGCCCTGGCCTACACCGGCGCGGTGGACCTGGAGACGGGCTTTCACCTGGTCTGCCGCCGGGGAGAGCTGATGCAGCAGGCCGCCGAGGCCCAGCCCACCGCCATGGCCGCGGTGCTGAAGCTGGAGAACGCCGCGGTGGAGGCCCTCTGCGCCCAGTTCCCGGAGACCTACCCCGTCAACTACAACTGCCCCGGCCAGGTCTCCGTGGCCTGCGCCAAGGAGCAGCTGGCCCCCTTCTCCGCCGCGGTGAAGGCCGCCGGCGGCCGGGCCCTGCCCCTGAAGGTGGCAGGGGGCTTCCACTCCCCCTTCATGGCCTCTGCGGCCCAGGGCTTTGCCCAGGTGCTGGCGGACTGCCAGGTGGGCCAGCCGAAGCTTCCCCTGTACTCCAACAAGACCGGGGCGGTCTATGACGGCGACCCCAAGGAGCTGCTGGCCCAGCAGATCGTCTCCCCCGTGCGGTGGGAGACCATCGTGCGCAACATGATCGCCGCCGGGGCGGATACGTTCATCGAACTGGGCCCCGGCAAGACCCTCTGCGGCCTCATCCAGAAGACCGACCCCTCGGTGAAAACCTACCCCCTCTCCACGCCGGAGGACCTGGCGCGGATCCGGGAGGAGGTGGCGGGATGCTGACGGGAAAGACCGCCCTCATCACCGGAGGGGCCCGGGGCATCGGGGCCGCCATCGTGGAGACCCTGGCCGCCCAGGGAGCCAATGTGGCCGTTCTCTACGCCGGCAGCCGGGAAAAGGCGGAGGCCCTCTGCGCCCGGTGCGCCCAGGACCACGGGGTCCAGGCCCAGGCCTACCAGTGCGACGTGGCGGACTTTGCCGCCGCCAAGGCCGTGGTGGCCCAGGTGAAGAAGGACTTCGGCACCGTGGACATCCTGGTGAACAACGCCGGCATCACCCAAGACGGCCTGCTGGCCATGATGAAGGAGGAGAGCTTCGACCGGGTCCTGGACGTGGACCTGAAGGGGGCCTTCAACTTCATCCGCCACTGCACCCCCCTCTTCCTCCGGCAGAAGGGCGGGGCCATTGTAAACATCACGTCCGTGTCCGGCATGATCGGCAACCCCGGCCAGGCCAACTACGCCGCCGCCAAGGCAGGCCTCATCGGCCTGACCAAGGCCGTGGCCAAGGAGCTGGCCCCCAAGGGGATCACCTGCAACGCCGTGGCACCGGGCTTTATTGCCACCGACATGACCCGGGACCTGGCCGGGCAGGACAATGCCCTGCTGGCCGCCATTCCCCTGGGACGGATGGGCCAGCCCCAAGAGGTGGCCCAGGCTGTGGCTTTCCTGGCCACCGCCCCCTACATCACCGGCGAGGTGCTGCGGGTGGACGGCGGCATCGCCATGTGAAAAAGGAGAACACCCATGGAACAGACATTGCGCAGAGTGGTGGTGACGGGCCTGGGGGCCATCACCCCCGTGGGCAACACCGTGGAGGAGATGTGGGCCAACCTCAAGGCCGGCGTCCACGGCATCGCCCCCATCACCCTCTTTGACACCACAGATTACAAGACCAAGATCGGCGCAGAGGTGAAGAACTTCGACCCCCGTGCCTATATGGACAAGACCGACGTCCTCCGCAGCGACGCCTATGCCCAGTACGGCGTGGCCGCCGCCTGTCAGGCGGTGGAGGAGAGCGGGGTCATCGGCACCCTGCCCCCGGAGCGGGTGGCGGTGTACTTTGGCTCCGGCATCGGCGGCATCCGCACCTTCCACGAGGAGCACAACAAGCTCCTGGCCCGGGGACCCAAGCGGATCTCCCCCTACTTCATCCCCATGCTCATTGGCAACATGGCCGCCGGCATGATCGCCATCCGCTTCAACTGCCGGGGGGCTGCCCTGCCGGTGGTCACCGCCTGCGCCACCGGCACCAACGCCATCGGCGAGGCCATGCGGGCCATCCGCCACGGCTATGCCGACGCGGTGATCACCGGCGGCTCCGAGGCCGCCATCTCCGAGTGCGGCGTGGCGGGCTTTGTGAACATGCAGGCCCTGTCCACCTCCGAGGACCCGGAGGCCGCCTGCCTGCCCTTTGACAAGCGCCGGGGCGGTTTCGTCATCGGCGAGGGCGGCGCGGCCCTGGTGCTGGAGGAGTACGAGCACGCCGTGGCCCGCGGGGCCAAGATCTACGGCGAAGTGGTGGGCTACGGCGCCACCTGCGACGCCTTCCACATCACCGCCCCCCGGCCGGACGGCACCTGCGGCGCCAGGGCCATCCAGCTGGCCCTGGAAGAGGCCGGCTGGCAGCCGGAGGAGACCGTGTACATCAACGCCCACGGCACCGGCACCCCCATGAACGACTCCCTGGAGACCCAGGTGGTCAAGCTGGCCCTGGGGGAGGAGGCCGCCCGCCGTGCCTACATCAGCTCCACCAAGTCCATGACCGGCCACTGCCTGGGGGCCGCCGGCGCCATTGAGGCGGTGGCCTGCCTGAAGGCCCTGGAGGAGGGCATCCTGCCCCCCACCATCCACCTGGAGGAGCCCGACCCCGCCTGTGACCTGAACTATGTGCCCAACCAGGCTCTGGCGGTGCAGGCCGACCTGGTGCTGTCCAACTCCCTGGGCTTTGGCGGGCACGATGCCTGCATTGCCTTCCGGAAGGTGAAATGATGAACGACGCGGAAATCAGAAGATACGCCGGCCTCATGGCGGAACTGGGCCTCACCGGCCTGGAGGTGACGGAGAAGGACCAGGTCATCCGCCTGGAACGGTCTCCCGCCCCGGCGGCGGCCCGGGAGACTGTGGCCGTCCCCGCCGCCCCGGCGGCCGCTGCCCCCCAGGGGGCCGCGCCGGCGGACACGGTGGAGGTGGCCTCCCCCATGGTGGGGGTGTTCTACGCCGCCCCCGCCGAGGACGCCGAGCCCTTCGTCAAGGTGGGCGACAAGGTGAAGCGGGGCCAGACCCTGTGCATCGTGGAGGCCATGAAGCTGATGAACGAGATCATGGCGGAAGTGGATGGGGAGATCGTGGAGATCTGCGTGGCCAACGGCCAGGTGGTGGACTACGGCAGCCCCCTCTTCCGCATTCGGGAACGGTAAGGAGGTGCGCCCATGAATCGCGATGAAATCCAAACCATCCTGCCCCACCGGGACGGCATGCTCCTGCTGGACCAGCTGGACAAAGAGGGGGATGTGGCCCACGGGCAGTACCAGGTGCGGGGAGACGAGTGGTTCCTCCAGGGCCACTTCCCCGGCACCCCTGTGGTGCCCGGGGTGATCCTCTGCGAGATCCTGGCCCAGTCGGCGGGGATCCTGATGCAGGAGGCCCTCACCGAGGACACCATCCCCATGTACACCAGCATGAAGAATGTGCGGTTCCGGGCCCCGGTGCTGCCGGGGGACCGGTTTGAGACCAAGTGCCGCATCACCCGGGCCAAGCACCCCTTCTATTTCGCCGAAGGAGAGGGATACGTGGGGGACACCCTGTGCGTGAAGGCGGAGTTCTCCTTCGGCATTACGGAGCGAGCGGTATGTTTTCAAAGATCCTGATCGCCAACCGGGGGGAGATCGCCGTGCGGGTCATCCGGGCCTGTAAGGAGATGGGCATCGCCACGGTGGCCATCTATTCCCAGGCCGACCGGGACGCCCTCCACGTGGCCCTGGCCGACGAGAGCTACTGCGTGGGGGAGGCCAACCCCGCCGACAGCTATCTCAACGAGGAGCGGGTGATCTCCGCCGCCCTGGTCTCCGGGGCCCAGGCCATCCACCCCGGCTACGGCTTTCTCTCGGAGAACGCCCACTTCGCCGCCCTGTGCCGGAAGAACGGCCTGGTGTTCGTGGGCCCCACCCCGGAGAGCATGGAGCAGCTCAGCGACAAGGCCCAGCTGAAGCAGATCATGGGGGACAACGGCCTGGAGGTCATCCCCGGGACCCAGGTCCTCTCCAGCGCCCAGGAGGCCCTGGCCGCCGGGGCCAACATCGGCTACCCGGTGATGCTCAAGGCCAGCGCCGGCGGGGGCGGCCGGGGCATCCGCCTGGTGAACGCCCCCAACGAGATGGCCCAGGCCTATGCCCTGGCCGTGGCCGAGGGGGAGGCCGCCTTCGGGGACGGCTCGGTGTACATGGAGAAGTACGTCCACCCCGCCCGGCACATCGAGGTCCAGATCCTGGCCGACGAGGCCGGCAACGTGGTCTGCCTGGGGGAGCGGGACTGCTCCGTCCAGCGGCACCACCAGAAGCTCATCGAGGAATCCCCCTCCCCGGCGGTGAGCCGCCCCCAGCGGAAGAAGCTCATGGCCCTCACCGCCAAGGCGGTGAAGGCCATCGGCTACGTGGGGGTAGGCACCCTGGAGTTCCTCCTGGACCAGGACGGCCGGTTCTGGTTCATGGAGATGAACCTGCGCCTGCAGGTGGAGCACGGGGTCACCGAGATGCTCACCAACGTGGACCTGGTGAAGTGGCAGATCCGGGCCGCGGCGGGGGTTTCCCTGAACTTCCGCCAGCAGAACGTGGTGCTGGACGGGGCCTGTCTGGAGTGCCGCATCAACGCCACCCGGCCGGGGAAGCTCACCATGCTCCACGTGCCCGGGGGGCCCTTCGTCCGGTTTGACACCTACCTGGTCACCGGCCTGGCGGTCTCCCCCCACTACGACGCCCTGCTGGGCAAGCTCATCGTCCGGGCCGGCACCCGGGAGGAGGCCGTGCGGAAGATGAAGGCTGCCCTGTGCGAGCTGGTCATCGAAGGGGTACAGACCAACATCGCCGAGCAGCTGGAACTGGTAAGCGATCCCCGGTTCATGTCCGGGGGCTATGATTTGACCTTTATGGAAGGCAGGTGACACCATTGCCCTTTCTGAACTTTCTCTACAAACCCAAAAACGAGCTGGAGCAGGGGGGCCGCACCGCCGCCCTGGTCCAGGAGGACGCCGGGGAGCCGGAAAAGACCTGTCCCAACTGTCACAAGTCCATCCCCGTCAGCCGCCTGCAGGCCAACTGGAACACCTGCCCCTGCGGCCACCACTTCCGCCTGGGCGGGCGGCAGCGGCTGCGGCTGCTGGTGGACAAGGACTCCTTCCGGGAACTCTTTGCCCAGGTGGAGGGGAACGACCCCCTGGCCTTCCCCGGCTACCGGGAAAAGTTGGAGGCCGTCCGCGCCGCCAGCCGGGAGCGGGAGGCCGTCCTCTGCGGCACCGCCCGTATCGGCGGCCAGCCCTGCTGCCTGTTCGTCATGGACCCCCACTTCATGATGGGCAGCATGGGCACCGCCGTGGGGGAGAAGATCACCCGCCTGTTTGAATACGCCACGGAACACGGGTTGTCCGTGGTGGGGTACACCGTCTCCGGCGGGGCCCGGATGCAGGAGGGCCTGCTCTCCCTGATGCAGATGGCCAAGACCAGCGGGGCGGTGCTCCGCCACAGCCAGGCGGGGCTGTTCTACTGCACCGTCCTCACCGACCCCACCACCGGCGGGGTCACCGCCAGCTTTGCCATGGAGGGGGACATCATCCTGGCCGAGCCCGGGGCCACCGTGGGCTTTGCCGGGGCCCGGGTGGTGGAGCAGACCACCCGCAAGGCCCTGCCCAAGGGATTCCAGACGGCGGAGTTTTTGCTGAAACACGGCTTCGTGGACGCCATCGTCCCCCGGCGGGACCAGCAGCAGGTCATCTCCTCCCTGCTGAAGCTCCACGGGAGAGGAGGAAAGGCATGAGCACCAAAGCCTATGACACCGTGAAACTGGCCCGGTCCAGCAAGCGCCCCACGGGGCTGGACTACATCCACAACCTCTGCGGGGACTTCTTTGAGCTCCACGGGGACCGGTGCTACGCCGACGACGGGGCCATCGTGGGGGGCGTGGGCCACTTCCGGGGCATCCCCGTCACCTGGATCGCCATTGAGAAGGGCCACCACGCCAAGGAACGGATGGCCCGCTCCTTCGGGGCCCCCCACCCGGAGGGATACCGGAAGGCCCTGCGCCTGATGCGCCAGGCGGAGAAGTTCCGCCGCCCGGTGCTCTGCTTCGTGGACACCTCCGGGGCCTACTGCGGCATCGGGGCCGAGGAGCGGGGCCAGGGCCAGGCCATCGCCGCCAACCTCATGGGGATGATGGCCCTGGACACCCCCATCATCACCACCCTCATCGGGGAGGGGGGCAGCGGCGGGGCCCTGGCCCTGTCGGTGGCCGACCGGGTGTGGATGCTGGAGAACGCCGTCTACTCCGTGATCTCCCCCGAGGGCTGCGCCAGCATTTTGTGGAAGGACGCAGGCAAGGCCGACGAGGCGGCCCAGCGGCTGAAGCTCACCGCCTGGGATGCCCTGGACCTGGGGATCATCGAGCGGGTGATCTCGGAAAAGGAGCTGGGGCAGAGCGGCTTCTACACCCGCCTGGCCGACCGGATCGAGAAGGAACTGCAGGTGCTGATGCACCAGGAGGATTTGCTGGAGCGGCGCTACGCCCGGTTCCGGGCCCTGGGGAACCCCTCCGCCCCGCCCCAGCCCGACCACATCCACCACACCGCCCGGTGACGGATTGGGCCGGAATCTGCCCCCGGCGGGCAAAGGGGACTGGCGCTTTGGCTGGTTTTGTGATATATTATAGGTGATATCCAATATTACGGCGATGGGGCCGCCCAAAGGCCCCAAACCACAGCGGGAAGCAGCGCACCCCTGGCAAGGCCCCATATACCCTCCCGCTGCCAACCATGAGGCAGGAGGCGGAACCATGGCAACACAGACCAAACGGCCCAGAGGCCGAGAAACGCGGCAAGCCCTGATCCAAGCAGGGGTGGAGGAGATCAACCGCCACGGGGTGACAGAGTTTTCCGTGCGGCGGATCGCCCAAATCTGCGGGGTGTCCTGCGGGGCCCCCTATAAACACTTCGGGGACCGGCGGGAGTTCATTGCCGCGGTCATTGAATACGTCAACGACCAGTGGCGGGCCGAGCAGACCAAAATCCTGACGGCCTACGAAGGCGATCTCCAGAAGCAGCTGGTAGAGGTGAGCACGGGATACGTCAAGTTCTTGGTGGAGCACCCCCACCTGCGGGCCATCCTGACCTTGAAGGACGAGGAGTTTGACAACGTCTACCACAAACTCCGGGGGGAGCTCAGCAGCCCCACCCAGCAGCTCATCGTCCACTACTGCCGGGAGCGGCAGATCCCGCCGGAGGTGCGCCGGCGGAAGGTCTACGTGGTCCGCGCCCTGATCCTGGGGGCGGCCATCCAGTTTGAAAACGGAGAGCTGACCTACGGGGAGGAGGCCCTCCAAATGGTCCACGACTGCATCCAGCAGGCGTTGGAGCTGGCATAACCCAGGGGGAGGAGCGCCTTCCCCACAGGGCCCGTGGCGGCCCGTTCCAAGAAAAAACAGCCCGCTGGAAGAGAGGTTCCAGCGGGTTGTTTTTGGGTGGGGTAGGGCAGTTTTACCCAATTGGACGGGCCTTTTCCCGAAAAATTCGTTGACAGGGAGGGGGAGAGGTCAGTATAATAGAACACAGAAATTGCGGTGCTCCACGGTTCGTGGAGCCAAACAAAACCGCACCCAGCACCCAATGGGATATGGTTCGGATGAGGAAACCGGGAGATGCCGCGCCAGCGGAGCCGAAGGGGCTGCGAAAACTCTCAGGCAAAAGGACCGGTTTCGGACGAGACTCCGGAGAGCGGGAGACGCACCGAAGAGGCAATCCGCCCCGGCGGAGAATCTTTCAGGTCGGATTACGGAGGCGCTGTATTTGGCATGGGCCAAATGCGGCGGCTCTGCTTTTTTATACCCTGAAAACGAGACGAGAAACGGGAAAGGAGTATGCACAATGGAACGGAAAACCCCACTTTACGACGTCCATGTGGAAGAGGGCGGCAAGATTGTCCCCTTCGCTGGCTACTTACTGCCGGTGCAGTACGGCACCGGCGTCATCCAGGAGCACATGGCGGTGCGCCAGCAGGCGGGCCTCTTTGATGTCTCCCACATGGGAGAGATCCTCTTCACCGGCCCCACGGCCCTGGACACCATCAACCACCTGCTCACCAACGACTACAACGGCATGGCGGTGAACAAGGTCCGCTACGGCGCCATGTGCAACGCCGACGGCGGTACCATCGACGACCTGGTGGTCTACAAGTTCGGGGAGGAGCGTTACCTGGCGGTGGTCAACGCCGCCAACCGGGAGAAGGACTATGCCCACATGGCGGCCAACGTCCTCCCCGGCACCCAGTGCCAGGACATCTCTGACACCGTGGCCCAGCTGGCCCTCCAGGGGCCCAAGGCCCCGGCCATCCTGAAGAAGCTGCTGCCGGAGGATCAGATCCCCAAGGGCTACTACACCGCCCTGCCCAAGGTCAACCTGGCGGGGATGGAGTGCATGATCTCCCGCACCGGGTACACCGGGGAGCTGGGCTATGAGATCTACACCGCCAACGAGAATGCCCCCAAGCTGTGGAAGGTCCTCCGGGAAGCCGGGGAGGAGTTCGGCCTCATCCCCTGCGGCCTGGGCGCCCGGGACACCCTCCGGCTGGAGGCCGCCATGCCCCTCTACGGCCACGAGATGGACGAGACCGTCACCCCCCTGGAGGCTGGCCTGGACTTTGCGGTGAAGCTGAATAAACCCGAGTTCATCGGGAAGGATGCGCTGGAGGCCGCCGGCACCCCCCAGCGGGTGCGGGTGGGCCTGGCCGTCACCGGCCGGGGCATCGTCCGGGAGCACCAGGACCTCTTCCTGAACGGGGAGAAGATCGGCCAGACCACCTCCGGCACCCACTGCCCCTTCCTGGGCAAGGCCCTGGCCATGGGCCTCATCGACGCCAAGTACGCCGCCGTGGGCACCGCCCTGGAGGCCGACGTCCGGGGCCGCCGGGTGGCGGTGGAGATCGTCCCCCTGCCCTTCTACAAGCGGGGCTGAGCGCGCCGGCCCTGTTTGATCCCCTTTGTGATCCAAAGGGATTCCCATGTCATCCAAATAATATTTTAATGTATGGAGGAGAAAACCATGTCTAACATTCCCGCCAACCTGAAGTACAGCAAGTCCCACGAGTGGGTCCTGGAGGAAGACGGCGTCTTCACCATCGGCCTGACCGACTATGCCCAGGACGCTCTGGGGGACATCGTGTTCATCAACCTCCCCGAGGAGGGGGACAGCGTCACCGCCGGGGAGGCCTTCTCCGACGTGGAGTCCGTGAAGGCCGTCTCTGACGTGTTCTCCCCGGTGACCGGCACCGTCACCGCCGTGAACGAGGCCCTGCTGGACGACCCCGCCCAGGTGAACGAGGCCCCCTACGAGGCTTGGCTCATCAAGGTCTCCGAAGTCAGCGACACCGAGGAGCTCCTGGACGCCGATGGCTACGCGGCTGTGGTGGCCGCAGAGGAGGGCTAAGATGGGCAGCTACATTCCCTCCACCGGGGAAGAGCGGCAAGCCATGCTCCAGGCCATCGGCCTGACCTCCACCGACCAGCTCTTTGACGTGGTGCCCGAGGCCGTCCGGGTGAAGAACCTGGACCTGCCCGAGGGCCTGAGCGAGTGGGAAGTCAGCGAGAGGATGGCCGCCCTGGCCGGGAAGAACCGGGTGTTCCGGTCGGTCTTCCGGGGGGCTGGGGCTTACCGCCACTATATCCCCGCCATTGTGAAAACCGTGACCTCCAAGGAGGAGTTCCTCACCGCCTACACCCCCTACCAGGCGGAGATCAGCCAGGGGGTGCTCCAGTCCATCTTTGAGTACCAGACCCAGCTGTGCGAGCTCACCGGCATGGACGTGTCCAACGCTTCGGTCTATGACGGGGCGGTGGCTGCCGCCGAGGCGGTGTTCATGTGCCAGGAGAGAAAGCGCACCGGGGTCATCGTCTCCGGCGCCGCCGATCCCCAGACCCTGGCGGTGATCCAGACCTATTGCGAGAGCCGGAACGTTCCCGTCACCGTGCTGCCGGTGGACGGCTGCGCCACCGACCCCGCCGCCCTCCAGGCGGTGCTGGCCGGGGACACGGCCGCCGTCTATGTCCAGAGCCCCAACTACTTCGGGGTGCTGGAGGATATGGACGCCATTGTGGCCGCCGCCCACGGGGCAGGGGCCAAGGTGATCATGGGGGTCAACCCCATCTCCCTGGGCCTGCTGAAAACCCCCGGGGAGTACGGGGTGGACATCGCCGTGGGAGAGGGCCAGCCCCTGGGCATGCCCCTGTCCTTCGGCGGCCCCTACCTGGGCTTTATGACCTGTAAGAAGGCCATGATGCGCAAGCTGCCCGGCCGGATCGTGGGCCAGACCACCGACGGGGAAGGCCGCCGGTGCTTCGTCCTCACCCTCCAAGCCCGGGAGCAGCACATCCGCCGGGAGAAGGCCTCCTCCAACATCTGCTCCAACGAGGCCCTGTGCGCCATGACCGCCTCGGTCTACCTGGCCGCCATGGGCCCCCGGGGGCTCAAGCAGGTGGCCTCCACCTGCGCGGCCCACGCCCACTACCTGGCCGGGGAACTGGCCAAGCTGGGCTTTGCCCTGCGCAGCGGGGACAAACCCTTCTTCCACGAGTTCCTCACCGACTGCCCCGTGGACCCCGCCAAGCTGTGCGCGGCCCTGGAGGAGCAGGGCATCCTAGGGGGCCTGCCGGTGGACGGCGGCATCCTCTGGTGCTGCACGGAGCTCAACCGTAAGGAAGAGATGGACCGGCTGATTGCCGTCATTGGGGAGGTGTGCAAAGGATGAAACTGCTGTTTGAACGGAGCCGGCCCGGCCGGGGCAGTGTCCTGCTGCCCCCCTGCGACGTGCCGGAAGTGACCTATGACCAGGCCCTGCTGCGGGGCCAGGCCCCCCGCCTGCCGGAGATCGCCGAGGTGGACCTGGGCCGGCACTACACCGAGCTGGCCAAGCAGACCCACGGGGTGAACGATGGGTTCTATCCCCTGGGCTCCTGCACCATGAAGTACAACCCCCGGATCAACGAGGAGGCCGCGGCCCAGCCCGGCTTCACCCAGCTCCACCCCCTTCAGCCGGTGGAGACCGTCCAGGGGGCCCTGGAAGTGCTGTACACCGCCGAGCAGCTCCTGTGCGAGATCACCGGGATGGACGGCATGTCCTTCCAGCCCGCTGCCGGCGCCCATGGCGAGTACACCGGCCTGCTCCTCATCCGCAAATACCACCAGTCCCGGGGGGACAGTGCCCGGACCAAGATTCTGGTCCCCGACGCGGCCCACGGCACCAACCCGGCCTCGGCCACCATGGCGGGCTTTGACGTGGTCTCCATCCCCTCCAACCCCCAGGGCGGGGTGGATCTGGACGCCCTGCGCCAGGCCGTGGGGCCGGACACCGCCGGCCTCATGCTCACCAACCCCAACACCGTGGGCCTCTTTGACGCCAATATCCTGGAGATCACCCAGATCGTCCACGACGCCGGCGGCCTGTGCTACTACGACGGGGCCAACCTCAACGCCGTCATGGGCCACGTCCGGCCCGGGGACATGGGGTTTGACTGCGTCCACCTGAACCTCCACAAGACCTTCTCCACCCCCCACGGGGGCGGCGGCCCGGGCAGCGGCCCGGTGGGCTGCAAGGCCATGCTGGAGCCCTTCCTCCCCACCCCCCGGGTGCAGAAGGCGGAGGGGAGCTATTCCCTGTACACCCCCGCCCAGACCATGGGCCAGGTGCGCAGCTTCTACGGCAACTTCCTGGTGGTGGTGAAGGCCCTGGCCTACCTCCTCACCCTGGGCAAGGAGGGCATCCCCGAGGCTTCCGCCGGGGCGGTGCTCAACGCCAACTACCTGATGAAGCAGCTGGCCGACGGGTATGACATGTCCTACCCCGGCCTGTGCATGCACGAGTTCGTCATGACCCTCCAGGGCCTGGCCCACGACACCGGCGTCACCGCCATGGACGTGGCCAAGCGGCTGCTGGACTTCGGCATCCATCCCCCCACCATGTACTTCCCCCTCATCGTCCACGAGGCCCTCATGGTGGAGCCCACGGAGACCGAGAGCCCGGAGACCCTGGACCAGGCGGCCCAGGCCTTCCTGACCATCCTGGCCGAGGCCAAGGCAGACCCGGAGAGCCTCCACCATGCCCCCCACCACTGCGCCATCGGCCGGCCGGACGAGGTGACCGCCGCCCGCCACCCGGTGCTGCGGTACGACTTCGGGGCCGAGGAAGGCTGAGGAGAGCCCAAGGCGATGCTGCATACCCTATCTGTGCTCACCGCAGAGGGCACCGACCCCCGGCGCAACCTGGCCCTGGAGGCCACCCTCCTCCACCAGGTCCGGCCGGGGGAGGAGATCCTCTACCTGTGGCAGAACCAGCGCACCGTGGTCATCGGGCGCAACCAACACGCAGCCAACGAATGCCGGATCCAGGCTCTGGAAGCAGACGGCGGACATCTTGTCCGCCGTCTGTCCGGTGGTGGGGCGGTTTACCACGACCTGGGGAACCTGAACTTCACCTTCCTCACCTGCCGGAGGGACTATGACGTGACTCGGCAGACAGAGGTCATCCTCCAGGCCGTCCGCGCCCTGGGTATCCCGGCGGAGAAGAACGGCCGCAACGACTTGACGGTGGACGGCCAGAAGTTCTCCGGCCACGCCTATTACCAGACGGGGGACCAGTGCTACCACCACGGCACCCTCATGGTGTCGGTGGACCTGGCGCCTTTGGAGGGGTACCTCAACGTCTCCCCCCTGAAGCTCCAGGCCAAGGGGGTGGCCTCGGTCCGGGCCCGGGTGGGGAATTTGGCGGACTTCTGCCCCGGCCTCACCATCCCCCGGCTGCGCCAGGCTTTGGTGGAGGCCTTCGGCCAGGTCTACGGCCTGCCGGTCCACACCATGACGGAGGGGGAGGCCGACCCCCGCCTTCTGGCCCAGTTCCAGGCCCAGTTTTCCGACCCGGTCTGGACCTATGGGGACAGCCCCCACCTGGATACCAGCCGGGAGGCGCGGTTTGCCTGGGGCACCCTCCGCCTGGACTACAGCCAGGCAGAGGGGCATCTCACCCAAGCGGCCCTGTGGTCAGACGGCCTGGAGGGGGACTTCCTCAGCCAGGTCCCCCAGGCCCTGGCCGGCTGTCCCCGGCAGAGGGCCGACCTGGAGGCACGCCTGCTGGCCCTGCCCGGGGCGGACCCGGCCATTGTAACCGATATTCTCACCCTGCTCTTAGAGGAGGAAACGCCATGAAGTTTGACATTGCCATCATCGGCGGCGGCCCCGGCGGGTACACCGCCGCGGAGAAAGCCGCCAAGGCGGGCCGTTCCGTGGTCCTCTTTGAGAAAGAGGACCTGGGGGGCACCTGCCTGAACCGGGGCTGTATGCCCACCAAAGCCCTGCTCCACAGCGCCGAGACCTACGCCGCCCTGGGCCACGCCCAGGACTTGGGGGTCCAGGCACAGGAGATTCACTACGACTTTGCCGCCATGCACCAGCGGAAGGACCAGGTGGTCGCCACCCTCCGCCAGGGGGTGGAGAAGCTGATGAAGGCCAGCAAGGTCACCGTGGTGGCCGGCCAGGCCTGCATCCAGGAGGCCGGCCTGGTCACCTGCCAGGGGGAGACCTATGAGGTGGGGGACATCATCATCGCCACCGGCTCCCAGGTGTCCTATCCCCCCATCCCCGGCCTCCGCCTGCCTGGGGTGTACAACAGCCGGGACATCCTGGAGGGGGGCGGCCAGAACTTTGCCTCCCTGGTCATTGTAGGCGGCGGCGTGGTGGGGGTGGAGTGCGCCACTCTCTACCGCTGCCTGGGCTGTGAGGTCACCGTGCTGGAGGCCGCCGACCACATCCTCCCCTTCATGGACCGGGAGATCGCCCAGCGGCTGACCATGATCCTGAAGAAGCAGGGGGTCAAGGTGGAGGCCAAGGCCAGCGTCCAGAAGATCGAGGGCACCCCCGGCGCCATGACCGTCACCTACACCGACAAGAAGGGGGCGGAGCACACCGTAACCGCCCAGGGCGTCCTGGCTGCTGCCGGCCGGAAGGCCAACCTGGAGGGCCTCTTCGGCCCGGACTTCTCTCTGGAGCTGGACCGGGGAGGCATTGTGGGGGATGCCGATGGCCGCACCAGCGTGCCCCACGTCTATGTCATCGGGGACGCCAAGGCCCGGAACATCCAGCTGGCCCACGTGGCCAGCGCCCAGGGGGAGAACGCCGTGGCGGCCATCCTGGGCCAGAAGCCCGCCCTGGACCTGTCTGTGGTCCCCAGCTGCGTGTACACCAACCCGGAGATCGCCTCGGTGGGCCTCACCGAGGAGGGGGCCAAGGCAGCGGGGATCCCGGTGAAAACCGGCAAGTACCTCACCGGCGCCAACGGAAAGTGCCTCATCGAGGGCACCGAGAGCGGCTACGTGAAGCTGGTCACCGACCAGGCCACCGGCCGGATCCTGGGGGCCCAGATGGTCTGCCCCCGGGCCACTGACCTGGTGGGGGAACTGACCCTGGCCATTCAGAAGGGGATCACCGCCGGCGAGCTGGCCACGGTGATCCATCCCCACCCCACCTTCAGCGAGATGCTCTTCGGCGCGGCGGAAAGCCTGCGGCCGGAGTGATCCGCCGGCCATGAACCGGACGGAAGTCCTGCCGGGGGTGTGGCACCTGGAGGAGGATTACCGGGTGTACTGTACCCTGGTCCAGGGGAAGACCCTGGCCCTCCTCTGGGACACGGGGCAGGGGAGGACGGACTTGGCGGCCTATGTGGCCCAGCAAGTGCCCACTCCCTGCCTGGTGCTCAACAGCCACGGCCACAGTGACCACATCGGGGGAAACTTCCGGTTCCCCCAGGTCTATGCCCACCGGGGGGACTGGCCCCTGCTGGCGGCCTACGCCCGCCTAACCGGGCGGGAGACCTCGGTCTGCCCGCTGGAACCGGGGCAGTGCTTTGCCCTGGGCGGGCGCAGGGCGGAGGTGATCTCCCTGGCGGGGCACACCAAGGGCTCTGTGGGCCTGCTGCTGGCGGGGGAGGGCCTCCTCCTGGCCGGGGACGGGCTGAACCAGACCCTCCTGCTGCTGGGGGCGGAGGCCGCCCCCCTGTCCCAGCTGCGCCAGACGTTGGAGGCGGTCCTGCGCCTCCCCTTTGCCCATTACCTGTCCAGCCATGCCCCCCACCCCCTGCCCAAGGCCCAGGTGGCGGTCCATCTGCATCACCTGGACCAGCTCCGGCTGGAGGACCCTTCCCGCCCAGGCCCCTACGCCCCCCGGGTCTGCCGGAGCCAATACCGGGAACAGGGCAGCCGGTCGGTGCTGCTCATCGACCGGGGATTGGCAGAGGAAGGGGAGTCCTTATCCTGAATCCTGAAAAAGGCCCCATGCCATTCGTGGCATGGGGCCAAAATCATAAAAACAGTGGGTATTCCGCCTGGAATACCCACTGCAATAAGTTCGACAGGTCTACGCCTCTTTGATCGTACAGGGGTGCGTGGCGAGTTGCCACATGTCCATTGCTTTGCAAGGAACAGGGCCTTCGGCGAAGCAACAACATGAATCACACCCAGGTCATCCAAAGAAAACCCATACAGGGGATACTTGCGTAGCTTATAACCTTACTACCCTTTCAACCACTCTGTCGAAAAACGCGCTTGTACTTGTAAACTTACTCGTTATTCGATTGTCGGTCGTCTATCGTTTTATCTTCAACTAACAGGAAGAATTACCGCGATTGCGAACAGTTTGCGGGGGCCGTTGGTCAGAGATTTTTCATGAGCCACCACCAAAACAGCCTCTGCTGAACTACAAGGAACGAGGACGGAGCCACCAAGGGAAGAACGCCCTGTTACATCTTGTCTTTCTCAATGCAGTGGTGCCCATGCACTCTGAAAGGACTCTGCTACATCGCCCATGGGACTCACCGATCCTTTCTATGCACCAATTTTGATTGGGAGGATTTGAGATTGGGACTTTGGAAGTTCTCTTGAAGTTCCGTCTCCCTTTCTCTGTCTAAATAATACAAGAGAAGGGGGCGTTTGTCAAGAGGAAATCGGGAAAATTTCTAAAAATTTTTCGACAGGAAGGGTGCGCTGGAGACATTACGTCCGGTCCAGACGGGTCAGGTCATAGGGGGTGGTTTGGTAGACATAGTAGTTGAGCCAGTTGGTGTAGATCAGTTGGCCGGCGGAGCGCCACCGGACAATGGGGGTCTGGTTGGGGTCGTCGTTGGGGAAGTAGTGCCGGGGCACCTGGATGTCCAGCCCACGGTCCACGTCCCGCCAGTATTCCTGGGCCAGGGTGTTTCGGTCGTATTCCAGGTGGCCCAGGAGAAAGAACTGGCGGCTGTCCTCGGTTTTTACAGCGAACACCCCGGCCTCCTCCGACACGGCCAGGACTTCCAGACCGGGGACCTTGCGGATGTCCTCCTCCAGCACTTCCGTGTGCCGGGAGTGGGGGGCATAGAACCGGTCGTCAAATCCCCGGAACAGGGGGGAGGAGGGTTTGAGTACCCTGTGGTCAAAGACCCCAAAGAGTTTCTGGGGCAGGGCATACTTGGGAATCCCATAATGGTAGTAGAGCCCCGCCTGGGCGCCCCAGCAGATGTGCAGGGTGGAGTGGACGTGGGTTTTGGACCACTCCATGATCTGGCACAGCTCCTCCCAGTAGTCCACCGTTTCAAAGTCCAGGTTTTCTACAGGGGCGCCGGTGATAACCAGGCCGTCGTAGTTCTTGTCCTTGATCTGGTCGTAGGAGGTGTAGAAGGACTCCAGGTGGCTCCGGTCCACGTTCTGGGCGTCGTGGCTGATGGTCTGCAGCAGTTCCACCTGGATCTGCAAGGGGGTGTTGGAGAATTTCCGCAGCAGCTGGGTTTCCGTGGCGATCTTGGTGGGCATCAGGTTGAGAATGAGCAGGTTGAGGGGCCGGATGTCCTGGTGGATGGCCCGGTACTCCGTCATGACAAAGATATTCTCGCCCTCCAGAGTTTCGCGGGCGGGGAGAGAGTTGGGAATTTTGATGGGCATGGGAAGCGCCTCCCTATTTGAAATTGCAGGGGAAAGAAAAAAGTCCCTGGGAAAGATAGAATATACCTATTTAATCACAATTTCCTAGGAAGCGCAACGGTGGATTTGAAAAGAACGTCCTGCGAGGCCCCGGAAAGCAGCCGAAGAAAAAAAGAATGGAAAAAGTGAAAATAGGGGTTGACATTCCTGGACGGGAGTGGTATTCTATCAAAGCTGTCGCGAGGCGGCCGGCACGAAAGAGAAAAACTTCTGGAAAACGAAAAATTTCTCTTGACAAGCCGGAAAGCGTGTGATAAAATAAACGTCACCGCAAGCGAAGCGGCGTGCACCTTGTAAATTAAACAACGTAAGAGAAACACGAAGCACCAAACGGACAAGACAAGTTGTCCATAAAGCTTAAAGCTTTGTGGGGCAACGTTCTTTTTCTTTGAATTCTTGAAAGCTAGATTATAGCGATCAATGAAAGTGATTTGGACAGTGGTTTCGGCTGCTGTTTAGATACCATTTTATTGAGAGTTTGATCCTGGCTCAGGATGAACGCTGGCGGCGTGCTTAACACATGCAA